>VFQS010001253.1_pt1 | contig 23841 bp, 24 predicted proteins | sample 3512361 | NCBI WGS metagenome assembly VFQS01 (sample SAMN10412375, study PRJNA504923) | tailings metagenome | isolation source: Relicate 1 Philex TSF3 active mining | place: Philippines
CCAACATCATCAACCTGGCGATCGTCATCTTCGCCCTCTACAAGTTCCTGCCCAATTTCCTGGGTGGAATCCTGGAGCGGCGGCGAGCGATCATCCTGGCAGACCTCAAAGACGCCGAGGAGCGTCTGGCCAGTGCCACAACCCAGCTCGCTCAGGCCCAGAAGGATCTGGCCGAGGCCCAGCAGAAGGCCGAGCAGATTCGTGCCGACGGCAAAGCCCGCGCCGAAGCCATCCGCTTCGAAACCGAGAAGCGCACCATCGACGAGATGGCTCGTCTCAAGCAGGGCGCTGCAGCCGATATGGATGCCGAGGCCGCTCGCGTGAGCAACCAGCTGCGCCGCGAGGCTGCCCGCCTGGCGATTGAAAAAGCTCTGGCCACGCTCCCCGGCAAGCTCAGCCCTGAAGCCCAGGCTCAGCTGGTCAGCCAGTCCATCAAAACTCTGGGGAACGCCTGATGCCGCTGCTCAACACGATCACCACCCCTTACGCCGAAGCTTTCCTGCAGGTGGCTGAGAGCCGTCAGGAAGTGGATCAGGTGGTGGATCAGGCCAAGGCCGTTCTCGCTCTGTGGCACGAATCCCCCGAACTGCGCCAGGCCATGGCCTCGCCCGTTCTGGAGGTGGATGCCAAGAAGGCTGCTCTTGAAAAGCTGTTCAGCGATCAGCTCACGCCTTCCTTCCTCAATCTGCTGAAGCTGCTTGCGGATCGTCAGCGCATCGGCGTGCTCGATGCCGTGCTCGAACGCATGCTCGAGCTCTATCGCGATCAGCGCAACATCGCTCTCGCCAAGGTGACCTCGGCCACCGCTCTCACCGAAGAGCAGCAGGCCGAGCTCAGCAAGAAGGTTCAGGCCGTGGCCGGTACCGACAAGCTGGAGATCAACCTCTCCGTGGATCCTGATCTGATCGGCGGTTTCGTCGTGAAGGTCGGCTCCAAGGTGATTGACGCCAGCCTCGCGGGTCAGGTGCGTCGCCTCGGACTGGCGCTGGCCAAGGTGAGCTAGCCCCGCACCCGTACCCCCTTCTCACCCCCGTCCTCAACTCCAACGCCTCCCATGGTTTCCATCCGCCCCGACGAGATCAGCGCGATCCTCAAGCAGCAGATCGCTGATTACGACAAGTCGGTTTCCGTCAGCAATGTCGGCACCGTGCTGCAGATCGGCGACGGTATCGCTCGCGTCTACGGCCTTGATCAGGTGATGGCCGGTGAGCTGGTGCAGTTCGAAGACGGCACCGAGGGCATCGCTCTGAACCTCGAGGATGACAACGTCGGCGCTGTGCTGATGGGTGAGGGCCGGGGCATCCAGGAAGGCAGCACCGTGAAGGCCACCGGCAAGATCGCCTCGGTGCCCGTGGGCGACGCGATGCTCGGCCGCGTGGTGAATCCCCTGGGTCTGCCCATCGATGGCAAGGGCGACATCGCCACCAGCGAGACCCGTCTGATCGAGTCGATGGCGCCTGGCATCATCCAGCGCAAGTCGGTGCATGAGCCCATGCAGACCGGCATCACCGCCATCGACGCGATGATCCCCATCGGCCGCGGCCAGCGCGAGCTGATCATCGGCGACCGCCAGACCGGCAAGACCGCCATCGCGATCGACACGATCATCAACCAGAAGGGCGAAGACGTCGTCTGCGTCTACGTGGCTGTGGGTCAGAAGGCCGCTTCTGTGGCCAACGTGGTGGAAGTGCTGCGCGAGAAAGGCGCCCTCGACTACACCATCGTGGTGGCCGCCAACGCCTCTGAGTCGGCTGCGCTGCAATACCTCGCTCCCTACACCGGCGCCGCCATCGCCGAATCCTTCATGTACAAGGGCAAGGCCACCCTGGTCATCTACGACGACCTCACCAAGCAGGCCCAGGCTTACCGCCAGATGTCGCTGCTGCTGCGTCGTCCCCCCGGTCGTGAGGCCTACCCCGGCGACGTGTTCTATTGCCACAGCCGTCTGCTCGAGCGTGCCGCCAAGCTCAGCGATGCCATGGGCAAAGGCTCGATGACAGCTCTGCCGATCATCGAAACCCAGGCTGGTGACGTGTCGGCCTACATCCCTACCAACGTGATCTCGATCACCGATGGTCAGGTGTTCCTGAGCTCCGACCTTTTCAACTCCGGTCTGCGCCCCGCGATCAACGTCGGTATCTCGGTGAGCCGCGTGGGCGGTGCTGCCCAGACCAAGGCCATCAAGAAGATCGCCGGCACCCTGAAGCTCGAGCTGGCTCAGTTCGACGAACTCGCCGCCTTCTCCCAGTTCGCCTCCGATCTCGACGCCGCCACTCAGCAGCAGCTGGCCCGCGGTAAGCGTCTGCGCGAGATCCTCAAGCAGCCCCAGTTCAGCCCCCTGATCCTGGCTGAGCAGGTTGCCGTGGTGTACGCCGGCGTGAAGGGCATGATCGACGAAGTGCCCGTTGAGTCGGTGGTTCAGTTCTGCCGTGAACTGCGCGAGTACCTGAAGACCAACAAGGCTGATTTCATCAACAAGGTGCAGACCGAGAAGCAGCTCAGCGATGAAGCTGAGGCCATGCTCAAGGACGCCATCAACGAAGTGAAGTCGTCGATGCTGGCTGCGGCCTGATCCTGACGGTTACCCCGGAGAACCTCTTCCATGGCCAACCTCAAGGAGATCCGCGACAGGATCAGTTCGGTTAAGAACACCCGCAAGATCACCGAGGCCATGCGCCTGGTGGCCGCCGCCAAAGTGCGTCGCGCCCAGGAGCAAGTGCTGCGCAGCCGGCCGTTTGCCGACCGGCTTGCACGGATTCTGGAGAACCTCCAGACCCGCATGCAGTTCGAATCGGTGGATGCTCCCCTCCTGGAGAGCCGCGATGTGAGCACGATCACCCTGCTCGCCGTGACCGGCGATCGCGGTCTGTGTGGTGGCTACAACGCCAACATCATCAAGCGCACCGAACAGCGTCACGCTGAGCTCACCGCTCAGGGCTACAAGGTGGATCTGGTGCTGATTGGCCGCAAGGTGGCCACCTACTTCCAGAACCGCGCCAGCACGTACACCATTCGCGCCACCTTCATGGGGCTCGAGCAGGTGCCTAATGCGTCTGAAGCGGGCAAGATCGCTGAAGAGGTACTGGCCGAGTTTCTCTCCGGCAGCACCGATCGCGTCGAGATCATCTTCACCAAGTTCATCAACCTGGTGAGCTCCAAGCCGGTGTCGCAAACCCTGCTGCCCCTGGATCCCCAGGGCATCGCCAGCCCGGATGATGAGATTTTCCGTCTCACCACCCGCGATGGTCAGCTGGGTGTGGAGACAGGCAAGGTTGCCAACGAGCAGCCGGCTCTGCCCTCCGATCTGGTGTTCGAGCAGACCCCTGAGCAACTGCTCAACGCTCTGCTGCCGCTGTATCTGCAAAACCAGCTGCTGCGCTCCCTCCAGGAAGCTGCCGCCTCTGAGCTGGCCAGCCGGATGACGGCCATGAACAACGCCAGCGACAACGCCAAGGCGCTCGCCAAGACCCTCACCCTCGACTACAACAAGGCCCGCCAGGCCGCCATTACCCAGGAGATCCTGGAAGTGGTGGGTGGCGCGGCTGCCATGGCCTGAGCTCTCAGCCAGCAAAGAGCCTCGTCGGTCGGTCGCCGCCGCTTCGCGGATGCGACCTTCCCGGCGAGGTTTTTTGCTGGCTGGGCGTGGGGGCTAGGCGGCGGGGAGGATGAAGAGGAGCGGCTCGTGAGTATGGAATTGCAGGGGTTGTTTCCGTTGGCGTTGGCCAGGGTTCAGCTGCGGCTGGATCCGTGGGATCTGGCTTTGTTGATGCAGGAGGTGCTGGCGCTGCGGGGCGAGGCCGAGGGAAATCCGGAGCCTGGTTGTGCGTGGACGGGGGACATCAATGGGATCTGGCAGCTGCACCGGCTTGATGTTTTTGCGGCCATAACCGCTGAGGTGGAGCGGCAGGCCTGGTTGTATTTGGAACAGCTGGGTTTTCGTGCCGGCAGCGTGGCGCTACATGTGCAGAGGGCATGGCCTGTGGTGAGTGAGTCCGGGCAGGTGGTGGGCCGCCATCACCATCCCAACGCTCATCTCAGTGCGGTGCTGTATCTGAATGGCGATGGCAGTGGCCGCAGCGGTTGTTTGCGCCTGTTTCCCCCGCAGCACGGCAATGAACTGGTGCCTGGTCTGGCGGTGGGTCATGGCGCTCCGATTGATGAGAGCTCTTGTGGCGGGCAGCGCTGGAATGCCCCTTGGGTGGATGTGGCGCCCCAGGCCGGGCTGCTGGTGCTGTTCCCGGCACGGACGGATCACGCCGTCACTCCCAACAACGACAGCGACGATCTGCGGCTCTCCCTGGCGTTCGATCTCGCCCTGACGGCCCCCCTGGCTTCCGCTGACGATCCCGCTCCGCCGGAGTACCTGGCCCCCCATCCGGCTCAGTGGAGTGAGGTGGCTGGGCCCGCGTAGCGGTTCGGCGATCCGGGACAATGAACGGCCACCAGCACCAGCTGCCGCTGCGCCCCATGAGCGACACCTTCACCGTTGTCTGTGAGATCAACGGCACCAGCCACAGCTTCAGCTGCAGCGCTGAGCAAACCGTGCTGGCTGCTGCAGAGGCCGCCGGTGTGGAGTTGCCCAGCTCCTGTTGCTCAGGGGTTTGCACCACCTGCGCCGCGCGCATCCATGAAGGCAGCGTGCATCAGCCTGATGCCATGGGCGTGAAGGCCGAGTTGCAGGAGCAGGGCTATGCGCTGCTGTGCGTGGCGTTCCCGCGCAGCGACCTCAAGCTCACCGCTGGCCAGGAAGACGCTCTCTACGAAGCCCAGTTCGGTCAATACCAGAAGTGAGCAGCGTGCAGCTGCTCCCCTTGCTGCTGCAGCTCGAACGCCAGCCCGGCTCCTTGCGCGAGCAGGTTCAAGCTGCGGTTGGCGCCCATGGCACGCCACTGCGCTGGGCGATCACTGCTATTGAGCACCGCCCTGAGCAGCCGCCCTTGCTTCAGATCGAGGCGGTGGTGCTCAGCGACGCTTCACCGGAGGCGGCTGACGCGTGATCAGTACGGCTCCAGCCCTGCCCACCCTGTTGGTGATCCCCACCGGCATCGGCTGTGCCGTGGGCGGCTATGCCGGTGACGCCCTGCCGGCAGCACGGCTGCTGGCGGCGGCCAGCGGCTGCTTAATTACCCATCCCAATGTGATGAATGGGGCCGCGCTCTATTGGAGCGATCCGCGCATTCACTACGTGGAGGGGTCCAGCCTCGATCGCTTCGCGGCGGGGGAGCTGCTGCTCCAACCGGTTCGCCAGCAGCGAGTGGGGTTGTTGCTCGATGCCGGCATTGAGCCGGGGTTGCGGCAGCGCCATCTGCAGGTGGCCGATGGTTGCCGCGCCACCCTGGGCCTTGATGTTGGCCCGGTGGTGATCACCGATCGGCCTTTGGAGGTGAGCCTCAGTCTTGGGGCCAGCGGCGTGAGCTGGGGGCAGCTGGGCCAGCCGGAGGCGCTGCTGCGGGCGGGCCGGCAGCTCAAAGCCGCCGGGGCTACGGCCATCGCGGTGGTGGCCCGCTTCCCCGACGACCCAGACAGTGAAGCCCTCGCGGCCTACCGCCAGGGCAGCGGCGTGGATGCGCTGGCCGGCGCTGAAGCCGTGATCAGCCACCTGCTCAGCCGCGAGCTGGCTTTGCCCTGTGCCCATGCCCCGGCCCTCAACCCGCTGCCGCTTGATCCCGATCTCGACCCCCGGGCTGCCGGCGAGGAGCTGGGTTTCACCTTCCTGCCTTGCGTTTTGGTGGGCCTGAGCCGGGCACCGGATCTACTGCCTCCCGCAAAGCCTCCCGTGGTGGGCGGGGCGAGTGCCCGGGCTCTGGGAATTGATGCCGTGGGCGCTGTGATCGCCCCAGCGGGTGCGCTCGGCGGTGCCGCGGTGCTCGCTTGCGCGGAACGCGGCATTCCCGTGGTTGCGGTGGATAACCCTTGCCTACTGCAGGTGACGGCTGAGGCGCTGGGGCTCGAGGTGATCGCGGCCTCCAGCTACAGCGAGGCGGCGGGGCTGGTGCTGGCGCTGCGGGAGGGCATTGCGCCTGCAGCGCTGCGCCGGCCGTTGCCTCCTTTGCGGCTGCAGAGCTGATGGCGGGCTTTGGCGCCAAAGGGCCCGACCCGCAACAGCCGTGCCCCTGCGGTGGCGGCAGCGAGGGCGCCAGCTACGCCAGTTGCTGCCGGCCGCTGCACCGGCAGGAGCGAGCCGCCGCAACGGCGGAGCAGCTGATGCGCTCGCGCTACAGCGCCTTTGCCCTGGCCGAGATCGATCACCTGCTGCGCACCCAACCCTCCGAGGAGCCTGTGCAGGCGCGCCGCCGTTCGCTGGAGGCCAGCTGCCGGAAGCTGCGCTGGCGGGGTTTGGAGATCGTGGCCATGGAGGCCGGCGGCCCGGATGATCTCGAGGGCACCGTGACCTTCCTTGCCCACTACAGCGCCGGTGCGGAGCACGGGACCCTGCGGGAGTGCTCACGCTTTGGCCGGGAGGGTGGTCGCCCCGATGGCGCCTGGCTTTATCTCGAGGTGATTGAGCTCAGTGGTTGAGGCCTGTGCAGATCCGATCGAGCACGGATGCGCAGCGGGTGCTCGATCGGGCCATGCATTCACCGCTGAGGGTTTCGAGCCACAGCTCGCCGGTGCTGGCGATGTCGCTCCAGTCGGCCCACACGCGCACGTAGTCGTTGACGCGGCGGCCGGAGCAGGGCCGCTCGAAGGCCATCAGGGTGCGGTGATCGGGCTGCTCCACCTCAAGGCCGAGCTGCTCCAGCAGGGGGCGCAACAGCTCTCCAGGGGAGCGGGAGCCGTGGAAGGGAACGAGGGCGCGGCAGTAGGCCATGACATCGAAAAAGCCGTAGTTGCAACGGCTGAACTCAACGTATGGATGGCGCGGCTCGGGGTTCCCCGCCTGCTCAGAATGTTTTCCACTCCGGTGCTTCAGCTCAGGCAGGCCATTGGATGGCGCGTGGGCAGCCCCAGGGCCTTGGCCACGCCGGGATGGCACACCGATCCGGCCACCGTATTCAATCCAGACACAAGCTCAGGCCGATCGGTGACCGCCTCTACCAGTCCGCGGCCAGCCACGGCCGCGATGTAGGGAAGGGTGACGCTCACCAGCGCTTCGGTGGAGGTGAAAGGCACGGCACCGGGCATGTTGCCCACCGCGTAGTGCTGCACCCCATGCACGCTGATCACCGGATCGGTGTGCGTGGTTTCACGGCTGGTGGCGATGCAGCCTCCCTGATCGATCGCCACATCCACGATCACTGACCCCGGCTGCATCTGCGCCACCAGGCCTTCCTCCACCAGGGTGGGAGCGCGATCGCCAGGCAGCAGCACTGCCCCAATCAGCAGATCGGCGGAGGGCACGAGCCGCTCCAGCAGCCCGCGGCTGCTCACCAGGCTCACCAGGCGGCCCTGCCGCTGGCTCTCCAGGCGCCGCAGCCGTTCGGGGGAGAGATCGAGCAGGAACACCTCTGCATCCATGGCAGCGGCGAGCCGAGCGGCATTCCAACCCACGCTGCCGGCACCCAGCACCACCACCCGAGCCGGCCGCACACCAGTGCAGCCTCCGATCAACACGCCGCGCCCGCCCTGGGGTTTCTCGAGCAGGCGCGCGCCCACCTGCGCCGCCAGGCGGCCGGCGATTTCACTCATCGGTGCCAGCAACGGCAGGCTGCCATCGGCAAGTTGCACCGTTTCGTAGGCGATGGCGGTGGTGCCCGCCTGCAGCAAAGCCCGGCCCACCGCGGGGTAGGCCGCCAGATGCAGGTAGGTGAACAGCACCAGATCGGGCCGCAGGAAGGCGAACTCCTCGGGCTGCGGTTCCTTCACCTTCACCACCAAATGGGCTGCCCAGGCCTCCGTTTGATCCACCACGGCGGCGCCGGCTGCTTCAAATGCCGCATCGCTGATGCCGGCGCCCTCGCCAGCGCCTTGTTCGATGCGCACCTGCAGGCCATGGCTCACCAGCTCGCGTACCGCATCGGGTGTGAGCGCCACGCGCCGTTCGTCGGGCTTGATCTCCCGCGGTATGCCGATGCTGGCGATCGAAGCGATGGTGGCGGCCATGGCGCGATCGCACTGGCGGATCGCCCTTCAGCTTGGCGCCGCTGGCAGGGATTGACCACTTGATCGTGCTGGCCTACGCCGCAGCGATCGGCATCCTCCAGCCGCTGCCAAAAGAGCGTTGGCTGAGCTTGAGCACGGGCGGTGCCTGGCGGCGTTTGAATTCGGCGCGGCGCAGCAAGCTCATCACCCGTTGGGCCAGCGCCGCATCGACGCCGCGCGCGATCAGATCTTCGGGGCTTTGATGCTCTTCCAGCAGCGCTTGCAGCAGCGGATCGAGTAGCGCGTAATCCGGCAGAGAGTCGCTGTCGCGTTGGTCGGGGCGCAGTTCAGCGCTGGGGGGTTTCTCGCGGATGGTGGCGCCAACCAGCTCGCCGGTTGCCGGTAGGCCGAGGGCGGCGCGGCAGTGGGCTGATGCCGCTGAATCGATCCAGGCGCAGAGGCGGAACACGCCGGTTTTGTAGAGGTCGCCAATCACGGCCAGCCCGCCGTTCATGTCGCCATAGAGGGTGCAGTAGCCAACGGCCAGCTCACTTTTATTGCCGGTGGAAAGCAGCAACTGCCCCTGCTGGTTGGCCACGGCCATCAACAGGGTGCCGCGGATGCGCGATTGCAGGTTTTCGGCTGTTAATCCCGCGGGCTCGCCGCCGAGTGGCGGTCTGAGGGCCGCATCAAAACTTGCCATCAGGGGTGCGATCGGCACCGTTTGGGTGGCGATGCCCAGGCGATCGGCGAGGGCGAGGGCGTCGTGGATGGAACCCTCCGAGCTCCAGGGTGAGGGCATCAACAGGGCCTGCACGTTCTCTGGCCCGAGGGCCGCAGCGGCAATCACCGCCACCAGGGCTGAATCGATGCCGCCGCTCAGCCCAAGCAGAGCCTTGCTGAAACCGCATTTACGGGCGTAGTCGCGCACCCCCAGCACCAGGGCGCGCAGCAGCAGGTGGTCGGCTGCGGGCAGCGCGGCGAGTTGCCCCGCTGCTGGAGCTGCATCACGGGCGTCCCAGAGGCCAAGGTCAGCCTCGGCAAAGCTGAGCTGGCGCAGCACCGTGCCATCGGTGCCGGTCACGAAGCTGCCGCCGTCGAACACCAGTTCGTCGTTACCGCCGACTTGGTTCACGTACACCACAGGGCACTGCAGCCGGCGGGCCGCAGCGGCCGCTAGCTCGCGCCTTAGCTGTGCTTTGCCTGTGCCAAAGGGTGAGGCTGAGAGATTCAGCAGCAGATCGGGTTGCAGGGCCTGCAGATCCGCCACGGGATCAGCCCCGAGCAGCCGCTGTTGGTGCAAGTCGTCTTCCACCCACAGGTCTTCGCAGATGGTGATGCCCAGGCGCCAGAGGCGGCCCTGGCGTTCCAGCTCCAGCAGGCAGGGTTGGTCGGCCGGGCGAAAATAGCGCCGTTCATCGAACACGTCGTAGCTGGGCAGCAGGCGCTTGCGGGCCACCACCTGCCAGCTGCCGTGCTCCACCAGAGCAGCGGCATTAAACAGATCGGGCGTCTGCCGATCGGGCGTGGGCTCGCTCACCCCCAGCAGCAGGGCAAGCCCTCGGGGAAGCTCGGCGGCAAGCCTGCCCAGAGCTTGCTGTTGCTGTTGGCGCAGGGCCGGGCGCAGGAGTAAATCGCGCGGTGGGTAGCCCCAAAGCGCCAGCTCCGGTGCTAGCACCAGATCAGCACCTGCCGACGCGGCGCTGCGGCAGGCCTCCAGCACCTGCTCGCCATTGCCGGCCAGGTCTCCCACCAGCGGGTTGATCTGGGCGAGGGCGAGACGCATCAGCGGGTGGTGTGGGAGGGCTGCTGCCCCAGGCCGTAGAGATTGTGACGAACCAGTTCCGCCCATAGTGCTGCTGGTACCTGCTCGGGGCTGGGATGCCGGCGGATCGATGAGCTCGCTGTGGCCGGCACCGGCAGGTGCAGCAGCTCTGGCTGCCCTCCCAGGTTGCGGATCGCCTCCAGCGCAGCTGGGTCCAGGCTGAAGCCCTGCCTTGGCACCACCGCCAGCCGGCAGCGCTGCAGCAGTTCAGCCGCTTTCCACCAGGTGGGCACCTGCGCGGCCAGATCTCCACCCACCACAAACACCAGCGAGCGACCCGGCCAACGCTCATCCGCTCGCTCCAGCGTGATCAGCGCCCGCGCACTGCTCAGCGCTTGCTCATGAGCAATGCGGGGATCACCGATCGCCTCCACCAACGCTCCCAGTAGCCGGGCTCTGAGTTCCAGCGGGGCACCGTGCTGTTTGAAGGGGTTGTCGCTGGCCCAGGTGACCACCTGGCCGTAGTGATCGGCCAGTCCCTCCAGCAGAGCGCGGTGGCCTTCGGTGGGGGGGTCGGCGCTGGTGCCGAGCAACGCCAGGCTGGGCAGCTCTTTCATGGCAGCAGCGGCAGCAGCGCTGCGGGTTGCCTGCTTTGGCCATGCCATTGCTGCAGCCAGGCTCTGGCCTGGGGGTCTTGGCGGGCCAGTCGCCGCAGTAGTGAGGCTGGCCGCAGTCGGCCGTGTTCAGCGCTGCGCAGTAGTTCAGCTGCCGCCAGGCGGCCGGTGAGCCGGGTGGTGTGAACAGCTAGGGCGGCCTGGGCCAGCGCCACCGGCGCCGCGGGCGCCAGACTGAGGCCGCCGCTCAATGGTGCCGCCAGTAGCAGCACCTGGCGCAGCCCCCCCAGCAGCAGTTGGATCCCGAGCTGGGTGCCCCCCAGCAAGGCGTTTTGAGCGGATAGGCGCGTGAGCAGCGCGCGGGCTCCGCCACCGCCAAGCTCCAGGCCGTACAGCTCACAGAGCTGCACCACCAGAGCCGTATCGAGGGCAATGCTGCCGGCCAGATCCAGCAGCAGCAGGGGATTGGCGGCAACGCCGGTGGCTTTCAGGGCGGCGTAGCGGCCGATCAGGGCCTGGGCCCCCTCCCGGCCGCGGCGTAGTCGCCACTGGTGCAGTCGCTGGCTGAAGCGATCGGCGGCCCGCAACCCGTTCAGCCCCAGCAGCAGCGCACCGTGCTGGCTGAGCAGATCGATCAGGGTGTGGCGCAGTGGCGCCACCTGGGGCGGCATCGGCTCACTGCGAACCCGGCCATCGGGCAGCACCGTGGCGCGCCGCGGCGCTGAGGCCACCGTCAGCAGCTCCAGATCGCGCTGGGCTGCTGGCAGGCGACGCCGGATGCTGCTGATCAGCGCTGCGCGCTCCTCCTCAGGCCAGCAGTCGATGCGGTTGAGCACCAGCAGCACCGGTTTGCCGGCGGCCAGCAGCTGCTCGAGGGCCTCGGCTTCCGGCGTGGTGAGGTCGCTGTCGAGCACCAGCAGCACCAGATCAGCGCTCAGGGCCACCCGCGCCGCCAGGCGTTGGCGGGCCCTGGCGGCGATTTCGTCAATGCCGGGGGTATCCACCAGATCCACGCCTGCCAGGCCAGGGATGTTCACGGCCCAGGGGCGGCGCTGCTGATGGCGTGTGCAGCCGTGGGCCACATCGGTGGCGAAGGCCGGCTGCTCCAGCAGGGCATTGAGCAGGCTGGATTTGCCCACCCCCACCCGGCCGAACACAGCCACCCGCAAGCGCCGCTGCTTCAACGCCAGCAGCTGTTGGTCGAGGGCTTGCAGTTCAGGGCCGAGGGCACTGCGCTCCCGATCGCTGAGCCGCAGGCCACTGCGCCACTCCGCCAGGAGCAGCTCGCAGCGCTCGGCCGTGGAGGGAGGGTGCAAGGGCGGCGGCGGGAACGCCATGCATTGAAGCGGTTGTGCCATCGTCGCGCTCAGCCCCGCTCGCTTCCATGCTGATCAGCCCAGCCGTGTACGCCGAGCGCCGCGCCCGCTTCTTCCAGGCCCTCGGTGGAGCCGCCGCCGTGATCCCGGCAGCTCCACTGGTGACCCACCACGCCGATTGCGAGTGGCCGTTCCGCCAGAACAGCGACTTTTGGTACCTCACGGGTTTTGATGAGCCCGATGCGGTCGCGCTGTTCCTGCCGCACAAGCCCGACGGCGAGCGCTTCGTGCTGTTCGTGAACCCCAAGGAGCCCAGCGCTGAGGTGTGGAACGGCTTTCGTTGGGGCTGCGAGGGAGCGGTGGCGCAGTTCGGTGCAGACCTGGCCCATCCCCGCAGCGAGCTCGCCCAGCGGCTGCCGGAGTATCTGAGCGGCGCTGAGGGCATCGCCTTCCGCGTGGGCAAACACCCTGATGTGGAGCCGCTGGTGCTGCAGGCCTGGGCGGGCCAGTTGGACCGGGCCCCCCGCAGCGGCGCCGCTGCACTGGGCCTGGTGGCACCCTGCCCCCTGCTGCACAGCCTGCGGCTTCGTAAAGCGCCGGAAGAGCTGGCACGGATGCGTGAGGCTGCTCGCATTTCGGCTGAAGCCCATGAGCTGGCCCGCCAGGTGGCTCGGCCTGGGCTGAATGAGCGCCAGGTGCAGGCAGTGATCGAGCAGCACTTCCTGGAGCAGGGCGCCCGCGGAGCGGCCTACAACTCGATCGTGGCCGGTGGCGACAACGCCTGCGTGCTGCACTACACCGCCAACAACGCCGAGCTGCGCGACGGCGACCTCCTCCTGATCGACGCCGGCTGTTCCCTCAGCGACTACTACAACGGAGACATCACCCGCACCTTCCCGATCAATGGCCGCTTCAGCGGTGAGCAGCGCGAGCTCTATGAGCTGGTGCTGGCAGCTCAGGAAGCGGCGGTGGCTGCCGTGGCGCCAGGGCAAACCGCCGAGGGCGTGCACGGCACCGCCGTGCGTGTGCTGGTGGAGGGCCTACGGGAGCTGGGGCTGCTCACTGGCGAGGTCGACGGGATCATCGAGCAGGGCGCTTACCGCCACCTTTACATGCACCGCACCGGCCACTGGCTCGGCCTCGATGTGCACGATGTGGGGGCTTACCGCCTGGGTGAGCACCACGTGGAGCTCGAGCCCGGCATGGTGCTCACCGTGGAGCCGGGCCTCTATGTGAGCGATCGCCTGCCGGTACCGGAGGGGCAGCCGGCGATCGAGGAGCGCTGGAAGGGCATCGGCATCCGCATCGAAGACGACGTGGCGGTGAGTGAGCACGGCCACGAGAACCTCACCGCTGCGGCTCTGAAGGCGCCGGTGGCGCTGGAGCGCTAGGCCAACGCCTGCTCGAGCGCCGTGAGAACGCTTGTGGTGCGCGGGATCACGGCATCGGCGCCGGCATCGATCAGCTGGGCCTCGTAGAGGCTGCGGCGCTCAGCAGCCTCTGGCGCCTGCAGGTGAGGCGGTGCCACCGCCAGGCTGAGGAAGGCCTGTTCGCTCCGCTGCTGGCGGGCGCGTTGCACGGTGAGCACATCAGCCACGGTGTCGCCTAGGTAGGCCACAGGCAGGCCGCCTGATCCCAGGCCGCCACTCAGCTCAGCGGCGAGGCGCAGAAAGCCGGTGGGGTCGGGTTTGTCGGGGGCATCGCCCATGGCGATCAGCGGTGGGTTGCTGAGGCCCAGGCGCTGTTCGAGCACAAAGCGGGCCGATGGTGGCTCGGCGCCGCTCACGAATCCCCATGCCACCCCTGCGTCAGTCAGGGCCTCAAAGAAGTGGTGTTCCACCAGCAGCGGCTCGCTGCCGATGAAGCCCTGCCACGCACTGGGATCACCGTTGGGATCGCCGCCGAAATAGAAGCCGTTGAACACCTCAACCAGCGCTGTGTAAGCCGGGAGTTCGGCCAGGCAGCCGCGCCGCAACAGCTCGAGAGAGGCATCCCAATCGTTGTTCCAGCAGCCTTCGCCCTTGAGGGCATCGATCGCCGCAGCGTCCGGCCGCACGCCGCTGTAGTGGTGCACCGTTTCCACGATCGCCCTGCGGTAGCTGCCACTCACATCCCGGATCACTCCGTCGATGTCGAACAGCAGGACGGCGCGTGGGTTCAGGGGGCTGGGAAACGGCGGCTGGTAGGTTAGTTGTTTGTGATTAAGCCTTGAGCGCTGACACCATGAGCACTGAGAGCGCTGAAAGCGCCGTGGCGACTGCCGCCGCTGAGGTTTCCTTGGAGGACACCACCGAAGGCCGTCCCGTGCTGCGTGGTGCCAGTGCTGTTCTGGCTGCCGCCACCATCGACGAGAACGGCGTTCCCTCCGGCCGTACCCCCAAGGCGGATGAGGGTCGCTTCCTGGTGAAGATCCTGTGGCTGCCCGACAACGTGGCTCTGGCTGTGGATCAGATCGTGGGTGGCGGCCCCAGCCCCCTCACGTCTTACTTCTTCTGGCCCCGTGAGGATGCCTGGGAAACCCTCAAGACCGAGCTTGAAGGCAAGAGCTGGATCACCGACAACGAGCGCGTTGAGATCCTCAACAAAGCCACCGAGGTGATCAACTACTGGCAGGAAGAGGGCAAGGGCAAGAGCCTCGAAGAGGCCAAGCTCAAGTTCCCCGATGTCACCTTCTGCGGTACCGCTTGATCGTTCCGCACGACGCTTTGGCAGAGCCCCCGCGAGGGGGCTTTTTTGTGGCTGGTTGTCTGAGGACAGATCACTGCCTGCCGCGGGTCACCTGGCCAAAGCTGCTGCCGGTGATCAGGGCTGGTTCAGTGCTGGTGTCCACCGTGAATTGGCGCGACTCGCTCTGGCTGGTGCCATCTGGATACACAAAGGTGACCACGCCTTCGAGGCTCACCTGTGAACCATTGATCCCGATGGTCCGCAGCTGATCCACGCTGACGCGTTGAAACTGTCGGAAGAAGGCGGGATCGAACTGATCCGCCGCTTCAGCGCTGAAGCGTTGGCGTGCCCCCTGGATATTGCCTACAGAGAGGTCGTTGTAAAGCTGCTCCACGCTGGCGAAAGCCTGCGAGGTGGCGGCATCGCTGCTGGCCTGCTGGCTCAGATCCGGCGCTGGTGGTGCCTCAGTGGTGGCGGTGTCAGCTCTGGGGGTGGTGAGCTCACCGGGCAGCTCAGGCCGCTGACGATCTGCTGGGTTGGTGCTGGGCAGGGTGCTTTGCAAGATCAGCCATGCCAGCCCACCACCCACGCCCACCACCAGCACGCCGGCCATGAAGCTCAGCACGGCCACCAGGCCATTGCTGCCGCGACGGCCTGCAGCAGGTTTCAGCTCCTCGTCGTATTCCTCCGCGAGCTCCTCCTCCAGTGGCGGCTCCTCTTGCAGAGGGATGGGAGCGGGTTGGCTCGGCCACGGAGTTGCTGCCTGAGCTGGCGCGCTGGCCTCCTGCAGGCCCAGAAGGCCGCGCAGCACCGCATCCATGCGCGCGCAAATGGGTGCGGCGAACACCTCATTCAGTTCCTGCTGCAGCCGCAGCTGTAGGCGCGCATCGGCGGGCAGGGGTGGTTGCTGGCTGGCGGCGCTGCTGAACCCTGGTGCGAGCACCAGGTATTTCAGGGCTGGCAGCAGGGCCAGTTGGCTCTGGCCGCAGAAATCGCCCACCAGGGCCTGCAGCCGGCGTCCATCGAGCGGCAGGCCCCGCTCCAGATCGCTGAGGATCTGGCGGCGAAGATTGGCTCCGAGCGCGTAATCGTTCACGGGTTCCTTGGCGCCGCGGCTGGTGCTGCAGCTGCAGGCATCTTGCCCTTTGCCGGCACGGCCGTGGCGCGGGCCCGCTGCCACTGGCGGCTCAGCTCAGTATTCAGCGTGGCGCAGCCGGGGATCGGGCTGCTCTGGCTAGCGGCGATTAAGGCGCCGAGGGCATCGGTGCTGGCGCGTTGTTGCAGTTGGCTGGCGAGCCGCGGCTGCTCAAGTAGGGCCTTGAACTGGGCGCGGCGTTGGTTGAGGGTGGCCTGGATCTGCTCAGGGTTGGTGCAGAGTTGGCGCGCCTGGGCCTGCAGCGGCGTCTCCTGCCGTGTGACCAGCCACGCCGCTAGGCCAACGCCAGAAGCCACCAATAGCAGCAGGAGCCAGAGCCATCCGCGCGGCAGCACGCCGCTCGGCCTCGGCTTGGAAGCGCGGCGCGCCATCGCCAGCGACACGTCATCGCCGCTGCCGGCCTGGGTGATGTGGGCGAGCCCCTGCTCCAGCTCTTGGCGATCGCGCAGATCCAGCAGAGCGGCGCAGAGCTGCAGATAGTCGGCGTCGGTGGCACAGGATTTGCGCACGCCATCGGTGCTGAGCACCAAAGCCTGGAGATCGGTGTGTGGCTCCAGCGAATACAGCTGGGTGCGCTCGCGCCAGAGCTGCTGATCGAGCTCCTGGCAGAGGCTGCCGGTGGCCTCGCTGCCGCTGTGTTCGCGCTCCTCGCTGAGCAGCACAGCTTGGCCCTGTTGATCGATGGCGCTCAGATCCCAGTCGCCGATACCGGTGCAGCCCCACCACTGCGGCGCCAGCAGCACCAGCCCCAGGGTGCTGCCGTAGAGCAAGGGTGAGAAGGGCTCGTGCTCGGCGTCTGGTTGCAGCGCCCAGTCGGCAGTGATCGCCGCCAGCCAGCCCTGGTGAATCGCGGCGGGGAGCTCCTGCTCCAGCAGTTGCCGCCAGCGCTCTGGATCCGTCAGCGGAGTGCTGCTCAGCCACTGCTCCACCGCCTCCTGGCTCACCTGGCAGGCCAATGCACTGCCCCGGTGGCTGAGCCGGTAGCGGCTTCCGCCGTGGCCATCAGCCACCACCAGCAGCTGCAGGCTGCCGCCCCGGCCCTTGAGCTCCACGCTCAAGCTGGCGTCTTGGCAGGGTTTTTGCTGGCGGCGATGGGCAGCGCCAATCACGCTGCAGGCCTGCAGGTGTTGCCAGCGCGGGTTCACCACACCAGGGGGCCCACGTCGTCGCTGGGATCCAGCAGCGTCGGGGGCAGATCCGGCAGGGGGATGTTGGCCGGGCTGTTGGCCGCTGCGCCCGCATCGGCTGCAGCCACGCGACTGGCGGGCATGGAGGCGGCCCCCACCACGGCGGTGGAGGCCCATTGGATGTACTGGGCCAGGGTGGTGGCGTTGCTGGCCTGCAGCGGTCGCCGCGGCGACTTGCCGCGCCCGGCGGGCTCCGGACCAATGAATTGCTGCAGCACCTCCAGATCAGCGTCATGGCCCATGGCAATTGCCAGGCGCACCGCCTTCTGGGCCCAAGGCCGCCGCATCAGATTGGCCAGCCCTGCATCGAAATCATCGGTGGGCTGGCCGTCGGAGATCAGCACCAGCACTGGAGGCAGTGCCCGCTCCTCCATCGGCGGTGACTGCAGCGCATCGGCCACCAGATTGAGGGCATCGCCCATCGCCGTGATGCCGCCGGCCTCCAGGTCGCGCCACTGCAGCTGCTGCACGGGGGTGGGTTCGGCCAGGTGCCAGGCCGCCTGATCGGCAAAGCGCACGGCCCGCACCAGCACCCGCGCTTCCGGGTTTTCGCGGGCCACCTCGGCCATGCCCGGCAGGGATTGGCGGATCGCTTGGTTAAGGGCCTGCATCTTGCCCTGGGCTGCCATCGAGCCGGAGCAATCGCAGAGGTAGATGAAGTGCAGCGGCCGGTTGCTGAGCCGAACGTTGGGGAAGGGCATGGCTTAAGGGCGTTGCACCAGGATCGCTCCGGCGCTGCTGTTGAGCTGCTGCAGGGCCGCGAGATTACAGGTTTTGCCGGGGTCCAGCTCGATGCTTTGCCCTGTGGTGGTGCGTCCACTCCAGCGGCTGGTGCTGAGGTTCTGCAGGCCCAGCAGGGTGGGGTCGCTGGGGTGGGCCACCAGCCGGGCCAGGGGTTCACGGATGGATTCGCCCACCAGGGGATCGAAGTGATGGGGCTGCAGTTCGTTGCCGGCCGCGGCGCTCACCAGGCCATGGGGCATCTCTAGCCGCAGCGGAGCAGGCAGGGGGGTGCCGCAGCTCCAGCAGGTGCTTGGAGCACCGGCATCGGGAAAGGTTTCCTGGCCGCAATGGCTGCACAGCTGGCGTTGATCCAGGCAGAGGCCGATCGCCTGCTTCCACTGGCCCGTGAGCGTGCGATGTTCGCTTTGGCGCAGGCCGGGGCCAAAGCTCTGCTCAAACAGGCGTTGCAGGCTGGCTGGATAGATGGGCCACGTGATCAGAGCGGCGCTGTGCTCGATCGGATCGGGCCTGTTGCGGGGATCGCTGGGATCAAAGATGAATAGGGCCTCCTCGCCATAGAGCCGGCGACGGGCTGGCTCGTCCAGGCAGCGGATCTCCAGCTCCCGCTGGCCGCGGAAGGGGTCATGCCGCGTCAGCAGCCGGAACAGCAGCACCGCCAGGGAGAAGAGATCGCTGCGCGCGCTCGGTTTGGCCTGGCCCAGCAGCACTTCCGGCGCCATGAATCCAGGCGTCCCGAGCACGCTGCCGCTGCTCTGGCCATCCACATCCACGTTGTCGTTGTCGCAGATGAGGATTCCGCCGTTGCTGGGCTCCAGAAACAGGTTGCCCAGGGAAACGTCCTTGTAACAAAGGCCCTTGAGGTGCAGCTGATGAAAGGCCTCCGCTAAGTGGAAGCAGGCCTTGAGCACGCACTGAAGGCTGATGGCCAGATCGCCACCGGCGTGTCGATGGGCCCCCACAAATGCCTCCGGGCGAAGGCCCATGAGGTAGCCAAAGCCTCCGGCGGCAGCGGGGAAGCGCCCCAGGCTTCCGGGGGCGGGATCCAACAGCGCCAGGGGCCAGAGGAAATCACGGTTGGGGGCGCCGAGCCGGATGCTCTGCTGCAGCCGCTCCCGCAGCTGCGGATCCCTGGCGATGCAGGCCGGGAAATACCACTTCAGCGCCAGCCGCTCCCCGCCGAGCTGCACGGCAAACACCTGGCCCTGGCTGCCTCCCCCCAGCCCCCGTTCAATCAGCAGCGGCTGCTCAAGGCCGGGAAAGGGCAGGCTGGCGCCTTCGGGCAGCAACCAGTTCATGCGGGGGCTGGGTCCTGGCCGATGGCCTGGCGGATGCCGTTGCGGTGGGCCAGGGCCGTGCGGCGGTTGGCGAAGCCGTGGCGCACGGCTCTCCCATCGCGCAGCACCAGCACCAATTCGTGCTGCTTGCGCGAACCCAGCAGGATCGAGCCAGCCAGAGCGCCGGCCTGCAGCGGCCAGAACACCAAGGGAAACGGCAACAGCAGTAGGCCGCCCAGACACAACAGCAGCCACCAGCTGAAGATGTGGGGGTGCAGCGGCAGGCTCTGCACGGCTGCAGAACGGATGTCCGCGACGGTCACGTGTTGCGTGCCAACGCTGATGCTGCGCGGCGGTGCGGTGGTGGATGAAGTGGTAGATGCGGTGGTGGCCGGCGCCACAGCTGGTTTTGCCGTCGCAATAGCCGCTGCTGGGGGAGCTACCGCTTCTATCGCTGCTGCGGATTCGAACACCAGCACCGGGCCACTGCGGCCGAGCCGGATTTCATCGCCGTTCTCCAGGCGCTTGCACTGATGCACTTGGCGGCCCTCCAGATAGGTGCCGTCGTTGCTTTGCCAGTTGCACACCAGCCAGCCCTGGCTGCGGGAGAAGCGCACCACGGCATGGTGCTCCGAAACCCCCTCCTGATTAGCCAGGCAGAGGCTGTTGCTGGCTGCGCGCCCAATGGTGAGCGGTTTGTCGGGATCCAGCGGTGCCACCTTGCGGCGATCCGCTGCCAGCACCAGCCGTGCAGCAGGGGTGCTCATGGTTGCCCGCGCCGGCGGCGCCACCACAGTTGCCAGTCATCGCGCAGGTCGTTCCACCAGCCGCCGTCGCCCTCGCGGTAGGGCACCACTCGTCCTGGAAAGAGCAGGGCCTTGCTGGCCAGGGCCAGGGCGATCAACACCAGCACCAGCAGCACCCAGCCGGGGATCGCCCCCACCCAAGTGGCAGCGAAGAAGGCGCGAATCGCGTACAGCCCGATCGTGAACGCCAGCCACAGCCGGAAGGGTTCCCAGGGGTCCCGTTGGCGCTGCAACGATCCGCTTGAAGGCTGGCCGTAGCCTATGGCCGGACTGCAACACCCGCCTGGGCACCGCATCGCATCTGGCTTCGTTGAAAGAGCGCCTGGCGCCCGTGCCGGTGCGGCGTGCCTGGCTTGAATTGGCGCGGGCCGCTGGTGTGGGGCCGTGGCGGGAGCGCCCGGCGGCGATCGCCAGAGTATGGCCGTTGTTGCGTGCCCATCAGGCCCGGGTGGAGCTCTGGGCTGGTGGACGTCAGCTGAGCGAGCTGGTGCTTGAAAACAAGCGCTATCGCTTGGGCCGCGATCCCGCCTGTGAACTCCCCCTAGCGGAGCCGGGGCTCAGCCGGGTGCACGCCATCCTCGAGAAGCAGCGCCCGAGTGATCGAGAGTTCGCCCTCGAGGATTTCAACTCCGCCAATGGGCTGTTCCACCGGGATCGCCGCATCCGCTGGATTCAGCTGCGCGATGGTGATGCCGTGCGCTTGGGCTCACCGCTCAAGGGTGAAGCGCCGGAACTGCGCTACCACCACCCCCGCAGTCCGCTCGAGCAGGCGGCCCTGTTGCTGGGAGTCGCGGCCCTGGCTGGCTACATCCTGCTGGTGAGCGGCATGCTCGTGGCCGCTAGCATTGGTGGTGGCTCCAAGATCCGCTCCATCTCCGGGCCGGTGAAGATCTTCTCGGCCGATGGCCGCCAGATCGACGCCCGCGAGGGATCCTCCACCGCCTTGCCGTCGTTGCAGTCGTACCCGCTGCATCTGCGCCAGGCGCTGATGGCCTCTGAGGAGGCGCGCTTCGGCTGGAACAGCGGTATTGACCTGTTCGGCACCCTGCGCTCGGCCCTGCTCGGCACCGGTGGCGGCAGCGGGCTCACCCAGCAGGTGGCCCGCATGGTCTATCCCGAGGTGGGCCGCGATGTGAGCCTCACCCGCAAGCTCAGGGAGCTGTGGGTGGCGCTGCAGCTGGAGGTGGGCTTCAGCAAGAACCGCATCCTCAAGCTCTATCTCGATCGGGCCTATCTGGGCCTGGGCACCGAAGGTTTCGAGCAGGCCTCCCAGCTGTATTTCCGCAAATCGGCCAGCGAGCTCGATGTGGGGCAGGCGGCTTTCCTGGTGGGCCTGCTGCCCAGCCCAAATGGCTACAGCCCCTGCAATCTCGAGGATCCCGGAGCGGGGCTGGAGCGACGCAACCTCGTGCTCAAGCTGATGCACGAGCAGGGCTGGCTCAGCGATCAGGCTTTGATCGACGCCCAGCGCCGCCCGCTCAACATCGATCCATCGGCCTGCCGCGAATCCACCTTCAGCAGCTATTCTTTCTTCAGCGACTACGTGCTGGGGGAGCTGGAAGGCACCCGCTTCGGCCTCGACCTGAGCAGCGCTGATGCGGCCGGCAATTACGCCGTGATCAGCACGATCAACCCCAAGCTGCAGCAGCTGGCGCAGGATCAGCTCAAGCGTTTTCTGGAGGGGCCGGCCGCGGCGGCAGGGCTCAGCCAGGGGGCCCTGATCACGGTGAACACCAGCACCGGCGACATCCTGGCCTATGTGGGTGGCGGCGACTACGGCCGCTCCAGCTTTGATCGCGTGCAGGCGCTGCGTCAGCCCGGCTCCACCTTCAAGCTGTTCCCTTTCCTGGCAGCCCTCGCCGCCGGGGTGAACCCGGCTGATGCGGTGTCGTGTACGCCGCTGGCCTATGTGGCGGGCTGCCGCAGCGGTGGCGGCAGCACCAGCGTGGCCGAGGGATTTGCCCGCTCAGAGAACGTGGTGGCCCTGCGCCTGGCGGAGCGTGCCGGGCTGGGCAATGTGCTGAAGCTGGCCCGCCGCCTCGGCATCTCCACCCCGCTCGACGCGGACTACAACACGATGTTGGGCGGCCGCGAAACCTATCTCTACGAGCTGGCCCGGGCCTATGCCGTGGTGGCCAACGGTGGGCGCTCCGTGCCGATGCATGGCGTGAGCCGCATCTACGACCTCGGCATCTGCGGCTCGATCAAGAGCCTGGAGCAATGTCCGGAGCGGGGCATCACCGTGCCGATCGGCGAGCAGAGCCGTCAGCTGCTCTCACCGGAGCTTGCCGCCACGATGGATCAGCTGCTGGCTGGGGTGGTGCAGGGCGGCACCGGCCGGGCGGCGGGGCTGGTGCCCGATGCGCGCGGCAAAACCGGCACCACGAACAACGGCGTGGATGTGCTGTTTGTGGGCTACTCGCCGGCCAGCAAGCTGCTCACCGCGATCTGGATGGGCAACGACGACAACACCCCGGCCCAGGCCGCCAGTGGAGCCTTGGTGGCGGAGTTGTGGGGCCGCTACATGCAGCAGGCAGTTAGAGCAGTTCCCGGATCCGGGTGATCACCGCCCAGGTGAGTCCCAGCAGCAGACCCCAACCCCAGCTGCTGCTCAGCACCCGCTGCAGTGCACTGCTGCGCTCATCGGGGTTCTGGCGTGGCAGCTGCCAACCCAGTTGCAGGGCTCCATACACCAGCAACAACACCCAGGCGGGAATCTCCAGGCCGGCGCTGCTGAAGCGGAAGACGCGCCAGTGCAGCAGGCTCAGGCCAGCCGCCAGGGCAATCAAGGCACTGATGGCGCCGGAAGCTCCACTCCAGCGGCGTGTGATTTGCCATCGTGCGGCGCACAGGGCGGCCAGCCCCAGACAGGCCAGGGCTGTCAGGCAGTAGCGGAGCACCACGGACCCCAACTGCAGCGGCGAGTCCCCCAGCAGGATCAGCAGCACGATCAGATTGAGGATTGCTTCGAGGCCATTGGCATGAATCCAGGCCTGGCTCAGCCATTGCCAGGCTTGCCGTGGTTGCTCGGCCTCTGCGCTGGTGAGCGGCCATTGCCGCTTGAGCCCTTTGAGCGGTCCCAGGCTGAACGCCTGCAGCAGGGCAAGCACGAGCACCAGCACCACCCCGCCGCTCCAGCCCCATCCCTCGAAGAGCGCGCGATCCAGTTCGGCTCCAACCCAGGCGAACACCAGCGCGCCAGCAGCCGAGAGGGCCAAGCCAGGGCCAAAGCGTTCAAGCTGAAGCCGCAGGCTGATGGGCTGTTGGGGAACGCCAGTCGTCGTGTCCGGACTGGGTTCTACGGGCGTTGGTGGAGCGGGTGCTGTTGCTGGAGCTGCTGCAGGGCGATCGGCGGCGGCTCGATCGGGCGGCGGCAGTTGTCCGGTGGCGGTGTGCAGCAGGTCCAACAGTTCCTGCAGCACCGCTGGTGCATAGGTGGCACGCAGCTGCGCGGTGAGGCTGGCCAGGGCCGATTGCTGTTCGGCGCCTCGGCTGTGGAGCACCTGAAGCAGCAGGGGTTGGCTGGCCAGATCGCGGATGGGACCGCGCAGACCGTCGTTGGCCCCCAGCGCATCCATCAGCCTGTTGGTGAGCGTCCGGGATTGGCGCAGGCCGGCGGGATCAGCCGCCAGCCACCGGTTCAGCTGCTCGCCCAGGTCGTGGCCAACACCCATGGGTCGCATTCCGCAGGCAACAACAAAAAAGCGCCCCGGCGGGGGCGCTGTCGATCATGAAATGTGGAGCTAATCAGGCCTTGCTGGCTTGCACGCGGGCGCGGGCACGGGCCAGTTCCTGCTGAGCCTTGATCTTGTCGGTGCTGGAGGGCTGGCCTTCGAACTTGGCCAGGGCCGTAGTTGCGGCGTCCAGCTCTTTGCCGGCTGCTTCGGCGTTAATGCTGCTGCCGAGTTCGGCAGCATTCACCAAAACCGTCACTTCGTCGGCATCAACTTCGGCAAAACCACCCTGGAGGGCGATGGCTTTCCAGCCATTGCCCTCACGAACCCGCAGCACACCGAAATCGAGGGCGGTGAGCAGGGAAACGTGTCCGGGAAGAATGCCGAGCTGACCGGTGGTGCTGGGCAGGATCACTTCGTCGGCGTTGCCGTCGAAGACGCTCTGGTCAGGTGCCAGGACGCGGAGGGTGAGAGACATCAGTTAAGACTCCGGATCAGCCTTTGGCTTCGGCTTGGATCTTGGCGGCCTTGGCCTTCACTTCGTCGATGTTGCCCACCAGATAGAAGGCAGCTTCGGGGAGGTGATCCAGCTCACCAGCCAGGATCATGTTGAAGC
>VFQS010001254.1_pt1 | contig 23796 bp, 34 predicted proteins | sample 3512361 | NCBI WGS metagenome assembly VFQS01 (sample SAMN10412375, study PRJNA504923) | tailings metagenome | isolation source: Relicate 1 Philex TSF3 active mining | place: Philippines
AGCAGTGGTGATGCAGGAGATGCAGGTGTTCTCGTAACCCACGTTGCACCATTATCGACACTGTATTGATAACTAGTAACTGGAACTGCACCTGTGAAATCAGGATTTGATGTCACAGTAGGTGCGGTAAACACAACCGATAAACTATTATTGAATCGATTTACCGTTGTAATAGTTGGTTCATTCGCAACTGCGATAGGAGTTCCTACTACAGTAGCTGAAATTGCACCATCTAATTTACCATTTACAGCACGTAATTGTAAACTGTAAGCCTGTCCGTTATTTAACGATGTCAAAACAATAGGTGAAGTAATACCAACTGTAGCAGTCCAAGCACCCCAAGTTGTACCACCATCGGTACTTGTTCTGTATTTATAGCCGGTAATTCCATTCCCACCATCAGATGCTGGCGTTGTGAATGCTAACGATAACTGTTTCCAACTCGGAGTTAATACCAATCCAGTAGGAGCAGTTAAAGTTGTAGTTGTAAACTGAAAGGATGTAGCAGGACTAGTCGTTACAGATGCAGTACCAACTACACGAATGAACATAGTATATTGAGTACCAGTCTGTAGTTCATTAACAGTAAATGTAAACGTACCTGATGTTTGTCCAACAAAATTTGTTGTTGGAGTTGCAGTGGTGATCCACGTGTTTTGACCATCAATAGAATACTCTAATTTAGAGAAAACAGTAGATGTTGAAGTACCAACATTAAAATCGGCAGTAACTGATGTATTATTTACAGTTACATTCGAAACAGTTGGTGCTTGAATTGCTTGACCAAAGGAGTACGTAGTACCCGTAAACAACATCAATGCACTTAACATTAAACCTTTGAACATTGACTTGACTTGTTTCATATTTTTCATTTTAACCTTTCATTTTTGTTTTTGTTTGTATATAGTTTAATCTTCAACTATATATTCTTCCCATTTACCCATAGGACATTGAGCCTCGGGTACCATAGATTTTGCGGCTATGTTACAGCCACACCCTCTAACGATCTCACCTGTAATAACGTGTTTACCTTCTTTCCACGGATCACAGGATTTATTTGTTCTTATTTCACACGTATCACAATGTCGTAATCTTTTTGCGGACATTTCTTGTAACTCATAAGGTAACATATCAAATGTACCCTTTACATAATTTGCCCAACCTTGTAATATGTGTTTTATATTAAATTGCATAATATTTTTTAACTCTCTTTCTTAATATCAATTAAGAGATGGGGTATAACCCCCATCTTTTAATTAATATACACAGATTAATTAACAAAGTCAAATTTATCTACCAAATGTATATCTTAATGTTGCTTGAGCAGTCCACACATCAAATACTGATGAATTGCGTGAATACGTATCTCTAGCTAAAATGGTTTGGCCATTTTCGTCTCTTTGAGTTGCCATTCTATACTGTGGTTCTCCGTTTGCGGTATAACTTGCAAATGTCAATAAATTTGGTGCAGTTGCACGATGTGAAACTCCCCACTTATCATTGAATAGATTACCAACGTTTAGGATATCAGCTCTAGCTTGTAAAGCATTTCGTTTACCAAACATCGTAACAAAGAAATCTTGCGTTACGGATAAATCAAATCTATGTAACATAGGTAACATAACTGAATTTCTTTCGGTATATGAACCTCTGCGTGTACTTAAATATGGATCTTGTTTGATAAATTTCTCAAATGCTTCTTGTTGTTGCGTAGGTGTAAATGATCCGTTTTGAACAAACTTAATATCTGATCCATTAAATGGAACAAACATTAAATCATTGTTACTTACTCTATCACCATTCAAATCACCAGCAACGCCGTACGTAAATGGGTTTCCTTCAGAACCAACATAACCAACGGTAAATGTAGTAGCACCGCCACGTTCTTTACCATAATCTAATCGGTATCCCAATAAACCAACATAACGTTTTGGGGTATGGAAATCAGAGAATGATAGTGGTAAATCGTTATTACCATTTACAGATCTTGCGGATTGCCACGATCCACTTGCAATTGAACCAGCGGACATAAAGTCTTTTGTTTCAGCACGAGTGTATGCTACAGATCCCCAAAATCCATTTTGATATGGTTTTTCCAATTTAACTGTGATTGATTCGTGATAACCACCATCTTTATTTGTTAAAACAGCAGCCATCGAAACATTATCATTTACTCTAACTCCATTATCGTTTCCAGCAAATCTATATCGAGTATCAACACCAGCCAAGCGACCAGTTGGATTGTCGAGATTTGCATTATAGTAATGAGTTGCATTAATGGATCTATTATAAAGATACTCAATAGTTCCCACTAAACCAAATGGAAGTTTTTGATCAACTGCCAAATTGGTTTTCCACATTTGTGGATATTTGTAATTAGGATCTGAAAATGCCAAGTCAAAAGTTGATGGTAAGGTTGGAGTTGATGGAATAAAGTATTGATTTGGATTAGCAGTGAAACCGTAGTTTGCAGCAGCCGATCCACTAACATCAATAAAACCTGTCAACACACCATTGTTACCAACTTGATTGGATAGGAAAACGTATGGGGGTCTACCAGTAAAGATACCAGAACCACCCCTAAATTGAGTTTTACCCTCACCACCCAAATCGTAATTAAATCCAAAACGTGGCTCCCAAAGTAATTGTGTATTTGGAAGTTTTGAGGTATTGAATTTTTCACCATTCGCAAACGTCATTGCACTAACTGTTTTGTTTTCTAATGCATCCGTTCTATTTAAACTAATAACTGCACCCCTTAAACCAAACATAAGATTTAAGTTTGAGGTAACAGCCCATTCATCTTGTCCGTAGAAATCAAATCTTGAAGCACGAAGTGTTTGCATTGGTTCTTCTGCATTTGGTAACGCAGAATAACGTAATTGAAACCTTGCAGGTGCAAAGGTAGATGGTTTACCACCATTTGCCAATGATTGATTTGCTGCGGTATAGAAATCCGCCAAAGAATTGAAAATATACACACCATTTGATGCAGGATAGAATAGGTTATTTGATACATAGTATTCAAAATTTACACCACCTGTCAACGAATGTCTATCCAAGTATTTGGTGACGTTATTTGTAATGTGAAATGTTCCATAATTTAACTTATTGCCAGGTGTGAATGGATCAAAACCTACCGAAGTATATGTTGAACCACCCTCTCTGATATCAATAGTTGGGAACATTTGTGAACGATATGCACGATCTTCAATTTGTTTATCATAACCAACTGAAATGGTATTAAACAAATTATCACTCAATTTACTATTCAACTCCACCACACCAGATCGGGTGTTATCCATAATAATGTAACCACTATTTTGGAATGCCATTGCAAGTGCGGATTGAGTCCTATTACCAGCTCCAGCGGATTGGGAATTGGAAATATTAATTTCAGCAGATGAATCGTGATGAATATAACGGAACATTAATTTATGTTTATCGTTAACATTCCAATCTAAACGTAATAAACCTTTAGTGGATTCATTTGCGTTAGAATACCCTTCCCACGCACCAGTATCATATCCAAACTTATCTTTCATAAATTTGGAAAGTGTCTCCATATCGGAATACTTTACACGAGATACTTGTGAACCCGTAAGGGGTGATCCAGTTGAAATCCAAGTTGTACCTGGTTCTGTTCTGGTTAAACTTTCAAAGTTACCAAAAAAGAATAGTTTATTTTTAATAATTGGACCACCAACTCTAACACCATAAATATCTTCTTCGAATTTTGAAGCAGTAACGGGAACACCAAATGCGGAATTACCCACAAATTTGGATGAATTATCACGAGTACTTACATACGCAGATCCTTCATAATCATTAGTTCCAGCGCGAGTTACTGCATTAATACCGGCCCCAACAAATCCAGATTGGCGAACATCAAATGGCGCAACATTAATCTGTAATTGATCGATTGCATCTAAAGAGATAGCGGTAGAACCAGTCCTACCACCAGCTTCGGCAGATGAACCAAGACCAAATCCGTTATTGAATTGTGATCCATCAATTGTAAAATTGTTTAGTCGAGAATCCTGACCACCAAACGAACGACCATCACCAAATGGATTGTATTTTGCGACTGATCCAATTGTTCTAGCCCCTGTGATTGGAATAGATTGAATTTCTCTCCTACCAATTTGTTGCGTTGCACCAGTTCTATCTTTTGAAAAGATATTAGTATTATCACCAACAACGACCACATCACCCAATAGTTGGGTATTTTCAACCATAACTAAATTAACATTTGCCGTAACACCTAATGAGGTATTTACATTAGTTAATTGAGCACGATTAAATCCAATAAATGTAGATGTAATTGTGTATGGTCCACCAACACGAACGGTAGGCATAACAAATACACCTAATCGGTTTGTGGTTGCACCATATTGAGTTCCAGATGGGGTGTGAACTGCTATAACATTTGCACCCACCAACGGGTCTCCGTTGTTGTCTTTAACTGTACCTGAAATTGCTGAAGTTGTTACTTGTCCATAGCTAACACTAGCCATAAACACGAGCAAAAACGTCAATAATGATTGTTTTAGTTTTCTCATATATTGATCTTTTTTCCTTTATTTACGTCTTATTTGACGAGTTAATTATTAATACTAACTTTTAGTATTAATTTCATTAGTTATTTCCGATTTCGGAACAACAATGTTCTGTGCTATTCGATATCACCTTTACCATTAGATGATATCCACTCTTGTAATAATTTCACCCGGTGACATATTTCATACTCTTCATTATCTATACACCAATTCATCGATTTTTCTAATACAGAATTTATATCTGATTTGTCTATTCCAAGTAAGATAAATGGTTTTTGTTTTGTATTTTTTAATTTATCAATTTCTATATCGGTTATGAATTTTGAAATCTTAGTACCTGTTAATTTTAATATGGGGACAAACTCATTTATATCTTCATATAATATTTTTTCAGCCGCCGTTAGGGATTCATTAATTATAATACTTCTATTATTATCTAACCAATCAAGTGGGGATTCATTTTTTATATCTATATCTATAACAGGGTAACCTGAAAAGTCTCTATCATCATTTAAAACTGTTTTTTTCATAAATTTATAACAATTTTTATTGTATGTGAACCATCAACTCAATCATCTCATCGTATTGCGGATTCATTATTTTAATTTCACTAATTTTATATTCAACACCACCTACAGTAATACTACCACCACGGGTTAGGTTCGGTCCACCCTCGAAATCATACATAATCAACTCATCATCTGAATATGATATATGCCTTTTTATTTTGTTACAGGTGAGTCTTATTTTTGTTGAATCAATAAATTCATAAATTATAGACTCACCTATATTATTTTTAGTAACAGTTCTCATTTATTTTTATTTGAAAAGAATACAGAAGCCAAAATTAAAACTGAAACACCAAAGATCATTAAAGTGAATATCGCATCAACTAGATTCATCGGTTTTGAGTTTTACGTTTTGTTAAACCTAAAAAAACTTCACCATATCTTTTATAAGCCTCAGACATAGTCTTTGGAGAATCGGGTAGCCAAATAACACCTTCTCTATATGTAAATGCTTTTTTAGCAATAGGATCATCTTTACCTTTAGCCAAGTTTGTAAAGTAAACATCAACATCAGTTGTAGGTGATACTGAACCAAATGTCATATCAACCTTGCCATCTGCTGTTAAATAGTATGATTTGGTTTCAGAGCCTTGAGGTTTATATAAAAATGATTCCTGATTATATTTTTTACATAATTGCATTCCTAATTTTTTCAAACCCTCACTTCCAACAAACGGTTCTGTCGTTCCTCTTTTGAAATTAAATACAACGAACGATCTTTCTTTCACTTCTTGTGTTCTACCGGTTTCACTATCAGTTTCAACAAATCCACCCCACACGGGAATATAACTGTACTCGGATCTATTGATATCCATTTTAAGTTTATTGTTACGTCTTACGTTTTCCTGATATGAGTATTCAACTGTTCTAAAAGCAGTAATGATAATATAACCCGCATCAGAGTGCTTGGTTAGCATCTTCTGTAATGTAGTTTCATTTAGATTTACCTTAACTAGATTGTATTTCATCTATTGTGATCTCCGTGTATTGATTCTATTGGAATTTTTTACAGATTTTGTGCTATATCTGTTATTTGAATTTGAGTTTTTAGATTTATTCCAATTTATTTTATCCCAGTTTTCACTGAATGATCGTAAATCAACTGGTCGTGAACTATCACCCTTTCCCGCTTCTCTGTTGCTCATTCTTATTGTCTCCTAAAACTATTTTAAGTTGTCTATCTGTTAATATTCTTTTATTTTCAGTTTTATTAACTTCAAGTCGTTCTAATATCAATTTTCCTAAATCATGTTTACTCATATATAAGTATATTATTTTGTGTTTTTTTGTTAAAATTTGATGTTTATTCCCAATAATTGGTTTTTTTATAAAAGTGTTCACCTCCAAATCGGATGTAATTTATAAAATTTACCAATAAGTGTTTAATCATACCAAAATATCCAAGCGATTGGAATCTTCTATCGGGTTGTCCAATTACATGATATTTAGATACACCAAACTCGGATGGTTCAAAATTTTGTGAAAATAAGAAATCTTCTGAATTTGTTGTCATTTCGTTGAACATTCCGAAACGTAAGAAATCTTCATATTTCATCATCATAAACCCACCTATCGCAAAGGGATACTTTTTAATTAAAACTGAATGTATCAAATTATATACTCCGAATGCAGCTTTTGACATAATAGATGGTGAATACGATTTTAATTTACACGAAAATAACTTTAAGTTACGTTCTTTCATTTCATTAAAGCAATCGTAAATATGATGTCGAGAAAATAAACGAACATCTGCATCCATAAATAAAATATACTCAGTTTCACACAGTAATGCACCATTATTACGCGCAGTTGATACAAACCCACCATCAGTCATAACGATTGGTAAGTGTGGGTATTTTTCCATTTTTAGATCAATAACACATTGCGTTCCATCTGTTGATTTATCAGCAATCACAATTTTATCTAAAATATCACCAATGAACAATTGATCCGCTAAATCATTTAGAAGAGATCCTATGAAAAATAACTCATTTTTACAGGGTATTACAATTGTTAATTTATTCAACTTCAATGGTTTCATTTATAATTTCCTTTTGGATTTCGGTTTCACTAATTATAGTGGCATCATCGATCTTCATTGCCAATACAAATTGTTGTGATTTATTTTCACGCAATAGTGTATCTGCCCGATAATAGTGTAGTATATCTTGTAATCCCGATTCATCTTTAACTTTACTGAATGGGAATGATTTTCGAACTACGTATTTAGTATCACCTATGGTTACAACATTATTCATATGTTTTACTTTGATTGTTTATCTGCCATTGCAGAGAGTATATAAAAAGATAGATATGAGGTTGGGTCTGTTGAGTCAAACCTATCAGCAAGTGCAATTACTTTTGTTTTCTTCTTATTACATAGCTCTACAAAGGAAATTACCTCTGGAAGGTTTCTACCAAGTCTTGATATACTGAATACATAAACTGTTTTTATTCTATCGTTTTGTATTTCTTCTTTTAGTATAGAGTATTGTGTTCTATCTGTTCTAGTTCCACTTTCTCCTTTATCAGAAAAAATAAAGTCTATTTCTTCCAAGTCTGCTTCAGCAAAGTCTCGTATTGTTTGTTCTTGAGTCTTTATGCTTTCTCCCCTCTCTCCTTGGATATAAGTTGATACTCTTGTGTATCCAACTACCAATCTCTCTTCTTTTTGTGTTTTCATCTGTTTAACTACTTAATGGTTATTTAACATTATTCATTTTTAATGAAGTAATATTCTATAATTTCAGTTATAATTCGGACTACAATAGTTGAAAATGTCAAAATTCCAAATGCTTCAAAGTAGGTAATTGGATACCAAAAGATAGATATCAAAATTCCAGCTATAAACGCTAGGAAGTTAAACCCTAAAAATCCAAGAATCAGTAACCAAGGACTGGTTATATTACTTTCATATTTATCGTTATACATTATACTCTATCCTTATTATTTAAAAGATCAATTAACATAGATCGCTGTGAATGATTTAATTGTTTACCGTTAGAAATCATCTCTAAAAAGTAATTTACGACATATTCTCTACTTACATTTTTAATTTGCATAAAAGTGTGTTTATTAAAGGTTAATTATAAGATATGGTTGTTTAATCAGAAAGTCAAAATTATTTTTGATCATCCAATTTCAATAATCTAATTTCACTTTGGGTTTGCATCACATAAGTAAAATTTTCTATCCAATCGCCTGTATTTATATACCTAACCCCATCCATTAGTTTATCAGATGGTTTATGTATATGGCCACATATGACAATATCACAATTTCGTTTTTTAGCCTGCCTAACCAATTCGGTTTCAAAATTTGTTATAAATTTAACAACTTCTTTTGTTTTTTCTTTTAGAATTTTAGATATAGATTTTTTATATCCAAATGTTTTAAATATAGAATCGATCCATATTGCTAGTTCATAACCAATCGCACCTAACTTACCCAACCATTTTAAGCTAACAACACCATCATAGAGATCCCCGTGTGTGTAAAAAACATTATCTTCCACTAATTCGTTTACGATGGTTATATTTCCAAATTCAACAGGTATATATTCACGTATAAATTCATCGTGATTGCCCGAAATCCAAATTACGGGTATCTTTTCAGATCGTTTTAATAATTTTCTGATAACCTTAACATCTTTTTTAGAAAACCTACGATATCTAGAAAATGCCCAACCGTCTATAATATCCCCAAGCAAAATAAGTCTATCAAATTGAACTTTTGATAGTAATTTTATTACTTTTTTATGGTTTATAGCTTTGGATCCAATGTGGAGATCTGATATAATTAGAGTGTTCACTTAACCTCGATGTATGTATTTTATTTCAGCAGTCGGATCATTAAATTGAGCAAGTATTTGACCAACTATGGTTTCACCAATAGATTTTTCACCACACGTAAATACATCCAACGCAGCATATCCATGTTCTGGCCACGTATGAATGGATAAATGAGATTCCGCAATAACAATCACACCACTTACACCCTGTGGTGAGAATTTATGAAAGTAGTGATTTATATAGGTTGCACCACTCCCCTCAATAGATCGTAGTAATAACGTTTCTATTTGTTCTTTATTATCTAATAGTTCAGAATCTACATCTCGTAGTTCAATCAAATAGTGATGTGAAGTTGTATCCAATTATAATGAGGCCCTTTCTAAATTTTCAGGTTTGTTTGTATTATTTGTTTTAATAACGGGTTCGTAGTGGACTATTTCCAATCCATTTTCAGTATCAACTAAATAAATATAATCCTGTAGGGTATGTCCACGATTAGCAAAGTTTTCTGTTAGATATACAATATTCCAAATTTTATTATTTAATCTGTCCAAAGTTTCTTTGGGACCATTTAATACATAGGGGTCTATTGTCATAATACCACCTCTCATGAAGTCGGATACGTTTAAGTTTCTCATATCATCCAACCATAAAGATCGATGCATCTCTACTGCCGGAACTGCGTGGTATTTTGATACTGCTGATTTTTTCATTTATAACTTAATTTGTTATTGGTGTATTTAAATATACAAATTTTTTACGTAAAGTCAAAATATTTTTTTAATTTTTTATTTTATAATTCCCTCGTCTCTGTTGCTCTTTTATAGATTTCTTTTGTAATCGTTTCCGACCTTTAGCCTTACGTTCTCTATGTGTCATATTAATCCTCCCATTCGTTTACTACTATTTTTATTTTTGGAGTATAACCTTTTGGTAGTCTATTAACTACACCTTTAAATTCCTTTACCTTGTCCGTAAAGATAGTGACTTCCATAATTCGATCTGTTAAATTAATAACAGTTTGCGAAGATGTGAACATTGTTTTGGTATCACGTCTCATATTTAATTGAGAGTTTTGTTTAAAGAATTGTTTACGTAATACCTTTGAAATTTGTTTCCAATCTTTTACCTTATCGATTACTTTTTCCGCAGATATTTTCCTCATCTTTGAACTTAGATATTTAATACCATTTCGGTACCCTGCATCTGTGAATACGTGACCGTGATTTGTTCTAACGATTGGATTTTCTGAATTTTGTAATTCAACGTGTGGGTTGTGTTTTGATGTAGACTCTATACTAACCATGTGAAGTGGGGATGAAATAAATGTGTGACCTTTAATCCCTCCGTTGAACTTTAGTGCCATTTTTATTGCACTTTTTAAAGTTTTTTGAGTTAATGTTTTTCTAATTTTTATACCATCTTTTGATGGTTTGCCACTTTTCTTAACTAACTTCTTTTCAAACTCATCCCTACCCACCATAAGAGCAGAATTAACAAGTCCTATACCATACTCATTTAAACCCTCACTCCAGTCGGTTGTCACATCGTGTAAATATGCGACTTCAACACCATCTAAAATTTCGTGTATGACCTCTATGACTGGCTCATATGCCCTGTCTCGGTTTTTTGCCAATATAAACTTATTATTAATTTCCGTTGAAACAATAACGCACATTTATTTACATTTCCTTATATCAAATTATTCTCTATTAATTTAGAAACCAATAATTCACCACCAGTGGTATCACTTTTATAATGAACGCCACTTTTTTCTCTAATGTTTCTTATTTCATCATATAAACGATCAAACTGTTCTGATTTATTTTTGTACTTTTCTTTAAGTTTATGTAGTATAATTAAAAAATCAACGGTATGACCTGATGGCCATGCTGCTGAATTTGCATCGGTAGTTATTGCTGGAAATAATGGAATCCCATAATAAAACGCCAATTGGTTAGGTCTTGGTCTATTTACTTTTAATTTTAAATAGTGAACTAAACCATCATATTGTTTTGAATAGGATTTTATACTATTTTCACTTTCTCCTGTGATTCCTATACCACTACAAAACTTAGCAAAAAAGTCATAATGATTATCCTCCAGAACTTTACATAATTCCGCTTCTTCATCAGTCAATCTTTCTGCGAAGTTTAACAATTCAAGTAATTCATTTTTTGTTTCTTCGCTATCATTTGATGGTGGTGGATTGTTTAACATGATATCTATAACTCCAGATTCAATTGCATCATTTATAATATCCTTTGAATACTGAATTGAGTTAATGTGTTCTAATGGAATGGTTCCATATTTGATATCATTTAAATTCAACTAACAATCCCCTAATTTAAAAACTTTAATTTATAAAGAGTTGAATTTATTAGATTTTCAACTTCATCGTATAGATTTTGTAAAAACTTATCTTGTGGTAGTTTATCTCTTTTTAATTCACAAAACTTTTTGAGGTTTTCTATGTATTTGGTAGCATCATCATCACCTGATAGATTTTTTATAGATGCTTTCATTACATAATCTTCTAAAATTTCATAAGATCCTTGGTATCCTTCAACTATTTGATCAATAAGTGGAACTATACCTTCATAAAAACCTTGTAGGGCTACATGTTGTGCATAAGATTTTGTTTGTAAATGATAGATATGCGTTTGAGTTCTAGACTGTAATAGCATACCAATATATTCGTTCATATTAAAACTCCTAAATAATATTGTATAAATATTAAGATATTTTGTTTTTTAAATTATTCAGTTCAGTATTAAAATTTGAGTGTGCTATTTGTAAAAACTCGTCTTTTCTGTTAACAGTAGTAATTAAATTTGTATAATGTGATCGATTCCTATATTTATAATCTTCACACACTACCACATTTTTCATCAAATATTGTTCCGCCCTTGGGTATAGTTCACACCCCCACATTATAAATGTATCTTCCAATCCATAATGTCCAAGAGATTTTGGTATTGTAATAACATCTAATAAAGATTTTGATATTAAGTTAAACCATCCACCTGCAAACTTCATCTTTGGTTGACCAAGTAATCCTGCAGATACTAAATCAACTGAAACATCCCCTTTTATTCCACTGTCTTTAAATGGATCACACCCATCCCTTTCGTACCCATACTCTTTGTTTTTAAATTCATGATTAACTAAACAATCCCAACTTCTATCCCATAATTTAACAGTTTGTGGTGATACAACATAGTGTGGGTTTTCGAGTTGTGAAGCTAATGAAAGTGAATATGCAAGTGTTCGTTCATCGAAAATCAAATCGGTATCTAACCATAAAAAGTTATCTACATCTGCATATTTTAACCAACTGTTTCTTCTTTGAGACACACATCCCAAAATATCCTCATTATAACTAACATTAAAACTTGATCTCTCATCACACCAATCTGCGTATTTTATTATTTGATTGAACTTATCGGAAAAGAACTTGTGTGGAATGTATGAAGATTTCCAATCCGTCAAATATTCTGAAAGTGAAAGTGTGATATCTAAAATAACATTATGATTTTCACTCAAATATTTAGATGAATTTTTTAATTGAATTAAAGTTCGTTCAAGATCATCTATTTCCTGTGGTAGCGTAAATATTGTTATAACGGTTTTCATTTATATTTATCCAACATTAATTGTTTTAGGTGCGGATCTCTATCATATTGATGAACTACATAGAAAGGATTACCCCTACTATTACATATCAAATCACCATTCAAAATAGGTATTGGTTCAGTTAGTTTACCCGCAAACTCATCTCGTTTACACCAGACTGTTCCCAATTGTGTAATAAATCCAACTTCTTGATGCATAAACTCCACAATTCGTTTAAAATGATTTAACCTAATTAAAACATTATATGCAGCCTGATCGGATAATTGATCTGGGTTTGATGTAGTTTTAGACCATCGATATATTTCTATGAATAAATCTCTTAACGCATAACCCATCCCCAAAATTGTTCCAGCACAATATGAAACATTATCACTATTCCAAGTCCATTCGAGTGGAAAGGTAGTTCCTGAATTCACACATGCCCATGGATCATCTTTAAGTTTAATACATTCAGAAAAAGCATATATCTCTTTACTGTAAGAATGCGATAATTCTTCATCTACCCACTCCTTTGGATTTCGTTGAAAAATAACATCCTTTATATCAGTCCAAAATACGGGTTGCTTTGAATATTCTGTATTTAATAGTAGTGAGTATGCATCAATAAATCTCTGCAGTATGATGTGTTCTTTTAAATTACTTTTAAACAGTTCCCAACCATTTGATTTTAGGTACTGTATTACATCATCACTAACATCATAAACCAACGCAACCTTTTGATCTAAATACCCACTTTGATTTAATGATTGGACAAATGGCCGTATATCATTTACATTATAATTTGTAATTGCAGTTAAAATTATCATAGTGTTACTAATGTATGTTCTTTTAATCCAGTCACAATTTCAAATGACTCCCAGCTATCGGGAACTTCCCAATGTTCACATAATTTATCATTTTGTATTATTTCATATCCACCAATCTGCATTACAAATTGCATCAAATAGTCTTGCCATCCTATTATTGAGCTTGTAGATTTTAAATAATCATAATATTCTATTAATAATGGTCTAGTCTTTTCCCAAGATTCGATCATTTCGACTCTGTTAAAAATGGTTCCACCACCCGCCCCATATCCAGGTGAATTCCCAACTCCACCATTTTTACTTATAAAGTTTACAAATTCAGTTGGTATATAATTTGCTCTAAAAACACCAGACGGTGATGGTGATGTTGGGTGTATCGCCATAGAAAATGTTTGGTTTAATATAGATATTGGCTTTAATACAAAATCATCCTCTTCCATTAATAGAATATAAGTTGAATCTGTTTTTAGGCACGCAGCGTATAAACGATCCATCCATTCAACCGATGACTCAATAGGCCAACAATCCCTTCCTAAATTTCTATCACCAAAATTACCACAATATCCTAATTGAAATGAGTTTACACTTAATGTGTAACCATTTTCAACACAAATTCTATCATAGGTTTCAATATCACCCTCATAATCCACATTTATAAAAATATCAGCATCTGGATAAAATTTCTTTAATGTTCCAACTGATTTACTACCTGCTTCCCAATTTCTCCACGCCCATAAATAACCACTTATTAATTTACTCATAATGTTAATACCAAACTTTAAATTCTCGTAATAGTCTAAAATTCATATCATTAGACTTATACACATATTTATATAAATTCTTTTTTTGTAAAATATTTGTGAAATTTCTTTCAGCAAAATAAATAAAACGTTCATCCCTTATAATATCACAAAAGACATCAAATATATCTGTTAACAACAGATCGCAGTTTTTTTGATTAGATACCATTAAATTGTCATCGATAATATTTGAACCATTCCAATGGTGATTAGTTACATTAATTTTGGCTAAGTCTAAATTTGAAAGATTGAGTGGAATATCCCAACTTAAGTCAAATCGACTTCTAACAATGCAATCGTATTCAGTTTCAATTAAATTATACCCACATTGCCACGAATAAAACATAGGTAATGATGTAAAATTACCAGCAACATCATACTCTTTAATCGGTCTAGCCATATCATCATTTACAGATGTTACATTTTCTTTATACTTTGTAAATTTGAATGGGTCTTCGCAGATATACTTTATTGGATTATAAGTATCTAAAACAATATCAGATTCAGCATCGTTCCAATAGTGTAAATAAACATCTGCACCATAGTTTTGTATAAATGGTTTCCAATAACTTTCGTATGCTTCTTTAACTTTTCGTGGTAATCCGTTTAAAACAAGTGCTACTTTCATAGTTAATTTATTAAGGTTAGCGGATAAAATATAATATACCCATTTGGAATTCCCTTTTCTTCTATTCTATTAACTCCGTGCGAAAACATTGAACTATATTTTAGTTTATAATCTTTAATTGTAAACCCATCTAATCTGAATGGTTCTAAAAATGTAATTTGATTTAAAAATAAATCTTCTCTGGTTATTTCATTTACTACATCAAATCGGTGTGGGCTTGAATGATACATTTTATTATTTATTATACCATTTGAAATTGCAGCGTGTGCAACTATGGTTCTATTTTTAATTCTCATAGGAATTGTACTCCATTCACCGCAATAGTAAAATAAATTAGGATACTCACTAAAATCTAATAAAATGTTATCAATCGATTTTTCATCATATATTACATAATCATCCTCTATTAAAAAAACCAAATCACTAACCCCACCATCAATATCAAGTCCAAATTTCCAACTTGTATACGATCCACCAAGATTTTCTTTAAATGAAATATTAATTAAATCATTAGAATATTCACTTAAAATATCTCTGTATTCTTCATAATAGTCTTCGTTTTGAAAAGTTACCACAAAGTAAAACTTAAATAATCGATGTTTATATCGTTCTAAATATTCTAACTGCTTTTTAAAGTAATATAATTTATCATCTGATATATTGGATACTTGAACTGGCCGATCCCCAATGTATAATGCACATATTACTGATATTTTTTTAGAGTTATCGTTCATAAATCATTTCTATATATTTTCTACCACGAATGGTTTTCACATTTCCATTTTGAACAAACCCAAGATCTAGATAAAGGTTTTTAGCAAAATTATCATCAAATACCCAAAGAGATGCATATTTCTTATCCTTTAAATAAATATTGTACGCAGATCTAGCGTAACCTTTACGCCTGTGATTGGGGTGAATATCAACCCCAACCACATATCCGTCCGTTCTGATATAACCAACTGATTCGTTATCTACTTCTATAATGTACCATATTGGGTCTGTTTTAAAAAACCAATCAGTACACTGTTCTAATGTAAATATAGAATCATTTTCTAAATTTATTCTAGTTGTCTCATCATTTCTAACTTCTAGCAAAAATGATAAGTCTAAATTATTTAGTCGTCTTAATTTCATTTTGAAATTTTACCAACCCTTTTTAATACAATCTACAATATACTGTCTCTCTTCTTCGGATACCCACCATCCAACTGGTATAGATACAACTTTACCGATTGTCTGCTCGAGTGTTGGAAGTGGAGATCTAAATTCTCTAACGGCAGTATGTTTATCATTTCGCTCGTGTACTTGTGATACAACAATACCACACGAATTCATCCATCGATAAAATCCATCTCTATCATCTACCAACATACTATAAATCCAAAATGAGGATTTATGGTTTGGTTTTCTTTCTAATAGAGTCACGCCTTTAACCCCATCTAATTCTCTATCGTAGAACATAGCATTTTCTCTATGCGTAGATAGTATCTTATCAACATCTTTTAAGTTTTCCATACCGATTGTGGCACATACATCATTCATATGAAATTTATATCCCCACTCTAATATATCAGCTTCGCATCTAAAATCTTTTCGGTTTCCTTCACGATCGATACCATACCATCTAATTAACTTTGATCTATTATATAGTTCTTGATTTGGTAGTATTAAAACTCCACCATCAACCGATGTAATGTGTTTTATTGCTTGTAGCGAATACATAACAATGTTTCCGTGATTCCCTAACTTTTTACCATTGAACTCCGATCCAAACGAATGGGCACCATCTTCAATTATAGCGGGTTCAAACCCATACAATTCAAGTGATTTTTTTTGTATACTTTTTAATCTATCCAAGTCAATAGGATAACCACCCCAGTGAACTGCCATTATAGCTTTTGTAGTGGGAGATAGTTTGCGTTCTAGATCATCCAAATCCATATTCAATGTTTTTGGGTCTATATCAACCCACTTTATTTTTAAGTGGTTTGCCAATATTGGCCAATTTGATGCAGTGCACGTAAGCGGCGTAGCTAACACTTCATCACCGATTGAGATTCCAGGCCAGTTTATACTATTGGAAGTAGAATAACCATCGGCTGAAATAATACTTGTTGGTTTTTTTAATAAGTGAAGTGCTAGGTGTAAACCAGCGGTTCCTGAATTTAGAGTAACCACTCTATCATTATTAAAATAATTTCTTAGTCTATCTTCAAACTCTTCAACTTTTGGCCCTTGTCCAATATACCCACTATCCAAAACTTTACCAACCTCGTGCTTGGCGTTTGGATTCATATGTACTTTAAATAATTGTATTGGTTTATTTATATTGCTCATAATAACTCTTTATATTGTTCTATGTAATCCGAGCATACACCTATAAAAAGTTGATCTATAACATCATCTGTAATATGAGATGCAGTTTCGGGTAATACCGCAATTGCATTATTACAAAGGATTCCAGGATATGCCCAAATGTAACCATTATTTGTAATTGTAACTTTATCGCTTTCGTGCCAGAACACATTTAAAACTTGAAAAATACCCCACTCTAATGCTTGAAAGTTTTTTGCGTGTAACCATAGGGCACTATTCATTAAAAATTCAGCATCTATCTTAAACTCTGGTGAGTCGTGACCTAAGAAAAAGTCATCCCCAAACTTCCAAAAGTCAACTTCAACATCAAAACCCTTACCAATTGCCTGCATTATGTATTCAGGTTTGTTTTCTAGTTCTGGTATTCTGCCTTTTAAATTCCCTCTATGTGATATGAGTATCTTTGTATCCATTTTATTTTTTATCGTTTATATACGTTTGTAAATCTTCGGGAGTTCCCAATCCCATCATTTTGGTTATATGGTGTGTTTTAATTAATTTACCATCACCTATTGCTTCATTAAACACAGGAGCAGTGTAAAATTCATTGTTTACTCTTATATTTTTCTCTATCATCTGCTCTGCATATTTAACATAATCACTCCCCCGTTTCCAATAATATATCCCAACTGTCGCAATGTTAGAAATCGGGTTCTTCTCTGCAACTTCAGTTACATAACCCACATCATTTACTTTAACAAATGACCACTTGGGATGGGTTGCAGTAAATGTAACAATACCACCATCTGAATTTGATTCATTCATTTTATACATAAATTCATTAGAATCCCAATCCACCCACTGATCTGAATTAGCCATAATAAGTGGATTTTCATTATTTATAAATTCTTTTGCTAGTAATGTTGTACACGCTGCACCTTCAGTAATACCATCAACTTCAACAATACTACAATTTGGTGTTATTAAATTTAAAAGGGTATCTAAATTGTACCTCTCTCTATGTGATTTTTGAACAACGTAAATGTAATTTGCATCAATGTTTAGATTTTCAACCACAAGTTGTATCATTGGCTTACCCATAACATCTATAAGTGGTTTGGGAAATGTATAACCAGCCTTTTCAAATCTACTTCCAGCTCCTGCCATTGGAACTAATACATTTAATTTATCATCACTCCATTTTGGTTTCATATTTTTAATAGTATTTTCATTCAATATATCATAAATTTTTGTAATTGTCAAATCATCTTTATTATCCACTCTTAAAACATTACAATTTGCTCTACTTGCAGCCATAAGTCCATTTGGTGAATCTTCAACAATTAATGTTTCTTCAGGTAATACACCCATCATAGACATTGCTTTCCAATATATTTCAGGATGTGGTTTGGAATTTCTAACATCTTCATTAGAAAGTATTATATCCATAAACTGAATTAATCCAATTTTGGATAACATTATCATTACTGATTTGCGTATAGAATTGGAACAACACCCCAATTTATATCCACTTTTAACCAACTCCTTGAATAGTTGAATTAATCTTTCATCCTCTTTTAATTCAGATATAGAATTTAATGTGAGGTGTTGCTTTCTAACCCAAATTTCATCATACAATTCAGGTGATAAACCTTTGTTTCTTGTAAGTAGTTCTAACTTCTGTGTCGTCTTTAATCCATCGTAGATTGATAAATGTTCCGATTCGGTGATAACATACTTTTCATCAATTTCACCCAATGCCCGATTGAGTGTATTATAATGAATTTGTTTTGCATCTACCAAAACACCATCTAAATCAAATAATATCAGTTTGTAACCCATATTTTACTAAATCGACGTGTTTAAAAAGACCCTCGCCGTGAGCGACTTTAAATTCCTGTTCAGCCCACCACTTACTTATATTACCTTCCAATCGTATACCATCACCAGCAAACGGTGTTACTGTATCGATATAAAACTCTTTCTTATACATTGTTGGATTATTCGTCCAATTACCCCACCGTGAGGTGGTAATAAAGTACTCACCTCTTTTTTGTATTTTATCGGGGAATGATTCCGCAGGATCTAACCAATGTAACGAATCCAATAGATGCGGTGAATGACACCCAATCTCATCATCCCAATACGTTAGTTCGTTTCCTTTATGACGAAATGAAAAATGCGGATACCCAGGTTGTGTTCTATGACGATATCTAATGGCATCGAAACCATCATCCAACAATTCAATACCACTTTCTAAACGTTCACGTGTAACCCGTTTTGATTCAATCAACTGCCAATCGTGTTCTAATATCAGAACATTAGAAGTTTTACTGTTTTTCGTTAACTCCAAAAACCCATTACCAATTCCAATATTATCGCTCAATCCGATGTAAGGTAAACCAAAGTGATTCGCAATTTGTTCATCTTCCTCACTCACTTGTTGAAACAAAATAGTTACATCATTCACCAACTCTAATAACCCATTCATATAATAGGTGTGTAGTGTATCAACTAGAGTTTGCCCACTACCCCACGCCAAAATACCTATGCTTAAATTTAACTTATTCATTTAAATTTCCATAAATGATTCATCCACTCAGTTAAATCGGAATCTGTTATTTCCCTAACCCATGGTATAGAAGTATCTGCAGATGATGACATTTTAGTTTTAATTTTCATACCATCTAATTCATAAATAGGACTTCCATACTTGTGTATAAAATTATCACCATAATAAATTTTTATAGATTCTGGTATTGGAATCCACAATGATTTATGAAATGTAAATAAACAAGCCCATCCCCCTTTATTATGAGATCCATATTTTCTTAAATGCAGTTCACCCGATTCTTCTCTTTCGTAATTATCAGATGATGTGCCAATAAACCCCCATTGTTCAAATGGATCTGCTAAACCTTCTATAAATTCAAAATATAAATCTACATCAAAAAGGATATCATCATTAGATATTGTAATATAGTTTTCTTTAGAAAGTTCAACTCCTAAATTCCACGATGGGTTTACATATAAATTCGATTCGGATTGTATCAAATTTATTTTTTCGTTCATTTTAAATTCAGCAGGTCTATTTAAAAAATCGTTATCAATTAATATAACTTCTTTTACATATTTGGAATCACAGTATCGTTGTATTAATTCACATACATCGGGACCTTTCCAAATCGTTGGTATTATAACGGAAAATTGTTTCATAATTCGTAATGTTGAATAAATTGTTGCGGTGTTATAACATTAAGTAGTTGATCTCTATATGATAAGAAATCGTCGTAAGTTAATGTAGTTGTACCTGTTGGTACTTTATATATCAAATTGTTACCACGTCGGATCACCGCACATCCGTAATCGGTATCAATCGTATGTATTTCTAAATCATCTACACTCATTCTTAATTCGGCAATAGATTTCCAAACATCACCCGTCCACGCACCTTCAACGGGATATCTCAACTGCATTTGATATGTTCCGGGTAGAATATCGTGACAAATAATGGTTCCGTTATCATTTAAATGTTTTAACGAATTATGAATATCCTTTGTTAATTGCTCGTGTAAATGTAAACCATCAATAAATATTATATCAAATTTAGAGTCTGATGCTAATTGTTCAAAGTATTCATCAGAAGTCAAATGAAAATCAGCTTCAACGTTTATATCTGGATCAACTGAAACTTTATAATTACAATTTATTTTATTAAAATTATTTTTAAGTTGAACCCCAATTTCTAAGTAAGATTTGTAATCATACTTATTAATGAATGAATTTATTATATCCCATCTATACATAAAGTTATACTCCTTTTTTAACGGGATTGTAAAGTCCCATTATATATTCTTTTAATCTATCTGTCGGCTTCCATCCTAATAAATCTAATGCAGTAGTGTTAACTCTTCTAGTTTCTCTATAGTTTCCATTTTGATCTTCTATATATTCACACGTTGCATCAAACTTATCTTTAAAGATTTGGTAAACTTCATTCATAGAATAGTTGTTACCAGTACCAAGTTCCCACTCATAAACATCGTTATTTGAATATTTTGAAATTCGTATAAGACCATCTACGATATCATCTACGTGGGTAAAGTCTCTACGTTGTTCACCATCACCAACAATAGTAATTGGTTGATTGTTTTTAACTTGGGTTCTCCACTTACCAATAACTGCAGCGTTATCACCCTCTAATACTTCATATGGACCGTATACATTATAAAATCTAGCGATATGAACGTCCACATTATAAACTCTACGATACATATGGCACAGTTCTTCACCTAAATATTTAGAAAGTGCGTATGGGGATTGGTGCGGGTCGTGCCAACGTGATGATGAACCTGCATATATTAATTTAACATTGTTCTTCATTGCCCAATTTAAAACTTTTTGAGTTCCAACAGTATTAACCCTAAATGTTTCACTTGGATTTTTAAATGATGGTTGTATTCTAGGTAAAGCTGCAAGATGAAAACATATATCCAAACCCTCACCATCAAACCAATCCATCGCATCAATATCTATACTATTGTAAGCACAACCATCTATTTCATTTTCAATAAATCCAGTTTCGTAATTATCAATCGATTCAACGTAATGACCATCACGTAATAGATGTTTAATTAAATTAGTTCCGATAAATCCAGCACCGCCCGTGACTAATATATTCATACTTCATTTGATTTAAACTTTTCCCATTCTTCAATTAGTGTATTAACTCTTTGTTTTTGGGTGTGATTATTTAATACTCTATGGTACCCTCTTTGAGCAATTTTATTACGTTCTTTATCATTAGTTGCATAATAATTTATTTTTTCAATACAGTCTACCATATTATCATATAAAACTATATGTTCATTTTCAGTAAATAGTTCTTCTAATTTACGTGAGTGGTGTAGTCGATCTGTAATAACCATTCTCCCACACGCCATACCTTCAAAAATTCTTCTAGTAACTTCACCCCATCTAGAATTTTGCACAACCATTTTCCCACTCTGTAAAAATCGTGAATGTTCTAAACCTTCCATTCCGTTTTTATTACCAATACTCCCATTAGAATGATCTGTAAGTGTATCCAAAAATTCAGAGTTCCCATAACCACGTGTAGTTACGGCTAAGTATGGTAACGTCTGCATAGCCATTGGTAAATGAATTCGTGTATCGGCCCAATGTGGCATCCATAATGCGTTTATATTATAAAAATTTTTATACATTTCGTATGATGGATAATCAGGTGTTACCGTTAAATGAAATCCTTTACATTTAGGTGAGTTAAATTTCCAATTTTGTGGATCATCACCACTTTCTTGAACCCAAAATGCGTCTACTAAATCTTTGTTTAGGTATGGAGATGAGAACCTACCCCAATCCATAAACAATACTATATCCGTTTTTGGTTTACTTTCTACCCATTCCTTTAAATTGGTTTCGTGATAATGACCAGTTGAATTTGAACCAATAGATATAATTTCAGTGTCCCAATTTTTAGAATACTTAAATTCGTTCAATAGGCTTAATGGTGTTGACCATTTTTCACCCTCATACGCATATATGAATGTTATTTTTGGTTTTTTCATATACTAGAATAAAATTCATTTTGTTTTATTTGTCTATCTAACGTTTTATGGTGTAATAGACAATATTTATATTCGGTTGGTAATATGGTGAAGGCAGAAAACCCAACTAAAACTTCGTGAACTTTATTCTGCCAATGTATACTATCTATATTTTTAAATAATCTATATTGTAAATCAGGAAAGTTTATAACTTTATCATCCACACCATCTATGTTTGATGTTACCCATCCCCATCGAGCTATCAATTCATCCGTAATACCTTCAACCGTATTTACTCGTGGAACAAAGTATATATCAACATCATTTGATGCTAAAATGGATGGTAGGTTTTTAATTAGAAATTCAGTAAGTAATTCATCTGCATCAATTTGAAATATCCACTCTTTACTACAGTTGTATTTTAAGTTATTTTTAAATGATGCAAAATCATTATTAAGTGGATATCCAACAACTTTTATATTATCCTTTATACCAATCATCACATTCAAATATGAAAGTACTGCAGGTGTAACTTTATGTTCATCATATTGAACAACTATTTCATCTTCATCACGAATCAGTGCTATTAATAATGTAATTAATTTTGTTAATTCTTGTATCTCGTTACATACTGTAATTGCGTAGGATATACTATTCATTTTTTTCGTATAGTTTATTTATTTTTTGAAAATCAAACATTGCAAGTTTTAAATAATTTAATTCTTTAATTACATAGGTTTCATTATTTGGTTTTATTTTGTGACTGGTTTTTACATGTTGTAAATAAAAATCTTTTCCATTTCTATTAAATTCCTTAATCACCGATCTAAATTTTAAAGTTTCCTCTGTAATTTCTTTTAGTTTATCATATTCCAATACCTTTTCGAGCCACTTAAAAAAATCCATAGGTTTTATATAATTTAATTTAACTGCAAACAGCTCTTTATTATAAATACCAAATGAAAATATTAGTAACTCTTCAAGTTCTCTCCTAAGTGCTTTTGGATCATCCGATTTTTTGTATACTTTTATTTTATAAACATTTAATGGTTGAATTTTATCACGAGGTACACTTTCATACTTCCGTATGTAAGGTTTGTACTGTGACATATAATTTACAG
>VFQS010001255.1_pt1 | contig 23795 bp, 21 predicted proteins | sample 3512361 | NCBI WGS metagenome assembly VFQS01 (sample SAMN10412375, study PRJNA504923) | tailings metagenome | isolation source: Relicate 1 Philex TSF3 active mining | place: Philippines
CTGAAAACAAGGTCGCAAGACCTGAAAACAAGGTCGCAAGACCTGAAAACAAGGTAGTAAGACCTGAAAACAAGGTTGTAAGACCCAACCAAATATATAACATTTTTTTTTCATATTATATTTACCTACTACCTCTCTACTTTACCAGGGAGTGAGTCCTTACTAAAAGCAATATAAACCTATCGCATCTCTCCTTTTTTTAATAACAAACAAAAATCAAAACGAGAGATTTTGTGAACACGATTATTTAAAAACCTTCAAAACGAAAACAATCCATTCATGTCGTCTTCGTCTTCCTCGACAGATGACCCCAATATTTTTGAAGAATATTTCCAATACACGAGAGAAGGGGTCGAAAAATATGGTAAAAAAACAGTCGTATGGATGAAAGTCGGTGTTTTTTATGAAATGTACGGTGTACGTGACAAAAAAACACGAGAGGTGGATGCGGCGATGAGTCCCGTGGTCGAAGTGGCACAACTTTGTAACCAATTGGCCGTCACCGACAAAAAGTTGACCTTGAATGGGCAACCTCTCGTGATGGCTGGATTTCGAGATTACAGTTTGGATAAATACGCGGAAAAAACCATCGAGGGCGGATACACCATTCTCAAATACGAACAATTTGCCAATACGGAAGGGGGCAAGAAAATGCGGAGAGAATTGGCCGAAATCCTCTCCATTGGAACCTATTTGGCTGCCGATTCCGTGGAATTGTCCAATCACACCGTTTGTATTTGGATCGATGTTTTCACGCCTCGCAAACGTGCAAATTCATTACAACTGCAACAATCCACGATGGTGTGTGGTTTGTCTGTGGTCAACATCGTCAGTGGTGCATCGGCTCTCTTTGAATATTCTTGCCCCCTCGAATGGACACCCAATCCGTTTGATGAATTAGAGAGATTTGTTTCCATTTATAAACCGAGCGAAGTGATTTTCGTATCTACCTCTCCCGAATTAGAAGAAGAAGAAGACCGCATACAACGCATCCTTCAATACGTGGGATTGGCCGATGGACGCGTCCATGTACACTTTCGCAAAGCCAGAGTCGACAAAACCGTGGATAGATGCCAACAACAAGTCTACGTCGAGCACGTCTTGGAGACCTTCTTCGAGAAGAACACCTACCAAAGTTGCCGCGAATTCCAAGAATATCCGGTGGCGACCAGTGCGTATTGTTATTTGTTGCATTTTTTACACGAACACAATCCGTCGCTCACACGCAAAATACAATTGCCTCTCTTTGAAATTGGGGGAGGCGAAGTCCTGTTAGCCAATCACACCCTGCGACAACTCAACATTTTGGACACCGAAGATTCCGCCAGTGCGGGACAGTTTTCGTCGATTTCTGCTCTTTTGAATCAATGCAAGACCGCCATGGGCAAACGTGCCTTCTTCCAACAATTGGTTCGTCCCGTTTTTCGGGAAGAATGGCTGGAAAAGGAGTATCAGGCCATGGATGTCTTGCTTTCAGAACCGGGCGAGTTGCGAGACACCACACGCAAATTGTTGGCGTCCATCATGGATTTAGAGAAAGCCGAGAGATTGTTGATCTCCAAGAAATGGTCCTTGGATTCCCTTTTTTCCTTCCAACGGAGCATCGAATGCTGCGAACAAATTTTGGTCTTGTTTCAAGAATCACCGGCCTCCCTCGTGTCTTATTTTACTACTAGTGGCACGAGCGAAGCGAGTGACACTCAAGGACTTCTCGGAGAAGGCTGCCCCTCCCAAGGACTTGCCACAGGACTTGCCCAATCTTGTTCCACCATTCTCTCCGACATTGAAAACAATTTCCTGGTGGATCCCGAAAAAAGAAAAGCCGCCGCCGATTTAGGCAATGAGTATGGCTTCCGCGAGGGTGTCTTTCCCGAATTGGATGCTCTCCTTTTGCAAAAACAAACCGACGAAGAATGGATGCATTGCATTCGACAAACGTTGAATCAAATCATGTCGTTTTGTGAGAAGAATGGCGCCAACGTCGAATACATCAAAATCCACGAAACCGAGAAAAGTGGCATGTCTCTCCAACTCACCAAAAAACGAGCCGCCTCCCTCCGCAAATATTTAGCCGATCATGCCCAGCTCTCTTTTTCCTTGAAACCAAACAACCAACACAAACAACACAAACAAAACACCCACACAATTGTAGTCGATGCCACCGACATTCATTTTGCAAGTGCGGGTTCGTCCGCCGATGAAATTGTGTTTCCGTTTTTGTCGCAGATTTTGCGCGAATTGTTAACCGTCAAAGACCGTTTGCAATTGGTTGGATTGGCCTGTTTTAGGCAATACTTGGAATCGATGGAGACTCGCTTTTTGCCTTTTTTTCGACCTCTCATTTCTTTCATCAAACGGGTCGATGTCTTGCATTCCAAAGTATATGTCGCACAAAAATATCATTATTGTCGTCCCGTTTTATCCAACCATGATAATTCTTCGTCTTCTTCTTCCTCCTCATCTTTCCTTCAGGTAAAAGCCTTGCGCCATCCTCTCATCGAACACATTCAAACCAAAGAAAAATATGTTCCCAACGACGTGGATTTAGGCGAATCCGGAATTTTGTTGTATGGAACCAATGCCGTGGGCAAAACCTCCTTGATTCGTGCTCTCGGGATTGCTGTCATCATGGCCCAAGCCGGTATGTTTGTGCCCGCGGCATCCTTCGAGTTTCGCCCCTACAAAGCCATTTATAGTCGCATTTTAGGACAAGACAATTTGTTCAAGAATCTCTCCACCTTTGCCGTGGAAATGAGCGAATTGCGCACCATTTTGAATGGCGCCGATCACCATAGTCTGGTGTTGGGCGACGAATTGTGTTCGGGCACCGAAACCGAATCCGCCCTCTCCATTTTCGCGGCCGGTCTTTCTTATTTGACACAAAAGAAAACCTCCTTCATTTTTGCCACCCATTTCCACGAAATCGAGAAATTTGAAGAAATCCGATCCTTGGCCACCTTGCAAACCAAACACATGGCCGTGTTCTATGATCGCGAGCAAGATCGATTGGTCTATGATCGGTTGTTGCGCGACGGACCGGGCAATCGCATGTATGGCTTGGAAGTCGCCAAATCGTTGCATTTGCCCCTGGATTTCATCGAATCGGCGTATACCATTCGCAATCGCTATTTTCCTGTGGCGGAAGGTCCCCTGTCTCATCCCATTGCCTCCAAATACAATGCCAAGAAAATACGGGGCATGTGCGAATTGTGTCACGTCGAATTGGCCGCAGAAACGCACCACATTGTCGAACAACACCAAGCCGATGCCACCGGATGGGTCGCCGATCATCACATGCACAAGAATCATGTCGCCAATTTGATGGCGTTGTGTTCCGCTTGTCATGACAAACAACATCATCAACATCAGGCGGCGATTTCGTCTAAGCCACAGAGCGGCGACGTCAAGTCCGCGACAAGTCCTCGTTCTGCTTCGCTTGTCGAAGCGGAGAGGCAGTCCGTAACAAAAAGAAGGATAATAAAGAGAAAAAATATTTAACTTTTTGAAAAAAAAAAATCCAACAAACACAAAAAACGAAACACAAATATGGAAACACAACCTCATCCATTGTTACAACACACCATATTTATCAATTTAGATCATCGCGTCGACCGTCGCGAATGCACCGAAAAAGAACTCGCCAAAATCCACATTCGAGAGCCCGAACGATTCGCCGCCATATCGAATGATATAAGTGGCGCCATTGGCTGCAGCATGAGTCATATCGCTTGTTTGGAGAAAGCCATCCAACGAAACTATCCATGGGTTTTCATTTGCGAAGATGACATTCATTTCACGGACCCGGATGTCTTATTACAGTCGTTGGATTTGTTCTATAAGAACTTTGTTTTACCTCAACGAAAATGGTCTGTTCTTCTGATTGCCGCGAACAACACCGGACCTGTTTGTTTTTCGCCCCATTGTTGTATTCCCCCCAAAAAAAATCAGCCTTTCGTCGTTCAAATTCAACGTTGTTTCACGACCACGGGATATATTGTTCATCAATCGTATTATAAAGAATTGTTGGACAATATGCGAGAGGGGGTTTCATTGTTGCTTCGCGAATATGCACAAAATAAGATGGCGCCACCATCCGTGGGTTTGAATTTGCATGCGTTGGATGTGTATTGGATGAAATTACAACGAAAAGACACATGGTATTTACTGGTCCCACTCACGGTTTCACAATATGCCGGTCAAAGTGATATTTGCAAAGAGTCTGTCGATTATGATAGTTTGATGTTGGAGTTGAAGACAGTTCCCCAACGAGTTTCCATTCCACGAATGCAATTTTTATAGTCCGAAGGACCGCAATGGTACAATCGATGCGCTGCACAGGGGGCAGCAGACGAACCAATATCGGCTAAAACAAAGGATTGTATTTGTTGACGGGCACATGCGAGGCAAAAACCATCGCCACAAAGATGAACATGAGCACAAAGGGGAGAATCACCAAGACCCACGACACGGTTTCGTATCCAGATTGACATAAGACGTTCAAGAGCCATGTCCAGAAAATCACGTAGATGATTTTGAAGGCAAACAAGACCATGTTGTTGGTTCCTTGGCAACTATACGATCCAACACAATACACACTCGTGTCATTGATGTTTTGCATGGCCATGAGGACAATCGCAAAGGCCGAGAGCACAAAATAAATGAGGGCAGGGGTACATAAATTTCTTAATCCGATCATTTTTTGTTGTGTTTTTTTTGTTTTTTTTTTGTGTTTCTGTTTGTGTTTGTGTTTTTTTTTTGGTGTTTTGTGTTGTTGTGTTTTGTTTTGTTTTGTAAATAGACTTTTTGTTCATCATTACAAAACAAAAAAAAATATATTTTATATTTGTCCTCCTGTTTATTCCAGGGGCAAACGATTGGCAGAATACATACGATCGATTTGTCCCGCTGGACGCATCCAATCCTGTACCGATCCTGCTCCTCCTCGACGAATACCGGAGGGGGGAGTTCTTCTAAATTTTCTTCGATGAGTGGATCTTTTTTTATTGGTTCGTTTTTTCATTGTCTTTTTTGGTCGTCTTCTTCTGGCACTACCTCCAATAAAATTTCCTGTTTGACGACCAGCAATTTGCAACGTATTTGGATCGTTGGAGGAATCATTGTATCCATAAAACGATCGTAATGGCACATCTGCAAAGGATGCCGGGAAAAGGACACCGCCTCCATTCATTTGTTTGGTCATTTGTATATGTATGTCTCTGTGTGTCTGTTTTTTTTTTAAAGAAGTTGTTGTGTTGTTTGTTCAAAAAAAAATAGCTACTTATAATGAATGTTTTTTATTTTTTTTTCTCTTTTTGTTTCGTTTCGTTTCGTTTGTCTCTACTTCGAATTCAATCTTTATTCACCTGCTCGTTTCACTCACAGGTTCACAAGCAATTTTTCTATATAAACCTGAACTGATACCTAAGGCTTTAAGCTTCGCGAAACACAAGGTAGCGTTAAGCACCAGTGTATCAGTCCAGGTGAATAGAGGTTAATCAATATCCACATGTGTTAACATATGACGACGACAGCATGGCTTTTTTAATTTCAATTGATCGAGAACTTGTCCCTCAATCGTCTTCTCCGGATTTTCCAAAGAAAAATAAATGGTTCGATTGGTGGGATCCGTCGATCCCGATTCGCTCAAATATCGCCGACGTACTTCTGCCAAATAAAATTCATACTTGTCTGCCAATACTTTTCCACATGTCACACATCGAACCGGAATAATCATGTTTTTTTTTATTTGATTTGATTGTTTTTTTGATTTGATTTGATTTTGTTTTTTTGATTTTGAAAAAATTTAATTGTGTTTATATGAAAATTATTTACAACAACAATGATTTTTGTTTTTGTTTTTGTTTGTTCAACAAATTCTCTCAAATAGAGAAAGAAGAAAACAATAAAATTTTAAAATAATATATTTTTTTAAAAAAATTTTTCTTTAACCAAATCAATAAAATCCATGTTACCACAATGGATGCTTGCACACTCTTATTTAATCATTGTGGTAGCCATTTGTATTGTCGCTTTAGCTATCTATGTGCAAGTCGTCTTGCATTTTGATATGCGCAAATGGACCGAACAACATGATGCGGATGCGGAGGCAGAGGCAGAGGCAGAAGGAGAGGCAGAAAGAGAAGGATTCGAAACCATTCCGTTGACCACCGATCCCGTCTCGGGGAAACTTCCCGATGGCTATTACCAAGTGGACGACTTCAAAATGGCAAAAATCCCCTATGGATACACCGTCAATCCGGGAAATCCAAAGATGTTGATTCCTTTGACAAATACCGCCGTCTCCAAACAAAATGTGACGACGAAAGATCGTCTCCCCCTTCCCGGTGAGATGTTGCCCGATGGTTATTATTTCGATACGGCGACGTCGTTGGGACTCCTTCCCCCCAATATGATGCCCAAAGTCGATCGCATCGATGTCACCGGGACACCCCCCAAAATTCTCGTATTTTATAAACCGGGTAATGTCAGCGAAACCGAGTTTTATGCCCAACGATTTACTCCGGCCCATCCCATGCCGTCACCCATCCCCCCAGGACCACCCCGTCTTTATTTCGCCGACGCCAACAAATTGACCGTGTCGTTTTTACCCTATGGGAAAGTACCGGATGTGGCCAAAGGTTGGGGGTTCACGTCCGATACCAATTTGATAAGTCCCACCGGCAATTTTGATATAACAAACAAAACGTACAGCGATTTAAGCAACAATTATGATGTCCAATTTCATGGATCCGTCGAAGATATGATGAAACAAAATGATTTTTATGATGTTTCGTTTGGACAAACCATCGTCTTGGACAAAGATGGCAAACCCGTTATTATGCCCGCCGCCGGGACACAAAGCCCCATCACCTATTACCAACCGGGATCGTTTCCTTTTGGATCGTCTTCTTATATACCCATGTACGAAGACAGTGTATATTTGAGCCGGACCACCAACCAATCCTCGTTGTCACCCTACAAATCAACTCTGTTGCCCCAGGGGGCGTGCTCGTACAACAAAGATTTCCCCGCCAAACAAGAAGAATACTGCCGGTCATTGACCACCGATCAATGTGCTTCGAATTCGTGTTGTATTTTATTGGGTGGAGAGAAATGTGTGGCGGGCAACAGTCAAGGTCCCCTGTTCAAAGCCAATTATAGTGATTTCTTGTTGCAAAACAAAGATCGGTATTATCATAATGGTCAATGTTATGGCAATTGTTGATGAGTGATGGGGTGGCGGGGCAAGTCCTCGACCCAAAGGGGATTGGCAGACTTTGTGGAGACACAAAAGACGAACCAACCACAGAAAAACATGGGGCATACATGTTCTCCATCGCCTTTACACAAAACATGATGCCGGCCATCGATACGCCCGATTCCTCACAATCCATGGTGGGCATGCTCCGATGATAATACGATAATATCAATTGGTGGAGAGGAGCAATGGATTTATTTTTGGGCATTTTTAAAAAAGAATGTAATTTTTTCTCGAAGGTGGACGAATATTTTCCTGATTGCAAAAATTCTTGGAACTCTTGGTGAAATTGTCGCTGATTTTCATTCCCTTCTTCTTGAAAAAAAGCGATCGAATACTCTTCGATAGATTCCGATTTCCAACCTTTTGTCATTTTTTTTTTCTTATTTTTTTATTTTTTGAGTTTTTTTTTGTATTGTATTTTTGGATGAGGGTAAAAAAGACAGAACCAAAATCATAAATGAAAATAATTAAATTGTGTTTTAGTTTTGTTTTTATAAACAAACAATCATTATAAAAACAAAAAAAAAAACATAGAGCGTTCATCCGCAACTAAAAAATAAAAGACAAACACAAACAGTCAAAACAAACAAAAAACATAAAAACACAAAAGACAACAAAAAAAATGGAACGTTTTATTGACACCGATGGTCATATTGTGGTGACTTTCATGAATGCCGGGTATTTTGATTTTATTCGAAACTTCAGTGAAAATCTACGAAGAATACCGGAAATAAAATGGACATTGTGTGTGGTTTGTATTGATTTAGAAGGATATCAATTGTGTTGCGATCATCATATAGAGGCCATTCCCTATTTCGAGAAATCCGTTCCTACAAAATATTCTTCTTATAACGATGCCAATTGGCGTCGAGTTACTTTTACAAAATTTGATGTATTGCATTGGGTATTAAGTAGTTATAAAGATGTTGTTCGCTCATTGACATACATGGACACCGACATTCATGTTTACGCCGATTTTGTTCCCTATTTGAAAGCTCTTCCTCGCCATGATGTTTTGATTCAATCGGATCATAATTCTTTGGATCCCTCACGGACATCTCCCATTTTGTTATGTACGGGGTTTTTTCATGTACAAAACAATGAAATGGTTCGATCTCTCTTTCAATACGCCGATCTACCCATTGATCGTAACAGATTTGTTGACGACCAACAATTTTTTAATGCACGATTGCAAGAGGATCCCAAGTGTCGTTCCATCAAACTCAAACAATTGGATCGTTTGAGTTTTCCCAATGGAGTCTTTGTTCCCTATGTGCCCAAAGTGATTGCTAATCCTGTTATGCTCCCTGGTGCCCCTCCTCTCTTTTTAATACATTATAATTATTTGGTGGGTACGGAAAAACAAAAACGAATGCGAGAGAACAATCATTGGTTTATTTGACCTCGATTCACCTGCGAATGGATGGAGAAAGTTCACCACAGTACTTTATTATTTTATTATTACAAAAAAGCAAAACATGGAAAAACCTGCATTCTTGGATATATACTTAAATGGACAGTACTTAGTATTTCGATTATTTCCATACAATAGTGAAGAACAGACGGGAGATGTCGATTTATGTAAAGAGACCATTGAAAATTATTTATTCAATTCATCGGCGGCGGCAGATGCTCGTTTTCTCTTCATCAAGGGCGATCCAGAGGATGGAGACACCAATTTTCAACGCAAATTGACTTCGTTGGGTAGTTTGGCTTTTTTGGGAAAGTTGGAAAATCTATACCTAAACCATCACCGTTTGACGGTTTTGCCTGACTTGCCACAAGAATCCATCAAATCGTTGGATGTTTATAACAATGAAATGACGTCCCTGTCTTTGCGAAAATATCCCACATTGCGATTCGCCAACATGATGAAAAACCCCCTCGAATATAATTCGTGCGATTTTTGCGAAGGCATTGATACCATACATTTTAGTATTCCTCATAGTCTGGTTCGAAGCGATAATAAAATGTATGAACTTTGGATGAACATGTTTCAGTTCCCCCTTCGAAATTTGCCCGCCAGTTTGCGCATTCTTCATTTTATTTTGGATTGTGATTCGTTTACATTTCCTTCTAAACATTGTACTTTTGCAGAGGAAGATCTGGACGAATTGCGCCGATTGTTCGCCTTGTATCATCGCATTCGATTTTTATTGGCTTTGATGAAATGCCGTCGGCGTTTGCGTGCGTTTGCGTTCAAGGTTGTGGAGAAAGTTGCCCAACGAAAATATCATCCGATGATCTTGCAAGAAATGCTGGATCGGTGTGAAAAAGAAGCAACCGATGATCCCCATGCTGCCTTAATGGATGCCGTGGAAAAATGGTAAAGACTCGGAGAGAAGCGGGTTGTTTTGTGTTGTTTTCTTATAAAAGAAAATGAAATGTGATAAAGGCGCCCAATCCCAAAATCACATCAATGAGCAAGGGCACAAAAGCATCGGGGTGTTTGTTCCATGCCTTGTAAGCAAAATATGCATACAAGAATCCATGAATGGGACGCAAGGATGTCCACCATACTCGGTCTCCATTGGTTTCAAATGCGGTCGTTCGAGAACCCGTAATATAAATATAGAAAAATCCGGTGGCTATTATGGCCGCCATAATGGCCATATATGGCAAATATTGCGGTTTCAAGGATGCTGCCAAATAAACCAAGAGAGCCCGAGCGGGAATACATCCTCCCAAAAATGCGACATATCGATTCATGTTTTTTTTGTGTATTTTGTTTTGTGTATTTTGTTTTGTGTATTTTGTTTTGTTTTATTTTGTTTTGTTTTGTTTGAAAAAAAAGAAGGAAAAAAAACAAAATAAATGTAAATAGTTGATTTGTATTTATAATTTAATATTTTTGTGTATGTTGGCAAACTAACTCGTTTTGTGATAACAGGAGGAACGGTGACATCGTTTTGTTGGCATGATGGCCCAGCCCCACTTATGAATATTCGTATAGCATATCCTTTGAAAATACCAAAGACCCTGAAATCATCAACGAATTATTTCATTTGCAAGATACTTCAAAATTTGCTTTTTATAAATTGTAAACTATAAATCACTAAGTACCTAATTTTAATAAAAAAATAAAAATAAAAAGTCGTCGCTCCGCTTCGCTTATAAAAACTCCCCCTCTATATAATTGGCCTTGTGTGAATTGCGATGGTATTCGCCCTGACCCCAATGATCATAATTTCCTTTGCCGTCTTCCACCGCTAACATCGGATATCGCAAAGCTCTATGATGTTCGGCGGCGAATTTACTTATCGTCCAATCTGGATTGTAAGGTGCTAATGGTTGTCTATTTGCATTGACACATTCTTCGGGATGCATTTCGTCGGCATGCGATCGTGCGGCATAGGTGGCATCGTACATGTCGAGGAGACGACGGGCATACGATCGACTGATCATATACAAATGGACGCCATACATGTCTTTGTGATAACGATGATACCTATAATCGACGGCATTCCCAGGATCGTACACGAGAGGACATCCATACGTCCACCACTCAATGGGAAAGGTGGTCATATATCCCAACAACAAAATGTCCAAATTCATTCTCTCGAATTCTTCAATGATGGTTGGCAGATGCTTGCCCAGATCTTTGTGAATGTGGACATCGTCTTCGCAAAAGAGCCCATACGGTTTTCCCGTTGCGTAGAATTGGGCGATGTTATCGAGATGTCCATAGAAACAGGATGCCAATCGTTTGTGGGCGGGCTCTTCGCTGAATTGGAGACGTGGATCGTCCATTTGTACACCCGTATTCACGTGGAGTATGGCACCAATTTTGGCAAAACGTTCCGTCATGGTGGCTTTGCGTTCGGGACTATTGTATGACACACAATAGAATTCACACATGTCTTGGAATGTTGCACTTCTTGTTGTCATTTTTTTTTTCAAAGAGTGAACGAAACAACGAAAACAAAAAACAAAAAACAAAAAACAAAGAGAGATGAATTACAATAGAAAACAAAAAGTAAAAAATGAATAAAGCGTTGCCTTTATATTTTTTGAATTGATTTATTATTTAATTATTTTTTTGTTTGTTTTGTTTTTAATTTGTTTCATCTTTAAAATTTTTAAAAAAACATTTTTAAAACAAACACACACACACATAAAAACAAATGTCATTCACACCATCTTCTCCAGCTTGGTCCTCCGCGCCATCTTCTCCCGCGGGGTCCCCCGTACCCTCCTCCCCGGCTTGGTCTCCTGCTCCCGAAGAAGAGGGCGACGAAGACGAACGATACAAAAACGTTCCCTATTCGACCGTGGAAAGTGCGTCCTATGGGGAAAGTCGCAACAACAAACCCCTACCTCTACATCTCCCTCAATTTCTCGTGTTGGGCGAAGAAGATGGCATATTACGCTTCCGTTTAAGTCATTTGAATGTCAGTTTAGCGAATGCCATTCGTCGCACGTTGTTACATGATATTCCCGTCTATGTATTGGATACCGAACAAAAATGCGAAATTCCGGTGAATACCACACGTCCGCGCATCCATAACGAAATGATCAAACATCGATTGTCCTGTGTACCGGTGCATCAACCCGTGACCACCGACATCGCGGATACCATGGAAGATTATGTAGCGGAAATCAACAAGGAAAACGACACTGGTGAAATGCAAACCATTTCGACGGAAGACATTCGCATTTTTGATCGCAAAACCCAATCCTACGTCTCCGAAAATGTGGTGCGACGGATGTTTCCCAAATGCGACATCTCCCAATCATATATTCTGTTGGGCCGATTGCGACCCAAAATCAATGATTTGATTCCAGGCGAGAAAATGCAAATCACGTGTGGATTCTCCGTGCGTTCGGCGGCGGACAGCAGTGCCTTTACCGCGGTGAGTACATGTGCCTATATGAACACGTTGGACACAAACCGTATTGCTGAAGTGTGGCAAAATACACAAACCAAATTGGAAGCCGAAGGAGCGAACGCCAAAACAATTGCCTTTCAAAAACGGAATTTTGAATTGTTGGATGCCCAACGCTATTTTCTTCCAGATAGTTTTGATTTCGTGTTGGAAAGTGTCGGTATTTATAAAAATATGGAATTGGTGTTTATGGCCTGCTCCATTCTGAAACAACGGTTCCAACGTCTGGGAAATGCCTTGCGCGAAGGCGACGCATACATGTCCTTGATTTTGCCGGCGAAAACCACCATCGAACGATGTCATGATTTTATCCTGGAAGAAGGCGATTACACTTTGGGACCCGTCCTGGAGTTTTTCATTTATCATCACCATTTTTTGGGATATCGAGACGTGCAATTCTGTGGTTTCAAGAAATTTCATCCGCATGATTCGTCGTCCGTTATTCGTATTGCGTTGGCCCACGAATCTCGAGACAAGTCCTCAGAACGAAGTGGATTGTCGCCGCTTCGCGGCTTTGACAAGTCCTCGAAACAAGACGTCCACATTATTTTGGATATTCTTTTGGAAGCCTGCGATTTGGCGGCCACATTTTATCAGAATGTTCTTCTCTCTTTTTCGCCACAAGAAACAGTCGCCGAGTGAAGAGAGTGAGAGAGAGAAATCCGTGCTTGACAACCACCCAAAAAAACTCGAGGAGAAAATATATACATTTTTTTTTGTTTTTATTTTTTTTGTTTTGTGTTTTGTTTTGTTTATATTACTACTTTTTCCATACAACATCATAATTTAATTATTTTATTTTTTTTTCGTCTTACACAACTTGTATTCAAAAAAAAAATAAAAAATACCACAAAAAAAATAAAAACAAGAACAAAAAGAGAAAGTAAAAACAAAACAAAACATGGAAAAGAAAGCTACCGATATTGCCCATAAATATTTTTCCACATTCAAAAACGACGTCCAAACACGCATCGTTCAATTGGGATTTCATCCATCCGACAATGACAAAGTGAATGATTTGTTGAAATTTATTAATAATTATGACCATTTGGAATTTAAAGTCGATGATTTGACCAAACGCAAACGCGTGAAAAATAGTATTCCCACCGTGAATCGTTGTTCGTTTATTATGAGCAATGGGGAACAATGCACCCGCAAATGCATGGAAATTCTTCCCGAAGATGCACAAGGCATGGATTTATGTGGGACACATTATGCCGTTCATAAAGTACATAATGTGTCGTCTTTTTTATCTACGTCGGCCGTTGCATCGGCGATGGCGACAGTGTCATCCTCCACCTCCACCTCCACCTCCTTATTATCGCCTTCTTATAATCTTTTGTCGCCACCGCTACCGATGAATGATTCCTCGGATGAAGAAGAAGAAGATCAGGTATGTGACATGGAAGAACAAAACCGATCTCATTCGCCCCTTTCCAATCCTTCCGCAGCAGGATCTTTGTTTTATGTGTCTCCCATGGATGATAGTCGGTTGACCGAGGAAGGAGGAAACGTTCCCTTCATTCAACAATTGTTTCAACAAATGGATTTGGTTGCCCAAGAAATTGATGGCATTGTTTACTTTGTTGATGGATTCGGAAATGTCTACAAAACAGAAGACGTTTTGTGTCATCGTCCCAATCCACAAATCATTGCCAAAGCCTCACCACAATCCTCCAATTCGTCCGTTTACAAAATTGATTATTTTGTTTGATTCGTTTTTTTTTGTTAGTGGTTTTGTGTGTGTATGTGTTTTTTTTTTATTTATTTTTATACGATATTATTTGAATAAGGTGCCGACGGGAAAGGAACCGATAAAGAAGGCGACGACAAAGAAGATGAAGAGGGTGAAGACGTCACGGAAGATAAGATGCGATTTGTTTGTCTCTGTCGATAGATACTCATGCAAATAACAGACACAAAACAAACAGAAACTACTAATAAAGAATATTGCACGATTTGTTTGGATCGTGTGTCATATGATGATGATGATGTATCTACGATGGGCATATATGTAGGTATCCATGTTGATGTTATATTAGTATACATATTTATTTTTATTATGTTTTTTTTTTAAATAAGCAAATTTTAAGTCGATTTTTCTATTTATGTTTTTTTTTTTTGTTTTTTTAATTTTATTTATCGCAATAATATTTCTAGAGGTATTTGAGCAGGAATAACATACATATAAGGAGGTGGCAATGCATCCGCAACAGAATAATTACGCACCTCCGATAAATGCAAATGGAACGTGGTTATGGTAATCGGATCGTTGATCACTGTATATCCATCCATAAACATCGAATATGCGATTTTTTTGTCACATCCCGGTTTTCCGAATTCGACGGCACGAAATTCATCGAGAGCTTTCTTCGTGGGTAGATGGTTGCTGTGAAAAACCCACGTGTCTTGGCAATCACTCTGGGGCGACAACGATGGACGGTCTTTGTTTGGATCTGCGGGCACATCCATGCGCAATAAGGCGAGAGCCGATCGATTCTCCATGAGTTCTTGTGTGAAAAACAATCGTTGCAAATTGGGCGCGAAATAAATGTCCGCGTTGGCCATGATGATGTAGCAGCCGCCACTTGCACTTGCACTTGTCTCCTCCAACAAAATTACCCTTTCTTTTTCAAACAAATCGAGAGGATCCGCGAAATTCAATCGTCGACCAAGGATATGTTGCTGTATTTTGGCCGTTACCGCCGTTCGTTCTTCTTCCGCAAATCCCATTTCGGCCAATGTGTATTCTCTCTCATTCATCAAATAGATTCGTGTTATCAACGGATTCATAAAATTCTGTCGAAGACATGACTGCAGTTCTTTTCTTCGCTCTTTGGATTTATTCTCTATGAAATATTGCGTGAACAAATATATGGGCACTATGGATCCATCTTTTTCGGATTCTGGTGCTGGATTTTGATAAGCCAATATCGGCGATCTTACACGATATATTTGATTGGGTACCAATACCTCTATTTTTTCACTCAATGCGAAATCCATTTTTGTTTTGTTTTTTTTTGATTTTCTTTGGTTTTGTTTGGATTTTGTTTGGATTTTGTTTGGCTTTTATGTTTTCATTAATTTGGTTTGATTCTTTTTATTTTGTTTTTATTTTTATTTTTTGTTTTTATTTTGTGTTTTTTATTATGACCAACCATGTCGTTTTTCCACTTCGAGTGATTGTTCATCCGGCTCCAAATTCCACATAGAAGCAAACGTTTCCATTTGATCATCATCCAAAAATTCAAATCCTCTTTCCATTGTGATAAGATAATCCACTTGCCCCAATCGTTCTCTCCACACGGGAGTCTTTACACAATACTCCAAATAATGGAATTGATTCTTTTGACCCATCATTTGTTGATGGTGTTGTTGTTGTTGATATAAGGCGAATTTGTTGACTCGTGGGTCGCCCAATACTTTCCATTGTTGACCGAGAGGATATACCACCGTCCGATACGATTCTGACATTTCGGGGGTCAAACGGAACAAAAATTTCTCGTTGGCGACCTTATCCATCTCTCCATCTTGGGAACGCATACAAAGTGTCAACACCAAATCGGGCAATTCCAATTTGTTTTTCAACGCCTTTTTTTGACATATGACATACTTTTGCAAATTTGGATTTTTCACGAGGAAATAGGCATGGTATACCGAACGCACGAGAGACCATGCCTCCTCGATCCATCCCGATTCCGTCAATTCATACAACCAATACAACGACGCCTCCTTGTCTTTCGAGAGTATCGATCTCTCCAAACTATAGAGAATATCCACTTTGTTGAATAAATATCGTGACAATTCGAGGTTGCACTCCACTTCGAGTCGAGTCTTTGTCATCATGATCTTGTTTTTGCTTTCTTGTTTTTATACATTTCATCATATCTTTATTCTTGTTTTTTGATTACATTCTTTTATTTTGTTAGGTTACAAAAAAAAACCATGCGCATCAGAACACAACACAACCTTCCGAAAGATAACCAAGACAGACGCAAAGATCAAGAAGAAGTGAAACACCAACAAAGGGAAGATGTAATACAGTATTTAGCCTCACAACCCAACACTATAACACGTTTGTGCATCAATGACAACAAGCATCCCATGAACCGTATGTGTTTTTCATATATATCCTTCGCACGGTTCAATGAATTGCGCATGATTGATGTCGCCAACTGCCGTTTGACCCATTTGCCCGCGGATTTGGCTCAATGCAGACATTTGGAAATTTTGTCTTGTTTTGATAATTATTTGTCTTCTTTGCCAGATGGCATCGGCGACTTGCCCCGTCTACGTACTCTTATGTGTGGCAACAATCGATTGACTTGTTTGCCTGCCTTTCCCCCCCACTCCAAAATACGCGAAATATCTGCCTACAAGAATCGTTTGACCGACTTCCCCGTGAGTTGTGGCAATTCATTCCCTTGGCTACGCAATTTGAATTTAAATTCCAATCGCATCGTCCATATGCCTTGTATTTTTACACCTCACATGGATACGTTTTCTATTTCGTGCAATCCCTTACAGACCATCGGCAACATCATAAATATGGAAGGCGGGCGTTTCTATTTTACCAATACAACATTGTATCGTTTGTTGTCACGCGTTTCGATGCAGTATGTATTTCATCGTTTGTTGACATCTTTGCTCCAAAAGGATCTCGTTGTACAAAATATTATTGATCCCTTGCCGTGCGATTTGGCCATCGACCGATTGTCACGCATTCCCGAAGCGTCCTTCTATAATATCATGTTTGAAGATCGATTGTATGTATTACATATAGTGGTTCACTTTGTTAAATATGTGATACATCGGTTTCGTTTTGTGTTTTATTTGGGAAAATGCCGCCGTCGTCTTCGCGAATGGTTGTTTCAAAAAGTATTAGCACCCTTGACCGAACGTGTTTATCACCCCCATAAATTGCAACGTTTGATGGATCGCGTCCCCGAAGGCATGTTGATCGAAATGGCCTGGGCTTAGATTGTTTTTTTTTTGTTTGATTCCGTAGTGGTTCCCGTTCCCTGTTTACGTTTCATATACATATTTTTTTTTCCTCTTTGTTTTGCTTTTTTTTTGCTTTTTTTTGCTTTTTTTTTAATTATTTGCTTTTGCTTTTGCTTTTGCGTTTGCGTTTCAATGTTCTTTTCTTTAAAAAAATCGCTACCATTTCCGCATTTCTAAAATTTTGTAAGCGTTTTCTTTGTGTTTTGCATTTATTTTGTGTGCATTCTATTTTGGATTTACCAATTTCTTCCAATTTACTCCCTTTGAAGAATTCCGAAGTGCAATCATAATATTCTTTGTCATCTTTTTGACGACATTTCTGGGCTTGCAATTTTTCAAACTTTTTCTTTTCTTTTTCATATTCTTGCACATATTTATCACACTTTTGCTTTCTACATTCATCAAGTTCTTTTAATAAATGTATTTCTTCTTCATCCATTGTTTTGAATCTTCTTTTTTCAAACAAACAAACAAACGAACAAACAAACAAATAGTATTTATCTTTTTTTTTTATTTTGGATTACAAAAACAAACGGAAAAAAAAATGCAAACAAACATATATTTATTTAAAAGCCAATTTTCCACCCACCACAGTCATTTTTTTAGGTGCCGAGGCCGAGGAAGAGGCGCCAGCCGATGACGAGGCCAATGGACGTTTCTTTCCTGAATTGGTCGTCGTCGTCGTTGTCGCAGATGCACTGGCAGAAGCAGTAGAAGTTTTGCCACGAATCCAACGATCATATTCCTGCTCAAAATGATCCAATTCACGCATCCACATCGTCTCACACGTCGTCGCCTTTAACTCTTCGTACTCTTTCGTCGCAGCATCCTTTTCTTGCATCAAATGATCCACATTCTCTTTGGACACAGAATCCATGGGCATTTTTGTCAAATATTTGAAATTGCGATCTTTGTTGTCATTTTCGTCTTCCAAGGATTGCTGTTGCAGACGATGTTGTTGTGTTGCCGTCAATTTATCATAACCACGCGACTCCAACAAGGTGATCACCGCTTGGTTATTCTTGTGACGCAAATCGACCGCACCGTCCAAGACCTCTGTAATGTAACGCGCCTTGTTGGACAAACGTTGGACTTTTGCTTCCAAATCCCGCAACAAATATTGTTTGCGTTGTTGATACGCCGCCAAACGGACCTCATAGAACGCATCGATGATTTCGGACACGGATGTATACTTGTGCAATTTTCCCTGTGTGTCAAACAAATGCATATTCGTCGTGGACACGGACGTAGTCAACTTCAACAATTTCTCTAAAGCACCCGGACTATTGCTGCCCAGCAACTCCTCCAATTTGCCACGGGGAAATTGCACCGTTATATCCACCGTCAATTCCGTCGACGTCGACACGAAATCTTTCAACAAGGGCGTGGATTTCTTGCCTTGTTTGTCCGTCACTCCATCCACCAACGTCTCCAAAAAGGAGATATACGGCATCGTCCATGTCCCAATAGGCAACTCCGTGATACGAATCTTGTCTTCTGTTATACGTTCATACACACCATCAATCGCAAACTTGTTGGCATCAATGCGTCGTATGTTTCCCTTGAATCCTTCGTAATAGGGCACAAACTCTTCCCCTTGCCTCTCCCCTTCATTCGTCAAAGAAGAAGATCCAGCACCCAAAATACGACGTTTGATGGCCGCCACCAAATGCAACGGATGAAATGGTGGAATCGACGAAGAAAAACCCGTGCCAATGCCCGTAATGCCATTCACCAAAACAAACGGCAAAATTGGCAAATAATACTCCGGCTCTACCATCGTACCATCGTCATTCACATAACGCAAAATCGCATCGTCCTCAGGACGAAACAATACCCGCGTTAAGGATTGCAACTCGGTGAATATATATCTTTCGGAGGCACTGTCGTCACCACCCTGCAAACGCGTTCCAAATTGACCGTTCGGCTTCAACAAGGGAATGTTGTTGGAACCCACGAAATTCTGCGCCATGGCCACAATCGCCCCATTCAATGACGCCTCGCCGTGATGATAGGCACTGTTCTCCGACACATATCCGGAAAATTGGGCGACCTTGATTTCCTTGGTCAAATTCTTCTTGAATGCACAATACAAAATCTTGCGCAACGAAATCTTCAGTCCATCCGCCATGTTCGGAATCGAACGGGCACAATCATACGTCGAAAAGTGAATCATTTCGTTGTCGATAAACTCCTCATAGGTGACACGAGGCTGGCTCGTATTCAGAAACGCGGATTTGTTGTAATTCTCCAACCACGTCTTGCGATCGTCCGCTCGTTTCTTGTTGAAGATTTTGTCGATCGTGTCGTCGCTTTCGGGACCCGTATACACAAAATCCACGATCTTCTTGTGGGCAAAATACTCCTTGAATTCCGCCGACGTTGATGTTCCCAAACCCTTGAAATATTTGATGGTCCAACCGTCGATCGACCCATTCGGCAATGTCTGTTTCCACGCCTCATACTCCCCCTCATTGTAAAACACCAACTTTTGTTGTCCTCGCGTCGCACGCAATATCGGCGTATTCATAAACGATATAAAGCCAGGGATTTTCGTCAAGGAGGACCATTCGCTGTGGAGCAAATTGATACAGAGACCTTTGATGTGACTTCCATCGTGGTCCTGATCGGTCATCACCATGATTTTGCCATACCGCAAGTATTGATGTACGTCGCCAATCGTCTCATACACACGTCCATTCTCCAAACCGAGGATTTTCTTAATGTCGGTGATTTCCTTGTTGTCGGTGATCTTGCCCGTGGCTTCGCCACGCACATTCAACAATTTGCCTTTTAGAGGGTAAATGCCAATGGTGTTGCGATCGGCACTACTCAATCCCGACACGATACCCGACATGGCACTCAATCCCTCACACAATATCAAAATGCAATCCTTCGATTGGGTGGCAGATCCCGCCCAATTTGCATCCATGAAATTCGCAATGCCGCGAATCGTTTTTGTTTTGCTTCCGTCGGTGAGTTTCGCCGCCACACGTTTCTCTTTGGCTTCCGTCAATTGACACGCCAATTCCATGACACCCATTTTCGCGATTTTCTCAATGAAACCATCCGAAACTGTACACGTCGATCCGAATTTGTTGGACGGAGTATTCATGAAGTCTTTCGTTTGACTGTCGAAAGCCGGATTCACAATGTCACAACGCAAAAAGAGAGTCAATTGTTCCTTGATAGACGCCGTGTTCACGCGCACCTTTTTCTTCTTCTCTATGTAATCCACCAATTTGCGCAATATCTGCCCCATAATGTAATCCACATGTTTGCCACCCTTCGTTGTGCATATTCCATTCACAAAGGAAACCTGCTGGAATTCGTGCAGCTCCGACATCGACACCGCATACTCCCATCGACCATTGTCCGCCGCTTCGTAGACACGCGCATTTTCGTCCTTGTCGCCAATATAGACATCCAAATAAGACACGAAATTCTTGACAGGAACCACTTGACCATTGTAGGTCACTTTCACCTTCTTGTCCGTGATGGCGGCAATGTCGTAGACGCGTTTTTTAATGAGGGCGCGCATGGAATCGCCCAAGGTATGGCGGAAACGGGCATAATCCGGCTGGAAAACAACTTTCGTGTAGGGTTTGGTCGTTTTGGGGACTTTGGTAATAACAGGGACACCTATCTCCGTCAAATTGGCCTTGAATTCTTGCGTGTATTTGAGTCCGCGGGTATGATCCACCGTTTCGATGTAGCCATACGTCGACCAAATCAACACCAACTTGAATCCGAATCCATTTTTGCCACCCACTATTTTCTCTTCCTCCGTATTGTAATTCGTCGACGTTCGCAATTGACCGAATATCATCTCGGGTATCCATACGTCGTATTCGGGATGTTTCGCCACATCGATTCCATTGCCATCGTTCGTCAAAGTAAATGTTCCATTTTCACTCACTTCCACATCGATGGACGTCACCAGACGTTTGTTGTCCGCAGAGCTTTGCGCCATGCGAATGACGTGGTCGCGACAATTGACGATGCCCTCGTCGAACAATTTGTATAATCCCGGCACATATTCCATGTCTTTCAACTCGATGCGCTGTTTAGTCTCGTCAAAGACATACATTTGGGTGTCTACGTGTTCCACACTCCCAATATACGTATCGGGATTGCTTAAAATATGTTCTCGGTCAGTCTTTCGTTGATATTGTTGTGCCAAATCAACCGTCGAGGACATGTTTTAATTTCTTGTGTTGTGTTTTGTTGTGTTGTGTTTTGTTTTGTTTTGTTGTTGTCTATATGGTTTTGTGAACGTGTATCACAAAAATAATTAAATTATGATTTGTTGTTGATTTTTTGGATCGCCGTCATTTGGAATTTTTTCTTTGGCTTTGGCTTTGGCTTTGGCTTTGGCTTTGTTCATTGAACATAAGGGATAGAGGAGGAGGAGGAGAAAGGTGACGAGGAGGATGCGTTTTTCTTTTTTTCTTTTTCTTCCTCCACCTTCTTTTCCTCTCCCTTTTTTTCTTCGTCCATTTGTTGCTTCGCCTTCGACAACGTTTGAATCGCCTCGTCGATTTGTTTTTGATCGACTTTCGTCTGTTTTTCATCGGCGACAGTGGTGTGATAATCCGTGAAATGTTCCGGCAAACAACAATACGGACTCTCCTCATTGAATAAATAATTGGCACATATCATAAATATAGCTGTGATTCCCAACGCAACATAGATATCTCTCGTTCCCATCCATGCCATTGAAAATACCAAAATGTTGCGACTAAACGTATATTTCAAATACGATTCCATCGATTTACTCAATTGAATGTTGGCGAATTTTCCCGAGACATTTAGGACGATAATCACCAATCCCGCGAATATTTTACTTTGGTTCATTTTCAAGATGTGGTCGTCGAAATGTTTCGCCCAATCTTTCACCTTTTGCCATGTCGATGGGAAAGATAAATGATTACTTTTTCGGGCTGGAGACATGATGGTCCAATATTTTGTTTTTTTTTCAAATGAGGTTTTATTCCTTTTTTTTGCCTTTTTGGTTTGGTTATTTTATGAAAACAAATAATCTAATATGGGTGATTGAAAAGAGGACGACAATATTGGGGTTGACTCATTCCATCGACAGTTCTTCTCCGCATTTTCGATATCAAAGAGAGACGTAAATAAATTGTTGGATGATGCGAAGCTCCAGGCAGTATCTTTACGCAAAACCGATTCATTGTAATCGAGAGGATGGTCATATTTGTAATAGGAGTCGTTGATACCTGTGAATGATTCGAGAGATGACAAGTCCCGATTCTGTGGTTGTGTTGTATTGGATCGTTGGATAATATCGGATGGAATCCAACGTGTGTCGCGAAAGGGAACTGTTTTTCTCTCACGGACTGCCTCGACGCCGCGAAGCGGCGCCTCTCCGCTTCGTTCCGAGGACTTGTCAAACGATGTGAGACTCGATAATTCTCTTTCCATATTTTGCATGGATTCTTGCATTCGTTGACTGTGATAAACGGACCATACCCCTCTCGAGAGATCCATTTGATAATACAATAAAATGATGGCACACGTGAATAAACCGTAGATGGGGTTTTCATGGTAGTAAACAATTATCAAAATTACGGCAAAAAATTTTCCTAAAACGGTTTCACTTATTTGAGTGATTTCATTGGGATAACTGACGTAGAGAAAGATCAAGAGAATGGGGAAGAATTGGATGAATGTGTGTAATTGGGTGCTCGGTTGATTCATTGTATGTGGATGGGTGGGTTTTTGTATGTTTTTTTTTTGTGTCGGTTTCCAACAATAGAATTTGATATATTTAGTCTTTTTTTTTTATTGGTTTACGATAAAGAAGTTGTTTTGTTTGTGAAAAAGAATTACCCCCCCCTGAAAAAAAAAGAAATTTTGTCTTTTTTTTTTCTCATATTTGCAAAAAAAAATGTTGTCCGCATGGTCGAGTGAATTAAATGGTAGTGGAGGACGGATATTATCTACAAATACTGCTACGACAAACCAACCACGTAGACGAACAATTCGTCGTAATAAACGCGACGAAAAAGAAGATGACAATGTGAATGAATCCATGACGACTATCGGGACATCTTCTAAGCAAATGGATTTGTTATTTGCCCCTCCAGCTTCCAATGAAGAAAGAGATTCCATTATTGAAAGTTTGGGTGAGAATCGTGGTTTTATGAGCACAACGGGTTCTCTAAGCGGAACAAATTCATTGAGTGTGACGCCAGGTACATCTATTGTCGGTTCTTCCTTTCGCTCTGCTTTTCCGTCTTCGTTAGATTATGTTAAGAATAGTGGAGTTTCTACATCACGGGACAAGACAATCGGGAATATATCCTTCGGTAAAGACACGTCCCGAAGGGATGAGACAACCTTCGGTAAAGACACGTCCCGAAGGAATGAGACAACCTTCGGTAAAGACACGTCCCGAAGGGATGAGACAACCTTAGGTAAAGACACGTCCCGTCACTTTGGAGAATCAAGTGGTGGAAATAAGAATTATGAATTAGTAATGTATATCATGATGGGAATCGGAATGATCAAAATAACAGAGGTCATATTGAGAAGATAAACGTTGGGTTTTGTCGAATAAATAGTTGGGGAAAATGATCACAAAAAAAGAAAAAGAAAGAAGTGATTTGCGGTCGGTGAAA
>VFQS010001256.1_pt1 | contig 23759 bp, 21 predicted proteins | sample 3512361 | NCBI WGS metagenome assembly VFQS01 (sample SAMN10412375, study PRJNA504923) | tailings metagenome | isolation source: Relicate 1 Philex TSF3 active mining | place: Philippines
TTTTCTCGTGTCTTTTTGTTTTTCGCTCATACCTGCCTATTAGTCCAAACTAAAGCAATAAATCCTTTCCTTTTTAGGACTAACAAATTTTCTTGATTCGGGTTTGAGCGCAAAGCGCTGTAGGAACTTATTTCTTCGGGTAAATGTCAATTTCCCTATAAGTAATAGAGAATATTGAGGATAGATTTACTATTGTGTAGTCCTAAGAATGTGTTCACGTCTGTCATGCATGATCACCCCTCAATGTATTACTTTTTTGGCAGTAGCTATATCAATCCTAAATGGTTTATAGAAGTGAGCCCCGAGAGGATAAACTTCCACAAGCCCAAAAATCTACAAATGATTTAGGATTGCTATATTTATATGCTCGTTTTAGTGAAGCTTAACAAGAAATAAGGAGAAGCATTCATGTTGCCCAATCGAATCAGTCTAATGGCGATGCTCGCAAGTCTTACAGTTCTGGGATGTGGTAGTCCAGAGGCGACTAATTCATTGCCAACACCTAGTGCTAGCAGCACCACAACTACTAAAGCTGTAACCCCATCCCCGACTACTTCAACATCTCCAAAAGTAAGTGCTGAACCGACTGCGGCAAAGGCGATCGCTGTTGGTGATATCAAAGAGCTTGACGACAATAGTACCTGTGGCAAGTCTAAGGTCACTTATGCCTATGGTGAGACTTCTAATTATCGAGTTTATATTTGTGCGGATGCTAGCGCACCAGAGCGTCCTCGCTATTACATCAGTCGCAACAAAGATGGTAGCGGTGGTCTCAATATGGAAGCAATGGATTACAATCCTCAAAAATCTGGATCAATTGAATTTAAGAATGATGGATATTTGTATACACTCGAAGCGCCAACCACCCAAAATCCTGAGCCTGTTTTGCGGGTGACCTTCCCAAATGGCAAGCTAAATGAAGAGCAGCTATTAAGATATCTTGCTCGAACTGGTAACTCTAACACGACTACAGCTAGTGCTTCTAACGCTGAGCCTCTGCAATATGTTCTGGATAATCGTGAAAGTTTGGGAGTTTGTAAAGATAATTTCCGTGCTGAGGATGGCAAGAGAGGCATGGGTTCTAAAGCTTTCCAGATCTCTGACAAGAAGTATCTAGTCCAGATTCAATGCTTTTTAGCGGCTTATCAGGGGAATTTTGAATATGTGCTTTGGATTGATGATGCTCCAAAACCCCGTGCCATTCCATTAGAGTTTGATGGTTTCCAAGAAGGAAAGAATGGCGAAAAGCCCAAACGGATTACCGATCGCTCGATCGCTGGTGCGCCAAGGTTTAATGTGCGATCGCAGACTCTCACCAATTTTACTAAGTTCCGTGGTCTCGGTGACTGCGGCTCATCAGTGGTTTACAAGCTAGAGGGCGATCGCATGGTTTTGCAAGAGTTTCGCGCAAAATATGAATGTGATGGTAAGTATGTGCAGGATATGCCTGTAATTTATCCTTAAGCGTTTTCTAAGCTCTCTAAATCTACCAATTCTGGGGGACTTAAATTTGGTCTCCTTAGAATTGGTGGGCAAGTCCTTGATAAGCCAAAAGAGTGAAGCGCAAAGCGCTTTACTCTTTTGGCTTATGCCTTGAGGTAAATAGAATATCTTCGTTAATTACTTTCAAGAACGCATCAAGCCAGACAATCGATATCTGGCTGACCTGTCCAGCTTCTAAAGTAACAATCGAGAAGTTCCGATAATATCCATCATCGGTTTGGACAATTCTGGGAGTCAACGCCGAATTGAAAAAAATTGTCCCCATGTCGTTAGTAGCGATCGCCTCACGTCGGCGATCTTTATTTAGTCGTAAATGGTGATGCATATGCCCAAATGTGGCTAGGGGAACAGATTTACCCATTTGATAGGTTTTCGCGATCGCCTCCGCAAAATCGGGATCGCCATAGTCGCCGCCAATGGGTTTCCAATCCTTACCACAAATCGAATATTCCTCTTCCCCTAGTCCAGAAGGCCCATTATGTCCCAAAAAGATAACATGATCATGTTTAGCATTGCTGACGGATGCAGTAATGCGCTGCGTCGATTCGGCAAAACTATTAATTTGAAAGCGATCGCGATAAAAAAACTTCTTCTTCCATTTAGAACTTCCCCAACTAAAGGGACGCGCACCAACCACCGAGAGATTGAATTCGGGAAAGTCAAGCCAACTGTAACCCACATGGGAATCGCCTAGAATATCTAATTGTCGTTGCACCCGATCTTCTTTAGTGCGATCGTAGGGACATTGTTTCTTGTTAGGACTTTTGTTATAGGGATCGATGGCACTATACCAAGCGTCATGATTGCCGAGAATGACCGCTTTCGGCAAGTCTAAATTAGCGATCGCTTCTACAACTTCTATTGCCTCATTCCCAAAATCGCCAACAAATAGAACTAAATCAACTTGTAATGTATGCAGAGCCAAACGATCTTCGATAGGTTGCCATAAGTCATGCACATCACCTACTACAGCTATTTTGATTGATGACCTAGGCATAGTTTCCAGTCTGAGAATTGGGCAAGATATTCAATCTAAAGTATACAGCGCTTTTTGATAGTGCTAAACTTAAAATCTAATCCATTTTGGGAGCGATGCCAGCAATGTCTGCTAGTAATGGGAAGTTCATCACAAATTTAAAAAATCAGTTCTGGAATTGGCGCACCCTCGCACAATTGATTTTTTTAGCAATTGTTATCACCTGTAGCATCTTGGCTTGGAATACCCTCGCTAGAAATATGCGAAGTTCAGGACTTGCTATTAGTTTTGATTTTTTAAACGATCCTGCCTCCTTTGACATTGCCGACACACCTTTTCCCTACCGAGCATCAGACAGTTATACTCGCGCTTTGCAAGTGGGTTTGATTAATTCCCTGAAAGCGATCGCGGTTAGTATCATTTCCGCTACAGTCATCGGCATCACCGTTGGCATCTCACGACTCTCGAATAACTGGTTACTCAAACAGTTAGCGCGTATATATGTGGAGATTCTCCGCAATACACCACTACTACTGCAACTCTTTTTCTGGTATTCCGCCATCTTTTTATCACTACCATCAGCTAGCGATCGCATTTCCCTTGGCTTTGCCACCCTTGCGAAGGATGGACTAACGATTGCTGCACTGAAAATGACCATTAGTTCTGAGTTTTGCGCCCTTGTATTAGGACTGACCATGTTTTCCAGTGCCTTTATTGCGGAGATCGTGCGTGGTGGGATTCTCTCAGTACCGAAGGGACAAGCGGAAGCAGCCAAGGCTTTGGGATTAAGCAGTTTCCAAACGATGCAAAAAATTGTCCTGCCACAGGCTTTGCGGGTGATTATCCCCTCACTTACCAGTCAATATGTGAATATTGCTAAAAATTCTAGTCTAGCGATCGCGATCGGCTATACAGATATCTATCGCATTGCCTCCACAACGATTAATCAAACGGGTAGACCCGTTAATGTCATTTTGATTATCATGGGAACTTATCTAGCGATTAGCCTCACGATTTCAGCCAGTATGAACTTACTTAATCGTCAATTCCAAATCGTAGAAAGATAAATGTTAGTAGAAAAAGGGGCTGAAGCCCCTTTTTCTACTGTTAGGTAAGAAAGATAAATTTTAGTAACAAGCAGTCTAAGCCCCTTGTTACCGACAGGTAAGTATGACTAATCAAAATATCTTAGTGTGGTTCCGTAATGACTTGCGAATCCATGACTGCGAAACTCTATATCGAGCATTCCAACAGGCTCAGCAAACGGGGGCAAATGTATTTCCCATTTATTGCTTTGATCCACGACACTTTGGCGAAACTTCTTTTGGCTTCCCCAAAACAGGAGCCTTTCGCGCCCAATTCCTAATCGAGAGTGTGACAAATCTACGCGCAAACTTGCGATCGCTTAACTCCGATCTGATTATCCGCATGGGTAAACCTGAAGATGTTTTACCCGAATTCAGCCAGCAATGGGGAATTGGTTCAATCTACTACCATACTGAAATTACTTCAGAAGAAACGAATGTAGAAACTAAACTGAGCAAACTTTTACAAGCTCAGAATATCGCCATTAAGAGCTTTTGGGGAAGTACATTATTGCATCCTGAAGATTTATCCTTTGCGATCGCCAAGCTGCCTGAACTCTTTACTAATTTCCGAAAACAGGTAGAACTTGATTTTACAGTTCGCGAAATCTTCCCTAATCCAAATAGTCTCAATTCTCTTCCTGATAATTTAGATGTTGGCGACGTTCCGAACCTAGCGCACTTGGGACTGCCTGAACCTAAGCCATGCGATCGCGCTGTTTTAAAGTTTTGTGGTGGCGAAACCTCAGCTATCAAACGTTTAGAGCATTACTTTTGGCAAAGCGATCGCCTACAGGTCTATAAGCAAACCCGCAATGGGATGTTAAATGCTGATGATTCCTCAAAGTTCTCACCTTGGCTAGCTTTGGGCTGTCTGAGTCCCCGCTATATTTATGCTCAAGTCAAACAATACGAAAGCGATCGCCTTGCCAATGACTCAACCTACTGGCTAATTTTTGAGCTACTATGGCGTGACTATTTCCGCTTTGTGGCTGCAAAACATGGAAATAAGCTGTTCCATCGCGCAGGGCTACGTGGCATGGATCTCCCTTGGCGGCAAGATTGGGAGCGATTTGCACTATGGCAAAATGGACAAACGGGTTTCCCTCTAGTCGATGCGAATATGCGCGAACTATCAGCTACAGGCTTTATGTCCAATCGTGGTCGTCAAAATGTGGCAAGTTTTCTCACTAAAAATCTTGGCATTGATTGGCGCATGGGAGCAGAGTGGTTTGAATCACTTCTAATTGATTATGATCCCTGTAGCAATTGGGGGAATTGGAACTATACCGCAGGGGTTGGGAATGATGCGAGAGGTTTCCGTTTTTTCAATATCCATAAGCAATCTCAGGACTACGACCCGCATGGGGAATATGTCAAACATTGGATACCAGAACTTGCCGCCTTGCCCGCAAATAAGGTACATCAACCTTGGAAACTTTTACCTATTGAGCAAAAACGCTTTCAGGTGCGCCTTGGCGTTGATTACCCCAATCCTGTAGTGGATCTATTTGCCTCAGCTAAAGCCAATGAGCAAATTTACATCGCAAATTACGACGGATCGCAATCTAAGAGATGAGTGGCGGCGCAAGCGCCACCACTCATCTCTGGTGTTTTGATTTGCGATAAAATATATTTCATGAATTTAGATGCCATTCTCCGCAATCGTTATCACATTCAGCAAACCCTTGGTAGTCAGCAAATTGGGGCGATCGCTTTATCGATTTATCTTGCGGAAAATTTGGAACTACCTGTTACCCCTAAGCCGCTATGTGTAATTTATTGTTGGCAAATTTCAGAACCGAGTGAGCATCGCTTTCAGCATGAGGCGATCGCCACTAAGCTTTATGAAATTGGACAGAACTATACCCTTGCACCGAAGGTACAGGCTTTTTTTAATGACGATGATTATTACTGCCTAGTGCGTGAATACTTGGAAGGTTACGCCTATTTAGAGGAATTTAATCAAGAATTTGGTGAGAAGTTCAAGCAAGTTGAGAATGACCCGAATTTATTAAACCCAGACCACAAAACTCCACAGGATTCCAATATTTCTACACTCAAGGCTCTGCCGATCGCCAAATCATTGGTGAAGTCCCTAGCCCAAATCCCCATTAAGCTCAATCGTCGTCAACTACTGATCAATATTGGCGCAGCGATCACAGGATTTAGCTTAGCGGTCTTTTTAGAAAGACTGAAACCGCAACCGAAACCAATTGTGATTTTGGAAACTCCGCCAGTTCCTGAACCTCCAAGCGATCCCCTCAAGAGAGGTGATAAAGCTTTTCGTGATGATTTTGGTAATGGGCTTTATTTGGAAATGGTGCGAATTCCATCAGGAAAATTTATGCTCGGTGCGCCGACTAATGAAATTGGCAAACGAGATAATGAATCACCATTAGTAGAAGTGCAAGTGGCTGCCTTTTACATCGCCAAATTTGCAGTTAATCAAGAGCAATGGGTAACGATGATGGGCAATAATCCTGCCCATTTCCGTGAAAGTTTGCAAGCGCCTATGGAAAATATCTCTTGGATTGAAGCACAGGATTTTTGTCGTCGGTTAACTTCGCGATCGCCCCATGCCTATGCTTATCGTCTACCCAGTGAGGCGGAATGGGAATATGCCTGTCGTGCTGGCACAAATACGGCTTACCATTTTGGTGATAGTCCTGCTCAACTCACAGATTACGCATGGTTTGTCGATAACTCCAATAAGCGATCGCAACCAATTGGGCAGAAAGTTCCTAATCATTGGGGACTATACGAAATGCACGGCGGTGTATGGGAATGGTGCGAGGATGCTTGGCACGATAATTTTAAGGGCGCACCTGCGGATGGCTCGGCTTGGCTTGAGGGAAATTCAGGCAGGCGCGTGCGGAAGGGCGGCTCATGGAGTAACGAGGCAAAATTATGTCGCTCAGCAAGTCGTGATTGGCATTGGCAAGGCGATCGCTACAATGACATCGGCTTCCGTGTAGTCATTTCAGCAATGTAGATTGAGCTATCATTAACCTTACAGCCTGTTAATGCTTAAAGTACTACAGAGAAATTTTTAAAAAATTTCTCTGGGTTTCCAGTCAGAACAAAGAGCTGTAATTTCGATAGCGTTAATTCGATCTCAATACCTAGGACAACCTAATTAAGATCATGACGGCCCAACTCCTTACGCATAAGTTTACGACACAGCAATATCATCTCATGCACGAAGCTGGTGTTTTTGCACAGGGCGATCGCCTTGAACTCATTAATGGAGAAATCAAAAAAATGTCGCCAATTGGCAGAAAACACGCTACCTGTGTTTCTCGTTTAACCAAAAGATTGGAGTTAAAGCTAGGTCATTGCAGCATCATTTGGTCACAAAATCCAATTCGCTTGGCTGATAGCTCGGAACCACAGCCCGATCTTGCGATTTTGAATCCGCGTGAAGATTTCTATGAAGAAGGTTTACCTGAGCCTTCAGATGTTTTATTGATTATCGAAGTTGCTGATAGCACAATTTCCTATGATCGTGAAATCAAAGCACCTCTTTACGCTTCGGCAGGTATTCCTGAAATGTGGCTATTTGATGTTAACAAAAAAGTGATTGAGGGATATTCTCACGCATCAGCATCAGGATATAAACAAATAAATCGCTACGAACAGAACGATACTCTATCCATCCTCGCTTTCCCTGATGTGATTTTTAATTGGGAAGAGTTCTTTTAGCGAAACCCAGAAGAATTTTTGAAAGCGCCGCGAAGCGGCGCTTTCAAAAATTCTTCTGGGTTTCAAGCCAGCGCTTTGCGCTGTAAGAGATGAGAAATTCTAAAATGTAGCGTAATATTAACCTTGCAGCCGTTTAATGCCAATTATGAATGCCAGTCAATCTGCTGATCTAAGCGATCGCCCAATTTCCCACAACCTGATCCTTGAAGCCCGTAATATTGTGGCAGGATATGTGGAAGGCGTAGATATTTTGCAAGGGGCAAATCTATCGGTCTATGAAGGTGAACTGGTGACGGTGATTGGCTCCAATGGTGCAGGGAAATCCACCTTTGCCAAGGCTATCTTCGGGCTAGTGCCAGTGAGATCTGGGGAAATATTATTTGGCGATCGCAACTTAATTGGGCTGAAGCCAGAGCAAATCGTGCGCTTAGGGATTAGCTATGTCCCCCAAATTGCTAATGTATTTCCGTCGCTGAGTATTTCTGACAATTTGGATATGGGGGCTTACACCCGTGATGGCAATATCAAGGATCTTAAGGACAAAATTTATGAAACATTTCCAGTATTAGCGAAGCGGCGCAATCAAAGAGCAGGCACATTGTCGGGTGGGGAAAGGCAAATGTTGGCGATGGGGCGAGCGATGATGCTAGAACCCAAGCTATTGATTTTGGATGAACCCTCGGCAGCTTTATCACCCATTTTGGTGCAGGATATTTTTAATTTGATTCAAAAGATTAATCAAACGGGGACATCGATTATTTTGGTGGAGCAGAATGCCCGCAAAGCTTTAGCGATCGCGGATCGGGGTTATGTGATGCACTTGGGCAAAGATGAATTTACAGGCAAGGGAACTGATTTACTAAACGATCCTGAAGTTGCCGAATTGTATTTAGGTGTGGGTAATTTCGGAAAACCTGCTCCTGAAGCCTAATTCTCAAATGAGTCTGGGAACACATCGAAATCGTCAAGCTTCTCGATAAACTAGTAATAGTAATGGATGTGTCAAGTCCCACTATTACGATCAAACTAAGGCTTTTTTTGTAGAGGAATTTAATGGCGGTGATAGATATCAAGCTTTCGCTAGATGAACTAACCAAAGCCCAAGCAGGTTTGCTCCAGCTAGGTCTATACGATGGCGAAGTAGATGGCATCTATGGCAAGTTAACCGAAGCTGCGTTTGTGCAGTTTGCCAATGCCCTCAGTATCGACACCATTTTAGATGCTAATTCCCAAGCAATTACCAATAGCCTGTTGCAAATTCCTGCGGTAGTCCGACATTTGCTAGAAATTTTAGGGAAGGGAGATCGCCTCTTACAAAAATTTACCAACTCTCAGCGCATTTTCGTCAATATGGGACAAGCTGACTCCAATCACCTTGGCTTCCTTGATCGCGGTGTGACGGGTTGTGTGGCGGGATCAATGAAAAGTCTGCCCAATCGCAACTTTGCTCCATCACCTTTATTAGAGCATATCCCCACCTATCCCACTCGACTCTCGACTTTGCCTGATGGGGTCAATGTAGTTTCCCATGGTGAAATTGCGATGTTGGCGGGAACTCAGATTAGGGTGCGCTTTCGTCCCTATCCTAGCCTTGGACAAATCCCAAATATCGAAAATATTGGGTTAGAGTTTCTCCATGAAAGTATTCAAGAGGCATGTATTTGCATCGGTAGTGTCGTCAATGGTCAGATGCTCGCCCGTTGGATCGGCAAAAATCCTCTCAGAAATGTCCAGTTTTGGAGTTCGACCAAGATCTTGCCTCTGCTATATACCATCGGTAAGGCAAACCAAGCAGAACCCAATCAGGCGATCGCAAACTGTGCGGTCACTGATCCGAGTAGCAAGCAACAAACACGTTCTTTCTCAGAACTAGCGCAGCGTATTTGTAACTATGTTGATTCGGATGGGATGACCTCTAACTCTTTATCTGCAATGTTTAAGCAATTTGCAACTCCCCTAGAATTACAAAATTGGTTGATATCCATTACAGGCAATAATCAACTCTCTTTTCAAGGTCGTTATGGCGAAAAGCCCTATATTGAACAGCCCGTACTACTAGATTTTGTCGGTAACAGCATAATTCCAGCCACTAAGGAGCCGCATCGGGGTGATAATTTAATTTCGGCATACGATCTCACTAGAGTTGTGTCTTTAGTGGCATGGCATCGACATATTCCACCAACCAATCGTCTACCCTATGCCCAATGGCATAGCCTCAGTAATTTAATCAATGCGATGGGACAAGATACAGCTAGATATGTAGATGCGGCGATCGCAGCTTTGGGATTGCAATATTTTATTGGCGATCCCGTCGTGATCTCGAAAATGGGTTTTGGCTATAGCGATCAACGGAAACGCACGGAACTGACCTATACCGCCTGTATTCAATTTGTAGATCGCCTTGCTACATCCCAAGATCAGCCCTTGCCGAAGTTTCGTTCTGTAAATATGACCCTCAGGGCAGCCCTTGACCTCAAAGATCCTGAGCGCGAAGCTTTAGAAATTGATTCCCTCATGGCTGCTACAGTTACGGAAATTTTGCGTAGGATTGTAACGGAAGAGCTAATTTAAGAATTATCGTGAGTTTAATTTTGTCTAAAGCAAAATCAAGGCGGAATGAGAATACACAATGCAAAAACAACGTCCTTTATCTGCTGTAGGTCTATGGTGGCGCTGGGTACTTGCAACCTTTGTCGGTACTGCGATCGGTAATGTTTTTGGGATACCTGCTTGTATTGCGGGAATCTATTACCTAAGCGATCGCCTCATTGATTTAAAAATTTGCCATACAGGCTTTGGTAGTCTTACCTGTCCTGTCACAACTGGCATTGTCATTGGTTCTTTGGTTGTAGGTGCATTAGTGGGCTTAATGCAGTATTTGGTTTTGCGCCGCTTCCTGAGATCGTCGGCATGGTGGATTATCGCAAGCACCTTTGGTTGGACTTGGATTGGCTTTGCGGCAACGAGTTTAGCCCATACTGCCCAATTTGGGTTTGTGATCAATACCGATGGATCTTTCGATGAGAGTAACATCATTGATCGCCTTCCCGTATTAGTCTCCAATTCCCTATGGTTAGTCGCAGCAGGACTTGTATTAGGGATTTTACAATGGCTAATTCTTTGGAATGGCGTAGGCAATAAAGTTTCTAAGCGGCGATTATTTTGGTGGATTGTTATTAATGTCGCTTTAGTCATCTTTAGCGCGATCGCCATTGTGTTAATTTTTCGAGGCATGGGCAGTTTGAGAGGGATTCTCTGGTTTTTCCTAGGATTTACCCCTTTTTATGCCACGATTACAGGAGCGACCCTTGCAAAAATGCGTTTATATCGCCAAGCTAAAGTAGAGGAAGTCCAACCTGCTCTCATTTTAAATAATGAAAGTAATGAGATTTCGGAATCATTGTAGTTTTAGATAGTTAATGTCCAACTTACCCCCTGAAGTGATCCCTCTGCGATCGCAACTTACAGAAGCGACCTCGATCGCCCTTGCTGACCAAATCCAATTTTGCTTAGTCTCAACCTCCTTTACAAGTGAAGTGATTTTGACGAGCTATGTTTGTGATGGTCAGCCAAGAGATGAGCAAGCGCCGATTTTGCTATTGCATGGTTTTGATAGCTCTCTATTTGAGTTTCGCCGCCTCATTCCAAGGCTTGCGCCAACACATCAAACCTTTGCGATGGATTTATTTGGCTTTGGCTTAACCGAGCGTCTTGTCGATGGTCAAGTCAGCCCTGAAACGATCAAAGACCATCTCTATTATTTCTGGAAAACCGCGATCGCCAAACCGATCATTCTTGTGGGAGCATCGATGGGTGGAGCTGCCGCCATTGACTTTGCACTCACCTATCCTGAAGGCGTCAAGAAGCTAGTTCTTATCGGTAGTGCAGGAATGCGAAAGGGAACTGCCGCAGGTAAATTCCTTGTGCCACCATTAGATCGGATGGCAACCGATTTTCTCCGCAGTCCCAAAGTTCGGCGCGAGGTCAGCCTCAAAGCCTATGCTGATCCTAGTTTTGTCACTAGTGATGCTGAGGTATGTGCCGCGCTCCACTTAGCGATGCCACGCTGGAATGAAGCGCTCATCTCCTTTACCAAGAGTGGCGGCTATGGTTCCTTTGCTGAGCAGTTAGCCTATTTACAGCAAGAAACGCTAATTCTCTGGGGCGATCGCGATCGCATTCTCGGCACAAAAGACGCGGCAAAATTCCAAGCGATCATTCCCAATAACAAGCTGGTTTGGATTGATAATAGCGGTCACGTTCCCCATTTAGAACAACCCTCAATTACAGCCCAAGAAATCCTCGATTTTTTAAAACAATGAACAATCAACCCCAAGTCAGCATCATTATGGGTAGCGATTCCGACCTACCTACTATGCAAGGCGCGATCGCTATTTGCCAACAGTTCAATATTCCCCACGAAGTCGCAATTATCTCCGCCCATCGCACACCAGAAAGGATGGTGGAATTTGCCAAAACTGCCCATACTCGCGGTATTCGGGTAATCATCGCAGGTGCAGGTGGAGCCGCCCATTTACCAGGGATGGTTGCTGCGCTATCACCTTTGCCTGTAATTGGTGTACCCGTCTCTACTCGTCAATTGAGTGGCGTAGATTCCCTCTATTCGATTGTGCAGATGCCTAAGGGAATTCCTGTGGCAACTGTGGCGATCGGGAATGCCGATAATGCGGGACTGCTAGCCGTCCAAATCCTAGCCAGTCATAATCCTGAACTGCTCGAACAGGTGATTGCCTATCGCACATCCCTCAAAGATATGGTGATGGAAAAGCAAGAGAAATTGGAAGAGTTGGGTAGCGAAAAATATTTACAGCAAATGTAATGGATAATGGTTGGCTTCAACTTTTGGGAGGAACCACATTTTTGATTCTATACCTCATCTTCTCAGCTAAGACAGAAATGGGAACTAAGTTGTTTATGAACCAATTTATGAATCAAGATAGCGATCGCCTAGCAGAAATTACCAACTTCCTGCAAATTTCAGACAAACTCGCTACAGCAGGACAGCCAACTGTTCAGCAGTTGCGAGCAATTGCTGAAGCTGGTTACGAAACTGTGATTAATCTGGCACTACCAACTTCTGACGGCGCGATCGCCAATGAATCACAACTAGTGCAATCCTTGGGCATGGAATATATTGCAATTCCTGTAAATTGGGAAAGTCCCACGATGGCAGATTTAGACGAATTTCTGCAAGCAATGGAAAAACGCCAAAATCAAAAAATCTTTGTCCATTGTGCAAAGAATATGCGCGTTTCTGCATTTATCTATCTCTATCGCCGCCTGCACTTAAATTGTGAACATGAACAGGCGATCGCCGATTTACATAAAATCTGGAAACCCAATGAGACTTGGCAAAATTTCATTGATACAAAACTTACTGCGTGAGTTTTGTGTCAACTAGGATCGCAGCGTATTTCAATCAGAAATCCATCGGGGTCATAGAAATAAATACCTCTACCAGTGGGACGGGTAACAGGTTCACCCTCGATTTGGACTTGATGCGATCGCAATACTGCCACCGCTTGCTCAAACAACTCAGGTGCAATATCAAAGGCGAGATGATTAGCGCGAGTAAATTGTCGCTGTGGATCGGGATCAGGTGGCGTAAGTTCTGGCTCCCAAAATAAATCAAGAATCGTGCCATCGGGAGTTCTAAAATTCGCCACTTTGCCTGCTGCGACTAAATCGATCAGAGTACTGGGAACCTCATCTTCAACAAGTTGATGCAGTCCCAAAATATTGCCATAAAAATCACAGGAAGCCTGCATATCCCGTACATTCAAAGCAATATGATGCACTCGTCGTAAAGTACCCTGCGCGATCGCAGGTTGCGTAGATGGCATAGTTGAACTATTAGATGGCATGGGATTTAGTTCTAGCTAGGTTTACCAATAGATAGCGATATTACAGCCTGTTGCAGCTTGAAGTATTTTAAAAGTGCGGCGAAGCCGCGCTTTCAAAAATTTCTCTGGTTTTTACCTACAAATTTAGATAGAAGTCTTTAACTAAAGAGATGTAATCTTCTGTATAAATATGTTTACTTTCCTCAATTGTAAGCGTAGTTTCTTGCAGAGGAAATTGGGTTTTGCTGAGTTCTAAGGCAATCCGCTTGATAGGACTGTGCGGTATTGGTTTGATATTTACTTGGCGATCGCACCACAAGCCAAAATCTCTAGCCTTGCTCAAAAATTTATGTGCTAAATCTGCGGGGTAAATTACTGCTAGATGTCCATCTGGCTTAAGTAATTGCTTGGCTATGTGGAGAATATCTGTTTGTAATAGACTGTCGCTATGTCTTGCTAAGGTTCGCGATGTTGCTGAGGCTTTATAGGCTTTTTCAAAAAATGGTGGATTAGAAATAATCAGATCGTATTGCTGGGGACAAGTGATCGTAAAGTCTTGAATTTTTCCATGATAGATCTTGATGCGATCGCCCCAAGGTGAATTTTGAATATTATCTTGAGCCTGCCTATAGGCTGCATAGTCAATTTCGACGGCATCAATTTTGGTGATTGCTGAAGTTTGCGATCGCTGCGCCAGCATCAAGGCAAGTAATCCTGTACCAGTGCCAATATCTAAGATTTGGCCATTCTCAGGAATATTTACCCATGCTCCCAATAAAATTCCATCTGTTCCCACCTTCATCGCACATTGATCTTGGTTGATCGCAAATTGTTTGAATAAGAAAGAGTGATTTGGTCTTCCCATATATGTGATTCTTGAAAAACTAAAAAGCAGCACGATGTGCTGCTTTTTAGTTAGTTAGAAAACTTCTTGAAACCGTCGCTTCGCGACGGTTTCAAGTTAGTACAAAGTGCTGTAAATATTAAACAGAGACAGTTTGCCATTCGAGGCGTTCTAGGGTGTGAGAACGCTCTAGCGCACGCTCAAAGCTATCAAGTTTAGGTTCAATCAAGAAGGGTTCACCAACATAACCTTGAACTGCTTCTTGAGTTTTCAGCCCGTTACCTGTGATATAGACTACTGTGGTTTCTTCAGGATCAATCTTGCCTGCTTCTACGAGCTTCTTCAGTACAGCAATTGTGGTTCCACCAGCAGTTTCGGTGAAGATCCCTTCAGTTTCTGCAAGTAACTTCATCGCTTGGATGATTTCATCATCATTAACCATTTCGATGTTGCCATTGGTCTTGTTAGCAATGTCGATCGCATAAACACCATCAGCAGGATTACCGATCGCAATACTCTTAGCAATGGTTTTAGGTTTAACGGGAGTAATGAAGTCACGACCTTCTTTAAATGCCGAAGCGATGGGAGAGCAACCTTCAGCCTGAGCGCCACTGAAACGAACAGGTTTATCTTCGACTAAGCCTACCTTCACAAATTCATTGAAGCCCTTGTAGATCTTGGTGAAGAGAGAACCAGAAGCCAAAGGTGCGACGATGTGATCGGGCAGTTTCCAACCTAGTTGTTCGATTACTTCATAACCAAGGGTCTTAGAACCTTCAGAGTAGTAAGGACGGAGGTTGATATTCACAAAGCCCCAACCGTGAGTATTAGCTACTTCTGAGCAAAGACGGTTTACTTGGTCGTAGTTACCATGGACGGAGAAAACTTTAGGATTGTAAATGGTTGTCCCAAGGACTTTACCAGCTTCGAGATCAGAGGGGATAAAGACGCAACACTCTAAGCCTGCATGAGCTGCGATCGCCGCAGTGGAGTTGGCAAGGTTACCAGTACTTGCACAGGCAACGGTAGTAAAACCAAGTTCACGGGCGCGGCTGAGAGCGACTGAAACCACACGATCCTTGAAGCTCAAGGTGGGCATATTCACAGCATCGTTTTTAATGTAGAGATTTTTGATGCCGAGTCGCTTGGCAAGGCGATTTGCCTTGATCAAGGGAGTCATGCCTGTGGAGACATCAATATAGTTGTCAGTCTTGACGGGTAGAAAATCACGATAGCGCCAGATGGAGAGGGGACCAGCTTGAATAGTTTCACGGCTGACTTTGGCAGCGATCACATCATAGTTATAGGCAACTTCTAGAGGACCAAAGCACAATTCACAAACGTGCATTGCCTTGGCTTCATACTCTGCACCACACTCTTTGCATTTGAGATTACTGAAGGTATCAACACGCTCGCTGGTGTAAGGAGAAGCAATGGTTGCTGTCATGTTCTTGGTCGCCCTTTTAGTCACTAAAAGTTTTTTTGATTTCTTTGATTGAAATGAACCTTAACATATGGGTCTATAGTCGTCAAATATACCAGACTAAATTAGTCGGATATAGATTAAATAAAAAATTAGAGCCGCTAGCGGCTCTAATTTTTTCTAGTTTTTTATTGATGGTAAAGCTATGGCAAAGCGAGTAATACTACACGGGTGATTAGGATAATTAGCCCTAGAGGTAAACTCCAACGGAGGAAATTAGAGATCTCAGCCACGATGTATTTGCCACCAAATAGCTTTTCGAGGGATGGATTCATAATCGTTGCGTTAACGGCTAGTCCAAGAAACTGGAAGGCAAATCCTAGAAATATCACTTGAAAAAAGACGTTTTCCACTCCCAAGGCAGGATAACGCACCGATAGGGTAAAACTAAGGGCAACCATGGTCAAAATACTACCTGCCCACGCCGAAATGCGCTTATCAAGATCTGTATTAGTCCATAGCGCCACAATTGTGGGTACTAATAGCACTAAAAACAAGGGGATAAATACGTTAGGTAAATGACTCGCAGGATTACGCTTCATGGCGATCTGCGCCTCTAGTTGGGGATGGAGATCGCCATCTAAGCCCTTAAAACTTGATGGCACAAAGCTGACACCACCTGTATTCCAACCAGACAAGCGAATTTCCTGTGGAATGCCAGAAAAATCAATGTCATCTTGGGTTTGCCAGAAGATAATTTTATTACTGTTGTATTTGGAGATTAGACGGATCGGTAAAGTTTGAATATCAAAGGGGAAATTCGCAAGCTTATATTTCGCCTCCAAAGTGACAGTTAATCTCTGGAGATAGATCACTTTACCACTAGCATTCAAATACAGCTCTGATTCTTGCTTTAATGGTTTCTCTGCTAAATTAGCGATCGCAACTTTCGGGTTCCAGATCGTTGCTAACTTGTTAGTAGCATCGTCACCGACAAAACTTTGCTCGCTAGTACCAGCAGTTTTCGGATCGAAGGCTTGATTGGGATTGTACCAACGTAACCGCAAATCAATATCTGCGGTAAACGTGCCCGTCGCATCCATAATCTTCGAGATATTGTTAATGACGAGAGCAACTTCTACCTTGATCGGCTTAGGCACATTGGAGGGAAACTCATTATTTGGTTTAGCGACCACAAGGGGTTTCGGAACTGGTGTGACTGGAGGCGCAGATTGTTCTTGAGCATAGGCAATTTTTGCACCTGTCAGAACAAGCAAAAAGCAAAGTCCAAAAGTAATCAGGAACCGATAGAGTTTAAGCATTGTGATTACCTTTGCTATCTTCTTTCAATTTTTGTTGGAGTAACTCGCATCCCCTCGCAATTTTGCCAACCTCGTCCTTACGAATAGCCAGATCTTCTATGGATTTTGCAACGGCATCACCGATCGCTAAACTGGTAATATAACTGCCTACTGCAACCATCGGACGCATCAGTAAGCCATTAAATAGAATTGTTGCAGTTCCTGCTAAGACGATCACCTCAAATAGAGCAATCACTAAAGAATTGACTAAAATCGCATTAGCTTGACCTGTTAAAGATTGAAAGCTTTTGCCTGCAACAATCACACCAATTTTTTTGCCCTTAAAATCTAGTAAAGGGACTAAAGCAATCCCATAATCAATACCATCAATTTTCTGCACTTTTACAGTCGTGTCATTGACCTTACGCAAGACATCAGGTGTGAGTAATGGACGAATAAATCCCCAGTTAGTAGCATTCTCATTTCTTAAGCCACCAATTACGCGATCGCTTTCAGGGGCAGGCAATCCCGTAGCAACTTTAGTCATCAGTTCATTGTCAACAAATACTCCTAGTTCAAATCCAGTTACCTGTTTAACCGCTTCTAAAACGCTATTAAAACTCATGCCGACTTCAAAACTTCCAATCGCGCCTTGAGCATCAGAGATAGGGACAACACCTCGAATATTTAGTCCATGACGACTGATTTCTACTCCACTTTGTGGTTCTTGTTTTTGATTAGTAATTACTACAGTTTCTCGAAAACTACTCATGTCTTCGCCATAATTCTTCAGATAAAATAAGCGTAAGAATGATGTCGCTGGTGCTAGATGAAAATGAGCGTCACGGACTTCGTAGCGATCGCGTTGAATTAAAAACGTCGGAACAAGAATCTGAGCTAGTTGGTCACGATCTTTAGCTCGAAAAGCCTGTTGGACTGATGGTAGAGAAGCGACTAACTCAGCCCTAGACAGGGCTTTTTTCGTTTGTTCATCGGTATATTTCTGGATTAAAGTAACTGTAGTTGCTAGTTCCTCTTTTTGGCTATTCTCAATTGATTGTAGAGATGTTTGGTAGAAGAATAAAGTCAGTAGAAGAGAAGCAATGAAAGTAACTAATGTAATCAGTAATGGAACCTTAATCCTTAACTGCATGAATATATCCGATAGAACTTAAGAACAGATGGAAATTATAACAGGATAAAGAGCTAAATAATTTTTGCAAAGGTTTGCAAAAACTGACCAAATAAGCCTTTGCAAAAACTACTCAATCCTAAATGTTTTTAGAAGAGCACCCCTTCGGGGTGCTCTTCTAAAAACCTAAAAATCTACAAATAATTTAGAACAGCTATAAAAGCTCAGAGATGAGTGACTGAGAGAAGTTCCACCATTTATCTCTTAGCTTTTGATTTGTCTCAACTAACTCAAGTATTGCTAAATTTTCAAGGTAGGCGGCGCAAAGCGCCGCCTACCTTGAAAATCTTGATCACTACCAAATTTGGTATAAGATTTTTGTGAGCGTTGTTTTATCACAATACGCTGGAGTTATTGGTGTCAGAATCTTTATTTGATCAAGCAAGTATCAGACTTGCCGATGCGATCGCCCATGTTAATATTTCTGAAGATGCGATCGAACGACTCAAATCCCCCAAAGCAAGTTTACAGGTTTCTATCCCTGTACGAATGGATGATGGAACCTTAAAGGTCTTTCAAGGCTATCGAGTAAGATACAACGATTTGCGGGGACCGACTAAAGGCGGAATTAGGTTTCATCCAAATGTGAATATGGATGAAGTACAGTCCCTAGCCTTCTGGATGACTTTTAAATGTGCGGCTGTAAATTTACCATTTGGGGGCGCAAAGGGCGGTGTTGCTGTCGATCCCAAGCAATTATCGAAGTTTGAGCTAGAACGACTCAGTCGCGGCTATATTGATGCGATCGCGGATTTTATGGGAGCCGATGTGGATATTCCTGCCCCCGATGTGCAGACTAACCAGACCATTATGGGCTGGATGGTAGATGAATATAGCAATATTCAACGTCGGCTCTGTCCTGCGGCGATTACTGGCAAACCTTTGGCGATGGGTGGAAGTATTGGCAGGGAAACCGCAACGGGCTTAGGAGCATTTTTTGTGATTGAGACCTTGCTGCCATTACTCAATAGGCAACGCGAACAGACCACAGTCGCAATCCAAGGATTTGGAAATGTCGGTGCAGCGATCGCCGATCTGCTCAGCAAATCAGGGTACAAAGTTGTGGCGGTAAGTGACTCTAAAGGCGGTATCTATACGCCACAGGGGTTAGATGTACCGAGCATTATCAGTTACAAAAATTCAACACGCAGCTTTCAGGCAGTCTACTGTCAAGATTCTGTATGTAATCTTGTCGAACATACCAAGATTACTAATGAGGAACTATTAAAGCTAGATGTGGATATTTTGATTCCTGCGGCATTGGAAAATCAAATTACGGAACATAATGCCCATCAAATTCGCGCTAAGTATATTTTCGAGATTGCTAATGGTCCCGTAACCCCTGCGGCGGATCGAGTTCTAGAGCAGCAAGGAATTATGGTTTTTCCAGATATTTTAGTCAATGCGGGTGGTGTCACCGTTAGTTACTTTGAATGGGTACAAAATCGTAGTGGATTGTATTGGACAATTGAGGAGATAAACGATCGCCTCAAGCAAAGTATGGTTGCCGAAACCCTCAGAATTTGGAAGATTGCTGAGCAAAAGCAGATCTCCATGCGAACTGCCGCCTATGTTCATGCGCTAACAAGGTTAAGTGAAGCGATCGAAGCTAAAGGCACATGCGCTTACTATGCTCAATAAAGAAATAATTTTTCGTGTTTTCGCCACGAAAAATTGCTTCCTTGTTTGCTTGTATATACCTTAAGAGACTTGCGATTAATTAAAGTACTTACGGCTTCAACTTTGCCCAGCCAAAGTTGGCTGATCGAAGTCGAAGCCATACAAACTCGGTAGTACCTTTTTTCTCGTCAAGTCCCTAATCACAAAGTATTGCAGCTTTCAAATGAGTAGTTACTCATTTGAAAACTGCAATACTTTTAGGACTTAAGCATCAAGTGGATGTGGCGCGGGCTTTGCCCACGCCACATCCACCCAAAGCCCAGAAAATTCGTTAGCATTGCGTAAGTCCTAACTTTGCGATTTAAGGCTGTAATTTCTAAAACACACTTAGCGTGCATTAGGTGATAGCTTAAAAAAAGATTCATGCCTATCACGGTTTGTATTTTACTTATGGAAAAATATAAACCGTGAAACTCTTTCTAGGATTGATTTTGTTTTTTAAATAAGTACCTACTCATTTAAAAATCGCTATATAAAGACTGTGGAAGTTCTATTAGGCATAATTACTCCCTCCTTATCCAGAGAAGACATCTCTATGTATCGATTTCAGGTAAAAGCTCCCACCCAAGATGGGGAAATGATTGGTATAGTTGGCGCGATTCCTCAACTGGGATCGTGGGATGTGAAAAAATATCTACCTCTAAATACATCTAGCGATCGCTACCCTATTTGGTCTGTAGATATTGCCATCGATCCTTTAATATCGACGAATCCGCAAGAACGCATTGAATATAAATACGTGCGGATTAATGCCAATGGAAAAGTACAGTGGGAGTCAGAGCTTGGTGAAAATCGCTGGGTTCCCATTGAGCCAGAGCATCTCGATGCAACTACCTCTACAATAATTGTTGATGACGGAGCATTTGGCTATATTCAACCTTTCCCCTATGGATATCTGGAAAATGCGATCGCTTCTCCTCCTAGCATCAGCAGTTCATCTAATGGACTCAAAGTACTAGTTTTGGGCAGTTCCGTAGCAATGGGCTGTAGTGCTTGGCTGCTGAAGGGATGGGCAAGCCATCTAGGAAAAGCATTGCAGGAAAAATATGAACATCAACTGGTTAACCGCTCACAACTGGGAGCAAATGTTACTAGTACAATTGAACGCTTTGCCGCAGTAGTTATCCCCGAAAAACCCGATATTGTCATTATCGCTCTATCCCTAGGCAATGAAGGTTTAGCCTATAGTCGCCCCCACGATCGCCGTGCGGTGCAACGTCGTTTTGAGAGCGGATTACTGCAACTGGTTAAAATGGTTCGAGATATAGGAGCGATTCCAATCATTGGCGGTCTCTACCCAAATGGCGACTATAACCCAGAGCATAATTGGCTATTGCGCGATACTCACCATCGGATGCTGAATTGGGGCGTTCCCATACTCAATTGGTTAGATGGTTTGGACAATGGCTATGGTGGATGGAAGTCACATCTATCACTTGATGTAGCTCATCCCAATACTGCGGGACATCAAGTGATGTTTGAGGCGATTAATCTAGAGCTATTTAACATTAGGAAAGAAGAGCGTCTAAAAGAACAGAAATCTCTTTTGCAAGTCCAAAAGCTAGAAGAGATTTCTATTTATGAAGACAAGTATGGCTTTAAAGTATTTGCCTGTCCCGAAGTCCAGACTTTACGGATTATTAATAGGTCTGAACATTCCTACAATATCACTCCCACTTGGCTCGAATTACAAACAGCTTTGAAGCGCAAAGCCGAACTGACCTCTGGAACTTATATTTCCAAAAATGACGAGTTGGGAACATTACCACTGTTGACCGTTGGTGTGCAAGGCTCGATCGAGAATACCGTCGTAATACCTACTGGGTCAGACTTACAATATTGCTCAGCACTGAAATTTTTTGCGCCTCAAAATTCTGAAATCATCTACTACGATGGATATTTGGGGATTCTAAAGGAAGGCGATCGCACAATGCGGATCATCAATGAATCTGATGAAGAATATAATATTCATCCAATGTGGAAAGAGATTCGGACAGCCCTTGCCGAAATGCCTGCGGCGGTATATCACGATCCTGCCAATCCCGATGCGCCATTTCGGACAATGATCATTGGCGATCGCGGTTTAGAGAGTCGGGTCAAAGCCCCTGCCAAGTCCACGATGCTGCTCAAATACAAGTGCAAATTGTCAGAGCTAAATCGGATTGCAATTTTGCCATTAGGCGATCGCTGTGCCGCCCGAATGCTCCTATACAAAATGGAATATGATGGGCCCGCATTTCCCTTTGACCTAGCACGTTCCACAAATCTCGGCGATGTTACCGACTTGGTTGTCAATGACTTTCAAGATATGTGGAATCCTGCCTACCTCCATTACAATCCCACAGATCGCCGCATCTATCATTCCAAATGGTCAGGGCTATCCTTTGGGCATGAAGTCGAAGATTCCGATGACCCAGTAAATAACATCCAGACTATTCACGAAAGGATGCGTGTTCGCTATTCGGCAAGATCTAAGAGATTCTTATATACCCTCAAACATAGTGATGAGATTCTCTTCATCCGTACTGGTGTAACTAATCGTGACTATGTTGTCGATTTAATTGAAAAGCTCAAAATCAAATGTGCCGACAAGCCATTTCGAGTATTACTCATTTCTAAGCAAACATCCGATGAATTTGCAGGTATTCCCAATTTACTCCATTATGATTTGCATTTTAGTCCTGACTGGATGTATGACAGTCTCGACTACTGGATGGAGTGCACCAGCAAAATGAAAGAGATTTTAGAATCACTAGGTATATCCAGCCAAAATCTCTTCTGGTGTCCTCCAAATCCACAGTAAAAGTGATGGGCGGCGCTTCGCGCCGCCCATCACTTTTAGAAAACTTGATGCAATTAATCTAAAAATGTAACAGGTTGTATCACGCCCCCCACAAAAGCAATAAATTTAGATATCGTGGGAATAGATGAGTTTGGATTTGGACAAATGTTAGTTGAACGTCCTAACCATAAAGAGTTAACCGCCGAAGAGTTACAAAGCTTACAAAAACTTCATACGACCATTGATCGCGCGATCGCCGATGGCAAAATTTCTAAATACGAAATGGAGCAAATCGATCGCTCTATTTATGCTGATGGCAAAGTTTTTGTAGAAGAACTGACGATGGTGCGGCAACTTGTGAAGGATAAAATTGATGATGGATCTCTAGCCTACGATTGGGACAACTAGAACGCAAAGCGCTACAGCCTATTAAGGTTTTGAGTAGGGCAGAAATATTTTTGAAAGTGGCGCTTCGCGCCACTTTCAAAAATATTTCTGGGTTTTGAGTAAGCGCAAAGCGCTATATTTGATTTGTAGCAAAAATGAATGGGCAAATGAGTAGGATTAAGCAAATCAATCGTCTGCAAGCACAGGTTATAGCAGCAAAGACAAAGGCTCAAGACAATAACCAAGAAAATATTGAGCTTTGTGTAGTTGCAGCGTTTTACCATTTTACTGACTTGCCTGACTATGAAGCGATGCGCGCTCCTCTCAAGGAATTTTGTGATACTCACCAACTCAAGGGTACGATCCTTCTCGCCAAAGAAGGTATCAATTCGACGATCGCAGGTAGTCGCGAAGCGATCGATGCTTTACTTGCCCATTTGCGTAGCGATCCCCGTCTTCAGGATTTAGAACATAAGGAATCCTATTGCCAAGGAATTCCATTTCAACGGATGAAAGTAAGGCTCAAAAAGGAAATTGTGACTTTAGGAGTCCCTGATATCGATCCTCGCTACCGCGTTGGTAAATATGTTGATCCCAAAGATTGGAATGATTTACTTGCTGATCCTGATGTGATAGTCGTTGATACACGCAATAGCTATGAAGTTGAGTTTGGAACCTTTAAAGGAGCAATTAATCCCAATATTGAAACCTTTGGTGAGTTTCCTCACTATGTCCAAGAGCAGCTAAATCCTGAGAAACATCAGAAAGTCGCCATGTTCTGCACAGGGGGGATTCGTTGCGAGAAAGCTAGTGCCTATATGTTGTCTCAGGGGTTTTCTGAGGTTTATCATCTAAAGGGAGGAATTCTCAAATATTTAGAGGAGGTTCCACCAGAGGAAAGCATTTGGGAAGGTGAATGCTTTGTCTTTGACGATCGCGTAAGTATAAATTCTATTTAGCTACTGATGTTACGTGGAAGGAAGAAGGAGTAAAGTAAAGATAGGGTCAGAAATGGGT
>VFQS010001257.1_pt1 | contig 23743 bp, 23 predicted proteins | sample 3512361 | NCBI WGS metagenome assembly VFQS01 (sample SAMN10412375, study PRJNA504923) | tailings metagenome | isolation source: Relicate 1 Philex TSF3 active mining | place: Philippines
ACATACGCATCGCCAAATCGACGCCTTTACGAATCAATGGCTCACCGCCTTTTGCGATCAAACGCGTTAATGCCGAACCCAAACCTTGATCGCTATTGGTGCTGACCAATTTGCCTGTGACCAGCAAACCCCAAGTCGCCGCATTCACAAACAAGGAAGGCGATTCGCCTAAATGCTTGCGCCAATCGCCTTTACTAATTTTGTCAGCGATCAATCTATCTTTGGTCGCCGCATCAGGAATCCGCAATAATGCTTCCGCCAAACACATCAAGGCCACGCCTTCTTCCGATGACAAAGAAAATTCGTGCATCAACGCATCCACACCAGAGGCGCGCGTACGTTGTTGGCGTACGGAGCTAACCAATTTCTTCGCCAGCTCATGAATGTTGTTTTTTGCTGCAGGTATTTCCTGCAAGTTTTCTAACAACCAAGCAACCGCCTCGGCTTCGTCGCGACGATAAGCTTCAGTAATTTTGACTCGTAAGGTAGAAGGATTTGCCAGCAACTCTTGCTGCAAGGCTTGGAAAGGCATGTTGCTTGTGGTTGGATTCATGGAAGGATTCATCATTTATTTATAAAAGCAAATATGATTTAATTGTATAGATCATTGGCGAGGATTAATTCTGGAAATTCTGAGGTATATCGAAATATTCTATTTTGTGCGACAATTCCGCCAAATATTATTAATAAGCCTCAAATCACACGTAATAATTACTCAACTACTACTAACAATGCCTTCTTATGCTAGACAAAATCAGTAAAAGAATCTTGGCCGAATTACAGAATGACGGCCGCATCAGTAATGTAGAACTTGCTACGCGCGTTAACTTGTCCCCAGCAGCATGCTTGGAACGTGTTCGCAAATTGCAAGAATCAAACTACATTCTAGGCTATACCGCCCAACTTAATCCACACTTACTCGATGTAGCGCTCTTGGTTTTTATCGAAGTGGTATTAGACCGCACCACACCAGATGTGTTCGATGCATTTAAACGCGGAGTCCAAGCCATTCCCGAAGTTTTAGAGTGCCACATGGTTGCCGGTGGATTCGATTACCTAGTCAAAGCACGCGTTAAAGACATGAATGCTTATCGCGACTTCCTCGGTAAATCACTACTTCAATTGAGTGGTGTGCGCGAAACACATACTTATGCAGTGATGGAAGAAGTAAAGAACACCACTGCCTTACCAATCAAATAGAAATAAGTTCACGCAGCAAAATCACGAAATAACGGATTAGCACAAATTAGCGCAAATAAAAAAGCAGTAAAGACGAAATCTTTACTGCTTTTTTTCTAGGCAATTTCTAGACAATAATCACACTTATTTCATGTAAGTCCAGTAGCGAGCCAATTCGACCGCACCATCATTTCCTTGCACCGTCTTCAACACTTCAGCGGCTTTGGCTTTATTACCCGCCTTGTGATATGCCATACCTAAGTGCAGCTTCGCTTCCTCTGGGTATTTCAAACCACCTTTTGCTAAACCAGCTTCGATCAAAGCGATACCACGTTCATATTGTCCGTAAGTGACAAAGTTATAGCCCATATTGGTCATCGCTAAACCAGTCTTGGTGGCTTTCGCTGCAGCTTCGCCAGCATCCAAGGTTTTCGCATCATCAGCCGCTTGTTTATTCGCTTTGTCTTGCAAAGGCTTATGCTTAGCTGCATTTTTGCCTTTGCCGAAATAGCCTGCTTTGTAGGCTGCGTCGACAATATTTTTTGCTTCTAATGGCAAACCAGCCAACAAGGCGATCTCTGCCATTTCCATATATTGCGTATCGTCTTCTAGGTTCTCATTTGCCAACATCAAACGATACCAATCTAAACGCAAACGATCACTAAAACCTTGCTTACTAATCAGACGATACATCAAATCCGCCCAATATTCTTTGGTTGGATGATATTTCACTAATAACTCTAAAGCTTGCGTTGAAGAATCGATGTCTTTCAATTTCATTGCAGAACCGTGCAATAAACGCAAACGTTTTTCGTCTGGTACTTTACCAGCCTGTTCATCACTCGCTACTTGCGCTTTGACTTCTTTTAAAGCGTTCGTAAAATCATCTGCTAAGTAGTAATTTTGTACCATCAAATCTTGCATCATTGTGTTGCTTGGGTTAGCAGCTAAATAGCGCTTAGTCCACACTTGTGATTCCGCATATTGTTTCAAGTTATAGAAAGTTCCTGCCATACCTTCCATGAAACGCAACTTATCCGCTGGTGGCAAAAACTCACTGCCGATCATTGCATCAAAACTCTTCGCCAAGGCGACGTTATCGCCCATACCAGAGGCAATTGCAGCGCGTGTACGATGCAAGAAAAACACTTCGTAATCTGTTTTCTTGTCAGAGGCATCTAATGCCGCAACTTTTTCTAAAGCAGCTTGGTATTGTTTTTCACCAATCAGCTTTTGAATTTCTGTGTACGGCTTAGACCATTCACTACGAATAACTTCTTTCTTTGCTTTTTCTTCGGCAGTTTGCGCTTGCGCAGTCACTGGAAGTACAGAAACCGATGCAGTTCCAAGGGCTAAAATGAGTGCCGCCAAGGCGATAGGAGATTTTTTTATCATGGCTTTAGTATAGTGAGCGAATGAATAGGACAACCCAAGTAAAACTTTGTATGTGTAGCTGGCAGTCTCCACCAAATTATCATCTTGAGGACTGCTTATAGAGCCACTTTGTCCGCGCATTATAACGCGTTTATTCGGACTTATAGCGACTCTCCACTGCTAACGCAGCAGGCACAATTTGGTTGCAGTTATTTTCTTTAATTCGCATCAAGTTTTACTTTTATTCACATTCCATCAAAAATTCTGGCACTGCTGCAAGAATAGCAATCTACAGGTAAACTAACGTGCATTCGATTCAGGCGTATATATTGTGTCCAGCTCTTCAACAACGACCCGCATTCTCAACTCAGTTCAGCACTGCTTCGCACTACTTGATGATGCGCAAAGCGATGAGGCGAACTCCCGTTTCTATAGCGACTTAATCGAGCATGTGGAATGTCCCAACGCCGATCATTGGTCACAACTATGGACAAAAGCGCAACAGGCACTGGATGCTGGATACTTTGTACTGGCGGTATTGGCGTATGAAACGGGTGCCCAATTACATGCAATTTCCTCTCGCACGCCACAAAAATTTGTTCATCCAGGAACGCAATTACTGATCTTTCGTCAATGTCAGCATTGGACGAAACAGCAAGTCCGCGATTGGCTAGCACAACAATCTTCGCAAGAAGTCGCGGGCATACGTGCGATTCGCGCAAACGTTGATCAAGACGAATTTACGAACGCCATCGAAAAAATTCGCGCATACATCGCGGCAGGTGATACCTATCAAGTCAATTACACCTATCGACTCCACTTTGAAACTTACGGTTCCGCCGTCGCGTTATATCGAGCTCTACGCTTGCGACAACCGGTACCTTTTGCTGCGTTTATCGCATTGCCGAATGGCGACGCAATTTTGTCACTATCACCTGAATTATTTATCCGTCATCAACAAGGACAATTGATCGCGAAGCCGATGAAAGGTACCGCCGCCGCAAGCGGTGATGACGAACAAGATCGCGTGATTGCCGAACAACTCAGTCTTGATCCTAAAAACCGTGCCGAAAATTTAATGATCGTTGATCTATTACGCAATGATTTAGGACGTATCGCAGAAACAGGCTCAGTCAAAGTTCCCGCCTTATTTGAGGTGCAGCGCTTCACCAGCGTATTGCAAATGACGTCAACAATCAGCGCACGCTTACGTGATGATCTGAGACTAGACACGATCATGTCAGCATTGTTCCCATGCGGCTCGATCACTGGCGCACCGAAACATCGAACGATGGAAATCATTCGTGAAATTGAAATCGAGGATCGGGGTATCTATACAGGGGCAATTGGTTGGTTTGACCCGCCCGCCTCATCTGAGCAAATTGGTGACTTCTGTTTGTCGGTGCCGATTCGTACTTTAGCTTTGCAAGCGGAAGATGTGAATGGCTGTCGCACCGGTGTAATGGGGGTAGGCGCAGGTATCGTATTTGATAGCAAAGCGCACGAGGAGTTTGCTGAATGTGCGTTGAAGGCTAAGTTCTTAACCGGTTTACGTCCAGATTTTCATTTGTTCGAAACAATTTATGCGACGTATGAGGATGGCTGTCGGCATCTAGAACGTCATCTCAGCCGCTTAGAAAAATCCGCCAGTTTCTTTGCGTTTGTGTTTGATAAAACGGCGCTTCAAGATGCGCTTAAACATGCTTGTTCACAGCTGCAAGCTGCTAAGCCATATCGACTACGTTTGTCGCTTAAGCCTGATGGAGAAATCCACATACAGTATGCAGAGCTAACACCGATCACCGAGCCAGTTAAACTGATGATCAGCTCAGAGCCTTGTACCACTTCGACTGTTTTTCTGGCACATAAAAATAGCCACCGCGCAATTTACGATCGCGCTTGGCAACAAGCAGAATCACTCGGCGCGTTCGATAGCTTATTCGTCAATGCCAACGGCCATGTAACCGAGGGCGGTCGCAGCAATTTATTCGTGCGCCTTGGTACACAATGGTTCACACCACCATTGCATGATGGCGTATTGCCTGGTGTGATGCGCAGTGTTTTATTAGAAGATCCCAAACTACAAGCAATTGAAAGCTCGCTTAGTCTTGATGAATTAAAACGCGCAGATGAGATCATCATCTGCAACGCTCTACGTGGCGCAATGCAAGCAAAATTTTGCTAATGCAAACTAAGGGTGCGACTGTCCACAAACAGAACATTCTTGATTTTTAGGTACCGTGATCGTGGTCCACTCCATGTGCATCACATCAAGTAGCATCAGTCGGCCTTGCAAACTTTGACCCAGACCCATCACCAACTTTAAGGCTTCAGCTGCTTGCATTGTGCCGATGATACCCACCAAAGGGGCGAACACGCCCATCGTCGAACAACGTACCTCTTCAACACGCTGCTCGGCTGGAAATAAACATGCGTAGCAAGCGGCATCTTGCTTGCGGCTATCAAACACACTAATCTGCCCATCAAACGAAATCGCAGCACCAGACACCAAAGGAGTCGCAAATTCAACACAGGCAGCATTCACTGCATGCCGCGTGTCAAAGTTATCGCTACAATCCAACACCACATCTGCGGCTCGAATCAAATCACGCAAACGATCACCTTGCAAACGCTCCTGAATTGCCTCAACTTGTACTTCAGGATTAATTTGCTGCAGACTCAACTTGGCAGATGCAACCTTGCTCTGACCGACACGCTCGGTGGTATGCAATATCTGCCGCTGAAGATTGGTCAAGTCAACTTCATCATCATCGACTATCGTCAAATGACCGACACCTGCGCTAACTAAATACAAAGCAGCTGGCGAACCGAGGCCGCCTGCGCCAAGTACCAAGACGCGCGCATCCAATAGTTTTTGCTGCCCCTCGATGCCAATTTGATCTAGCAAAATATGCCGCGAGTAACGCAATAATTGATCGTCGTTCATAGGAATTCTTCAACTAAGACTGCTGCAAAAAAGCACTACAGTCAGTAACAACATGCAAGTATCTATATCGCAATCATAGATGCATGCATTCATTTTGACGCATCTTGATTGACTCAAACTGACGCATTAATTCTTTTGTGCGTTGGGCTTTGCTTTGGCTGGAGAAAAGTTCGCATCGTTAGCGGCTGTTTCAGCTTTTAACTTTTTTAAAGGCGTCACTTTCACTGGCAAACCTTTTAAATGATTTAAGGCTTGCTGCAATTGAAAATCTTCTTTACTGCCGAACTCGACAGGAACGCTCTTCTTCGCTAATTCGATTAGACGCTTTTCTTCTTCAAGTTCATCAAGATCTGTGGTTTCGCCTTCGGCCTCTTTATCATTGCTCAAATGCTTGATCAGATCAGCCTCGCGAGAACGCAATGCATTAAAGCCGTCGCCATCGGCAGTCTCTTCAACCCTTAAATCCGGTTGTATACCTTTGGCTTGGATCGCGCGCCCTAGCGGTGTGTAGTAACGTGCGGTGGTGAGCTTGATGGCAGTCTCATCGGTAACTTGATGCACGGTCTGTACCGAACCTTTACCATAGCTTTGCGTGCCTAAAATCGTGGCACGACGATAATCTTGCAAAGCACCGGCAACAATTTCCGATGCAGATGCAGAACCTGTATTAATCAACACCACCAACGGTACTTGCTTCACCGCTGCTGGCAACTTGGCTAAAGGATCGCTACCAACTCGGCCGGCATAAAATTCACGTTTGGCATAATAAGTGCGCTTAGAGTCTTCGACTTGGCCATTAGTAGAAACCACCGCCACGTCTTTCGGCAAGAAAGCCGCAGAAACGCCAATCGCGCCAGGTAATACGCCGCCGGGATCATTTCGCAGATCCAACACCAAGCCTTTTAACGCAGGTTCTTGGCTATAGATCGCGTTAATCTTCTTAACCATGTCGTCTAGTGTTGGCTCTTGAAATTGCGAAATACGCAGCCATGCATAACCTGGCTCGACCACTTTAGCTTTGACACTATGTTGTTTAATTAGCTCGCGCGTTAAAGTAATGACGATAGGTTTATCCTCGGTCTTACGCGCTATCGTTAATGTGATTTTTGTGTTCGGCTCGCCACGCATTTTTTTGACAGCGTCATCGATGCTCAATCCCTTAATCGGCACACCATCAATGCGAGTAATTAAATCACTAGGCAAAATGCCGGCACGTGAAGCTGGCGAGTCTTCAATCGGCGAGATGACTTTCACATAGCCATCTTCCATTCCTACTTCTAGACCCAAACCGATGAATTTTCCTTCTGTACCTTCGCGTAATTCTTTGAAAGCTTTCTTGTCTAAATAAGCAGAATGCGGATCTAATGCGCCAAACATGCCGTTGATCGCTTCGTCTAATAATTTTTCGTCTTCCACCGCCTCAACATAATCTGACTTAATCATGCCAAAAACTTCAGTGAACTCGCTGAGTTTTTCTAATGGCAAAGGCAAACCTTGCATTTTTTGTGCAAGCGCAGAATATTGCAGCGATGCAGCAACTCCGACAACCACGCCGAATCCAACCAAGCCTAAACTTTTTAATTTACTGCCCATTTTCTTGCAATCGCCTTAATCGTACTTACCCCAGAACACAACGCTACCAACCAAATTCACCGACATCCATTTCCAATTAGACTAACTAAAACCAACTGAAGCTAGTCAAGTCAAGGAACCAACACTATTCACTATGATTAGCATTACCGGTTTTATTCAGGTTATTTGCGCACCCATGTCATCGGATCAAATACCTGACCTTTGTACCGCATTTCAAAGTATAGACCTGTTTCTTCATTACCGCCGCTGTTGCCCGCATTGGCAATCGTGTCGCCTGCTTTCACTACATCACCAGCATGTTTTAACACCGCTTGCGCATTGCTATAAAGACTCAAATATTGGCCACCGTGATCCAAAATAATCATATTGCCAAAACCACGTAACCATTCGGCGAACACGACTTTACCAGCCGCGACCGCCTTCACTTCCGCACCTTCATTGGCTTTGATAAACAAACCTTTCCAACTAGGCCCATCACCGCGCTTTGTGCCAAAGCGGGCAATTAACTCACCCTTCACTGGCAAAAACAATTGCCCTTTAAGACGATTGAATTCTCGTCCATCAAACATTCCGGCGACTGGCGTTTGCTCAACCACCATGCCTTTGGTAACTTTGTTTTCTTCGACATCAGGCACTGACTTGTTTGAATTTTTGCCCGCAACTTGATTTTTCTCGCGTTGCGCTTTTTCTTGTGCGAGTCGCTCTTGTCTCTGTTTTTCTAACTGTGCCAAACGCGCTTGTTCTGCTCTGGCCTGTTCTTCCATCAATTTATTCAGACGAGAAACCAAATTACTCAAACGTTGCTCGTCTTTTTCCAAACTCGCTGCTTCTTTCTTTTGCGTATGTAGTTTGCTTGCCAATTGTGAAAGCAATGCAGCGTGACGCTTTTTCTCTTTTTCTAAGCCTTGTTTATGTTCGCGCTCTTCTTGGGCGATTTCATCGAGCTCGTCTTTGGTTTCCTGCGCGGCTTGTTTGTTTTTTTCGATTTCTTCCAAGCTGGTACGTAACGCGGCGATCATTTTTGCCTGTGTTTGCGAGACATAACTCATGTAATGCAAATCACGGTTAATTCGATTTGGGTTGTCGCCAGATAAAAGTAATTTAATGCGGTCACTATCACCGTGCATATATTGCCGTCGCAGAAAATCAGACAATTGCTTTTTCTGCTGCTCTACTTGTGCGCTTAAACGGGCTTGCTCTGCGATTAATTGATTTAAGCGCTCATTGGCCGCTTGCTGCTCAAGCTGTAAATCGCGAATCGAACGATTGGCTTCCGAAATAGCCTGTTCAGATTCTTCCAAGGCATCACTGGCTTTTTCTTTCGCAGACTCGGTCTTACTGATATCTTTTTTCAGCGCCTTTAATTTTTGCTGCAATTCTATGCGGCTCGCTTCCGCCTGTTTCTTTTCTTTAGCACGTGCGCTTTGCGCAAATGCAGGACTGGAAAGCAAGACAGTCGAGAAAAGACCAAGTGAACAAAGCAGGCAAACGGCCTTCATCGAACTAGATAAAGGCTTTTTACCACGCAAGCTGTGACGAAACAAAGAAGAAAACATCAAATTATTTCGACTTCCCTTGACTGGCGACAGCTGCCAACGCAGCTGCAATCGCCGCCTGATCGCCAAGGTAATAACTCTTAATTGGTTTTAAATCCGCGTCAAGCTCATAAACCAATGGCTGACCATTAGGAATATTTAAGTTGACGATATCCTCATCACTAATACCATCTAACATCTTGATCAAAGCACGCAAACTATTGCCGTGTGCCGACACAATAATACGTTTTCCGGAACGAATTGCTGGCGCAATCGAATCTTCCCAAGCAGGAACCACGCGGGCAACGGTGTCTTTTAGGCATTCCGTTAGGGGAATTTGCTCACGCTTTAATGCGGCATAACGAGGATCTTTAAAAGAAGTGCGTTCGTCATTTTCATCTAAAGGATTCGGCGGCGTGTCGTAGCTACGACGCCATACCAAAACTTGTTCATCGCCGTACTTCGCAGCAGTTTCCGCTTTATTCAAGCCTTGCAATGCACCGTAGTGACGCTCATTCAAACGCCAATCATGTTGCACTGGCAACCACATCAAATCCATCTCATCCAAAGTACCCCACAGTGTACGAATCGCACGTTTGAGGACGGATGTATAAGCCAAATCAAATGTAAAACCAGCTTCTTTCAAAAGTTTTCCTGCTTGACGCGCTTCTGCCACGCCTTTCTCCGTCAAATCAACATCAGTCCAACCAGTAAAACGATTATCGAGATTCCAAGTGGATTCGCCATGACGCATCAATACAATTTTATACATAATATTTGCTTAAATTACGGGGTTGAAAAGGACAAGATAGAATGTGCTTGATATTTAAAACAGTTTAAAACTAATTTCGCCATCTATTTTATAATGAGGCGCTTGTCTTTAACCACTTATAACCATTCTTAACGCGGGAAAACTGTGAATTTCATTAGCGACAATCTGTTTCTGCTTTCTATCGCCATCATTTCTGGCGGGGCTCTTTTACTTCCTAACTTGCAAAGACGTGGCGCCAGAGTCTCTCAACTACAAGCGACTCAATACATGAATCAAGCCAAAACCTTGGTCTTGGATGTGCGTAGCGCAGAAGAGTTTGCGGCAGGTCACTTGCCAAGCGCAAAAAACATTCCATTAAAAGAATTAGAATCAAGAATAAAAGAAATTGAAAAATCAAAGGGCAATGTCGTCATTACCGTGTGTGCCAGCGGTGTACGATCAAGTTCTGCAGTATCAATTTTAAATAAAGCCGGCTTTGAGAAAGCATTTAGTTTAGACGGTGGTGTTGCGGCTTGGCAGTCGCAAGGCTTACCAACAATCAAGTAAGGAGTGGTCATGGTTGCCCATGTAGTAATGTATAGCACAGCTGTTTGCCCCTATTGTGTCATGGCAGAACGTTTGTTGAAATCAAAAGGTGTTGAAGAAATCGAGAAAGTAAGAGTTGATCTCGATCCTGCTGTGCGCGAAGCGATGATGCAAAAAACTGGGCGCCGTACCGTGCCTCAAATTTACATCGGAGAAACACATGTCGGTGGTTTCGACGATTTATCCGCCTTAGACCGTGCTGGAAAACTTGATTCGCTGCTAAATCCAACATAAACCGCACTGCACAAGCGGCTTTGATTGCGGTTTTTTCACTCTGCTTGCTACAATAGAAGGCTGATTCTGTTTCGTCACCTCAGTTTGCTTGGTTAGTCAGCATAGTTTATTTGCATGAATTATTCGCAGCACGCATGGAGCACGGCAGAATGGGACTTGAATATTCTTCAATTGTCCCTATGTAAGTAGCTAGTTGTTCCTGATTAATTTATAGAATTTTAAGAAAGTGTCACATGTCAGACCAAAATTTGCAGCCAATTTTCCAAATTCAACGCGTTTATCTGAAAGATTTATCGCTCGAACAACCTAACTCTCCAGCGATTTTCTTGGAACAAGATGCACCAAGCATCGAAGTAACATTGGACGTAGGCGCAGAGCCATTGGCTGAAGGTATCGTTGAAGCTACTGTGACAGTGACTGTTACTGCTAAAGTAAAAGACAAAGTTGCTTTCTTGGTAGAAGCAAAACAAGCAGGTATTTTCGAAGCTCGCAATATTCCACAAGATCAAATGGATCCATTGTTAGGCATCGGCTGCCCAAATATCATCTATCCTTACCTGCGTTCTAACGTAGCGGATGCAATTTCTCGCGCTGGTTTCCCACCGATTCATTTAACAGAAATCAACTTCGAAGCTTTCTACCAACAACGTTTGGCAAATATGGCTGAGCAAGCTCGATTGGCTGCAGAAGCTGGTAATACTGAAGCTGCTGCAACTACGCACTAATTGTTGCATACGCAATTTAAGCATTACGCGATGAATTGCATGACGAACCCACTAAGCCTGAAACCAGACCTAGTGGGTTTTCTCTTTTAGATCTTCATCCTAGGGTTACGCAATGCGCCTTATCTCCAGACTATCAATACTGGTTTTGTTAGGATTGGGTTCTGTCTCCACTTCTTCTTTTGCGCTCGAGTTTCGTTCCGTTGGAGCGACGCCTATCATTATGTATGACGCGCCTTCCGCACGTGGCATGAAAATCTATGTGGCACCTGCTGGTATGCCAGTCGAAATCATTCTGACTTCAGGTGCGTGGTGCCGCGTGCGCGATATGAATGGCGACCTCAGTTGGGTAGAGGCAAAAGATTTAATCCCAAGACGAAACTTAATCGTCAAGACCGCAACTGCTAGGATTCGCGTTGCACCAGAAGAATCTGCGAGCATGGTATTTAGCGCAGATAAAAACGTTTTGTTAGAAATGGCAGAACCGGCAATTGGTGCTTGGGTCAAAGTAAAGCACCGCGATGGTCAAACAGGATTTGTTCGAACCAGCGAAGTATGGGGACTATAAGTTCCACCTTTGATCTCCACACTCTTATAACACACCGCTAAATTAGGTTGACGATGAAAATTACCGTTCTCGGCGCTGGCGCTTGGGGTACTGCTTTAGCTATTTCACTTGCAGCGAAAAATCAGGTCATTTTGTGGGGACGCAATCAAGCTGCGATGGCGGCGGCACAAGTCGCGCGCGAAAATCAACATTACTTACCAGGTTTTCCCCTTCCCGCAAATTTACAGGCAAGTGCCGACTTCGATTTAGCCCTAAGACATGCGCTCGACGATGGATTATTGATTATTGCCAGTTCGGTGTCGGGCTTACGGCCTATTCTGCAACAGTGCAAATCTTACCCACTCAAAAATGTGGTGTGGCTATGCAAAGGTTTTGAAGAATCAACTCGCTTGCTTCCGCATCAAGTGGTCAAACAAGAATTGGGAGATCAGATCCTAGCTGGTGCTTTATCAGGCCCCTCGTTTGCACAAGAAGTCGCACAGGGCTTGCCTTGCGCGTTGACCATCGCTTCAAGTTCGAATGCGCTTTGTCGCATGGTGGTTGATGCCGCACATGGACCTAATCTTCGTATTTATTCTAGTGATGATGTAGTCGGTGTCGAAGTTGGCGGTGCCGTCAAAAATATTTTAGCAATCGCCACTGGTGTTGCCGACGGCTTGGGATTAGGTTTAAACGCGCGTGCCGCACTGATGACACGAGGTTTAGCAGAGATCAATCGACTTTCTTCCGCGCTCGGTGGGCGTCTAGAAACCTTGATGGGGCTGACCGGTGTCGGTGATTTGATCCTAACATGTACCGGCAATCTCTCTCGCAACCGCAAAGTAGGACTTGCATTGGCAGAAGGTAAATCCCTAGACCTCATCGTACAAGAATTAGGTCATGTCGCCGAAGGGGTTCGTTGTGCGCAAGCAGTAAAAGCCTTAGCACACGATTTGCGCATAGAGATGCCAATTACCGATGCGGTCGCTGGCGTCTTATTTGAACAAGTAGCAGCACGTGAAATGATAGAGCGCCTGCTATCGCGCGACGCCAAGGCTGAATCAATATAAGGGATAATCGTTACCAATCACCCGAGTAATTACCGGCTCGGGTACATTTTTCTCACGTAAAAATGCGATCGCTTTCAGACCGCCGAACGACTCAGCGTAGGTCATTCCAAGGTCGACCAACATCCGCGTCAACAAATCTCGCCTACGCATAGGTCGACGAAACTTATTCAAGCATTTACGCTTTCTACAGCCTGGCATATCAGACTCCGTTGTTTAAACAGCTTAAGACCTCGCAATATTTACCCACAGGTCTCAATATTGCATTCACGCAATAAGCTATTGCAGTTTAATCCTGTTCCGTGTCGATTGGCAATTTCTTTAAGGCTTGTTTCTGTGCTTGTCGCAATGCCGCCGCATTTTTCTGATGACTACCAGCACCGCCACGCTTGGCGAGTGCGGCGACAGGATTGCGCGGCTTGCTTTGAGCAGGATCGAGGCGAAACACCAATTTTTGACGTGTGCCTAAAGTCTTATTTGCCATCCTGCTCTCCACTTTACCGCTTTAATCGATCACCCTCATCCTACAATACGTAACGCGATAAATCTTCGTTCACCGACAAGGCTTGCAATCGTTGCTCTACATATGCAGCATCAATCACCACCATCTTTCCGCTATTTTGATGCGCGTCGAATGAGATCTCTTCTAGCAGTTTTTCCATCACCGTGTATAGACGACGTGCGCCGATATTTTCCGTGGTCTCATTAACCGAATAAGCGATACCCGCTAAGCGTTGGATTCCTTCTGGCAAGAACTCAATCTTGACGCCTTCGGTCGCCAAAAGTGCTTCGTACTGACGTGTCAAACAGGCATCCGTACTGGTTAAGATGCGTTCGAAATCAGCGATCGACAAAGATTCTAGCTCAACCCGAATAGGGAAACGGCCTTGTAATTCAGGGATCAAATCCGAAGGCTTAGCAAAATGGAACGCACCCGATGCGATGAATAAAATATGATCGGTTTTGATCATGCCAAACTTGGTATTCACCGTGGTGCCTTCTACCAGTGGCAGCAAGTCTCGCTGCACCCCTGCACGAGACACTTCGGCACTACCTGATTCCGAGCGCGACGCAATTTTATCAATTTCATCTAAAAACACGATCCCGTTTTGCTCTACATTTTTGATTGCCGTTTGCTTTAACTCTTCTTCGTTCACGAGTTTTGCAGCCTCTTCCTCAATCATTAATTTCAAAGCATCTTTGATCTTCAAACGGCGCGATTTTTTACGACCAGCACCGACACCAGAAAACATAGACTTGATCTGCTCAGTCATTTCTTCCATACCTGGAGGTGCCATAATTTCCATTTGCGGCGCGGCATCAGCAACTTCAATATCGATTTCTTTATCGTCTAACTGCCCTTCACGTAGACGTTTTCTGAAAGTTTGGCGTGTCGCGTTATCTGTGGAATTGTTGTCAATTGCGGCATCTTGTCCAATGCCAAAATCTCGCGCTGGCGGCAATAGCACATCTAAAATTCTGTCTTCAGCAGCATCTTCAGCACGCGTCCTAACTTTACGCATGGCAGCTTCGCGTGTTTGCTTAATCCCGATATCGACGAGATCACGAATAATCGTGTCAACATCGCGCCCAACATAGCCAACTTCGGTAAATTTGGTTGCTTCAATTTTGATAAATGGCGCATCAGCAAGTTTTGCTAATCGACGTGCGATCTCAGTTTTACCGACACCGGTCGGTCCTATCATCAAAATATTTTTCGGTGTGATTTCGTAACGCAAGGGTTCTGCCACTTGCTGACGGCGCCAACGATTACGCAATGCAATTGCAACGGCACGTTTCGCTTTATCTTGGCCAACCACATGCTTGTCTAATTCGGAAACGATTTCCTGCGGAGTCATGTTCATCATCTTGATCTCAATATCAATTACATTACTTATTCTAGGGTCTCAATCGTGTGAGAGAGGTTGGTATAGATGCAAAGCTCACCAGCAATCGTCAATGATTTTTTAACAATTTCCACCGGAGATAGATCGGTATTCTGATACAAGGCGATTGCCGCAGATTGCGCAAATGTACCGCCAGATCCGATCGCACCAATGCCGTCATTGGGCTCTAACACATCGCCATTTCCAGTGATCACTAAGGTCGTGTCTTTATCAGCAACCAGCAACATCGCCTCAAGACGACGTAGCATACGGTCAGTGCGCCAGTCTTTTGCCAATTCAACCGATGCGCGCATTAGGTGTCCTTGATGTTTCTCTAGCTTCGCCTCAAAACGCTCAATCAGCGTGAATGCATCGGCAGTGCCGCCAGCAAACCCAGCCAGTACTTTATTGTGATATAGCTTACGCACTTTACGCGCCGTACCCTTCATCACAATATTACCCAAAGTGACTTGTCCGTCACCGCCTAATGCCACCACATTGCCTCTGCGTACAGTCAGAATTGTGGTGCCGTGAAATTGTTCCATAATATCCTCGTAGAATTGCCGCCGAATAAAAGCATAGGCGAAAGCGACTTCATCAATCAGTTTGAAGTGCTGAGAAATACGGAAATGGGGTGTTTTTCGCTAATTACAAGGCTAAGGCCATTGAATCAGCTTAAGATTGCTTACGCGGGAAGATGGCAGCGACGTTCTTTAGTCCCATTGCATTAAACAAATGCATAACCAAATAGTTCACTTCATGAAATTGCACCGATTTTTCTTTGCTGCTAGAAATAGGCACAAGACCATTTAATAGCTGCGCTGATGCACCAAACTCAACACGATCCAACTGCGAGCAATCAAGAATGATAGTCTGGTGATCTTTTGCAAAAGCGGTAATCTGTTTAACCAATGCCTCTGTACTGCCTTCAATTGATTTAGGCATTAGGAATCGATCGGTATTTTCTTCTTCGCTAACAACTTCGGTAGTAGCCGTGGTGATTTTGCTAGTGGGTGCTTCATAAGCTGGTGGCGAGACTTCAAAGGTCACGCAGTAATCAATACTCGCTTCTTCAAATACTTCTTTCAGCTGTAATAATTGCAAAATCTCAAGCAATAGCAACCAAGGTGCTTCGGTCTCATCACGGCGACCGACTTCCAAAATAGAACGAATTTGTTCAGTCAAATTTTGTGCAGCGACCAAAACTAAATCGTGCTTAGATTTTTGTAGGTTACGAATCGCACGCAATAACAAACCGCAACCAACCGGATCGACGGTCTTAACGCGTCCAAAATCAAGTTTCAAGACCTTGCTAGTCTCGCTAAAGGTGCTTAATTTTTGCAATAACTTGATAATTTCGCCATCAAGCTTGGAGGGGAAAGTTAAACTTGGAACTGCGCCTTCATCCTTCTTTTCTTCGGCATCTAGGTTGATCTCAGAATTGCGCCAAACAGGCGGCGAAGTTTCGTACTTGCCTGCGTAGTCCAAGGACAGGCTTTCAAACGCATATTGATTTTGTTCAATCTGATACAGATCGAATAACATGAACCAAGCTAAAGGCGTGGCGTTTCCTAAATTGTCCTGATCAATCGCACTGCGCAGCATATGCTCAGCAACTTTAGTTTGACCAGTGGCAAACAAAATCGCCGCCTCTTCCAACAGCGGCACCGACTCAATCTGCGCCATTGGCGCTGCTTGTAAATCGGTATGGCCAAGAATAAGTTCCGTGGTTTGCATGCCGAGCGCAACGGTACTTTGAAAATCTGTTGCGACAAAATCGGTGTGAAATTGATTTGGAGCGGTGCGGGTTAGCGGCGTATCGTTAACAACTTTAGAGGGTACAGATTTGGGTCTGCCCATATCGCGCGACATTTCAAATTCAATCGCATCGATTTTTCTTTCGGTGGCACGCGCGATATGCTTTTTCTCGGTCATCGCATGTGTCAAGGCCTCGTCATCTTGGACTTGTCCAATGACGGTATTTTGACCCTTCACTCGCGATTTTTTAGAAGCTGGTTTTTCAGAGTTTGTTTGCTCTTCACGACCAGGCTTCTTTCCGAAAAGCTTAAAAATCCCCACGGCAACCTAACTTTTGATTAAATGATGCAAAAATCTTGTCCGATCAATCTTGTAAACAGACCAGCTTGTACTCGTTTTTGAAATGCTTCAAATCAAGATTCGATAACTAATTCTAAGTATAGTCGGAAATCGAGCAGTTTTGCTCACTTAGCACACCGGAAAACAAAAGCGATTTGAAAATTTTTGTATCAAAATCTGATATTGGACAAAAAATCTGTCGAGCTCAGCGAAATCACTCCAAGAAAAGCATTCGAGTACATCAGCATTGCCAATAATTTGAGCACTCATTAGAACAAGCGTTCAATACAAAAAACAATAGAGAAAAATACTTATCACTACTTGCTTATCTTGCTTAGCCCCACGTAAATGTAGGGGAAAGCCCAAGCCTCCCCCGCATGTCAAACTTCCGCAGAAATCTCAATCTAGAAATTAACGCGCATACCTGCAATAAATCCGCGCATTGGTTGTGGCACTGTCTCTTTCAATACAGAGGTCGCCAATCGAATATCTTGGTTCAATAAATTCTTCACTTGCGCGAACCAAGTGATCTGCGTATTCATATACGGATGGGTATAGGTGACGTTCAAATCGACTTTCGTAAAAGACGGTGTCACATAAGTTTCCGAAGTCGCTAAACGATCTTGTTTTTGCGCATGTAATACGCTGATTGTGTTACGCCACGGCCCGCTACGATAACCAAGATCGGCTCCTATACGATTCGCTGGCTGTAAAGGCAAACTGCCGCGTGCGGACAAAGTCCCGCGCGATGTATCGGCAAATCCACGAATAGAAAATCCTTCACCAAATTGGTTATATGAAATCTCAGCTTCACCACCGCGAATCGTTGCTTTAGCTTGCTTCCAAAAACGCTGCGTAAATTCACCATCAGGATCTTCATGTCCTTCTTCATCGACACGTAGTCCGTCAATTTCGCCAAATACATAATTATCGACTTTATTCACAAACGCATTGATCTTCCATTGCACCAAGCCTGATGTCTTTTGCAAACTCAACTCAAGATTTCTTGATTTCTCACTCTTTAATTGATGATTACCAATGTCAAAAGTTAAGGTCGATTCGTGCGGGCCGTTCGAATATAACTCTTCGGTGGTTGGTGCGCGCTGTGCTGTAGATAAGCTGGTCACACCCGCATAACCATTCGCAAATGGGATCAAGCCACCGACAGAAAACGCATGTAAATTAAATTCGCGCTGAGGCAAATTAAACTCGGCTTTTGGTTGACGCTTCACTTGTTCGATGCGACCACCACCACTGAGTGTGACGGGGCCAAAGTTCTTTTGTTCTACCAAGAAGACAGCATTAGAAGTGCTACGTGTCGTTGGTACCGTATCGGCACGACCAGTTTCTGCAGACAAGGCAGAAAAGTTCGCATGTTCAGTCTGTACACCTAGACTACCTTCCCAGCCATTCCAATTTGTGTGAGATAAACTTGTACGCGTTTCCAAGGTACGGTTTTTGAAATTGGTTGCTGGCGTGCCGTCTTGTAGTTTCTCGGTATGTTGATAATCGGTTGAACCTAATTTAAATTTAAATGTATCAAACGCCAAAAAAGGTTTGAAGACCGCAGCATCTATATCAAAACGGGTTTGATCGAGATCTATATACGACATTTCCTCGGTAGGGATACCGTACACATCCTGCATGTTTTGTATCGACGCACCAATATGCCCCCATGGTTTGATCAAAGTCGCACCAAATCCCATGCTATGTTCACGCGTAAAGCTATTGGATAAACGTCCTTTCATTTCGCCTTCACCGTGCGCATCAGCAAACCCAGGAATCTTATAGTCTTTGGTATCGCGACTATTACCGTCTAAGTGCAATGCGATATCGTTGATGGAGCCATCTAAGAAAAATGAACCACTCTTTTCAGCATTCACGCCAACGTATTTCACCTCAAACTCACCATTTAACTGTTTGCTTAAACTAGTCGGAATGCGTCCATCGACGACGTTCACTAACCCACCAATTGCACCGCTTCCATACAATAATGCCGCTGGGCCACGCAAAATTTCGATTTGTTGCGAACTTGCGGTTTCGCTTGCGACAGCGTGGTCATTAGATAAACCAGAAACATCGGCTACCGTCATTCCGTTTTGCAAAATCTTTACGCGCGGCCCTTCCAATCCACGAATAATCGGGCGCGATGCACCTGCGCCGAAGCCAGAAGCACTCACCCCCAATTCACTGCCCAAAGTTTCGCCCAAGGAGCTTCCGATCTTCGAGCGTAACTCAGAACCTGACAAGATCTTTGTTGGGCTCAAAATCTGCAAACTCTCTTCTTTTCCTAAGGGATTAGCAGAGACAGTCACAGTGGTGGTCGATTGCGCTTGTGCGCTGAGTGGTGCGAATGCTGCGCAAACGGCAGCGGCTAACAAAGTGCGTTGTAATAACATAGGAATTCCTGAAAACAAATAGCGAAAAGCGTCAATATGAGGACTCGTGGTCAACAATATGACTTTAAAAATAGTCTTAACAGCTTGTTTTCAGAAAGGTGGGGCGCGACTAAAAAAATTGGCATTGAACGGGGCGAGCCAAATCGGTTGACTCTCCTGCACAGCAGGAAAATCAGGCAAAGCGGTGGCAAATAAAATGAGAACACTGTGCTGCAAACCATCGCTAATGCAAGCTGCATCAAATAGCAGACAAGAATGCAGGCTCGATTCATTGGCATTACTGAGTTTTTGAATGCCCAGATACTGGCTACCATCGGAAGCCAAGGACATCACCTCACCAGTATTGGTACTGATATGTGACATCCGATGCGCAAAGCCCAGCCATTGTGCTGACAATAACACGAGCAACATGGTCCATAGCAGGACAATGGCTTTAAGTCGTCGGTGTTTTATCGTCAAATCGGACATGCGGTTTATGCAAAGTAATGCGATTATTCCAAAAATATTTTTGCGGATTTTACCGCAATCAGAAAAAGAAGCTCAATTAGCCCAAACTCAGCCGAGCACAACTCCTCGGCTTGGACTACATTTGTGCAACGAAGTTGCAGTTATCGAATAAAAAAATGCGCAGTGAAGTCTGCGCATTTTTTTATTAACTAGCTTCATCAACCAGTGAACTGGCTTAGTCTCCGTACAATTTTTGCTTTAACTCACGGCGTTGTTGCGCTTCTAAAGAAAGCGTTGCCGTTGGACGTGCCATTAAGCGAGGAACACCAATTGGTTCGCCAGTTTCTTCGCACCAGCCATATTCGCCAGCATCAATTGCGGCAATCGACTGCTGCACTTTACGCAACAATTTACGTTCACGATCACGGGTACGCAATTCTAAAGAATGTTCTTCCTCGATCGTGGCGCGATCTGCTGGATCTGGTACTAAGACCGTTTCACGCAAATGCTCAGTCGTTTCGTCGGCATTCTTCAGCAAATCTTTTTCAAGTTGTTGCAGACGGGCTTTGAAAAACGCCAATTGTGCGTCATTCATGTAGTCCTTCTCGCCCATCTTCAAGATTTCTTCTTCTGTGAGGAGGGCTGCAGGAGCACCAGCAGGTGCTGTTGATTTAGATGATTTAGTTGCCACTTCGCTTACTTTCGATACAACAGGTTAATATACGCAAGTGCGGCCGAACACTCTTCTTTATTGGAATGTTGCTACCGACACTTTCCCTCAAGGACAAGTATATAGCGTGCTTGTTCCGCATACAAATCTATTCAATCAAGACAGAAAAGCGTCTGTTTCAATTCAATAGGGCGCTAGTTTATACCAAACATTGCTCCAAACCTTGAATAAAAATCTCTTTCGGTAAATTTTTACCAATAAAGACCATTTTACTTTCTTTGATTTCATCTTCCGCCCATTTTCCTCCTATGTCAGTACCCATAATTTGGTGTACCCCTTGGAAAATGACCTTGCGATCAGCGTGTTCCATATACAACACTCCTTTATAACGAAGCATGCGTGGACCATACACTTGGGCCAATCCACCAAGATAATAATCTAGCTTTTCGGTATTAAAAGGACGGGTAGTTTTATAGACAAAGGCCGCAACTTCATCAGAGTGATGTGCATGATGATGGTCATGATGCGCATGTGTACAATCGTCATGACAATGTTCGTCATGATGATGTTCGTGATCGTGATGTTCTTCTGCTGCCAAAAAATCTGGGTCAAGCTCTAACTTTGCATTTAAATTAAAGCCTTTCAAATCCAGCACTTCGCTAATGGCGATTTTGCCAAAATCAACCGCCTTGATTGGCGCACGTGGATTCATTCGAATAATGCGATTCTTTAACAAGGCTAATTCTTCAGCACTCACTAAATCTGCTTTGGATAACAAAATCTTGTCGGCAAAACCGATCTGCCGCTGCGCTTCTTCATGTTCGTCTAACTGCATCATGCCATGTTTGGCATCGACCACGGTCACTACCGCATCGAGCATGTAATGCAAACCAACTTCTTCATCCACGAAGAAAGTCTGTGCCACTGGACCAGGATTTGCCAAGCCGGTAGTTTCAATAATAATGCGATCAAATTGCAATTCACCTGCATTTCTTCTTTGCGTTAAGGTATTCAAGGCGACGATCAAATCCCCGCGCACCGTGCAGCAAATACAGCCATTATTCATTTCGATAATTTGCTCATTGCTGTCTTGCACCAAGATTTCATTATCAATATTTTCTTGGCCAAACTCGTTTTCTATCACGGCGATCTTATAGCCGTGCTGCTCTTGCAGAATGCGATTTAACAATGTCGTTTTGCCAGCACCAAGAAAGCCGGTCAGTATGGTCGTTGGAATTAATGCCATGATGAATGTCGATAATTGAGATGAAATTACGCTGCACTACATTGATCACACCATCCTTTGATGGTGACTTCAATATCGTGACTTTGAAATCCTTTAAGCGCTGTCGAGGCTAAGGTTTCCTGCAGTTGGTCGCGCAAGCTGTGATTGGTATCTGGCTGCTCTAGACAAAACACTTTGGTACAGCGTGTACACTTAAAATGCCCATGATGATGTTGCGCATGAGCACCTGCGACATGCGTGCTCGTGGTTTGTGTCATTTCACTACCCGCGCTAAAACGAAAGACACGATCATCACTAGCAATCTTGTGCGCTAAACCAGCTTCCGTCAGACAATCGAGCGCACGATACAAGGTAACTCTATCCATTTGCGGCATCGCGTCTTGCATTTCTGTGTGCGACATGGCGCGATGTTGAGCACACAACAAAGCCAATACTTCTAATCTCGCTTGCGTCACGCGCACCTGTGCAGCGCGAAGTTTGGCCTCGATTTCAGCCATATCAGCTTTATCTGAAATTGGCACAATAGGAATACTTTGCTTAGTTTTCATGCGGGTCTTTTACTTACATTAAGCTTGCGAATTGCTTGCTGATTACTTATGCGTGATTTGCTTGTGTCATTTGTTAGCATTTTTTCCCTTGCAACACGTGATCAACTTCGTCACAAAACGAATAAGCATTTCCAGCATTATGCCTTAATGCAATTGAGTTGCAAAATCAATGCAGGTATTTTATGTGTTCGGCACGTTCTATCTAATGACGAGAAACTAACAACTACAAGTCAAAACACTTAAATCTAAATATCCACCGGATCAATTTCCACACCCCACTTCACACGCGTCTTCAGTGCGCGCAGATCAGCAATCCATACTTTGAGAAAAGCCTGCAAGGCCGGACGTGAGCTTGATTCGATCAATAACTGGGCGCGATCAACATTATGTACCCTTGTCATCGTCATCGGAATCGGATCATTGATCGTGATCCCCGCATGCGGCGTGCAATTTGCCGCGTCTTTCAAAAACAAAATTGCCGTTTCCAATTCTTTCGCTTCGGCACGTAATAGAGCTTGATAAATAAATGGTGGCATCGCTGCTTGTTGACGTTCTTCTAAAAGATCATCCGCGAAGCCCTGATAATTATGCGCCATCAAAGCGTGATACAAAGGGTGATCTGGATAACGCGTCTGTATCAGCACCTCGCTTGCATTGCCCCCCTCTTTTTGCGCGGCTCGTCCAGCACGCCCCGCCACCTGCATCAATTGCGCAAATAAGCGCTCACTGGCACGAAAGTCTTGCGAAAACAACGCACTATCGGGATTTAACGCAGCCACTAGGGTTAGATTTTTAAAATCATGTCCTTTTGCCACCATTTGGGTGCCAATCAAAATATCCACTTCACCGCGATGCACGGTATCAAACGCAGCTTCGGCGCTGCCTTTGAGCCGGGTTGAATCGGCATCTATCCGGAAAACTCGGGCTTCCGGGAAAATTGCTTGTAAGCCTTCTTCCAAGCGTTGCGTACCACGCCCCAGTGGTTGCAAATCGACATTGCCACAAGTTGGGCAAGCGCGCGGAATTCTTTGCTCCAATCCACAATGATGGCAGCGCAATTTCTTGTCCAACTTATGCATAACCAAATGCGCGGTACAACGCGTGCAATTGCTAATCCAACCACAGGCATCGCAATGAATCACGGGTGCATAACCACGACGATTCAAAAACAGTAGTGATTGCTCACCTTTCTCTAAACGCTGTCGAATCGCCGATACTAATCTCTGCGTTAAGCCTTCGGAAGGTTTTTCTCTTTCCGTATTAATAATCTTGACGACTGGTAAAACAGCGGACTGCACGGCGCGCTCAGTTAGCTCTAGTTTTTGATAACGCCCAGCTTTGGCGTGCTGCCAGGTTTCCAAGGATGGTGTGGCGGAACCCAACACTACCGGAATGCCTAGTTGGTGTGCCCGCCACACAGCCAAATCGCGGGCAGAATATCGCAAGCCTTCTTGTTGTTTATACGAAGGATCATGCTCCTCGTCGATCACGATCAATTTAAGATGTGGCAAAGACGACAAAATGGCCAATCGGGTGCCGAGAATAATTCTCGCCTGACCAGTGTGCGCGGCCAACCAATGGAGTAGGCGCTCACCTTCTGCCATACCGCTATGTAAAGTTGCGATCTGCAAACCCGGAAACCGACCACGAATATTGCTTTCTAATTGCGGTGTCAAATTAATCTCGGGAACCAAGATCAAGGCCTGCGTTTGCTCACTGCGCGCCAAAACACGTGCTGCAGTTTGCAAATAGACTTCGGTTTTACCGCTGCCCGTCACACCATGTAACAAATAAGCGGCAAACGAGGTTTTGGCAGAAATAGTATCCACCGCATTCTGCTGCTGTGCATTTAAGGCAGGCTCTTGAACCGCGCTCGCATCCTGCGCTGCAGTCAG
>VFQS010001258.1_pt1 | contig 23727 bp, 25 predicted proteins | sample 3512361 | NCBI WGS metagenome assembly VFQS01 (sample SAMN10412375, study PRJNA504923) | tailings metagenome | isolation source: Relicate 1 Philex TSF3 active mining | place: Philippines
GGCAGCGGCGATCGCCGACCGCGTGATCGAGCTGTCGTCGCTGGGGAGCACGGGCACGCGCTGAGGCGCTGCCCGCCCGCGAAGTCACGGCGCACCAGCGGCCCGCGAAGGACGGGCCCGCGGCGCTAGGGTCCGAGCATGGCGCTGACGATCCGCTCCGGGCCCTGGTCGCTCGACCAGGTGGACGAGCACCTGCGCACGACCGCCATCCCGCTGCGACTGGCATCAGCCGGACGCAACCTGCTCGTGCAGTCGCTGTGGTTCGAGTTCGACGGATCGTCGCTGTGGTGCGCGAGCCAGTCCGACTCCGTCCTCGTGCGGCGTCTGCGCAAGGACGACCGCATCGGCTTCGAGGTCTCGGCCGACGCCCCGCCGTACCGGGGCGTGCGCGGCCACGGCCGCGCCCACCTCGATCCACCCCGCGCGGCGGATCTGCTGCCCCGACTGATCGAGCGGTACCTCGGGCCCGAGCCGAGCCCACTCGCCGACTGGCTGCTCTCCCGCATCGACAACGAGGTCGCCATCCGCATCGACGGCCTCACCGTGACGTCGTGGGACTACTCCGCACGCATGTGACCTGAGAGGATCCACCGATGGACGAAGTCCGCTTCACTGAGACCATGATCCTGGTCGCCCAGCTGTTCGAGATCGTGGCCGCCGCCATCCTCGTCTTCGGACTCATCGCCGCGTTCGTCCTGTCGGCCCGCACGTACCTGCGCACCCGCGACGGCCGGGCCACCTACACCCTCCTGCGCCAGTTCTTCGGCGGCGTGCTGCTGCTCGGGCTCGAGGTCCTCGTCGCAGGTGACCTCCTGCGCACGGTCGCCGTCGCTCCGACGCTCGACAACGTCCTCGTCCTCGGCCTCATCGTGCTGATCCGCACGTTCCTGTCGTTCAGCCTCGAGATCGAGATCGAAGGCGTGCCGCCGTGGCGCCGGGCCTTCGTCAGCGGAGCCACCGTGGCCGCGAACGCCGTGCGAAAGGCAGGTGAGTCGTGACGGCCGACGGGTACTACCGCCCCCTGGAGCCGGGAGTGAAGCGCGACTTCCGCGAGGCGATGTCGTACGGCGACTACCTGCGGCTGGATCTCGTGCTCTCGGCCCAGCAGCCGATCAGCGATCCTGAACGTCACGACGAGCTGCTGTTCATCATCCAGCACCAGGTCAGCGAGCTGTGGCTCAAGCTGATGCTCCACGAGCTGCGCGAGGTGCGCTCGCTGCTCGCCGCGGACGACCTGTCACCGGCGCTGAAGTGCCTGGCCCGCGTGAAGCACATACAGCGAACCCTCGCCGAGCAGTGGGCGGTGCTCGCCACCCTGACCCCCAGCGAGTACGCGGAGTTCCGCTCCTACCTGCAGAGCTCATCGGGGTTCCAGTCGTGGCAGTACCGCGCCGTCGAGTTCATCCTCGGCAACAAGGACGAGCAGATGCTGCAGGTCTTCGCGCATGACGCGCAGATCCACGAGCTGCTGACTGCGCTGTACGAGGAGCCGACCGTCTACGACGAGTTTCTCCGGTTCCTGCACCGCCTCGGCCACCCGATACCCGATGCCGTCCTCAGGCGCGACGTCCGCGAGCGCTGGCATCTGCATCCGTCCCTGCTGCCCGTCTTCCTCGACATCTACGACCACACCAAGAGCCACTGGCGCGAGTACGAGGCGTGCGAGACCCTCGTCGACGTCGAGGACAACTTCCAGCTGTGGCGGTTCCGTCACCTGAAGACCGTGGAGCGGATCATCGGCTCCAAGAGCGGAACGGGGGGCTCGAGTGGAGTGCCGTTCCTGCGCAAGGCCCTCGACCTCACGTTCTTCCCCGAGCTCTACGCGGTGCGGGCCGAGATCGGTGAGTGAGCGCGCGACGACGGTCCTCGTCGCCTACGACCAGCTCGACCGCCGGCACGGTGCCCTGCGCGATGCCCGACCGGGCGAGCAGGACGTCCTGCTCGTCGAGAGCGAGGGCATGCTTCGCTCGCGCACGTGGCACGCCCAGCGCCTGCACCTGCTGATGTCGGCCGCCGAGCACCTCGCGGTCGAACTCGAGGCCGACGGCTTCACCGTCCACCGAGTCTCGGCCGACTCCACGGCCGCCGGGGTCGAGCGTCACCGGGCGGAACACCCGGGCGTGCGGATCATCGCCGCCGAGCCCTCCTCCCACGGGCTCATGCGCACGTGGACGGCGGCAGGGGTGGAACTGCTGCCGGACGACCGCTTCCTGACATCGCGGCCGGACTTCGCGCAGTGGGCCGGCGCTCAGCGCGGCCTGCGCATGGATGCGTTCTACCGATGGCAGCGCGTGCGGCTCGATGTGCTCGTCGAGGGCGGCAGGCCCGTGGGTGGGACGTGGAGCCTGGACGCCGAGAACCGCCTTCCCCCGCCCAAGGGGCCCTACTCCTGGCCGGAGCCGCTGCACTTCGAGAAGGACGACATCGACGAGCGCGTGTGGTCCGACATCGTTGAGCGAGGACTGCCCGTCACCGGTGCCGCTCCGGACGGCACCTGGGCCACGACGCGGGCCGGAGCGCTGCGCCAACTGGAGCGATTCGTCTCCGACGTGCTCCCGCACTTCGGTCCGTACGAGGACGCCATGCCCGCCGACTCGTGGTCGGTGCACCACTCCCTGCTGAGCCCGTACCTCAACATCGGGCTGCTGCACCCATCCGAGGTGGTCGACGCCGCGATCGCCCGGTACGGCGACGGCGACGTCCCGCTCGCCTCGATCGAGGGCTTCGTCCGGCAGGTCATCGGATGGCGCGAGTACGTCAACGGCCTGTACTGGCTGCTGCCCGACGACTACCGCTCCCGCAACGGACTCGACGCCCATCGCGACCTGCCGCCCGCGCTCATCGAGCCGGGCCGCACGCACATGGCCTGTGTCGCCGGTGTCGTCGACGACCTCGACGCCCGCGGCTGGGTGCACCACATCCCCCGCCTCATGGTGCTGGCGAACCTCGCACTGATCACCGGCATCGAGCCCGCGCAGGTGCTCGACTGGATGCGGCGCATGTTCGTCGACGCCGCCGACTGGGTCATGGTGCCCAATGTCATCGGCATGGGCGTGCATGCCGACGACGGCCTGATGATGACCAAGCCGTACGCCGCGGGCGGCGCCTACCTCAGTCGCATGGGGCAGTCGTGCAAGGGATGCCGCTACGACCCGAAGAAGCGCACGGGCGACGACGCCTGCCCGTTCACCACGCTGTACTGGGACTTCCTCGACCGGCACCGCGAGCGCTTCGCGGGCAATCCCCGTATGGCGCAGCAGGTGCGCGGGCTGGATCGGCTCGCCGACCTCGACGTCCTCCGCGTCCGGTCCCGCGAAGTGCTCGACCTGCTGGACCGCGGCGAGCTCTGACGTCCGCCGAGTGCCGTGAGATGGTCGTGAAACACGGCCGATTCCGGCGTGTTCACGACCATTTCACGGCACTCGGCGGGAGGGGGGGTCGCGGGGGGGCGGTCAGTTGGTGAAGACGTCGCCCTTGATGGCCTTGGACAGCGCCGGCCGCTTGTCATCCGGACGCTTGTCATCCGGCCGCTTGTCATCCGGACGCTTGTCATCCGGACGCTCGTCGCGCCCGCCCCGATCGGCGCTGCGGCTGCACACCCGGTCGATCAGCTCCGCGGGATCGACGGCGTCGGACTCCCCGCCGCTGCGCCAGTACTCGAAGTGCAGGTGCACCGCGCCCGGCGATCCCGAGTCGCCCATCGTGCCGATGACGTCGCCGGCCTGCACGCGCTGACCGTCGTCGACGAGCACCTTGTCCATGTGGCCGTAGTAGAACTTGGCACCGCTCTCGCCGCGCTGGACGATCTGCAGGGCGCCGTTGTCCTGGCGCTTGGTGCGGTCGATGACGCCGTCCTCGATCGCCCGGATCGGGGATCCCCGGCGGCCGGCGAGATCGATGCCCATGTGGCTGCGGTCGCCGCGGTCCGCACCCCAGCCCGCCCCGATGACGAAGTCGACCGCGGGGCAGACGCGTCCGCCGGCGTGGGAGGCCGGCGCCACCGCCACCCACGCACCGAGGACCAGGCCTCCCGCCACAGCAGCGGCAAGAGCGCGGGTCGTGCGGGTCATGCGGCCTCCCTTGCGGGGATGTCCCATGGACGGGTCCGACCCCTCGACGGTACCCGACCCATTCGGACCTGCCAAACCGGCCTCCTGGGCCACAATCGCGCCATGGCCCTCTTCCGGCGGTTCGACTGGCTCGGCCGGTGGGCCTCGGACACCCCCACCCAGGTGGGGATCGCCGCCGCCTCCTGGTCGGTCGCCGGGACCTTCGCCCGGGGGCTCCTGCCCCGGCAGGCGACCCAGCAGGCGGTGGCCACCGGGGTGGTGGCGGCCACCCACTACGAGCTCGCCGCGACCGCCTGGGCCTCCCTGCAGGCCCTGGCCGCCCGGCCCGGCGGGCGCCCGGGGACCCGCGCGAGCCTCACCGTGGCCGCCCTGGGCGTGGCCGGGGGCGTGGGGCTGTCCGCCCTGACCCAGCGGGCCGGGGATCGCAGCCTGGCCGCGGCCGCTGCCGGCGCAGTCGGCCGGGTGACCGCCTTCGCCGCCCTGGCCGGCGGGGCCTCGGCCGCGTGGGATGACGTCCTGCATCGCCGGCTCGGCCTGCGGCCGGGCCTGGACACCACCCTCCTGCCGGCGGTCGCCACCGGTGCCAGCGTCGTCGGCTTCAGCATCCTCAACCGCAGCCGCCGCGCCGCGCGGTACGGGGTCGTCGCGCCCGAGCGCCACGCCGTCGCGCACAGCAGCGGCCGGGCCGTGGTGCAGGCGGCGGCCGTCGGCACGGTGTCGGCCGTCGCACTCGGCGCTGCCACGGCCACGGAGCAGGCCGCCGCCCACCTCCTCGAGCGCGGTTTCGACCGGGTCCTCGGTCGCCCGACCGGGGCTCTCGGCACGCTCGTCGCCCACGGCATCCTGCTCGGCGGGCTCACCGCGGCTGCCACTGCCGGCGTCAGTGCCGTGACGCAGCGCATCCAGCAGCGCGACGACATCGTCGAGCCCGCGTATCCAGCACCGCCGACCTCGCCGCACGTCTCAGCGGGGCCCGCCAGCAGCATGCCCTTCGACACCCTGGGCAAGGAGGGCCGTCGCTTCGTCCTCATGGCGCTCACGGCCCAGCAGATCGAGGAGGTCATGGGCGAGCCCGCGATCGAGCCGGTGCGCGTCGTCGGCGGATTCGAGGCGGCCGACACCGTCGCCGAGCGCGCACGCCTGACGCTGCAGGACATGGTCGACGTGGGCGCCTTCGAGCGCTCGTGGATCTGCGTCGGCTCACCGACCGGCGTGGGCTACTTCAACTACTCCGTGGCCGAGGCACTGGAGTACCTGACGCGTGGGGACTGCGCGATCGTCGTGCCCCAGTACGCACTCGTGCCGTCCGCCCTCGCGCTCACCCGAACCGACGAGGCCGTCGAGCTCACCCGGCTCGTGCTTCAGGGCATCGCCGAGCACCTGGCCGCACGGGCTGATCGATCCCGCCCCACCGTCATCGTCATCGGCGAGAGCCTCGGAGCCAATGTGGCCCTCGACCTCGCGGTCGGCGCGGACGGCTCCGTCGACGCACGGCGACTGGCCGGCCTCGGTGTGCAGGGCGGCTTGTACCTGGGCGTGCCGTTCCGCACGCGCATGTGGAAGCAGTGGCGCACGGACTCCCGCGTCGCCGATCCCGACTCGATGCTCACTCTCGTCAGCCAGCCGGACGAGATCGAGCCGCCCGACACGGGCACGCTGCGGCACCTCATGGTCGTGCACCACGACGACCCGGTGAACAAGTACGGCTTCGCGATGATCCTGCAGCCACCGTGGTGGATGGGTCCGCCCACGACACGTCCGCCCCTCGTGCCGCGCGAGGCGAAGTTCCGGCCGATCACCAGCTTCGTCCTGGCGACCGTCGACCTGTTCAACGGCATGCAGTCCAAGCCCGGCACGTTCGTCCGTCGCGCGCACGACTACCGCATCGACATCGTCACCGGGCTCATCCGCGCGTTCGGCCTTCCCGCCACGACGCGCCAGGAGGCAGCCGTCGAGGACGCGCTGCGGCGCCGCGAGCAGGAGTGGGCGACTCGCCGGATGATCGCGCGCAAGCTGGACAAGGCGCGACGGGCGATCGCCCGGCAGCTGGAGGAATGGGGCTCGAATCCGATCGATGTCGCCGACCTCGACCCCACCCTGGCGACATCGCCGCAGGGACTCGCGCGCCTGAGCCTGATCAGTGCACCGCCGGGCGCATAGCCCGAAACGCAGTCGACGTCCCGGGATGTGCGCTCAGGCCCGGATGCGCGCGTTCGTCGGGTCGTACAGCGGCCTCAGTGACACCGTGGCCGGCCAACGGCGCCCGGCGATGTCGACTTCCCACACCGACGCCGAGACGAGGTCCGCGGTCATCTGCTCAGGAGCCTCGACCATGGCCAGGCCCACAGCGCCGCCGAGGGTGTGCCCGTAGCTGCCGGCTCGCACGTAGCCGACGGCCCGGCCGTCGCGCAGGACGATCTCCCCGTGATGGAGCAGAGGTGACGGATCCTGCACCAGCACCTGGACAAGTCGCCTGCTCGGCGGCCCGACACTGCGCTGGCGCTCCCACGCTTCGCGACCGATGAACTCGTGGTCGGCATCGACGGTGAAGCCGAGACCGGCCTCCGGCAGTGAGTCCGTGTTGTCGATGTCGTGCCCGTAGTCGCGATACCCCTTCTCCAGGCGCAGGCTGGCCAGGGCCTTGAGCCCGACATGGCGCAGCCCTGAATCCGCCCCTGCCTCGAGCAGCTGCTCGTAGACGTGCAGCGCGAGCTCGGTCGGCGCGTGGAGTTCATAGCCGAGTTCGCCGAGGTACGTGATGCGCGCACAGAGCACCGGGGCGAAGCCCACATCGATCATCCGCGCGGCCCGGAAGCCGAAGGCACCATCGGACACATCGACCGATGTCACGCGCTGGAGCACCTCGCGCGAGAGCGGGCCCTGGAGGTTGATCTGCGTGATGCCCGACGTGACGTCGGCGATGTCGACGTCGAAGCCTGCACTGTGCCTGCGCATCCACTCGGCCACGTGACCGCGCGCGGTGTCGGACGCGACCACGAGGAAGGAGCCCTCGCTCCGCTTGGTCACGGTCAGGTCGGCCTCGATCGTGCCCGCGTCGTTGAGCCACTGGGTGTACGTGATCACGCCAGGATCACCGTCGACGCGTGCGGTCGAGAGACGATCGAGGAACGGTCCGGCGTCCGGGCCGGTCACGTCGAAGTCGCTCATGAACGACATGTCCATCAGCCCGACGCCCTCGCGGATCACCGCGTGCTCCTGCGCCCAGATGTCGAACCACCGGGGCCGACCCCAGGTGAGCGGGCCTGGATCGGCGGCCGCCCCCGCGCCGGCGTACCAGTCAGCGCCCTCCCATCCGCTCACGTCGCGGAAGTAGGCACCCTGCGCCGCGAGCCGGTCGTGCAGGGGCGAGCGACGGATGCCGCGCGCGGTGCTCATCGAACGGCCCGGAAGGTGGGCGGCATACACCATGCCCAGGGTCTCGACCGTGCGCTCGGCCCGGTACCTCGGAGTCACCTGGTGGTCCGCGACGCGATCGATGTTGAACCCCGTGACGTCGACGTCCGGTCGGCCGTCGACGATCCACTGCGCGACGATGCGCCCGAGGCCACCGCCGGTCAGGATGCCGACGGAGTTCATGCCGGCTGCGACGAAGTAGCCGTCGAGCCCGGGCGCCGGCCCGACGATGGGCGCGAGGTCGGATGTGAACGACTCCGGGCCGCAGAAGAAGGTGCGCACGCCCACGTCGAGCGTGGCGGGAACGCGCGACATCGCGCGCTCGACGAAGGGACCCATGCGCTCCCAGTCGGGCGTGAGCTGTCCGAAGGAGAAGTCATCGGGCACCCCGCCGACGGACCACGGAGCGCACACGGGCTCGAACAGGCCGACCATGAGCCCGCCGCCCTCCTCGCGGTAGTACCCATGCCGAGCCGGATCCTCCAGGATCGGCAGGCCGGCCTGGACGTCCGGCATCTCCTCGGTGATCAGGTAGTAGTGCTCGGCAGCCTGCAGCGGGATGGCCACGCCGTTGCGCGCGCCGAGCTGCCGGGCCCACATGCCCGCCGCGTTGACCACCTGCTCGCACTCGATGTCGCCCTGTGACGTCCGCACCCCTGTGACACGGCCGGCACGGGTCAGGACGTCGTGCACCGCCACTCCCTCGACGATGGTGACCCCCCTGGCGCGCGCTCCCTTGGCCAGCGCCATCGTCACGTCGACCGGGTTGACGCGGCCGTCGCCCGGGACATAGAAGCCGGCGAGCAGGTCGGACGTGTCGGCGAGCGGGAACAGGTCACCCACCTCAGCCGGCGAGATCTCGTGAACCTCCAGGCCCACGTGCCGGTTGAACGCAGCGACCCTGCGGTACTCCTCGAGCCGGTCGGCGTCGGCAGCGACCTCGATGAAGCCGACCGGACGGAATCCGGTCGACTGCCCCGTCTCGGCCTCCAGGCGTGTGTAGAGATCGCGGGTGTACATGCGCATGCCCATCGAGGTCTCGGAGAACGAGCCGAAGCAGGTCATCAGACCCGCGGCGTGCCATGTCGTTCCCGAGGTCAGGCGGTCGCGCTCGACGAGGACGACATCGGCCACGCCCAGGTGACCGAGGTGGTAGGCGATCGAGGTGCCGATCACGCCGCCGCCGATGATCACGACCCGCGCACGCGCGGGCAGCTCGGCACTCGATGCAGACATCCGTCCTCCTTCACTCAGCGTAGTGAGGCGTGTGAGTGCAGGGCATCCGGATGACCGTGGGAGAGGATGGGGCCATGTCAGACCTGACGGGACAGCAGGAGCCGGCGGACCGGGCAGAGCCGCCGGACAGGTCGGAGAAGGAGGCCGCCCGGCGCGCAGCCATGCGCCAGCGGCTGCAGAACCCCAGCTACGAGATCTTCATGGGGCTGCTGTCGATCCTGTCGATCGTCAACCTCGTGCTCCAGCTCATCACCAAGGATCCGAACCTCAGCCAGGTCCTGAGCCTGATGAACTTCGTCCTCACCACGTTCTTCGCCCTCGACTTCATCTTCCGCTTCCTCACCGCGCCGTCGAAGAGGGACTACTTCATCCGCGGGTACGGCTGGGCCGACCTCCTGTCGAGCCTGCCCTTCTCGCAGACGAACATCCTGCGCCTGTTCCGCCTGATCAAGGTCAACCAGCTGATCAAGGAGTACGGCTGGCGCAGCCTCGGCCTGGCCCTCATCAAGGACCGTGCCGACAGCGCCCTGTTCACCCTCGTGTTCGTCTCGATCCTCGTCCTGGAGTTCGGCAGCCTCGGCATGCTGGCCATCGAGGCACCGGCCGAGGGGGCGAACATCACCACCGCGTCCGACTCGCTCTGGTACATGGTCGTGACCATGGCCACCGTCGGCTACGGGGACCAGTACCCCGTCACCACGGGTGGCCGCATCCTCGGTGGGCTCGTGATCCTCGTCGGCGTGGGCATCTTCGGCACCCTCACCGGCTACCTCGCCAACTTCTTCCTGTCACCGCGCAAGAGCAAGGAGGCGGCCGAGCCCACGAGCATCCAGCAGCAGCTTCAGGCGCTCAAGGAGCTGAGCGCCAAGCAGCAGCAGGCCATCCGCGACCTCGAGGCCCTGCTCGAGCAGCGCCGGACGTAGTGGCACGGATGGTCCGGCCCCGACGATCCGAAATGGGGGCTCGGGGGGCTCGGAGGGCGTAGCGTGCGGGGACATGACCACCACGTCTGCGCCACCGATGCCGTCCTACGGGCGCTTCCTGCTCATCCTGAACGCCATCCTCGCCTGGGCAGCGGTGCTGCTCTCCCTCACGCTCAACCTGAGCGGCTACTACACCGACGACTACGACCCGGCCAAGCCCACGCTCCTCGGCAACGTGCCGGGAGGGGTCGACACCCCGCTCGAGCGGTTCCTCGACTGGAGCACCTACTTCACCATCCTGAGCAACGTGGTCGGCGCGATCGTGATCACGGTGCTCATCCTGCGCCCGCGCCTGTTCACGCGGCCCGACCGCGTCGGCAGCGTGTGGCGCGCACTGCGGCTCGACACCGTGCTGATGATCATCGTGACGGGAGTGGTCTACAACGCCCTTCTCGCTGAGGGCGGCAAGGAGGGCTGGGACGCCCTGAGCAACATGATGGTGCACATCGTGATGCCCATCGTCACGCCGCTCGTGTGGCTCATCGCCGGTCCGCGTCGCCTCGTGCGCCAGGGCACGGTGTTCGCCGCACTCGTGCTGCCCCTCCTTTGGGCCGCCTATGCCCTGATCCGCGGGCAGGTCATCGGCGCCTACCCGTACCCCTTCCTCGACGTCGCCACCAACGGATGGGCGTCTGTCCTGAGCTTCATCGGCGTCATCGTCGTCGTCGCGATCATCCTCGGCTACGTGCTCCTCGGCCTCGATCGGATCATGGCCCGCCTGACGCGATCCGGCGATGGGTCAGACTGACCCCATGACCCACACCGCCATCGTCACCGGTGCCGCGCGCGGCATCGGCGCCGCCATCGCCCACCGCCTCTCCCAGGACGGCCTGGCCGTGGCCCTGCTCGACATGGACGAGGCCGGTGCTCAGGAGACAGCCCGGCAGATCACCTCAGACGGGGGCAGCGCCATCGCCATCCGCGCGGATGTCACGGACGAGCAGCAGGTCGCTGACGCGGTCGCACGCACGACGGCGGACCTCGGTGCACCGACGGTGCTGGTCAACAACGCCGGCATCCTGCGCGACAACCTGCTCTTCAAGATGACCCTGGACGACTGGGACGCCGTCATGAACGTGCACCTGCGGGGGGCATTCCTGATGACCCGCGCAGTGCAGAGCCACATGGTCGCGGCCAAGTGGGGGCGGGTCATCTCACTCAGCAGCAACTCCTCGCTGGGCAACCGCGGCCAGGCCAACTACTCCGCGGCCAAGGCCGGCCTGCAGGGGTTCACCAAGACCGTGGCCATCGAGCTGGGGCCCTTCGGCGTCACGGCCAATGCGATCGCGCCGGGCTTCATCGCCTCGGAGATGACCAAGGCGACCGCCGAGCGCATGGGCGTCGACTTCGAGGAGTTCACGTCGAGTGTCGCCGCCCAGACCCCCGTCAGGCGCGTGGGTGTGCCTGAGGACGTCGCGAACGTGGCGTCGTTCCTCGCGTCGGACGAGGCCTCGTTCGTGTCCGGCCAGGTCATCTACGTCGCCGGTGGCCCGACGAACTGACGTTCACTCCTGCGTCGAGCCCGGCTGCGTGGGCGTATTGCGGCCGCGCTCGTAGTCGCGGGACTGCTTCTCGACGACCTGCGGCAGCAGCTCGTACCTCTTGCCGTACGTCTGCAGCAGAGCCAGCAGCATCGCTGCGACGGGGACCGCCAGGAAGGCGCCCGCGACACCGAAGAGCGCGGCACCGAGGAGCACGGCGCCGAAGGCCACGGCCGGATTGACGTCGACCGCCCGTGCGCTGATCTTGGGCTCGATCGTGAGGTTCTCCACCTGCTGGTAGACGATCGCCCAGATCAGCGCCGCAACGCCGATCCACGGGCTCCCGCTGAGCAGGCCGACGATGACCGGCAGCACGATGGCGATGTACGTGCCGATGGTCGGCACGAACTGGGCGACGATGCCTGTCCAGAGGGCCAGCGGGAGCCAGTACGGCATCCCGATGAAGAAGAACACCACGGCACTCGTGGACGAGTTGATGCCGGCGAGGATCACGCGGGCACCGATGTAGCCACCGGTCTTCTTCGCGGTGGTGCTCCAGACCGTGAACACGACGTCCTGCATGCGCGGCGGGAACAGGCTGGCGATCCAGCGCTCGAACCTCGGCATGTCCGCGGACAGGTAGAACGTGAACAGGGCGAAGGTGAAGATGCCGAAGATGCTGCCGACGACGGACACGATGAAGGACAGCAGGCTGAGGCCGATGCTCGCCGCAGCGTTGGCCAGCTGCTCGGTGCTCAGGCCGGTCATCTCCAGGATCGAGCCCTGGGAGAGCTCGAGATTGAAGGTCGTGTTGACCCACGTGATCGTCTCGTCGATGAGGTCGGGGATGAGCATGATCAGCTGCACCATCTGGTCGACCAGGAGCGCGCCGAAGAGGAGGAAGAACACGGCGCCGAACAGCAGCGCCGAGCCCATCACCACCAACGTCGCGACTCCGCGCCTCATCCACCTCGAGAGCCAGTTCACCGCCGGGGCCATCGCAATGGCGGCGAACCACGACATCAGGACGGTGAAGATGACACTGCCGCCGTCGTCGATGACGAAGTACAGGAACAGACCGAGGGCGATGACGCCAAGCACCACCAGGCCGGTGCGCCAGACGTTGGAGGGGTCGAAGGTCACCTGCATGCGAGTCGGCCCAGGGGCCTCCTGCGGCGACGGCGATTCCATACCTCTGCGCTCCCTTCGGACACGATCAGACGCTGTGCGGCAGGCTACTTGCTCGCCTGCGGCTCATTCCATCGCCTCTCTGCGATCCAGCGCATGGAGATGAAGACGATGACGAGCCAGCTCACCCCACCGAGGATCGCCATGACGACGGCGAGGACGACCATCAGGGGGGAATTCCAGCCCTGGGCGAGGTCAGCACTGGCGACCGCCACGGCTGCGAGCGGGAAGACGTAGCTCCAGGACGCCGGGCTGAAGGTCAGGTATTCGCGCCTCTTCCCCGCGGTGAGGATCACCACCACCATCAGCCACCAGATGCTGAATCCGATCATCATGCCCGCCACGAGATTCGTCACGGGTGTGACCGATGTCGTCGGCAGGTCGAGCAGGGTGGGCGCCACGAGCGGGATGGCCATGAAGGCAACACCAGAGGCTGCGCTCGGACTCATCAGGATCCACGCGGCAGGAACGCCGGACGTGGGTGCGAGCGGGGAGGCCACGAGACGGCCGAGCACGAGGGTGCCGATGAAGATGAACAGCACGAAGCCGGCGCCGAGGAGCAGCACCGCGAGGGGGGCCACGAAGTCGTCGAGGTCAGCGACGCCGGTGCCGCTCAGCCGGGCGAATGCTGCGGCCGACAGCAGCAGGACGGTCTGCGGCATGAACCACACCCCGGAGAGTGCGTCGTCCTCCAGGGCACCGGGGTTCACGATCGCGGAGGAGAAGAAGACGAGCGTGAGCAGGAGGTCGGCGATCGCCACGGTCACCGTGATGCACACCAGCACCCAGCCGACGACGGGGTAGTCGGAGATGCGTGGCAGGCCAGCCTCGAGAGCGAGGACGATCATCAGCACGGAGCCGGGAACGGCGGCGTACGCGGGCCCGCGCTGCCGGGATCGCAGTTCGAACCAGATCACCGACCACGGTGTGTGGGCCCGCATGTTCGCCACGATGATCGCGACGAGTCCGACGATCGCGAGGGTGAGGAGGACCCACCCGAGGACGTGGGTGACGGCCTCGACGATGCCCGGCTCATCGGCCAGCCGGAAGGCGGCGACGGCGAGGGAGGCGGTGCCCATGACACCGCTGAACCACCCCGGATGGGAGCGCAGCCGCTCCTGTGCTGACGGGCTCGCCACGCTCACGACGTCACAGTAGTGATCGGTCGAGCGCGCCTGCGGCGCTCCACGGCCGCGCCACGGTGGGCGCCACGCGTCCGCGCGGAGGCATATGCAACACATACACATGCTAATGTATGTGTATGTCCTTGACCCACCGCCTCCAGCTGCTCCTCGAGCCCGCGCAGTACGAGCGCCTCTCCCAGCGCGCGCGGAGCGAAGGCCGCTCCGTGGGCTCCCTGGTGCGTGAGGCGATCGACCGGGCCTGGGCCGAGCCGGACGCCGCCCGTCGGGCTGCCGCCGATGTCATCCTGCAGGCCGACCGCATGCCGGTTCCCGACGTCGCCGACCTGCGACGCGAGCTCGCCGACGACCGATCACATCGCTTCGCATGATCCTGCTCGACACGACCGTGCTCGTCTACGCCGTCGGACTCGACCATCCGCTGGCCGAGCCGGCGCGCACGATCATCGAACGCGTCCGGGTCGGTGACCTGCGCGCGCACACGACGCCCGAGGTGATCCAGGAGTTCGCACACGTGCGCGCGCGACGCCGGTCACGCGACGAGGCGGCGGAGCTGGCGCGCGCCTACGCAGCACTGCTGTCTCCCCTGCACGTCACAGAGCAGCACCACCTCGAGGATGGGCTCAGGCTCTGGTCCCGCACACCCGGCCTGGGGTGCTTCGACGCCGTGCTGGCAGCTGTGGCCACCTCCCTGGACTCCGAGCTGATCAGCGCCGACACCGCCTTCGCCCAGGTGCCCGGACTGCGCTGGCGCATGCTCGGCGACGAGGCAGCGGTGGATGACGGCCCCGTCAGGCACGCCTGACCTGCAACACCTCACCCTGCCGCAGCATGCCGCCCGTCACCACGGTGGTGTTGATCCCGCGCAGGCGCAGCTCCCGGCCCTCCGGCGTGTTGGTCTGGCGCAGCGCCGGCATGCCGAAGCGGGCCTGGAACTTCTCGCAGCCGGTGTGCGGCAGGTCGGTGACCTCGAGCACCACCTCGGCGAACTCCAGCCTCGTGCCCGTCGGCAGGTTCGCCACGCTGAGGTCGAGATCGACGTACAGCTGGTCACCGGCGAGGGGGATGCGGTCGTCCGTCGCGGCGATGAGCCGCGCGAACCTGATGTTCATCACCGTGACCTGATCACCCGGATGCGCCGATCCATCGGCCGTGTGGCGACTGCCGCGTGACTCCCAGGAGTCACCCGCGAGTCCGTGGTCGGCGTCGACCTCGACCTCCGGAACCACCAGGCGCGCATCGACCGCGGGGCGGATGACGATCAGATTGAGGGCACCGGCATCGCGCGGCGACTGGCGAACTGCGGCCATGCCCCCCTCGACCTGCTCGGCCGTCAGGTGGAAGGCGCCCTGGTCGTCTGGTTCGCTCATGCATGGCTCCTGTGGTCGGGGTGATCAGCGCGGTGGGGGTGCGTCGGGTGGTGGACCGCCGGCCGGAGGACCGCCGCCGGCACCTTGCCCACCCCGCGGCGTCACGACGAAGCTCTGCGCGATGCTTCCCGCGAACGCGTTGGGCACGCTCGGGAACTCCTCGGTCAGGAAGTAGGCGTAGGTGCCCTTCGGGTACTCCGGCGTGACGCCGTAGCGGCCGTTGGCGGCGTCGAGGTCGCCGGAGCCCGCGACGTACTCGTAGTCCTGGTTGAACCAGCCGTTGTACGGGCCACCCGGCCCGGACGGGCGCGTGCCCGACTTCAGCCGGTAGGAGGAGCGCAGGGCCCGGACCCGACCGGCCTTCCTCGGGCTGGCGTAGCCGTCGCGCACGTAGATCGGGAAGCCGTCCCCCGCCCACCCGACGAGCGGGGAGTGCCGGGAGTCGCCGAGCACGTCGAGCAGACCGTCGGGGATCCCGTGGTAGTGGTAGGCCCCCGTGGGCTGGACGTGCGCATGGTTGCCGTCCAGGCCGAAGTCGATGCCGCCACCGAGCGCGTAGTACTGCCATCCGCTGGTGCGGTCGTTGTTCCAGTACTCGGCCGCATAGGGATCGAACAGCACGCCGTCGACGGAGATCCCGAAGGACTGCGGGATGGCGAATGCCGTGATGGCGGTCTGCTTCGGCCGCGTCGGCAGTGAGAACGAGTACGACTGCGCGGAGATCGCATTGGGGCAGTTCGGGTTCGGGAACTGACCCGGGGTGGAGTCAGGGAGTCCGTTGGAGGCGATCGTCCGCACCCCGTTGCGCACCTTGACGCTCACGCGGCATCCGGTGCGGGCGTTGCGGATGGTGTAGTCGCCCATGACGTCGATCGCGCTCTCGCCCTCGGCCGCGAACGCGCGCAGGGCCGTCGTGCCGGACGCGGTGACGGCGAACCCCAGGGACAGCCCTGCCACCAGGACGCTCCGGCGACTGATCGACATGATTCGCACCATATAGTCCGACCATGCCGTCCCGTGGTCGCTTGGCGACCGTGACTCTCGCTGCTGCCCTCGTCACCGCCGTCGCCGCGACCATCGGCGCGCTTCCCGCCAACGCCGCAGACGACGACGCGCGCGTGCACCAGGTCGGCACCTACGACTACCTGACGCAGCCGGACTTCACCGGCCTGGCTCCGCTGTCGGCCGCCATCGACGGCGCCACCCTCGGCCTGGGCACCTTCGACGGCCTCGACGGCGAGTTCGTCATGGTCGCGGGAGTCCCGTACCGCGTCGGCATGGACGGCCCGCCCACGATCGTCGACCCGAGTCGCTCCACTCCGTTCGCGCAGGCGATCGACTTCAGGCCCGATACCTCCGGTCCGGTCGCGCCGGGCACCACATGCGCCAACCTCGGGCCGGTGATCCAGCAGCTCGCCGGCACCACCGCCGGCATCGTCGCCGTGCGCGTGCGCGGGACGTTCACCGACCTGGTCACCCGCAGCGTTCCCGCACAGCGGGTGCCCTACCCCTCGCTCGCCGAGGTCATCGCCCAGCAGGCGACGTTCCCCCTTCCCGGACGGCGCTCGGTGCTCGTGGGCTTCTGGCAGGGGCCGGACATGAAGGGGCTGGGCCAGCCTGGCCTGCATCTGCACGGCGTCACCGGGGATCGCAGGGCCGGAGGGCACGTGCTCTCGTGCGTTGTCGGCTCCGACGTCCAGGTGTCCGTGCAGCGCTCGTCGGGAGTCGTCGTCCACTCCGACCACTGATCACGCCGGCACGCCCGCGTCGTGCGGATCATCCAGCCGGCTGATCCGGAAACGGTCCCTGCGCGTGACGAGGACCACGGTGACCAGCGCCATCAGGACGCCTGCGGCCAGCACGGTCGGCCGCGGGCCGACGGCATCGGACACGGCACCCCACGCCAGGCTGCCCAGCGGTGCCGTGAGCGTGAAGACCATCAGCCGCAGGGCCAGCACGCGCCCGCGGAACGGATCCGCCACGATCGCCTGGGTCGCGGTGTTGATCGACGCGACGACCGCGAGGAAGCACCCGCCGATCACCGCCAGCGCCACCATGCCCACGGCGAATGACGGCGCGAGTGCGAACACCGCGAGCGCGACCGCGTACAACGGCAGCCCGATGATGACGATGCTGCTGCGCCGCAGTCCCCAGCGGGAGGTGGCCACCACGGGAGCCGCGACGAGGGCGCCGATGCCGAGCGCGGCGTTCATCGCGCCCAGTTCTGCGGGGCCGACGTCGAACACGGCCCCGGCGAAGACCACCGTGAAGGCGACGACCGGGTTGCCGAGGAAGCCGATGATCGCGGCGACGACCATCGACAGGACGAGTCCGGGCTGCGTGCCCAGGTAGCCGATCGCGGCGCCGAACTGGCGCAGGACTCCCGTGGTCTTACGGATGCGCGTGCCTCCTCGACCGGCGCGAACGAGGAGGATGGCCACCAGGACGCAGCCGAAGGACGCGGCATTGATGCCGAAGGCCCATGCGGCACCGAGCGTCGCGAGGAGCACGCCGCCGATCGCCGGGCCGATGGCTCGCGCGGCATTGAACTGCAGCGAGTTGAAGGTGACCGCGGACATGAGGTCCTCGCGAGGGACGAGATCGTGAACGAACCCCTGCCAGCTCGGCATGCTCAGACCGTTCAGGCCGCCGATGACAGCCATGAGGGCAAGCAGGAGCCACGGGTCGCGCCAGTCGAGGGCCCACACCAGCCACAGCACCACGGCGGTCAGTCCCATCGCCGCCTGGACGACGAGCAGCACCCGGCGCCGCGGGAAGCGGTCCGCGAGCGAGCCGCCCCAGGGACTGAGCACGAACATCGGGATGAACTGCGCCGCGACGGATGCGCCCACCCACAGCGCCGAGCCCGTGAGCTCGAACAGGACGAACGGGAGGGTCAGGTTGAGGATCCACGACCCGGTGTTCGACAGCAGCGCCCCGATCCAGAAGATCCGGTAGTCGCGGTGTCGGAACGCGTTCAGCTGGGCGCCGTCCTCTCGTGGCAGTGCCCCCAGACTACCGAGCAGCCTCCATCGCGATGAAGTCCTCGACCGACTGCCGGGCATGGCTGTCGGAGTACTGCACCGGCGGGGACTTCATGAAGTAGGAGGAGGCACTGAGCAGCGGGCCGCCGATCCGGCGATCCAGGGCGATCTTCGCCGCGCGCACGGCGTCGATGATGACACCGGCGCTGTTCGGGGAGTCCCACACCTCGAGCTTGTACTCGAGGTTGAGCGGGACGTCTCCGAAGGCTCGCCCCTCCAGCCGCACGAACGCCCACTTCCGGTCGTCGAGCCACTCGATGTAGTCGCTCGGACCGATGTGGACGTTGCGGGAGCCGAGGTCATGCTCCACCTGCGACGTCACCGCCTGCGTCTTGGAGATCTTCTTGGACTCGAGGCGATCGCGCTCGAGCATGTTCTTGAAGTCCATGTTCCCGCCCACGTTGAGCTGGTACGTGCGGTCGAGCACGACGCCGCGATCCTCGAAGAGCTTGGCCATGACCCGGTGCGTGATGGTGGCGCCGACCTGGCTCTTGATGTCGTCACCGACGATCGGCAGGCCGGCGGCCTCGAACTTCGCCGCCCATGCAGGGTCGCTGGCGATGAAGACGGGCAGGGCGTTGACGAAGGCGCAGCCTGCATCGATCGCGCACTGGGCGTAGAACTTCGCGGCCTGCTCGGACCCGACGGGCAGGTAGCAGACGACGACGTCGACCTGTGCGTCCTTCAGCGCCTGCACGACGTCGACCGGCTCGACGGGCGACTCCTCGATCGTCTCGCGGTAGTAGCGGCCGAGACCGTCGAGCGTGTGGCCGCGCTGGACGACGACCCCGGTCTCGGGGACCTCGGTGATCGTGATCGTGTTGTTCTGGGATGCCTGGATCGCCTTGGCGAGGTCGAGGCCGACCTTGGCGCTGTCGACGTCGAACGCAGCCACGAACCGCACGTCGCGCACGTGGTACTGGCCGAACACGACGTGCATGAGACCGGGCACGCGGTCGGCAGGATCGGCGTCGCGGTAGTACTCCACACCCTGGACGAGGGACGAGGCGCAGTTGCCGACCCCCACGATGGCGACGCGGATCTCGTTGCTGCTCATGACTTCTTCCTCTTCCTGGTGGGACTGTCGACGGACTTCCTCGCGGTCTTCTTCGCGGACTTGCGGACGGCGCGCGCCTCGCGGCGGTCCTGACGGGTGCTGCGCTCGGTGGCGATGAGGTCCTCCAGCCAGTTCACCTCGCGCTCGGCTCCCTCGATCCCGTGGCGCTGAAGGCGTTCGGCGTAGACGTCCATGCGCTCGTTCGTGCGATCGATCGACGCCTGCAGCGAGCTGAGCCGCTCCTCGAGTCGGGCCCGGCGGCCTTCGAGGATGCGCAGCCGCACAGCGGCCTCGGTGCGCGAGAAGAAGGCCAGGCGGGCGGCGAAGGCCTCGTCCTCCCACGCATCCGGGCCCGAGTCGGCCACCCATGCAGCGAAGGACTCCTTGCCGTCGGGTGTGAGGGCGTAGACGATGCGGGCGCGCCGAGTAGCGACGCCCGCGATGTCCTCGCGGTCGACCATGTCGATCTGCTCGATGAGGCCGGTGTCGGTGAGCCGGTGCAGGCACGGGTAGAGCGAGCCGAAGGACAGGGCCCGGAAGGGGCCGAGGATCGCAGTGAGCCGCTTGCGCAGCTCGTAGCCGTGGAGGGGTCCGTCGGACAGCACCCCGAGCACCGTGTGGTCGAGGACGTCCGTGCGCTTGGCCATAGCAGGACTATATATCGGATTGATATGTCATGGCCAACCTGACCGGCCCGAGGGACGGATGATGACTAGGTTGCGCACGTGACCCACCAACCCACGCGTACCGCTGCGGATCTCGGCGTGGGCACCGGGGTCGGAGCCCTCTCGGGGGTCTTCGGCATCGGTGGCGGGATCGCCCTCATTCCCTTCCTGGTCCTCGTGCGCGGGGTGCCGCAGAAGCAGGCCCAGGCCACCAGCCTCGTGCTCGTGGCCATGGCCGCGACAGCGGGTGCCGTGCCCTACGGCCTCGACGGCGAGATCGCCTGGCTGCCCGGGGTCGTGCTCATGATCGGGGGCCTGGCCGGGGCATGGCTCGGGGCCCACGTGGTGCAGCGGTCTCCCAGTGCGGTGCTCCAGATCGCGTTCGGCGGGCTGCTCGTGCTGGCCGGCCTGCGCCTGCTGTGGCCCTCGCCGGCGCCGGTCGAGGGGACGGCCCTCCTGCCGACCCTGACACCGGCCCTGGCTGCGGGCTACCTCGCCGCCGGCCTCGGCATGGGATTCCTGTCCGCGCTCTTCGGTGTCGGCGGCGGGATCCTGCTGATCCCGATCCTCGTCACCTTCTTCGACTTCGGCCAGCACCTCGCCGCCGGGACCTCGCTGGCCGTCATGGTGCCGATCTCCCTGCTGGGGGCCATCCGGCTGACGCGACCCGGCCTCACCCAGTGGGGCGAGGGGGCGCGATTGGGCGCGGGAGCCATGGTCGGGGCCGTCGTCGGCGCCTCGATCGCCCTGCTGATCACCGGCGACGTGCTCCAGACCGCCTTCGGCCTGCTGATGGTCGCCGTCGGGATCCAGATGGGGCTGCGCGGCTGGCGAGGCCGCCGAGGCGGGTAGTCAGCACCCCACTTCGGCGTCATTCGCATCCCGCGGCCCGTCTGATCCCTATCGTCTGACCTGCCACGAACGGCACCGGCCAAGGAGGAGCCATGACCACCACGCGCACCCGCTGGGCAGCCCGCCTGGCCACGGCGACCATGACCGCCGGGCTCATCGGCATGAGCCTTCCCGCGACCGCCTCGGCCGCCTCGTCACCGAGCCCCTTCGTCGAGGGCGGGGCCAGTGCGGTGAAGTCGGGAACGACCGTGCCCGTCAGCTTCCCGCCGTTCGCTCTGGACGGGGGTGAGACGTGGGCCAACCGGACGGTCCACGCCCGGATCGTCTCGCGCGTCGGGGACTGCAACCTCGGCGGCGGCCGTCTCGCCGAGCCGCAGGTGGCGACGAGCGTCCCGGCCGGCGACCTCGGCTTCCCCTTCATCGCGACCATGGCCATCCCGAGCCGGGCCCAGTTCGCGTCCATCGAGAGCTACTACCTCTGCGCCTTCCAGATGGGCGAGGTCAGGTCGAACGGACGCCTGACGCGCGTCGAGAGCGACTACGTCACGTGGCCGATCGGTGCCGGACCGAACGCACCCGTCGCACCGACCCTGCCCGGCACTCCAGCGCTCGTCAGCGGGGGCAACGCGACCGGCGTCCCGGTGAACGGCCGCGTGGTCGTCTCGGCGGCGCTCATCGCTCCACCCGCACGCGGCGACTCCCTGACCTCGCGCCAGATCCTCCACTCCGTCGTCGACTCCGCCGACATTGCGGACTGCACGGTCGGCGTCAACCCGACCACGAACAACATTGCGGCCAGCAACCTCGCCGACGTGAGCGTCGCGCTCACCTACCCGGCCGGTCGGGCAGGACAGTTCCTGTGCGTCGACCAGGCCGTCGCCACCACCGCGTACCCGACCAAGCGTCGGTCGACGCCGCTCATCGTGCCCATCACGCCGGCCCCGTCGCTCGCCACCGCGCTCACCACCAACCCGCGCGAGGCCGTGGTCAGCGCCCTGGGTCGCGCCCAGCAGGCCAGCCGCAACCTCGCGGCGATCCTCGCAGCCGCCGGTGGCAATGCGAACGCACCCGAGGTGGCCGAAGCCATCGAGGAGGCGCAGGCCGCGCAGGAGAACCTGCAGGCCGCCCGTGCCGCCGAGGCTCTCGCCGATCCGGGCAATGCCGTCAACCAGAACGCCGACCAGGGTGGTGTGATCGCGAATGCCGCCTCCGACGCACCCGTCAATGCCGCAGCCGATCAGCTCCGCCAGGAGATGGACGCCACTCTCGCTGCCACCACCGTCACCGTCGCTCCCGGAGTCGCCCCGACGCTGCTGGCACTCGCCGACGCGACGGGCTTCGACCCGCTGACGACTCCCGTGGTCGCCGAGGGCAGGGCCAACGCGGCGGGCATCAAGCTGCGCGTCACCAAGCCCAAGAAGGTCACGCGGGGCAAGGGCTTCTCCGTCACGCTCAACGTGGACCCGAAGACGACCCGGGGCGGCATGCGACAGTACCTGCTGCGCATGGACGGCGATCAGCCCACCCTCGTCCACAAGCGCAGCGGTTTCATCACCACCGGCCAGCGGGCGAAGAAGTACTGGATCAGCCCGAAGGCGGCGAAGGGCACCTACGCCCTGCTGAGCACCTTCGCACCGTCCGTGCCCGGCACCCCCGGCGTCTCCATCGTCACGCCGCTGAAGGTGAAGTAGTCACGATGTGCGCCTCACGCCTCCAGGGTGCGCCTGGTGCTGGCGTACTCGTCGGCGCCGATCTCCCCCGACGCCAGGCGCCGGTCGAGGATCGCTCGCGCGGACTCGGTGCTGGCAGAACGCGCCGGCTCTGCACGCGTGGTCCGCACCACCGCCCACACCACCAGCCAGATGAGACTCCCCCAGAACAGCAGCATGACGCCCATCCCGACGAACGCCTGGGCGCCCCAGTCTCCCCAGTACCACCCCATCATCGTCACCACCTCCTGCGGCAGCGGGCCCCTGCAGCCCTCCACTCATAGTGCGCCGCGAATCCATGGGTGTCCTGCCGGGCGCCGGCATGGTTCGATCTCCCCATGGGCCTGTTCACCCGAGACTCCGGTGACCGCGTCCGCTTCCGCATGCAGGAGCGGCTCCTGTCGATCGGCGACGACGCCTGGATCGAGGACGAGGCCGGCGACCGCGTCTACAAGGTGAACAGCAAGGCGATGCGCCTCACGGACACCATCGCCCTCGAGGACACCCATGGCAACGAGGTGGCCTGGCTCAAGGAGCCGCTGATGAAGGTGCGCGACTCCATGGACGTCACCATCGGCACCCGGAAGGCCACGGTGAAGAAGAGGATCGTGAGCATCCGCGACACCTTCCTCATGGACGTCGACGGTGGAGCCGAGTACAAGGCCAAGGGCGACATCGTCGGCCACGAGTATGAGATCGACCTTGACGGCAAGGAGGTCGCGAAGGTCTCCAAGAAGTGGTTCCGCATGCGGGAGACCTACGGAATCGAGATCGAGCCCGACCAGGACACCGTGCTGCTGCTGTGCTTCGCGATCTGCATCGACAGCATGAACCGGGGCTGACCGACCGAGTCGCGCAGGACCTCCCCCGGCCGTAACGTCAGGCCATGGACATCACGCGCCTCGTCGGCATCTACCGCGCCGACGGCGGCCTCCGCGGGGAGCTTCGCTACCTCGCCGGCCACTACCTGCGCGGGGAGTCGTGCAGCCTGTGCGAGATCACGCACGGACGCATTCGACGCAAGGCCGCCTGGGACGAGGCGGTGGCCTGCCTCGACATCCCCTTCGATCTGCTCCACCTGAACGAGCTCGATCCGGATCTCCGCGCCCACGTCGGCGACGACGCGGCCATGGTCGTCGCCGTGACGTCCACCGGCTACGTCACGCTGCTGACGAACGCGGAGCTCACCGACATCGGCGGTGACGTCTCAGCGTTCATGGCGCTGCTGCAGGCGCATCTCTACGTCAAGGACCGATAGCTGTCGCACCGGTGCTCGATCCGCAGTGCCACGACCTCCCGGCGGTCTTCGTGGATCCGGTACAGCACCCGGCAGGTGCCGCGGCGTGCGGACCAGATGCCGTCCAGGTCGTCGCGAAGGGGCTTGCCGGCGCGGTGCGGGTTGTCCAGCAGTGCGGTCGCGAGGAAGTCGATGACGGCCGTCGCAGCCTTGAGTCCGCGCTCACGGCACGAGGGGTCAAAACCGGAACCGTGGTCACAAGTTCAGCGACGAAGTGTT
>VFQS010001261.1_pt1 | contig 23701 bp, 20 predicted proteins | sample 3512361 | NCBI WGS metagenome assembly VFQS01 (sample SAMN10412375, study PRJNA504923) | tailings metagenome | isolation source: Relicate 1 Philex TSF3 active mining | place: Philippines
CTCGCGGGCGAGAAGGCCTTCAAGCAGACCGGCAACTGGCTCCCCGAGGAGACCCTCACCGCCTTCAAGCAGCACCTCGTCGGCATCAAGGGGCCCCTGACCACGCCCACCGGCGGCGGCATCCGCTCCCTCAACGTCGCCCTCCGCCAGCAGCTGGACCTCTACGTCTGCCTCCGCCCCGTGCAGTGGTTCACCGGCGTGCCCTCGCCCGTGAAGAACCCCGGCAAGGTCGACATGGTCATCTTCCGCGAGAACACGGAGGACATCTACGCCGGCATCGACTTCGAGGCCGGCTCGGAGATCGCCACCAAGACCCTCGAGTTCCTCAAGGCCAACTTCCCGAAGGAATTCTCGAAGATCCGCTTCGGCGCCGAGCAGCCCCGCTCCGTCGGCATCGGCATCAAGCCCGTCTCCCAGCCCGGCTCCGAGCGCCTCATCCGCTCGGCCATCGAGTACGCCATCACCAACAAGCGGAAGTCGGTGACCTTCGTGCACAAGGGCAACATCATGAAGTACACCGAGGGCGCGTTCATGAAGTGGGGCTACGACCTCGCCAAGCGCGAGTTCGGCGCGGTCGAGGTCGACGGCGGTCCCTGGTGCAGGATCCCCGAGGGCAAGCCCGGCGCCGGCATCGTCATCAAGGACGCCATCGCCGACATCACCCTGCAGCAGGTGCTCACCCGCCCGACGGACTTCGACGTCATCGCCACCCTCAACCTCAACGGCGACTACCTCTCCGACGCCCTCGCGGCCCAGGTCGGCGGCATCGGCATCGCCCCCGGCGGCAACATCAACTACCTCACCGGCCACGCCATCTTCGAGGCCACCCACGGCACCGCCCCCAAGTACGCGGACAAGGACGTGGTCAACCCCGGCTCGGTCATCCTCTCCGGCGAGATGATGCTCCGCTACATGGGCTGGACCGAGGCGGCCGACCTCATCCTCAAGGGCCTCAACGGCGCCATCGGCTCCCGCAAGGTGACCTACGACTTCGCCCGCCTCATGGAGGGCGCGACCGAGGTGAAGTGCTCCCAGTTCGGCGACGGCATCATCGCCGCGATGTGATGGCGCGCGCCCCGCTCGTCCTCCTGCTCGCCGCCGCGGCCCCCGCCGCGGCCGGCCTGTGGGAGGAGGTGGGGCGCAACGCCGACATCACCGCCTCGGCCTCCGTCAGCTCGGATCGCCTCGGCCATGGCCGCGCGCCGGATCTCGGTCCGGTCGCCGACCTCGGCGTGTCGGCCACCCTCAGCGTGCCGGGCTCCGGCATCAACCTCGTGGCCGAGGCCTCGGCTGCGCGGTCCCTCGACGGCTCGCCTCGCCTCGACCAGCGGACCCTCGAACTGTCGCTGGAGCGCTTCGGCGAGTCCTCGCAGCTGAGGGCCGGTGTCGCGCATGACCTCAATCTTGGCGCCAACCCCGCGGCGCCGTCCCGCTCCTTCGGCGAGACCACCTTCGATGTCGGCGGCCAATGGAAGCTCGGCGCGGCCGACGGCCCTTGGGGCGTCGATCTCGCCCTCTACGCCACTCCCCGCCGCGAGGAGACGGTCGCGGAGGCGGCCCTCATCCACGACCAAGCCCTCGGCGAGTCCCTGCGCCTTCAAGTTAACCTGGCCGCCGGCACCCTCCGGGCGACCGATGCGGACGGCGATGGGCAGGGCAGGGTGGAGGGGTGGTCCTATGGACGCCTTGGTGCCGTGCTCCTTTGGACCCCGACCCCGGGCACCCTCTACTATATAGGAGGCCAGAGCCAGGCGGCCACGGAGGCCCCGGGTCGGCTTGATGGGCGGATTTCCCTGGGCTGGGAGCGGACCTTCTGAGGCCAAAAGCCCCCTAAAAACGCCCAATTCCGTTGTTGACGGAGCCGTGGCGGCTTCCATCGTCCGACTTTCCTTTTTATGAAGACCACGCTTGCCAAGAACGTCAAGGCGACCGACCGCGCCTGGCTCCTCGTCGATGCCAAGGACCAGGTCGTCGGCCGCCTGGCCGTCAAGATCGCCAACCTGCTCCGCGGCCGCCACAAGGTGACCTACACCCCCCACGTCGACACCGGCGACTACGTCGTCGTCATCAACGCCGACAAGGTGAAGTTCTCCGGCAACAAGGAGGACGCCAAGGAGTACATGTTCTACACCGGCTGGGTCGGCACCGCCTACCGCCGCAACGCCGCCCACATGCGCGCGAGCAAGCCCGAGTTCATCCTCCGCCACGCCGTCAAGGGCATGCTGCCCAAGAACCGCCTCGCCAACGACATGCTGACCAAGCTCCGCATCTTCCCCGGCGCCGAGCACGGCCACGCCGCCCAGAACCCCGTGGCGTACAAGGTCTGAACCTTCCCCCCAGCCTTCCCCAATGAGCTCCGCCAAGACCACCACCCTGACCGCCGTCGGTCGCCGCAAGACCGCGAGCGCCCGCGTCCACCTCGAGCGCGGCACGGGTGAGATCACCATCAACGGCAAGCCCGCCGCCGAGTACCTCTACACCGAGGCCCTCCTCAAGACGGCGACCGCCCCCCTCCGCGTCTCGGCCCTCGACGGCCAGGTCGACGCCTTCATCCGCGTCAACGGCGGCGGCCCCAACGGCCAGGCCGGCGCGATCTCCCACGCCCTCGCCCGCGCCCTGCAGAAGCTCGACGCCGACCTCCGCCCCCCGCTCAAGAAGGCCGGCCTGCTCACCCGCGACGGCCGCATGAAGGAGCGCAAGAAGCCGGGCCGCCCGGGCGCCCGCAAGCGCTTCCAGTTCTCCAAGCGCTGAGCGCCCCGGAGACGGACGAACGGACCCCGGCCTCGCCGGGGTCTTTTCTTTGCCCGCCCGCTTCGTCCTTCCCAGCCCGCCCCCTTTTTTCCAGATTACCGCCATGGCCAACCAACGCCTCACCGTCGGCATCGTCGGCGCCTCCGGCTACACCGGGGAGGAGCTCGTGCGCGTCCTCGCCCGCCACCCGAGGGTCCGCCTCGGCGAGGTCTGCTCCCGCTCCCTCGCCGGCAAGGCGGTGGCCGACGAGATGCCCCGGCTCCGCGGCGTGGTCGACCCCTCGCTCACCTTCTCCGCCTCCTCCCCCGAGGCCTGCGCCGCCTCCGCCACCGAGGCGTGGTTCCTCGCGCTGCCCCACGGCGTCGCCGCCGAGTACGCCCGCCCGCTCGTCGCCGCGGGCAAGCGCGTGCTCGACCTCTCGGCCGACTTCCGCCTCGCCGACACCGCCACCTACCGGAAGTACTACGGCCACGAGCACCCCGCGCCCGAGCTCCTGCCCAAGGCGCGCTACGTCGTGCCCGAGCTCGAGCCGACCGCGACGTGGAAGGACGTCCCCCTGCTCGCCTGCCCGGGCTGCTATCCCACGAGCATCCAGCTGCCGCTGGTGCCGCTCCTGCGCGCCGGCCTGCTGCGCCCCGAGCCCGGCCGCCTCGTCATCAATTCCTACTCCGGTGTCTCCGGCGCCGGCAAGAAGGCCGAGGCCGCCTATCTCTTCTGCGAGCGCGACGGCTCGGCCAAGGCCTACGGCCTCCCGAACCACCGCCACGTGGCCGAGATCGAGGAGCAGCTCGCGCGCGCCGCGGGCGCCCCGGTCGTGGTCCAGTTCAACCCGCACCTCGCCCCGATGCACCGCGGCATCGCCACCACCATCACCGTGCCCGCCCCCGGCGTGACCGCCGCGCAGGTCGAGGCCTGCTGGCGCGAGGCCTTCGCGGGCCGCCCGTTCGTCCAGGTGCTCCGGTCGGGCGACTTCCCCGACACCGCCCATGTCGCCGGCTCCAACCGCGCGGCGCTCTCGGCCGTGGCCGACCCGCGCACCGGCAACCTCGTCCTGACGTCCGTCATCGACAACCTGCTCAAGGGCGCGGGCGGCCAGGCCGTCCAGCTCCTCAACCTCGCGCTCGGCTGGCCCGAGACCGAGGGCCTCGCCTGACCGCCCCGACCATGCCCGTCGTCCTCACCGACAACTCCCCCGGCCTCGCCGACGTCCCCGGCCTGCGCGTCGGCGCCGGCGCCGGCGACATCCGCCGCAAGGATCCCGCGCGCCTCGACACCGCGCTGGTCGTCGCCGACCGCGACGTCGCCGCGGCGGGCGTCTTCACGACCAACGACGTGAAGGCCGCGCCCGTCCGCCTCTGCCAGTCCGTCCTCGCCGCCACCGCCGGCCGCGTCCGCGGCATCGTCGCCAACAGCGGCAACGCCAACGCCTGCACGGGCGAGCAGGGCCTGCGCGACGCCGAGGCGACCGCCCGCCTCGCGGCCGAGGCCGCCGGCTGCCCCGGCGCGCCCTTCCTCGTCTGCTCCACCGGCCGCATCGGCGAGCCCATGCCGATGGACCGCCTCGGCAAGGGCGTGGCCGAGGCCGGCGCCCGCCTCGCCGCCGCCGCGGACGAGGGCAACCGCGCCGCCTGGGCCATCCTCACCTCCGACACCCGCCCGAAGTCCGTCACCGCGCGGTTCGAGTGGGAGGGCCGGACCTTCGTGGTCGCCGGCATCGCCAAGGGCGCGGGCATGATCGAGCCCAACATGGCCACGATGCTCGCGTTCGTCGCGACCGACCTCGACGCCGCGCCCGCCACGCTCAAGGCCGCGCTCCTGCGGGCCAACGCCGCCTCCTTCAACGCGGTGAGCGTCGACGGCGACATGTCGACCAACGACACCGTCATCCTCCTGGCGACCGGCGCCTCGGGCGTCTCCCTCGAGGGCGCGCCCGCCGGGCTGTCCGCCCTGTTCGCCGAGGCCCTCGGCAAGGTCTGCGACGCCCTCGCGGAGAAGATCGTCGGCGACGGCGAGAAGATCACCAAGGTCGTCTCGGTCGAGGTCGCCGGCGCCCGCACGGACGCCGATGCCGAGGCGGTGGCCCGCGCCATCGGCAACTCCCTCCTCGTGAAGTCCTCCTGGTACGGCGAGGACCCCAACTGGGGACGCCTGGCCGACGCCGCCGGCTACGCCAAGGTCGGGCTCGACGAGTCCCGCCTCGACATCGCCTACGACGACGTCCCCGCCGTCGCGCAGGGCCGTCCGCTGCCGGAGAACAAGCCGCGCTGGAAGGAGGTCGTGCGCCGCCGCCGGTTCTCGGTCCGCCTCGACCTGAACCTCGGCCCCGGCCGCTACCGCCTCCTCACGGCCGACCTCTCCGAGGCGTACGTCAACTTCAACAAGAGCGAGTGAGCCGCCCGTTTTCCCTGTTGCGCGTCCGCGCCCCCGGGCGAGACTGCGACCCGACCGATGAGCACGCCCGCTGAGAAGGCCGAGGTCCTCCTCGAGGCCCTCCCCTACATCCACAAGTTCCGCGGCTCCACCTTCGTGGTGAAGTACGGCGGGAGCTTCATGGACGATCCCGACCCCGCCGGCCGCGAGCGCGTCGCGCGGGACATCGCCTTCCTCGCCGCGGTCGGCATCCAGGTCGTCGTCGTCCACGGCGGCGGCAAGGCCATCACCCGGGCGATGGACAAGGCCGGGCTCAAGGCCGAGTTCCGCGCGGGCATGCGCGTGACCGACGCCGCCACCGTCAGGATCGTCGAGCGCACCCTCAACGAGGAGACCAACGCCGAGATCGTGGACGCCCTCCGCGCCAAGGGCGCCAACCCCCTCGGCATGCCGGGCAACGCGGTCAACCTCTGCGAGCGGATGACCGTCCGCGACGAGCAGGGCAGGGAGGTCGACGTCGGGTTCGTCGGCGACATCAAGTTCGTCAAGACGAAGCTCATCAAGAAGGCCCTGGCCGACGGCCACCTGCCCGTCATCTCGCCCATCGCCCTCGACGCCGACGACCAGCCCTACAACACGAACGCCGACGTCGCCGCGGCCGCCGTGGCCGGCGCCCTGCGCGCCCGCCGCCTCATCTTCATGAGCGACGTCCCCGGCCTGCTCGCCGATCCCAAGGACCCCTCCACCCTCATCGCCACCCTGCGCGTGGGCGAGGTCGACGAGCTCAAGCGCAAGGGCGTCGTCGCCGGCGGCATGATCCCCAAGGTCGACAGCGCCGTGAAGGCCCTTCGCGACGGCGTCCGCCGCGTGCACTTCATCGACGGCCGCGTGCCGCACAGCCTGCTGCTCGAGATCTTCACCGACAAGGGCGTCGGCACCGAGATCGTCCACACCTGATGGCCGACGACACCGCCGACCTCCACGCCCGGCACCTGCTGGGCAACTACGCCGCCCCCGCGCTCACGCTCGTCCGCGGCGAGGGCTCGCGCGTCTGGGACGACGCCGGCCGGGCCTACCTCGACTTCTCGACCGGCATCGCCGTCAACGCCCTCGGCCACTGCCACCCGACCTGGGTGGCGCGCGTGCGCGAGCAGGCCGGCCGCCTCTCGCACGTCAGCAACCTCTACCGCACCGAGCCCGGCGCGCGCCTCGCCGCCGAGCTGGCGCGCCGCTGCGGCCCCGGCCGCGGTCTCTTCTGCAACAGCGGCGCGGAGGCCAACGAGGCCCTGCTCAAGCTCGCCCGGCTCCACGGCCGCCGCAAGTCCGGCCAGGAGGGCGCCTGCGTCGGCGTCGTGGTGGCGGAGCGCGCCTTCCACGGCCGCACCTTCGGCGGGATGTCCGCCACGCCGCAGGAGAAGATCCAGGGCGGCTTCCGCCCGCTGCTCGGCGGCTTCGCGGCCGCCCCCCTCGGCGACCTCGCGGCGTGGGACCGTCTCATCGACGCCAAGTCCACCGCCGCCGTCCTGCTCGAGACCATCCAGGGCGAGGGCGGCGTCTTCCCCGCGTCGCCCGATTTCCTCCGCGGGCTGGAGCGGATCTGCCGCGAGCGGGATGTGCTCCTCCTCATCGACGAGATCCAGTGCGGCATCGGCCGCACCGGCGCCTTCTTCGCCTTCGAGCGCGCGGGCATCCGCCCCGACGCCATCGCCATGGCCAAGGGCCTCGGCGGCGGCTTCCCCATCGGCGCGGTCTGGGTGGCGCCGCCGCACGACGACCTTTTCCAGCCCGGCTCGCACGGCACGACCTTCGGCGGCAACCCGCTCGCCTGCGCCGCGGCCCTCGCCGTCCTCGAGGTCATCGATTCCGAGCACCTGCTCGACCGCGTGACCGGCCAGTCGGCCGTCTGGCACGACCGCCTCCGGGCCGTCGCCGCCGCCCGCCCCGACCTCGTCCGCGAGGTGCGCGGCGCCGGCTACATGGTCGGCGTCGCCCTCACGACCGAGCCCCGCGCGGTCGTCGCCGCCCTGCGCGAGGCCGGCCTGCTGGCCGTGCCCGCGGGCGACAACGCCATCCGCCTCCTGCCCCCGCTCACCGCCACCGCGGCCGAGCTGGAGGAGGCGACCGCGATCCTCGGCCGGGTCCTCGCCGCCTGGCCCCGGGCCTGAGCCGTTTTTCCGCTGTCCAAGCCGCCGTCCCCCGGCCATTGTCGCCCTTTCGCCCACCCCTCCATGCGTCACTTCCTCAAGGAGTCCGACCTGAGCCGGGACGAGGTCGCCGCGGTGTTCGCCACCGCCGCCGCCCTCAAGGCCGGGCGCGGACGCCACACGCCGCCGGCGCTCGCGCGCCAGTCCTGGGGCCTCCTGTTCTTCAAGAAGAGCACCCGCACCCGCGTCTCCTTCCAGGTGGGCGTCCATGAGCTCGGCGGCCAGCCCGTGATGCTCAACGCCGAGGACATGCAGCTCTCCCGCGGCGAGACGGCCGACGACACCGCGCGCGTCCTCTCGCGCTACCTGCACGGCATGGTCATCCGCTGCCACGACCACGCCCTGCTCGAGACCTTCGCCCGGGCCGGCACGATGCCCGTCGTCAACGCCCTGTCCGACTTCCTCCACCCCTGCCAGCTGCTGACGGACATGTTCACCATGGCCGAGCGCTGGGCCCCGGGCCGCCCCGAGGCCTACGCCGACGCGCTGCGCGGGCGGAAGGTCGCCTTCCTCGGCGACACCGCCTGCAACATGGGCAACTCCTACGTCCTCGCCGGCGCCCTCCTCGGCGTCGAGGTCGCCCTCGCCGGCCCCAAGGGCTACGAGCCCGGCCCCGAGATCCGCGAGCTGCTGCGGCGCGAGGGGCTGACGCCCACCTGGAGCTTCCACGAGGACCCCGAGGCGGCCGTCCGCGGCGCCGACATGGTCACGACCGACGTCTGGGTCTCCATGGGCATGGAGGCCGAGAAGGAGCGCCGCCTCCGCGAGATGGGCCCCTACCAGGTGAACGCCCGCCTGATGGCCCTGGCCAAGCCCGGCGCCCTGTTCATGCACTGCCTGCCCGCCCACCCCGGCGAGGAGGTCGCCCAGGAGGTGCTCGACAGCCCCGCCTCCATCATCTTCGACCAGGCGGAGAACCGCCTGCACGTCCAGAAGGCCATCCTCGCCCACCTCGCGGCCTCCCGCTGAGCCCTTTCCTCCATGAAGAAGAAGTCCCCCAAGAAGAAGATCGTCCTGGCCTACTCCGGCGGCCTCGACACCTCCGTGCTCCTGTCCTGGATCAAGGAGCACCATGACGCCGAGGTCATCGCCTTCTGCGCCGACGTCGGCCAGGAGGACGAGCTCAAGGGCCTGCCCGCCAAGGCGCGCAAGACCGGCGCGGCCAAGCTGTACGTCGACGACCTCCAGGCCGAGTTCGCCCGGGACTTCATCTTCCCGATGCTCCAGGCGAACGCCATCTACGAGGGCCAGTACTACCTCGGGACGTCCATCGCCCGCCCCCTCATCGCCAAGCGCATGGTCGAGATCGCCCGCAAGGAGGGCGCGACCGCCATCGCCCACGGCGCCACCGGCAAGGGCAACGACCAGGTCCGCTTCGAGCTGACCGCCGCCGCCCTCGCGCCCGACCTCGAGATCATCGCCCCCTGGCGCGACGAGCGCTTCCGCGCCGAGTTCCCCGGCCGCGCCGAGATGATCGCCTACTGCGCCCGCCACCGCATCCCCGTGCAGGCCAGCGCCAAGAAGCCCTACTCCTCCGACCGCAACCTCCTGCACATCTCGTACGAGGCCGGCATCCTCGAGGATCCCTGGCTCGACGTCTTCTCGGCCAGGCACAAGGACATGTTCAAGCTGTCCGTCGCCCCCGAGGACGCGCCGGACCGGCCCGAGTTCGTCGAGCTCGAGTACCGCAAGGGCGACTGCGTCGCGGTCAACGGCCGCCGCCTCGACCCCCTCGGCGTCATGCGCGAGCTCAACCGCCTCGGCGGCAAGCACGGCATCGGCCGCGTCGACATGGTCGAGAACCGCTTCGTCGGCATGAAGAGCCGCGGCGTCTACGAGACCCCGGGCGGCGCCATCCTGCAGTTCGCCCATCGCCAGGTCGAGTCGCTGACCATGGACCGCGAGGTCATGCACCTGCGCGACTCCCTCATCCCGCGCTACGCCGGGCTCGTCTACAACGGCTTCTGGTACGCCCCCGAGCGCCTCGCCCTCCAGACGCTCGTCACGGAGACCCAGCGCAACGTCACCGGCACCGTCCGCGTGAAGCTCTACAAGGGCGGCCTCTACGTCGCCGGCCGCAAGAGCCCCCGCTCGCTCTACAACCCGCACATCGCCACGATGGAGGCCGATCCCACCAAGGCCTACAACCAGGACGACGCCACGGGCTTCATCCGGCTCAACGGCCTGCGCCTCCGCGTCAACGCCAAGGTCAACGGTCCCGACAGCCTGCGCCGCCCCGCCCGCTGAGCGCGGTCGCCAAGGGCCTTCCCGGGCCGCCTTCGGGCGGCCCTTTGTCTTTCCCAGGTGGAGGTGCGGGTCGGAATCGAACCGACGAATGGGGCTTTTGCAGAGCCCGGCCTTACCACTTGGCTACCGCACCGTGACCTGGGAAGCCGAGGATGCCCCGCCGATTTGCCCGCTTCAAGGGGAAAACTTCGCCGTTCCCATCACCCCCGGCTTGCCCTAATTCTCCCCCGTGCAGCCTCTCTTCCGCATCGGCCTGGGCTATGACATCCACCGCCTCGTCCCCGGGCGGCGCTGCGTCCTGGCCGGCGTGGAGATCCCCTCGGAGGTCGGCCCCGAGGGGCACTCAGACGCCGACGTCGTGCTGCACGCGGTGGCCGACGCCATCCTCGGCGCGGCCGGTCTTCCCGACATCGGCCAGCTCTTCCCCAACACCGACCCTTCCCTGGCCGGCATGGACTCCGCCCGCATCGTCGAGCGCGCCCTGCGCGAGGCCCGGGCCCTCGGCTGGCAGGTCGGCAACCTCGACCTCACCCTTCTCGCCGAGCGCCCCAAGATCGCCCGCCACGTGCCGGCCATGCGCGCCCGGCTTGCCCAGCTCCTGGGCGTCGAGGTCGGTCAGGTGGGGGTCAAGGCCACCACGCAGGAGGGTCTGGATGCGGTGGGCGAGGGCAGGGGAATCGCCTGCCACGCGGTCGTCCTGCTGTTCAAGGCCTGAAAAGTGCCCGTTTTTGGGCATTTGTACGGCTTTTTGCCTTGCCGCGGGCGGGTCCATTCTGTGAATATCTCCGACCCTTATCGGCACCGCCGTCCCCCTATGGAAACCACCCTCGTCATCCTCAAGCCCGACGCGATGGAGCGCCGTCTCTACGGCACCGTCCTCCTCCGCTTCGAGCAGGCCGGGTTCGACATCCAGGGCGCCAAGCTGATGACCCTGACCCCGGCGCTGCTCCGCGAGCACTACGCCCACGTCGCCGACAAGCCCTTCTACCCGGACATCGAGGCCTTCATGTCCTCGCGCCCCGTCCTCGTCCTCGCCCTCGGCGGCGAGAACGTCATCGCCCGCGTCCGCGAGCTGCTCGGGCCGACCAACTCCAAGGTGGCGCCCAAGGGCACGATCCGGGGCGACTTCGGCACCGAGATGATGCGCAACGTCTGCCACGCCTCCGACAGCCCCGCGGCCGCCGAGGCGGAGATCCGCCGCTTCTTCCGCGCCGACGAGGTCATCCGCCCCGCCGCCGCGAAGGCCTGAGCCCGGAGTCGGCGCTGGACGCGTCTTCCGCGCAGCCACAGGATGGCCGCGTGGAACTGCATTGTCCCGACTGCGGCCTGCCCATCCCGGCCTCCGAGATCGCGCCTTCGGCCGGCCTCGCCGTCTGCCGCAGCTGCGACAAGTCGCACGACCTCGAGGCCTGCAAGGTCGCCGCGCCGATCGGCAGCCGTTTCCACCCCCTGCCGACCGACCCGCCCAAGGGGGTGACCGTCGAGGAGGGCATGGACGGCTTCACCCTCACCCTCTCGGCGCGCAGCGCCGCCGCCTTCTTCCTCATCCCCTTCATGATCGTCTGGAGCGGCTTCTCGCTCGGCGGCATCTACGGCACCCAGATCTACAAGGGCGAGTTCGACCTGAAGCTCTCCCTCTTCGGCATCCCGTTCGTCCTCGGCACCCTCCTCTTCGGCTCCATCGCCCTGATGAGCGCCTTCGGCAAGGTCGTCCTCGAGGTGCGCAACGGCGTCCTGCTCCATCGCGTGGGGTTCCTCGGCCTGAACTGGACCCGCCGGCGCGATTGGACGGCCTTCGACCGCGCCGAGCTGCAGGAGTCCACGTCCCGGGGCAAGAACGGCTACCGCACCACCCACTCGATCGTCCTCAAGGGCGACGCCGGCGAGCACGAGCTCGCCTCGGGCGTCGACCGCGCCCGCCTGGCCTGGGCGCTGCGCTACCTCAACGCCCGCCTCGCCCTGGGACGCTAATCCCCCTTGCCCTCCGGCGGGGGATTTGGGCAATCTCGCCCCGTCATGCTCGACCCCAAGTTCCTGCGCGAGAACACCGAGGCCGTCCGGAAGGGCGTCGCCCGGAAGAAGTTCCAGGTGGACCTCGACGCGGTGCTCGCCGCCGACGAGCGGCGCCGCCACGCCGTGACCGAGTTCGAGGCCGCCCGCGCGGGCCAGAACGCCGCCAACCAGGAGATGGCCAAGCTGCCCAAGGGCTCGCCCGAGTTCCTCGCCAAGGTCGCCGAGATGAAGGCCCTCTCCGCCAAGGTGAAGGAGCTGGAGAAGGCCGTGGCCGACGCCGACGCCGCCTGGCGCGACGCCTGCCTGACCGTGCCCAACATCCCCGACCCCAGCGTCCCCGAGGGCCGCGCGGAGTCCGACAACGTCGTCGCCGCCACCTGGGGCGACCCCGCCGCCCTCGTCTCGCCGGCGGCCAAGCCGCACTGGGACATCGCCGGCTTCTCCAAGGCCATCGACTTCGAGCGCGGCGTGAAGGTCACGGGCGCCGGCTTCCCCTTCTACGTCGGCGACATGGCGCGACTCGTGCGCGCGCTCGTCCAGTTCTTCCTCGAGCACGCCGGCGAGCGCGGCTACACCGAGGTCCACGCGCCGCTGCTCGTCAACCCGGCCAGCGCGACCGCCACCGGCCAGCTGCCCGACAAGGAGGGGCAGATGTACCACGCGCCGACGGACGACCTCTACCTCATCCCCACCGCCGAGGTGCCGGTGACGAACTACTTCCGCGACGAGATCCTGTCGGCCGCCGACCTGCCCGTGAAGCGCTGCGGCTACACCCCGTGCTTCCGCCGCGAGGCCGGCAGCTGGGGCGCCCACGTGCGCGGCCTCAACCGCCTGCACCAGTTCGACAAGGTCGAGCTCGTCAAGTGGTGCGCGCCCGACCGCTCGCTCGCCGAGCTCGAGTCCCTGCGCGAGGACGCCGAGCTGATCCTGCGCCAGCTCAACCTCCCCTACCGCGTCCTGCTCATCTGCGCCGGCGACATCGGCTTCCCCCATAGCAAGCAGTACGACCTCGAGGTCTGGGCCGGCGGCCAGAAGCGCTGGCTCGAGGTCTCGAGCTGCTCGTCCTTCACCGACTTCCAGGCGCGCCGCGCCGGCATCCGCTACCGCGACGCCGACGGCAAGGTGCACACCGTCCATACCCTCAACGGCTCGGGCCTCGGGCTGCCGCGCGTCCTCGCCGCCCTCCTCGAGAACAACCTCCAGCCCGACGGCACGGTGGTCATCCCCGAGGTCCTGCGGCGCTGGTTCGGCAAGGACCGCCTCGCGCTCGCCTGACCCCTTCGCGCTTGTCGCCCCCCGCGGGGCGGGGCAGGGTGGCGGGGTGGAGATCCCGTCCGCCGAGCTGCGCGAGCGCCTGATCGCGGCGGGGCGTTCCCTCGCCGCCGACCCGGCGCTCGTCGCGTCCCTCGCCGACGAGCCCGCCGTGGCGGTGGCCGTCTCCGGCGGCGCGGACTCCGTCGCCCTCCTCGCCGCGCTGGCCGCGACGCCGCTCGCCCCGCGCCTCGTCGTCCTCCACTTCGACCACGCCGTCCGCGGCGACGAGTCGGCGGCCGACGCCGCCTTCGTCGCCGGCCTCGCCGTGGCGCTCGGGCTGCCCTGCGAGACCGGTCGCCGCGACGCCGCCGGCCCCGCCTCCGAGACCGACCTGCGGGCGGCGCGCCACGCCTGGCTCGCCGCCGCCATGGCCCGCCGCGGCATCCGCTGCCTTTGCCTCGGGCACCATGCGGACGACCGCGCCGAGACCCTCCTGCTGCGTCTCGCCCGCGGGGCGGGTCCCGAGGGCCTGGCCGCGCCGCGCCCCGACCAGACCTTCCGCGATGGCACCCGCCGCCTGCGTCCCCTCGCGCGGCTCCGCCGGGAGGCCCTCCGCGCCGCCTTGTCCGCCGCCGGCGTCCCCTGGCGGGAGGATGCCACCAACGCCCGGCCCGGCGCCCCGCGCAACCGCGTCCGCCTGGCCGCCTTGCCCGCTCTCGAGGCCGCCCTCGGCGCGGGCTTCCATGAGGGACTGGCCCGTGCTTCCGACAACCTCGCCGAGGCGGCCGATGCGCTGCGCGCCTGGCTGTCCGAGCTGGGCGGGCTCCCGGGGGCCGACGGCGCCTCGCGACTTTCCGCCCTGAGGGGTCGCCCCCGCGCCCTCGTCCGGCTCGCCTGCGCCGAGGCCGCGTGGGCGGCGGGCGTGACGGAGGTCGGGGGGCCTTCCTTTGAGCATCTTGTGGACGCCGTGGCCTCCGGCCGCCGGGCCGCCGCCAGCCTCGGGGGATTGGATTGGACGTGGGATGGCGAGGTGCTGCGGGTGCGCCGGACCGCCACCGGCTGGGGCGGGGAGCCCCGGGCGCTGCCGGTGGACGGCTCCCTCGCGCCCTGCGGGCTCCGGGCGGAGCGCCGCGACCTCGACGCGGCGGGCTGGGCCGACTTGTCCCAGGGCAGGGTCTCCCCGTCGCGCGAGGTCTGGCTCGCCGCCCCGGCGGGCGCCGCCGTGTCCTGGCGCTCGCGCCTGCCCGGCGACGCGTACCGACCGCTCGGCGCGCCCGGCACCGCCAAGGTGTCCGACCTGCTAATCGACCGCAAGGTGCCCGCCGGCGACCGCGAAAGCCTGCCCGTGGTGCTGGTCGATGGGAACGTGGCCTGGGTTCCCGGTGTCGCACCGGCGCACGACCTCCGCCTTGACGGTCCCCGCGAGGGGGCTCTCCGGTTGACTTGGCAGGGTCCGTGCTCACCTTAGACCTTCCGCCACATGAGCCAGGACAACGACCAGGAACCCTCCTCCGGCCGCTTCAACCCCAAGCCCCTCTTGGTGTGGCTCCTCCTCGTGGGCGCCACCCTCGCCCTCGTCCAGTTCTCGGCCCCCGCGGGCCCCGAGGTCCAGCAGCTCAGCACCTCCCAGGTCCTGAAGCTCGCCCAGGAGGGCAAGCTCAGGTCCGTCACCCTGCAGCCCGACCGTTCCGGCGGCGCCGACAACTGGTTCGCGGTCTCCGGCGAGCTCGCCGTCAAGGGCGAGGAGAAGGACGCCAAGCCGACCCGCTTCGCCGCCTCGGGCAAGCTGACGGACAAGGATTTCGAGTCGCTCCGCGCCGCCGTCGGCACCGACGCCTTCAAGGAGGCCAAGGCCGACACCGCGATGTCCGCCTTCCTCGGCCTGCTGCCCTCGCTGCTCTTCTACGCCGCGATCTTCTACCTGATGTGGCGCATGCTGCGCAGCTCGCAGCGCGGCGCCATGCAGTTCGGCAAGTCCAAGGCCAAGGTCTCGTCCAAGGGCGAGACGGTCACGTTCAAGGACGTCGCCGGCTGCGACGAGGCCAAGGAGGAGGTCCGCGAGGTCGTCGACTTCCTCAAGGACCCCCGCAAGTTCACCAAGCTCGGCGCCCGCATCCCGCGCGGCATCCTGATGGTCGGCCCCCCGGGCACGGGCAAGACGCTCCTCGCGCGCGCCATCGCGGGCGAGGCCGGCGTGCCCTTCTTCAGCATCAGCGGCTCCGACTTCGTCGAGATGTTCGTCGGCGTCGGCGCCAGCCGCGTGCGCGACACCTTCGAGCAGGCCCGCAAGGCCGGTCCCGCCATCATCTTCATCGACGAGATCGACGCCGTCGGCCGCCAGCGCGGCGCCGGCCTCGGCGGCGGGCACGACGAGCGCGAGCAGACGCTCAACGCGCTGCTCGTCGAGATGGACGGCTTCGACGGACACGAGGGCGTCATCGTCATCGCCGCCACCAACCGCGCCGACGTGCTCGACAGCGCCCTGCTGCGCCCGGGCCGCTTCGACCGCCAGGTCCACGTCGACCTCCCCGACCTCCGCGGCCGCGAGGCCGTGCTCGCCGTCCACGCCAAGCGCTTCCAGCTCGCGCCGTCCGTCGACCTCCACCGCCTCGCCCGCATCACCCCGGGCATGGCGGGCGCCGACCTCGCCAACCTCCTCAACGAGGGCGCGCTCCACGCCGCCCGCCGCGGCCGCGACAAGGTCGAGATGTCCGACATCGAGGAGGCGCGCGACAAGATCGCCTTCGGCCGCGAGCGCAAGAAGCTGATGGACGACGAGGACCGCCGCACGACCGCCTACCACGAGGCCGGCCACGCGGTCGTCCAGGCCGTCATCGACGACGGCTCCCTGCCGCTCCACAAGGTCACCATCATCCCCCGCGGCCGCGCCCTCGGCATGGCCATGTACCTACCCAAGAAGGACGTGCTCGGCCACACCAAGGCCCGCCTCCTCAATTACATCTGCACCGCCATGGCGGGCCGCATCGGCGAGAAGGTCGTCACCGGCGACATCTCCAACGGGGCCTCGTCCGACATCAAGCAGGCCACCCGCATCGCCCGCCAGATGGTCTGCGACTGGGGCATGAGCGACCTCGGCCCCGTCGCCTGGGGCGAGAACAGCGACACCGTCTTCCTCGGCCGCGAGATCGCCCGCAGCCAGTCGCACAGCGACGAGACCGCGCGCCGCATCGACGCGGCGGTGAGCGGCATCATCACCGAGCAGTACGACCGCGCCGCCAAGGTCCTCGCCGAGCACGCCGAGGCCCACCGCAAGGTCGCCGAGGCCCTCCTCGAGCACGAGACCCTCGAGGGCGTCCACGTCCAGGAGATCCTCCGGACCGGCGCCATCCAGACCCCCATCGTCGGCGCCCCCATCGCCCCCCTCCCCCGCGAGCCCCGCGAGGGCGAGGGCCCGTCCGCCGCCCCCGAGGCCACGCCCAATCCCGCCTGAGGGGTTGCCTCCGGCCCGTACCCGCGCACACTGTGTCCATGCGCATCGGGCTCACCGGGGGAATCGGCGCCGGCAAGACGGCCGCCAGCGCGTGCTTCGGACGCCAGGGCTTCCGCGTGCTCTCCGCGGACCGCCTCGCCCACGAGGTCCTGATGCGCCCCGAGGTCCTGCGCCGCATCCAGCAGCGCTGGGGCGACGAGGTCATCACCGAGAACGGGCTGCCCGACCGCGACCTCATCGCCGAGCGCGTCTTCTGCCAGCCCGAGGAGCTGCGCTGGCTCGAGGACCAGATCCACCCGATCATCCGGGCCGAGTGGCAGGCCGCGATGGCCGACAAGTCCCAGGACTGGCTGGTCGAGATCCCCCTGCTGTTCGAGAAGGGCTGGGAGGCCGACTTCGACACCACCGTGGCCGTGGTCTGCGACCCCAAGGTCCAGCGCCGCCGGCTCCTCGAGCGGGGTTGGACTCCCGGCCAGATCGACGCCCGAATCGCCTGCCAGCTGCCCATGGCCGAGAAGGCCGCCCGCGCCCGGCATGTCCTGACCAACGACGGCGGGCTGGACACCCTCGAGACCCAGGTCCGGGAATTGTCGGCCCGCCTCCGGGGGTCCAAATCCTGAGCATTTAGTCGTTGCCGAGGGGGGTCTCCGATTTAGGGTCGGAACTTCGCCTTTCCCGCCGGGATTTCCCCGGCACCCACCACTTCGCAACCCCCGAGGACGGACCCCAGTGACGACCGCCGACGACTTCGTCATCCAATTCATCCAGGACAAGGGCCTCGTGCCCGCCTCGGTCGTCGCGGAGACCCGCGCCGCCCTGGGCGAGATCCCCGCCGGCGCCAATGCCGACACCCTCGCCCTGGACAAGCTCGTGGCCGAGGGGAAGGTCGCCTGGAAGGCGATCACCGCGGCCCTCGGCAAGGAGTTCGACATGGAGGTCGTGGACCTCGCCCAGGTCGTCCCCTCGGAGGATCTGCTCAAGCTGGTCAGCCGCGACCTCGCCGACCGCCATGGCGTCCTCCCGCTCCAGATGGAGGGCGCCGAGCTGGCCGTCGCCATCGGCGACCCCCTCGACACCGAGTCCCTCGACTCCCTCGCGCGCGTCCTCAAGCTGACCCTCAACCCCCGGCTGGCCCCGCCCGACGAGCTCCGCAAGGCCATCGAGCGCTGCTACGCGGGCGGCCAGATGAACGTCTCCTACGAGGACGTCTTCGGCAAGTCGGCGGAGGGCGGCGAGGGCGGCCTCGAGCTCCCGCAGGGCGGCGACGTCAAGGAGGACGACGCCCCGATCATCCGGTACGTCAACTCGCTCATCGTCGACGCCATCAAGCGCAAGGCCTCCGACATCCACCTCGAGCCCCTCGAGAAGCGCTTCCGCGTCCGCTTCCGCGTCGACGGCGTGCTGCAGGAGATGAAGGGCCCGCCCAAGCGCCTCCAGGCCTCCATCATCTCGCGCCTGAAGCTGATGGCGGACGTCTCCCTGGCCGAGAAGCGCATCCCGCAGGACGGGCGCATCCAGGCCAAGTCCGGCGGCAAGGACATCGACCTGCGCGTCTCCGTCCTGCCCACCGTCTACGGCGAGTCCATCGTCATGCGAATCCTCGACAAGGAGGGCCTCCGCCTGGGCCTCCCCGAGCTCGGGTTCTTCGCGGACGACCAGGCCATCTTCCAGGGCCTCATCGGCAACTCCGACGGCGTCTTCCTCGTCACCGGCCCGACCGGCTCGGGCAAGTCGACCACCCTCTACTCGGCGCTCAACTACATCAACAAGCCCGACCGCAAGATCATCACGGTCGAGGACCCCGTCGAGTACCAGCTGACCGGCATCAACCAGGTCCAGGTCAAGCGCGACGTCGGCATGACCTTCGCCGCCGCCCTCCGCGCCATGCTCCGCCAGGCGCCCAACATCGTGATGATCGGCGAGATCCGCGACCTCGAGACGGCCGAGATCGCGGTCAACGCCGCGCTCACGGGCCACATGGTGTTCTCCACCCTCCACACCAACGACTCGGTCAGCGCCGTGACCCGCCTCGTCGACATCGGCGTGAAGCCCTTCCTCGTGTCCGCCGCCCTCCGCGGCGCGCTCGCCCAGCGCCTCATCCGCCGCGTCTGCCAGAACTGCGCCGCCCCCTACGCGCCGACCGCGAAGGAGCTCGCCTCCATCGGCATGACGGCCAAGGACCTCGCGGGCGCCACGCCCATGAGGGGCGCCGGCTGCGCCAAGTGCGGCGACCGCGGCTACAAGGGCCGCCGCGGCGTCTTCGAGTTCTTCGTGACGAGCGAGGAGATCCAGCAGATGATCTACTCCGGAGCCTCCCTCGTCGACCTCCGCCGCAAGGCCCGCCAGTCCGGCATGCGCTCGATGCGCGAGGACGGCATCCGCAAGGTCGCCTCCGGCATGACCACCATCGAGGAGGTCCTCGGCGCCACCGTCGCCGTGGAGGACTGACGCCATGGCCTACGAGATGCACCAGCTGCTGGAGGCGATGATCGAGAACGGCGCCTCCGACCTCCACATCCACGTCGGACAGGCCCCGTGCCTGCGCATCTCCGGCGACATGGTGCCGCTCGACGGCCCCAAGCTCTCGCCCGACGACGCGATGGCGCTCGCCACCTCCATCGCCCCCGCCGACCAGATGGAGCGCCTGAAGTCGACGGGCGGCTGCGACTTCGGCTTCTCCTTCCAGTCCAAGGCGCGCTTCCGCGTCAACGTCTACCGCGGCAAGGGCGTGGTCGGCATGGTCCTGCGCCTCATCCCGACCCACATCTTCTCGCTCAAGGACCTCCGCCTGCCCGACATGGTCCGCGACCTCCTCGAGCGGCCCCGCGGCCTCATCCTCGTGACCGGCCCCACGGGCTCGGGCAAGTCGACCACCCTCGCCTCGATGATCCACTGGATCAACGAGCACGTCGACGGCCACATCGTGACGATCGAGGACCCCATCGAGTACTTCCACACCCACCGCCGCTGCGTCGTCACCCAGCGCGAGGTGCACAACGACGTCCCCTCCTTCGCCGACGGCATCCGCTCGGCGCTCCGCCAGGACCCCGACGTCATCCTCATCGGCGAGATGCGCGACCTCGAGACCATCGAGGCGGCCGTCTCCGCCGCCGAGACCGGGCACCTCGTCTTCGGCACCCTGCACACGACCGGCGCCGCCCGCACCGTCGACCGCATCCTCGACGCCTTCCCCACCGGCGCCAAGGACCAGATCCGCGTCCAGCTCGCCTCGTCCATCGTCGCCGTCATCTCCCAGTCCCTCTGCCGGACCACGGAGGGCAAGCGCGTGGCCGCCTACGAGATCATGGTCAAGACGGACGCCATCGCGGCCAAGATCCGGGAGAACAAGACCTTCCAGATCGTCTCCGACATCGAGACCGGCGGCGCCCGCGGCATGCGGACGCTCGACGCCGACCTGCTCGCCCTCGTGCAGCAGGGCAAGATCTCGCCCGAGGAGGCGCTCGTCCACTGCCAGGACCACGAGATGATGCGCAACCGCCTGCGCGAGAACGCCCCCAGGAACTGACCCATGTTCGACGACCACAGCGACAGCATCCGCGACCTCGCGGTCGAGTTCCGCCTCGCCACCGAGGCGCAGGCCGCCGAGGTCTGGGAGGGCCACCTCGCCACGGGCAAGCCCTTCGCCGACCTCCTGCTCGACGCCGGCCTGACCGACCGCGAGACCCTGCTCCAGGCCGTGGCCGACTCCCTCGGCGTCCCGTTCTACTCCGCCATCCCCGAGCCCGACGCCGACCTCGGGCGCGTGCTCAAGCCCGCCCAGGCGCACCGCTACCTCGTCATCCCCGTCGCGCAGGAGGCCGGCAAGCTCACGCTCGTCGCCAAGGACCCCTTCAACTCCTCCATCGTCGGCGAGCTGACCTTCATCCTGCAGAAGGACGTCGAGCTCGCCGTGGCCGACCCGGACCTCGTCGAGGGCGCCGTCATCAAGGCCTACGGGGAGCCCCAGCAGTCCTCCATGGAGGACCTGCTGGGCGAGTTCGAGACCGTCGACGCCGTCGCCGGCGAGTCGGCCACCGAGGAGGACGTCGCCAGCGCCGCGAGCCAGGCGCCCATCATCCGCTTCGTCGACCTCGTGCTCCAGGAGGCGGTCAAGGCCAAGGCCTCCGACATCCACTTCGAGCCCTTCGAGGACCAGTTCCGCATCCGCTACCGCATCGACGGCTCGCTGTACGAGATGGCGCCCCCGCCCAGGAACCTGGCGCCCGCCGTCATCGCCCGCGTGAAGGTCATGTCGTCGCTCAACATCGCCGAGCGCCGCGTGCCCCAGGACGGGCGCATCAAGACGACCATCGGCGGCCGCGCGGTCGACCTCCGCGTCTCGACCCTGCCCACCCAGTTCGGCGAGTCGGTCGTGCTCCGAATCCTCGACAAGACCGTGGTCAACCTCGACCTCGCCAACCTGTCGATGCAGCCGGACATCATGGACGGCATCCGGGAGCTGGTGAACCGGCCCAACGGCGTGTTCATCGTCACCGGCCCCACCGGCTCGGGCAAGACGACCACCCTGTACTCCGCGCTCCGCGAGGTGAACACGGAGGACGTGAAGATCCTCACCGCCGAGGACCCCGTCGAGTACGAGATCGAGGGCATCATGCAGGTGCCGATCAACCACCAGGTCGGGCTGACCTTCGCCGCCTCGCTCCGCTCCTTCCTCCGACAGGACCCCGACACCATCATGGTGGGCGAGATCCGCGACCTCGAGACCGCCCAGATCGCCGTCCAGGCCTCCCTGACCGGCCACGTCGTCCTCTCCACCCTCCACACCAACGACGCCCCCGGCGCCGTCACCCGCCTCATCGACATGGGGCTGGAGCCCTTCCTCATCTCCGCGGCGGTCGAGGGCATCCTCGCCCAGCGCCTCCTGCGCCGCATCTGCCGCTCCTGCCGCACGGCCTATGAGCCGGACCAGGAGACGGTCTCGCTGCTGGAGGTCGACCCCATCGAGATCGCCAACAAGAGCTTCTACTTCGGCAAGGGCTGCCCCGAGTGCAACAAGTCCGGCTACAAGGGCCGCCAGGGCCTCTTCGAGCTGATGCGCTCCAACGACGCCCTGCGCGTCCTCATCACCGAGCGCGCCCCGACCCTCGTCCTCAAGCAGAAGGCCATCGAGTTCGGCATGCGCCCCCTGCGCGACGACGGCCTCCGCGCCATCTTCGACGGCCAGACCACCATCGAGGAGGTCATCAAGTACACCTAACCCCACCCCACCCCCATGCCCGAGTTCAAATACACCGCCATCGACCGCAACGGCCAGCAGGCGTACGGCAAGGTCGACGCCGACAGCGCCGACGACGCCCGCAAGAAGCTCATGGCCAAGGGCCTCATGGTCACGGCCCTCGCCGGCGAGGCCGGCGCCGCCGCCAAGCCCGTCGCCGCGCCCGCCAAGGCCGGCTTCCGCTTCGGCGCCAAGGTCACCCAGGAGGAGGTCACCACCATGGCCCGCCAGCTCGCCACGCTGCTGATGGCCGGCCTGCCCCTCCTCCGCGCGCTCGAGCTCATCCACAAGCAGGAGCGCAACCCCGCCTTCAAGGACGTCCTCGGCCAGATCGCCGAGAGCGTCTCGCAGGGCAACAACTTCTCCGAGGCCCTGGCGGCCCACCCGAAGATCTTCGACCGCCTGTTCACCAACATGATCAAGGCGGGCGAGGCGGGCGGCGTCCTCGACAAGGTGCTCGAGCGCCTCGCGGGCTTCCGCGAGAAGGCCCAGCGCATCCAGAAGAAGGTGAAGTCCGCGATGGTCTACCCGGCCGTCGTCGTCTCGGTCGCCGTGGTCATCGTCATCGTGCTCCTGGTCAAGGTCGTGCCGGCCTTCCAGAACCTCCTGGCCGCCCAGAAGACGGCGATGCCCCCCCTGACCGCCTTCGTCATCGGCATCTCGCGCTTCCTGCAGGACTGGATGCTGCCCTCCGAGCTCTCCCTCACCGGCCTCCTGCGCCCCGTCATCGCCTACGGCGTGATCTTCGGCGGCTACACCGCGGCCAAGGTCTGGCTCTCGAGCAAGGCGGGCAAGCAGGTCTTCGACCGCGTCATCTTCAAGCTGCCCAAGGTCGGCGGCTTCGTGCAGATCGTCACGGTCTCCCGCTTCGCCCGCACCTTCGGCACCCTGATGTCCTCGGGCGTGCCCATCCTGCAGTCGATCAACATCACGCGCGACACCCTCTCCAACGTCGTCATCGCCGACTCCCTCGAGCGCGTGCACGACCGGGTGCGCGACGGCGAGCCCCTCTCCGTCCCCCTCGAGCAGTCGGGCGTCTTCCCCCAGATGGTGACCTCCATGATCCAGGTGGGCGAGGAGACCGGCCAGCTGCCCGAGATGCTCAACCGCGTCGCGGACATCTACGACGAGGAGGTCGACAACGCCGTGGGCGCGCTGACCTCGATCATCGAGCCCGTGCTCATCGTGTTCCTCGCGGTGGTCGTCGGCACCATCGTCCTCGCGATGTTCCTGCCCCTCATCACGCTCATCACCCAGATGACCGGAGGCTGAGGCCCGGTCGTTCCCGGCCCAAAAAGGAGGCGGGCTACGTACCCCTACGTAGCCCGCCTTTATTTTCTACTTTGTCTTACTTACCCCATCTCCCGTAGGAGATGATGCTCACAGATTGGGGAAAGTTCCCCCGCCTGACAAGCGGAAAGCGGAATTTACCAGTTGGAAGGCCCCTGCTTGGGGGCGATCGGCGACTTCCGCTGGGTGCAGGGGTAGGATTTGAACCTACGACCTTCAGGTTATGAGCCTGACGAGCTAACCGGGCTGCTCCACCCTGCAATTCAGCGGAAACGGAGGTATGACGGCGGGCGGCGGCCCGGGCAAGGGGAAAGTTGCGGGCCTGGCTCAGACGAAGCCCAGGTCCTTCTGCGCCGCAGGGCCGAGGATCTTGGCCGGGTCGGCCTTGAGGAAGTTGCGCATGACCGTGCCGTAGACCTGGCGGAAGTCCGTCGTGAAGGTGATGTCGTCGTTGGGCTTGATCGCGAGGCTCGGAGGGGTGCCCACCACCGGCGCCTTGATGCCGGTGTGCATGACGAACAACGGGGCGGCCGTGCCGTGGTCGGTCCCGACCGTCGAGTTCTCGGAGGGGCGGCGCCCGAACTCCGAGAAGGTCATCGTCAGGACCTGCTTGTCCAGTCGCTTGGCCTGGAGGTCGGCCTGGAAGGCCGCCATCGAGTCGCTGAGCTCCCTGAGCAGCTGGGCGTGGCGGCCGAGCTGGTTGGCGTGGGTGTCGAAGCCGCCGAGCGTGGCGTAGTAGACGCGGGTCTCCATGCCGGAGGCGATGAGCGCGGCGATGCGCTGGAGCGACTGCCCGAGGCCGCCGCCGGGGTAGGCGACCGACGGCCGGTAGGCGGCGATGACCTCGGCCACCCGGCTCTCGGTGAGGAGGGCGTCCATCATGGC
>VFQS010001263.1_pt1 | contig 23694 bp, 23 predicted proteins | sample 3512361 | NCBI WGS metagenome assembly VFQS01 (sample SAMN10412375, study PRJNA504923) | tailings metagenome | isolation source: Relicate 1 Philex TSF3 active mining | place: Philippines
CGACGTGGTGAAATTGGTAGACACGCTATCTTGAGGGGGTAGTGGCGAAAGCTGTACGAGTTCGAGTCTCGTCGTCGGCACCAAAAGAATAAGTTAAGTTTTCTGCGCTTGACTTGATCGAGGAAGTGGTTGCGTTTAGGTTTGAATTGAGCAATCACTCAAGCATGCAATTAACATCTCAATGTTGCGTTTTTATACGGATAAGCTAACGTGAACCTCGAAAATTATTTCCCAGTTCTTCTCTTTATTTTGGTCGGTATTGCGGTTGGTATTGTGCCGCAAGTTCTTGGGCGCGTTCTTGCGCCGCATCGTCCAGATAATCAAAAAACATCTGCTTATGAGTGTGGCTTTGAAGCCTTTGAAGATGCGCGTATGAAGTTTGACGTGCGTTACTATCTCATTGCAATTCTCTTTATTTTGTTCGACTTGGAAACTGCATTCTTCTTCCCATGGGCTGTGTCTGTGAAAGAGTTGGGGTGGACGGGTTTCTTGGTGATGCTTGGCTTCATCTTGGAATTTGCGGTCGGTTTTTGGTACATCTGGAAAAAAGGCGCACTCGATTGGGAGTGACCTCATAGGAAAAGCTTATGTCAATTGAAGGCGTATTAAGCGAAGGCTTTGTTACCACTAGTTTGGACAAGCTGATTAATTGGACGCAAACAGGTTCGATGTGGCCCATGACGTTTGGTCTGGCATGCTGTGCTGTTGAGATGATGCATGCAGGTTGTTCTCGTTATGACTTGGATCGTTTTGGTGTGGTGTTTCGTCCATCTCCACGTCAGTCGGATGTGATGATTGTTGCTGGAACTTTGTGTAATAAGATGGCGCCGGCCTTGCGTAAAGTTTATGATCAGATGGCCGAGCCTCGTTGGGTGGTCTCTATGGGGTCATGCGCGAATGGTGGTGGTTATTATCATTATTCATGCTCCGTCGTGCGTGGTTGTGATCGCATTGTTCCAGTTGATATCTATGTGCCGGGTTGTCCACCAACAGCGGAAGCCTTAATTTACGGCATTATTCAGTTGCAGAACAAGATCAAGCGTACCAATACCATAGCCCGTTAAACGCTTTGGCAGAGAAATTTATACATTAAGACAAAATGACTACCAAATTAGAAAATCTCGAGTCGGCAGTAAAAGGTGTCATCGGTGAGCGACTTGTGCAGTCGCATTTGGCGCTCGGTGAGTTGACTGTTGTTGTTTCGGCTAAAGATTATTTGCAAGTGATGTTTGACTTGCGAGATAGTGCTGCTACTTGCTTCGAGCAATTAATCGATCTTTGTGGAGTTGATTATTCCACTTATGGTGATGGACTTTGGCAAGGTAAGCGATTTGCTGTGGTGTCACATTTGACTTCAGTTAAACATAACTGGCGCTTGCGTGTTCGTGTGTTTGCGGAAGATGATGAATTTCCTATTGTGGCATCATTGGTGGATGTCTGGAGTGCGGCGAATTGGTACGAGCGTGAAGCATTTGATTTCTTCGGTATCTTGTTTGATGGTCACAATGACTTGCGTCGAATTTTGACTGATTACGGATTTATTGGTCATCCTTTCCGAAAAGATTTTCCAATTTCAGGATATGTTGAGATGCGTTATGACGCAGATCAAAAGCGTGTGGTCTATCAACCTGTCACAATTGAGCCACGTGAAAATACGCCACGTATTATTCGCGAAGAAAATTACGGGATTAAGGGTTAAGGACGCGACATGGCAGAGATTAAGAATTACACCTTAAATTTTGGTCCTCAGCATCCAGCTGCGCATGGTGTGTTGCGTTTGGTGCTTGAGTTGGATGGTGAAGTTATTCAACGAGCTGATCCGCACATTGGTTTATTGCATCGTGCGACAGAAAAATTGGCGGAACAAAAAACCTTCCTGCAATCCGTTCCTTACATGGATCGTCTGGATTACGTTTCCATGATGTCCAACGAGCATGCCTACGTGATGGCAATCGAAAAAATGCTCGGCTTAGAAGTTCCATTGCGTGCGCAATATATTCGCGTGATGTTTGATGAAATTACACGTATTTTGAATCACTTGCTGTGGATTGGTGCGCACGGTTTGGACGTGGGCGCGATGGCGGTGATGTTGTATGCATTCCGTGAGCGTGAAGATTTGATGGACTGCTATGAAGCAGTTTCTGGTGCGCGTATGCATGCTGCATACTATCGTCCTGGTGGTGTGTATCGTGATTTGCCAGATGAGATGCCAAAGCATAAAGCATCTATTTTGAAAAATGAAAAAGCAATTCGTTTGTTGAATGAAAATCGTCAAGGCTCCTTGCTTGATTTTATTGAGGACTTCACAAACCGTTTTCCAAAATATGTCGACGAGTACGAAACTCTATTGACCGATAACCGTATTTGGAAACAACGTCTGGTTGGAATTGGTGTTGTCTCGCCAGAGCGTGCATTGGCAATGGGCTTTACCGGGCCTATGCTGCGTGGATCTGGAATCGAATGGGATATTCGCAAAAAACAACCTTACGAAGTTTATGATTTGCTTGACTTCGATATTCCAGTTGGTGTGAATGGTGATAGTTATGATCGCTATTTGGTACGCGTGGAAGAGATGCGTCAGTCAAATCGTATCATTAAGCAATGTGTTGAGTGGTTGCGCAATAACCCAGGTCCAGTGATGTCAACGAATCACAAGGTTGCTCCACCTAGTCGCGTTAATATGAAGTCGAATATGGAAGAGTTGATCCATCACTTCAAATTGTTCACGGAAGGCTTTCATGTGCCTGCTGGTGAGGTGTATTCCGCAGTTGAGCATCCAAAAGGTGAATTTGGCATTTATCTGATGTCAGATGGTGCGAATAAGCCATACCGCATGAAGATTCGTGCTCCTGGTTTTGCCCATTTGCAAGGTCTAGATGAGATGGCAAAAGGTCATATGATTGCGGATGCGGTAACCATTATTGGTACCCAAGATATCGTATTTGGTGAAATTGACCGCTAATTCGTGAATCGTAAAATTTAATATTGATAGTTGATCGGCCCTATGTAAGCGCCGATATTTGAGGCAAAAGCGATGGTCTTATCAGAGCAAGCACTAAAAAAAATTGATCGCGAATTGGCGAAATTTCCTGCGGATCAACGTCAGTCGGCTGTTATGGCTGCGCTGGCGATTGCACAAGACGAAACTAATTGGTTGTCGCCAGAGGTTATGCAATTCGTTGCCGATTATATTGGTATGCCTGCAGTTGCAGTGCAAGAGGTAGCGACCTTCTACAATATGTACAACACAAAGCCAGTCGGTAAGCACAAAATTACCGTTTGCACCAATTTGCCTTGTGCTTTGTCTGGAGGTGAGCGAGCTGCGCATCACCTAAAGCAAAAATTAGGTTTAGATTACAAAGAAACGAGTGCTGACGGTCAGTTTACCTTAATGGAAGGTGAATGCATGGGTGCCTGCGGTGATGCTCCAGTATTGCTAGTCAATAACAAACGCATGTGTAGCTTTATGTCGAATGAAAAGATCGATGCCTTGGTTAGTGAATTAAGTCAGACAACAGGGGCGGGGAAATAATGACGAGCCTACATAATCGCCATATCAAGCCATTAATTCTCGCGGGTTTAGATGGAAAAAACTGGCATCTGCAAGATTACGTTGCACGTGGTGGATATCAATCATTGAAACGTATTTTGGATGAAAAAATCCCTCCAGAGCAAGTCATCGCAGAGCTGAAAGCATCTTCCTTGCGCGGTCGCGGTGGTGCAGGTTTCCCAACGGGATTGAAGTGGAGCTTTATGCCGCGTCAATTTCCAGGTCAAAAATATCTCGTCTGCAATACGGACGAGGGCGAACCAGGTACATTTAAAGATCGCGACATCATTCGCTACAATCCGCATGCCTTGATCGAAGGTATGGCGATTGGCGCGTACGCAATGGGTATCACGGTTGGTTACAACTATATCCACGGTGAGATTTTCGCTGATTACGATCGCTTTGAAGAAGCCTTGGAAGAAGCGCGTGCCGCTGGCATGCTCGGTGATCGCATTCACGGCTCTGACTTCTCATTCCAGTTACATGCTTTCCATGGTTATGGTGCCTACATCTGCGGTGAAGAAACAGCATTGTTGGAATCATTAGAAGGCAAAAAAGGTCAACCTCGCTTTAAGCCGCCTTTCCCAGCGACCTTTGGTTTGTATGGTAAGCCAACGACAATCAACAACACAGAAACCTTTGCTGCTGTCCCATTTGTATTAGCAATGGGCGGTGAAGCTTATGCTGCTTTGGGTAAGCCAAACAATGGCGGTACTAAGATTTTCTCTATGTCTGGTGACGTAGCAAAGCCGGGCAATTACGAAGTGCCACTTGGCACACCATTTGCGACTTTACTTGAGTTGGCAGGTGGCATGCGTGACGGTAGAAAAATCAAAGCGGTTATTCCAGGTGGATCATCTATGCCAGTCTTGACTGGCGATGTGATGATGGCGACAGATATGGATTACGACTCTATCGCTAAAGCCGGATCTATGCTTGGTTCTGGTGCGGTAATTGTGATGGATGAAACACGCTGCATGGTTAAGTCTTTGCTGCGTTTGTCTTACTTCTATTTCGAAGAGTCTTGCGGTCAATGTACGCCTTGTCGTGAGGGCACAGGTTGGCTGTATCGCATGGTGCATCGCATTGAAAACGGTCAAGGTCGTCCAGATGATTTAGATATGTTGAATGCGATTGCAGACGGCATTCAAGGTCGTACGATTTGCGCTTTGGGCGATGCAGCTGCAATGCCTGTTCGTGCATTTGTTAAGAATTTCCGTGAAGAGTTTGAATACCATATCGAGCATAAACATTGCTTGGTTCCGACTTATTTATAAACAAGGCTTTAGTTTGTTCTTGAATTGAAACTTCATTCAAGTCTGAATATTTATTCGCTTAGCGTACCCAGAGCACACCATGGTTGAAATTGAAATAGACGGCAAAAAAGTAGAAGTCCCTGCGGGAAGCATGGTCATGGAAGCTGCCAATAAACTTGGCACTTACATTCCTCACTTTTGCTATCACAAGAAATTGTCGATTGCAGCAAACTGCCGCATGTGTTTAGTGGAAGTTGAAAAAGCTCCTAAGCCATTACCAGCATGCGCGACGCCGGTTACGCAAGGCATGATTGTGCGCTCCAATAGTGATAAAGCGACTAAAGCACAAAAAGATGTAATGGAATTCTTGTTGATCAATCACCCATTGGATTGCCCGATTTGCGATCAGGGCGGTGAGTGTCAATTACAGGATTTGGCAGTAGGCTATGGTAAGACCAGTTCACGTTATCAAGAAGAGAAGCGTGTTGTTTTCCACAAAAACGTAGGCCCATTGATTTCAATGGAAGAGATGAGCCGCTGTATTCATTGCACGCGCTGTGTCCGCTTTGGTCAAGAAGTCGCCGGGGTAATGGAACTCGGTATGCTGGGTCGTGGCGAGCACTCTGAAATTACTTCCTTTGTCGGTAGGACTGTTGATTCTGAATTGTCTGGCAATATGATTGATCTTTGCCCTGTTGGCGCATTGACCTCTAAGCCTTTCCGTTATTCTGCTCGTACTTGGGAATTGTCTCGTCGTAAGTCCGTTAGTGCGCATGATGGACTCGGTTCCAATTTAATCGTTCAGGTTAAAAACAATAAAGTAATGCGTGTTGTTCCTTTAGAGAATGATGCAGTGAACGAGTGCTGGATTTCGGATAAAGATCGTTTTGCTTATGAAGGTTTGAATAGCGCAGATCGATTGACCAAGCCTATGTTGAAGCAGGGCGGCCAATGGCAAGAAACTGACTGGCAGACCGCATTGGAATATGTGGCGCATGGTTTGAAGAATGTGAAACATGAACACGGTGCGAACTCGATTGCTGGTTTGTCGACTGCAAATTCCACCTTGGAAGAAATGAGTTTGTTGGCACGCGTGGTTCGTGGCATGGGCTCTGAAAATATCGAGACGCGTTTGCGCCAATCAGACTTTGCACTGACAGCAAAGATTAAACCGTGGTTGGGTATGTCAATTGCGGCATTTGCGCAGTTGAAAAATGTTTTTGTGATTGGTTCTTTCTTACGTAAAGATCATCCATTGCTGGCAGCGCGTTTGCGTCAGGCAGTGAAGTCTGGTGCGAAATTAAGCGTTTTGCATGCAACCGACGATGAACTGTTAATGAAGGTCGCTACTAAGACCGTATTAGCGCCATCTGCTTGGTTGTCTTTCTTGTCTGAAGTTGCCACCGCAGTTGCCAACACTAAGCAAATTGCGAAACCAGCTGGATTGGCAGAGGTAACTGTATCAGAATCAGCACAAGCAATTGCGACCAGCTTATTGTCTGGCGCGGAAGCGGCTTCATCTGGTGTTTTCCTAGGAAATACAGCAGCGCAACATCCTGACGCTGCTAAACTTCACGCTTTAGCACAATGGATTGCACAGAATACTGGCGCTGGCTTTGGCTATCTGACAGAAGCGGCAAATACTGTCGGTGCTTATTTGGCTGATGCGGTACCAGCGAGTGCGGAAGTTGCAGCAAAAGTCTTGAGTAATGCACGTAAAGCAGTAATCTTGTTGAATGCCGAGCCTGAACACGATTTTGCAAATCCAAGCCAAGCACAAGCTGTGTTGGCGCAAGCTGATATGGTTGTGGTCATGTCTCCATTTAAGCACGGCATGGAATATGCTGATGTATTGTTGCCAGTCTCTCCTTACACAGAAACTGCAGGTACTTTTGTAAACTGTGAAGGTCGTGCGCAAAGTTTCCACGGTGTAGTTAAACCTTTGGGCGACACTCGTCCAGCATGGAAGGTCTTACGCGTACTTGGTAACTTGCTAGGCTTGGACAACTTTGAATTTGAAACAGCCGAATCAGTTCGCGATGCGGTGTTGGGGCAAGGACAAACTGATTTGTCGAATAAATTAACTAATTGGGCTGATGTTGCTATTGCGACTTCTGCCGCGGTTACTGGTTTAGAGCGTGTTTCTGATGTGCCGATTTACAGTACAGATGCAATTGTTCGTCGTGCCGAATCCTTACAGCGTACCGCTGACGCAAAAGTGAGCGTAGTGAGTTTAAGTGCTGCGGAGTTTGCTCGCCTTGGTATCGCAGATGGTGATTTTGTAAAACTCACACAAGCAGGTGCTTCAGTTATGGTTTCTGCCAAGCTTGATAAATCTTTGCCCGCGACAGTCGTACGCGTGGCTGCCGGTGTTTTGGCAACGCATCAACTGGGTGCGATGTTCGGCCCAATTAATGTGGAGCGTGCATAATGAATTTCTTAGATACGGTTCAATCTTACGGCGTGCAATACCTTGGTGGTTTGTGGCCATTAGTGTGGACGTTGATCAAGATTGTTTGCATCACATTACCAGTGATGGGCTGCGTTGCTTATTTGACCTTGTGGGAACGTAAAATGATTGGCTGGATGCATGTGCGTCTTGGTCCAAATCGGGTCGGCCCAGCTGGTCTATTGCAGCCTATTGCAGATGCTTTGAAGTTGTTGCTTAAAGAAATCATTATTCCAGCAAAAGCGAATAAGGTTTTATTCGTTATCGCTCCGATTATGACGATTATGCCGGCTTTAGCTGCGTGGTCGGTTGTGCCTTTTGGCCCAGATGTGGTGTTGGCGAATGTAAATGCTGGCTTGTTGTTGATCATGGCGATTACATCGATGGAAGTCTACGGCATTATCATCGCGGGTTGGGCTTCAAATTCGAAATATGCTTTCCTCGGTGCGATGCGCGCATCGGCGCAAATGGTTTCTTACGAAATCGCGATGGGCTTCGTTTTGGTTATTGTGTTGATGGTCTCCGGTAGTTTAAATTTAATTGATGTAGTTAATGGTCAATCTAAAGGTTACTTCGCAGAGCAAGGCTGGAATTTCTTGTCTTGGAACTGGTTGCCGTTGTTGCCAATGTTTGTGATTTACATCATTTCCGGTATTGCCGAAACAAATCGCCATCCTTTCGACGTTGTTGAAGGTGAGTCTGAGATCGTTGCTGGTCATATGGTTGAATACTCTGGTATGTCCTTTGCGATGTTCTTCTTGGCAGAGTATGCCAACATGATTTTGATTTCTGCACTCGCGTCTTTAATGTTCTTGGGTGGATGGAATTCTCCAATTGGTCATGAGGTTCCTGTACTAGGCTTGTTAGCTTATTTACCTGGATGGATTTGGTTGGGTGTGAAAACCTTCTTTGTGGTGTCCCTGTTTATTTGGGCACGTGCTTCTTTCCCACGTTATCGCTATGATCAAATTATGAGATTGGGCTGGAAAGTATTTATCCCACTGACCTTGGTTTATTTGGTTATCGTCGCTGCATGGATGCAAACCTCCTGGAATATTTGGAAGTAATCAGCTAAAGAAAAACGCTAGCAAATAATGGAAGCAAATAATGGAAGCAATTAAGGATTTCTTTGGCAGTTTAATGCTGCGCGAGTTGATCAAGGGCTTGGCCTTGACTGGTCGTTATATGTTTGCACGTAAAATCACGGTGCAGTTTCCTGAGGAAAAAACACCTCAGTCTCCACGTTTTCGTGGTTTGCATGCTTTGCGTCGTTATCCAAATGGTGAAGAGCGTTGTATCGCATGTAAATTGTGTGAAGCAGTGTGCCCAGCGATGGCAATCACGATTGAGTCCGATCAACGTGAGGATGGTTCACGTCGTACCACACGCTATGACATCGATTTGACTAAGTGTATCTTCTGCGGTTTTTGCGAAGAATCTTGCCCGGTTGATTCCATTGTTGAAACGCATGTATTGGAATATCACGGTGAAAAACGGGGTGACTTGTATTTCACTAAAGAGATGTTGCTGGCAGTGGGTGATCGTTACGAACCAGAGATTGCGGCAGCACGTCAAGCTGACGCCAAATACCGCTAAGACTGGAAGAGCCGAATTATGGATTTTGTTACTGCTTTATTTTATGCATTCTCAGCGATTTTGATTCTCGCTGCGACACAGGTGATTACTGCGCGTAATCCTGTTCATGCTGCATTGTTTTTAGTGTTGTCGTTCTTTACTGCAGCGGGCATCTGGTTGTTATTGAAAGCGGAGTTTTTAGCGATTGTGTTGGTGTTGGTTTATGTTGGCGCTGTCATGGTCTTGTTTTTATTCGTCGTGATGATGTTAGATATCAATATGGATAAATTACGCGAGGGCTTTTGGGGGCGTTTGCCGTTAGCTGCAATCGTTGGCGTGATCGTAGCGCTTGAAATGTCCGCGGTATTGTTGAAGGGCTTTTTGCGTCCTGACAATTCAGTGCCAGCAGCTGCGTCTGAAATTGGCGGAACAAAAGCATTAGGTATAGAGATTTTTACGAATTACATTTTTGCGTTTGAAGTTGCGGCAGTAATTTTGTTATTGGCGATTGTTGCAGCGGTAGCCTTAACGTTGCGTCGTCGCAAAGACAGCAAGTATTTTGATCCAGCTGCGGCGGTGAAAGTGAAGCGCGCTGATCGTATTCGTATCGTCAGCATGAAGGCGGAGTCTGATCGCACAGCGACGCAAAACGATGCACAGACAAATACAGAAAAAACAGGTGCATAAATGACTTTGACATTAACTCACTTTTTGATTTTAGGCGCGATTTTATTTGCGATTTCAGTAGTTGGTATTTTCATGAATCGCAAGAACATCATCGTTTTATTGATGGCAATAGAATTGATGTTGTTATCAGTGAACATGAATTTCGTAGCGTTCTCTCACTATCTTGGGGATGCTGCGGGGCAGATATTTGTGTTTTTCATTTTGACGGTAGCCGCTGCTGAATCAGCGATAGGATTAGCGATTCTGGTTGTTTTATTCCGTAATTTGGACACAATCAATGTTGACGACTTGGGAAGCTTGAAAGGCTAATAGCTAGTATTTTTAGCGGATAATTTTTTTAGTCGGCGACAAGTAAGACAATTCTAGAATTTAAAAGAATCAAGATAACAAAGGGTCATTATGGCGGGGCAACTTAACCCACATTTATTGCTGGCAGTACCATTAGCACCATTAGCTGGTGCGGCAATAGCAGGTCTGTTAGGCACCAAATTTTTTGGAAATCTGGTTGGACGCAAGGTGTCGCATTCTGCGACGATTCTTGGGGTCTTGATCGCTTTTATTTTGTCTTGTATGACTTTATCCGAAGTTTTGGATGGAGCAAGATACAACGCGACTTTATATCACTGGATGACAGTGGGTAGTTTGAAGTTGGAAGTTGGTTTTTTAGTCGATAGTTTGACAGCGATGATGATGTGCGTGGTCACATTCGTGTCGCTGATGGTGCATATCTACACTGTTGGTTACATGGCGGAAGATGAAGGCTATAACCGCTTCTTTGCTTATATCTCCTTGTTCACATTCTCGATGTTGATGCTCGTCATGAGCAATAACTTCTTGCAGCTTTTCTTCGGTTGGGAAGCGGTTGGCTTGGTATCTTATTTGTTGATCGGTTTTTGGTATACCAAGCCGACGGCAATTTATGCCAACATGAAAGCATTTTTGGTCAATCGCGTTGGTGATTTTGGCTTCATTTTAGGTATTGGTTTGTTGGTTGCTTACACTGGTTCGATGGATTATGCCGAAGTGTTCGCAAAGAAAGAGCAGCTCGCTCCCTTGATGTTGCCTGGCACGGATTGGATGTTAATTACTGTTGCATGTATTTGCTTGTTCATTGGTGCGATGGGTAAATCTGCACAATTTCCTTTGCATGTTTGGTTGCCAGACTCTATGGAAGGTCCAACACCGATCTCTGCATTGATTCATGCTGCAACGATGGTGACCGCTGGTATTTTTATGGTCGCTCGTATGTCACCGTTGTTTGAGATGTCCGACACAGCCTTGAGTTTTATCATGGTTATCGGTTCTATCACCGCATTGTTCATGGGCTTCCTTGGCATTATTCAGAATGATATTAAACGTGTCGTCGCGTACTCAACATTATCTCAATTGGGATATATGACCATTGCTTTGGGCGCTTCGGCTTACTCTGTCGCCGTGTTCCATCTGATGACGCACGCTTTCTTCAAAGCCTTATTGTTCTTGGCAGCTGGTTCCGTCATCATAGGTATGCACCATGATCAAGATATTCGTAACATGGGTGGCCTGCGTAAATACATGAAGATCACTTGGATCACATCTTTGCTAGGTTCTTTAGCTTTGATTGGTACGCCATTCTTCTCTGGTTTCTATTCAAAAGATTCGATTATTGAAGCAGTGATGTTGTCACATCTGCCTGGCTCTGGTTTCGCTAAATTCGCGGTATTGGCTGGTGTGTTCGTGACCGCGTTTTACTCTTTCCGTATGTATTTCTTGGTGTTCCATGGCAAAGAAAACTTCGGACATGCACATGCTGCACATGGACACGACGACCACCATGATGATCATCATCATGGCTTGGCACCAGGACAAAAACCACATGAATCGCCTGCTGTAGTTTGGGTTCCACTCGTGTTGTTAGCGTTCCCATCTGTATTGATTGGTTTGTACGTGATCGAACCTATGCTATATGGTGATTTCTTTAAAGATGTGATCTTTGTTGATTCACATGCACATCATGCGATGAGTGAGTTAAAGCAAGAGTTCCATGGCTGGCAAGCGATGGCTGTGCACTCTTTACAAACTGCGCCATTGTGGTTGGCGGTAGCTGGCGTTGCTTTGTCTTATTACTTCTACATGGTGAAACCATCGATCCCTACCATGATTAAGCAGAAGTTCAGTGCAGTATTTGCTTTGCTTGATAATAAATACTACATGGACAAATTTAACGAAGTCGTATTTGCTGGTGGTGCGCGCTTATTGGGCGGTGGCTTGTGGAATGTGGGCGACAAAGGTTTGATTGATGGTTTAGTCGTAAATGGTAGTGCGAAATTAGTTGGCTTGTTCTCCAAATTAATTCGCTTGTTCCAGACTGGATTCATTTATCACTATGCGCTGGTAATGATTTTGGGTGTATTAGGCTTCTTGATTTATTTCATGCATTTTGCGCCTACACCGTTTGCTAAATAAGTGACCATAATAAGATAATCATGATGCTGTCAAACTCTCCATTATTAAGCCTGTCGATTTGGTTACCTATCGCATTTGGCGTTTTCGTATTAGCTTTTGGTCGTGATAAGAACCCATCATTGGTTCGTCTGATTGCCTTAGTTGGTTCGCTAATTAGCTTTGCTGTCACAATTCCTGTGATTCAAGGATTTGATAACGCTGCGCATGGTATGCAGTTTGTTGAACGATTCAATTGGATCGAACGATTTAATGCTTTCTATGCGCTCGGTGTCGATGGCATCTCAATGTGGCTAGTGCCTTTGACCGCATTTATTACGGTTATCGTCGTTATTGCGGCATGGGAAGTGATCGAGAAAAATGTGGCTCAATACATGGGCGCGTTCTTGATTCTGTCTGGTCTCATGATTGGTGTTTTCTGCGCGACAGACGGATTGTTGTTTTATGTCTTCTTCGAAGCGACATTGATTCCGATGTACATCATCGTAGGTATTTGGGGCGGACCGAATCGTGTTTATGCTGCATTCAAATTTTTCTTATACACCTTGCTCGGCTCTTTGTTGACTCTGGTAGCAATCATTTATCTCTACTTCAAGTCAAATCAATCTTTCGATATCTTGACTTGGCATCAATTGCCATTGAGTTTGCATGAGCAAATTCTGTTATTTATTGCATTCTTAATGGCTTTCGCCGTGAAAGTTCCGATGTGGCCAGTGCACACATGGTTGCCTGATGCTCACGTCGAGGCACCAACTGGTGGTTCTGTGGTTTTGGCAGCGATTATGTTGAAGCTTGGTGCTTATGGCTTCTTGCGTTTCTCTTTACCAATTGCGCCAGATGCAAGCCACTATTTATCTGGCATGATGATTACGCTGTCTTTGATTGCCGTCATCTATATTGGCCTAGTAGCACTGGTGCAGAAGGACATGAAAAAACTGGTTGCGTACTCATCAATTGCCCACATGGGTTTCGTGACACTTGGCTTCTTCATGTTTAATGAATTAGCAGTGCAGGGCGCGATTGTACAAATGATTTCGCATGGCTTTATTTCTGCTGCGATGTTCTTGTGTATTGGCGTTTTGTATGATCGCGTACATTCACGTGAAATCGCTGACTACGGTGGAGTGGTCAATACCATGCCTAAGTTTGCCGCTTTATTCGTTTTATTCTCGATGGCGAATTGCGGTCTTCCAGCTACTTCTGGTTTCGTTGGCGAATTTATGGTCATCATTGGCGCTGTTAAATTTAACTTCTGGATTGGTTTATTAGCTGCGACAGCTTTAATTTTCGGTGCAGCCTATTCCTTGTGGATGGTTAAACGTGTGGTGTTTGGTGCGATTACGCATGACCATGTAGCTAAATTAAGCGACTTAAATAGCCGTGAGTTCTTTATGTTGGGTGTGTTAGCAATCGCTGTGATTGCTATGGGACTCTATCCAGCGCCATTTACCGATGCTATGCAAGTATCCGTGGCCGATTTGTTGAAGCATGTTGCAACTTCGAAAATTGCTCCATAATCGTCATTAGAAATTAGAAATCAATAATATGAACATGATTCCAACATCACTGTATCCTGAGATATTTTTACTGCTATCGATTTGTGCGATCTTGTTGATCGATATGTTTCTGGCTGACGATAAGCGCAATGTGACGTATGCGTTGAGCCTGATTGCTTTGGGCGTATGCGGTGTGCTAACGATGAACGCAACGACATCTAGTCCGGTTTATCTCAGCAATAATATGTTTGTCTCTGATGCAATGTCTAACTTGCTAAAGATGTTTAGTTACATTGCGGTAGGCGTCACTTTGATTTATGGTCGCCAATATGCAAGCGACCGCGGAATGACTAATGGCTTGCTTGGCGGTGAATTTTACGTGCTAGCTTTATTCGCATTGCTGGGCCAGATGGTCATGATTTCAGGTAATAATCTTTTGATTATTTATCTTGGTTTAGAGTTGATGTCCCTAGCATTATATGCCTTGGTTGCATTGCGTCGTGACCATACGGTTTCTACTGAGGCGGCGATGAAGTATTTTGTATTGGGTGCTTTAGCTTCTGGTTTCTTGTTGTACGGAATCTCTATGCTCTACGGTGCGACTGGTACATTGAACTTGAATGAAATGTCTGTCATTGCCGCTTCCGCCACCGCAAACAAACCAATTTTGGTGTTTGGTATCGTATTTTTGGTAGCAGGTTTAGCTTTTAAATTAGGCGTTGTGCCGTTCCATATGTGGGTGCCTGACGTTTATCAAGGTTCGCCTACGGTCGTAACCCTGTTATTAGGTGGTGCTCCTAAATTAGCAGCATTTGCAATTACTTATCGCTTGTTGGTGGAAGGCTTGTTCCCACAAGTAGTCGACTGGCAGCAAATGTTGATGGTCCTCGCTGTATTATCTATGGCAATTGGTAATATTACTGCGATTGCTCAAACCAATTTGAAGCGTATGTTGGCTTACTCAACGATTTCTCAAATGGGTTTTATGCTGCTCGGTTTCTTATCTGGTGTTTCAAACGGCAACATTAGTTTAGCTGGAGAAGCTTACAGTGCGTCGATGTTTTATGCGATCACCTATGTGATGACAACTTTGGGTACGTTCGGCATTATTTTGTTGTTGTCACGTGCTGGTTTTGAGGCAGAAAATATCGCTGACCTCAAAGGTCTAAATAAGCGCAATAAGTGGTTCGCTTTCATTATGTTGTTGCTGATGTTCTCGTTGGCGGGTATTCCTCCGTTGATGGGTTTCTACGCTAAATTGTCGGTCTTAAGTTCAGTCGTTGCAGCGGGTCAGATTTGGTTAGCAGTGGTTGCTGTCTTGTTCTCTTTGATCGGTGCTTTCTACTACTTACGTGTGGTTAAGGTGATGTACTTTGATGAGCCTGTTGATACTTCTCCTATCGTTGCCCACATGGACTTGAAGATCGTCTTAAGTGCGAATGGTTTAGCAGTGCTGATTTTGGGTATCATGCCAGGCTCATTATTGCAAAGCTGTATTAACGCAATTAAGAGCACTTTGGCTTCTTAAATTGGTTGACTATTCCTTTAGACGAGAAGTGCTTTGAATACATCACTATCAAGTTCGCTTGTGATTGTCGTGGCACTTCTTGCCGCTAGCTTGCCATTCTTTACAGAGCGTGTTTTTGGCTTAATACAATTGAATAGCAAGAAAAGTGTATGGCTGCGATTGTTAGAATTGCTTGTGCTTTATTTTGTCGTCGGTGCACTTGGATTTCTACTTGAATCGAATGCAGGTAATCGCTTTCCACAAGGATGGGAGTTTTATGCGATTACCGCTTGTCTTTTCATTGTCTTTGCTTTCCCTGGTTTTGTTTATCGCTATTTACGAAAAAGCGCAGATTAAGGTTTGGAATCGCCATGCGCATACTTGATCTAGAACCTGATCAAAATCCTCAATTAGCAGAAACCAAAATTGATAGTCGGTCAGTCTATCAAGGTAGCTTTTTACAAGTAGAAAAAGATACCGTTAAACTGCCTGACGGCAAATTAGTCACCAGAGAATACATCAAGCATCCTGGTGCTGTCGTGATTCTTCCCTTATTTGATGATGGCTCGGTCTTGATGGAGCGTCAGTTTCGTTATCCTCTGAATCAAGTCTTCATTGAATTTCCAGCTGGGAAGATTGACCCAAACGAGGATTCACTCGTCTGCGCTAAACGTGAACTTAAAGAGGAAACTGGCTATACCGCTAGTGAATGGCAGTTTGTTTGCACAATTCATAACGCAATTGCTTATGCTGATGAGCACTTAGATATTTATCTCGCGCGTGGTTTAGTCGCAGGTGATGCAAAGCTCGATGAAGAAGAGTTTTTGGAGACCTTTACGGTGCCACTTTCTGAATTGTTGGACTGGGTCAAAGCAGGAAAAGTCACGGATGTAAAAACGGTGATTGGTGCGTTTTGGTTAGATAAGCTGGTAAACCAAGAATGGAATTTATAAAAAAAAACCGCTGAAAACAGCGGTTTTTTTATGTTCCGAAATGGATCTGTTGATGGATCTATTCAATTACGGATCTTACTGTTGACCAATTACATACTTGGGTAGTTCGGCCCGCCACCACCTTCAGGTGTCACCCATACGATATTCTGTGTCGGGTCTTTAATGTCGCAAGTTTTACAGTGCACACAGTTTTGTGCATTGATTTGCAAGCGATCGTTGCCTTCATCTGTTTTCACAAATTCATATACACCTGCTGGGCAGTAACGGCTTTCTGGACCTGCATATTTTGCTAAATTAACGTTGACCGGCACGCTAGCATCTTTCAATGTCAGATGGATAGGCTGATCTTCAGCGTGGTTGGTGTTAGAGATGAATACAGAAGACAAGCGATCAAAAGTTAACTTACCGTCTGGCTTAGGATAGTTAATCGGTGTGAACTCAGAAGCAGGGCGCAGACAGGCATGGTCTGGTGTCGAATGGCGCAAAGTCCAGGGCGCTTTACCTCGCAATAACACTTGATCTAGCCATACCAAAGGTGAACCGTAAGCACCTTTTTTCAATAAATTTTTGACGTTACGCGCGACATGTAATTCTTCATGCAACCAAGAGGCTTCAAATGCGCTTGTGTAAGCGATCAACTCGTCATGCTGTCGATTGGCACCCAGTGCTTCAAATGCCGCGGTCGCTGCGAGCATACCTGTTTTGATTGCAGCATGACTTCCTTTAATTCGGCTCATGTTTAAGAAGCCTGCATCACAGCCAATTAAGGCGCCACCCGGAAAAGTTAGTTTGGGCAGTGATTGTAGTCCACCAGCGGTGATCGCACGTGCGCCATAGGAAATACGTTTGGCACCTTCAAAGAAGCCACGAATCGTAGGATGAGTCTTAAACCGTTGAAATTCTTCAAACGGCGAAATGTATGGGTTCTCGTAAGCTAGACCGACCACATAACCGACGGCTACTTGATTGTTCTCTAAGTGGTAAAGGAATGAGCCAGCATAGTCACTCATCATTGGCCAGCCAGTCGTGTGAACCACTAGGCCTTCTTGATGTTTGGATGGATCAATCTCCCATAATTCCTTAATGCCGATACCGTAAGATTGAGGGTCTTTCCCTTTATCAAGTTCATACTTGGCGATCATCTGTTTGCCAAGATGTCCACGTGCACCTTCTGCAAATAGTGTGTACTTCGCATGCAATTCCATTCCGATTTGGAAGGATGATGAAGCTTCACCTTCGCGATTGACACCCATATTGCCGGTGGCAACCCCTTTTACCGAGCCATCTTCATTGAATAGCACTTCTGCTGCGGTGAAGCCAGGGAATACTTCTACACCAAGCGCTTCTGCTTGCTGTGCAAGCCATCGGGTGACGTTACCAAGCGAGACGATGTAATTGCCTTCGTTATGAAAACATTTTGGAACCAACCAATTTGGCGTTTTAAATGCGCTATTTTCAGTTAGAACATAAATACGATCTTCGGTAACAGGTGTATTTAACGGCGCTCCTAATTCTTTCCAATCGGGGAATAACTCGGCAAGTGCAATCGGATCCATAATTGCGCCAGACAAGATATGTGCGCCAGGTTCGCCACCTTTTTCTAGCACTACTACTGACACTTCTTTTCCGCTTTCCGACGCCAATTGTTTGAGCTTAATTGCAGCAGACAAGCCAGCAGGGCCACCGCCGACAATGACGACGTCATATTCCATCGCATCACGCGGTCCGTATTCTTCTAGTAATTTTTGTGAAGTAGTCATCATAGTAAGGACTTTCTAATTTGAATGCTGTAGCTAGCTAAAGTTGATGCACGATCTTATTGGCACTTACGTAAATGTGCAAGGTGATCGACTAGTGGTGGATTTCTAATGCGTTAATGCTGTTGTAATTTGAATTCGCGCTCGAATTCGAATTATCCCAGATTTTCATTCTAAACCTTAGCTAAGTGCATCGAGAAAATGCTGAATTTCTGTTCAAAGACCAGTCTTTTCCAATAAAAATTGATTTCAGTGGATTAACGATTCAGTAATTGCCCATCGCAATGTTGATTGCGAGTATGATTTCAACGATATTGCTGGGCAATGAAATTCTTATTTATGTAAATTGCTATTTGGCGCAAGCGGTTCTTGTATTGATAATTTGTTGGAGATCGAGATGGGTATAGAAGTTAATTTTGAAGGTAAGGTCGCTCTTGTTACTGGTGCATCTAGTGGATTGGGTGCGCGATTTGCCAAAGTGTTGGCGATGGCTGGTGCGCAGGTTGTGCTGGCATCACGTCGAGTAGATCGTTTAAAAGAATTGCGCGCAGAAATCGAGGCAGATGGTGGCGCTGCTCATGTAGTGACGCTAGATGTGACAGATTACGCGAGTATTAAATCAGCGATCGCACATGCGGAAACTGAGGCTGGCCCGATTGATATTCTGATCAATAATTCCGGAGTCTCGACTCAGCAAAAACTAGTAGATGTTACACCAGAAGATTATGCGTTCGTGATGGATACAAATCAGCGCGGCTCCTTTTTTGTGGCACAGGAAACTGCCAAACGAATGATCGCACGCTATAAAGGCGATCACAAAAAACAGCACCGTATCATCAATATTGCATCTGTTGCTGGATTGCGCGTGATCCCACAATTAGGTATTTACTGCATGAGTAAAGCAGCGGTGGTACAGATGACGAAAGCGATGGCGGTGGAGTGGGGTAAATTTGGAATTAATGTAAATGCGATCTGTCCTGGTTACATTGAAACAGAAATTAACGAAGAACATTTTAGAACCGAACAAGGGAAAAAACTTATTGATATGTTGCCCCGAAAGCGAGTGGGCACACCAGAAGATTTGGATGGATTATTACTTTTGTTAGCTGCAGAAGAGTCTCGTTTCATTAACGGATCTATCGTTTCTGCAGATGATGGCCTTAGTGCGTCTTAGTACGACTTAGTCATTCATTAGTGGTGTTTTAAATAAAAAAGCGCAAAGAAATTCTTTGCGCTTTTTTGATGGTAATTTAATTAAATTTAATCGAATACTGGAGATTCAACTCCCAAAATCTTATGCAATTTTGGTGATGTTGTTGTGTACTGCATGTGGATTTTTTTCTCAGGGAAAATATACGGTGCAGCACCAAAAGCAGCGAGTGCGGCTTCATGGAAGCCAGATAAAATCAATTTTTTCTTACCTGGGTAAGTATTGATGTCGCCGACCGCAAAAATACCAGGTACATTGGTTTCAAATTTTTCCGTGTCCATCACTTTTAATTGCTTACGCTCGATTTCTAAACCCCAATCAGCGATAGGGCCGAGTTTCGGTGATAAACCGAAGAACACCAATAAATCATCGAGTGGCAAGCGACGTGTAACACCATCTGCACCAGTTACTTTGATTTCAGCTAATTTATCATCTTTGGTCTCGATGCCGGTCACTTGGCCGATGATCAATTGCATTTCATAGTTGTCGCACATTTCTTTCATTTTGGCGACTGAGGCAGGAGCTGCACGGAAATCTTCACGACGGTGCAACAAAATCACAGACTCTGCTTTGCCAGCTAACGCTAAAGCCCAATCGAGTGCGGAGTCGCCGCCACCACAAATTACCAAGTTACGACCTTCGAAACGGCTAGGATCTTTGACGCGATAGAATACCTGCGAGCCTTCAAATGCTTCAATGCCGTCTACTTTTAAGGTGCGCGGTTGGAATGAACCAACACCAGCTGCGATGAAGATCGTTTTGGTGATGAACTTTGTACCTAAGGATGTTTCCAAGTCAAAACGACCATCAGCACGGCGTTGCACTAAAGTGACTTCTTGATTTAAATGGAAAGTTGGTTCAAACGGTTCGATTTGTTTGAGCAAATTATCGGTTAATTCTTGACCAGTACAAACTGGAACGGCAGGAATATCGTAGATAGGTTTGTCTGGATATAACTCAACACATTGTCCGCCAACGACTGGCAATGAGTCGATGACGTGTGCTTTGATTTCAAGTAAGCCAAGTTCAAAGACTTGAAACAAGCCAACTGGACCTGCGCCAACGATGACTGCATCGGCTTCGATCACATTGCTTGGAGTAGATACTGCTGGATTTGATGTATTGTCCATACGACTTTAATATTCTTTAGAAAAATGAAGCAAACTGATTTCACTAAATCAGTTCACTAATTACGCAATTATCAAATAATCGCGTGATTACGATTATCGTTCGAGATATTGCAATTTATCTTTCACATCTTTCCACTCATCTGCATCTGATAAGGGAGCGGTAGTTTTTGTGATAGATGGCCAGCTGCGAACCAAATCAGCATTGATTTTGATGAATTGCATCTGGTCTTGCGGCACATCTTCTTCAGCATAGATCGCATTGACTGGGCACTCGGCCACGCAGACTGCGCAATCGATACATTCATCAGGATCAATAACGAGGAAATTTGGACCTGCGCGGAAGCAGTCCACTGGGCAAACATCAACGCAGTCAGTATAACGGCAACGGATGCAGGATTCGGTCACAACGTGGGTCATAACAGGCCTATCAATAAAGAAATCGGGGGATGAAGCGCTACTAGAAAATTGAGGTAGCTGCAAAGCCTTGTATTTTAAGGCAAATCGTTCTAACTCACAATTGCGGCTTAGATAAAATTAGCATAAGTAAATGTGATATCTGGTAATCGATTCTGCGCCGTAAGATCTTAAATTCTTCAAAGTGAGGCTTTGGTGTAACTGGTTTACTGTGCCGTATAATCAGTTTCTCCTTTTAAATTCTGCCTTTTTACTACAAAAGACTATGAAAACTTCCTTGCCAAAGTTGCTTGTCGCACGTGCGATGTTTCCCGATGTGCTCGCGCAATTGAGTAATTTCTTTGAGCTTGAGCTAAATCAAGAGGATAGAATTTTTTCGCCTATTGAACTGGCAGAAAGCTTGCAAGGGAAATTTGGCATGATTTGTACTTCAAGTGCAAAAGTCGATCAAGACTTATTGACTAAGTTATCTGGCGTAAAAATAATCTCTACTATTGCGGTTGGTTACGATAATTTTGATTTGCGAGCATGTACGCGGCATGGGGTGATGGCTACTAATTCACCTGATGTGTTGAATGAAACCACTGCTGATTTTGCATGGTCGCTGATGATGGCAACTGCGAGACGCGTCACCGAAGCTGAGCATTTCTTACGAGCCGGTCTGTGGACGAAATGGAGTGTGGATTTTTTTGTGGGAGCAGATTTGCACGGATCATGTTTGGGAATTTTGGGCATGGGTCGTATAGGGCAGGCAATTGCGCGTCGTGCCAGCGGTTTTGGTATGGAGGTGATTTATCACAATCGTAGTCAACTTAGTGAAGAGAAAGAGTTGGCGGCACATCACGCGCGCTATGTCGATAAACAGACACTATTGCGACAGGCCGATCATTTGATATTGGCGTTGCCGTATTCGCCCGAAGTTCATCATATTATTGGTGCTACCGAACTTGCTCAAATGAAGCCAAGCGCGACCTTAATTAATATTGCGCGCGGAGGGATCGTCGACGATGCTGCTTTAATTCAAGCGCTGCGTAACGGTCAAATTGCGGGTGCAGGATTAGATGTCTTTGAAAATGAACCGCGATTTCACCCTGATTTTTTAGGGTTAAGGAATGTGGTGTTGACTCCGCATATTGCGAGCGCATCTGAGCGAACTCGTAGAGCAATGGTGAATAGGGCAGTCAAAAACATGATTTCGGCAGTACGTGGCGAGGTGCCACCAGATTTACTCAATCCCGAGGTGTTGGAAATCTAATCCTTTTTGAATCCTTTGAAGTTTCCATTTAGATCTGCTTTCGGGGTGAATTAACAGGTACAAAGATTGTTGGTTTGTACCTGTTTACAGATGCCGATTTACCGAAAAATGAGGAGCTTTTTTGCCAAGAATTGTTGGTAAATTAGTCTTTTAGCGATTCGATTAAATCAATATATTGCTGCATTGCTGCTTCATTGGAAGTACCTTTTAATTCTGCCCAAGCGTCAAATTTTGCACGTGCGACAAAGTCAGTCATACCTGGGCGATCACCGCTAGCGTCACCGGAACTAGCTTGCTTGAATAGCGCATAAATTTTCAATAAAGTCATATTGTCAGGACGTTCCGGTAAGTTTTTGGAATCGGCCTGAGCTTGATTAAATTGTTCGACGAGGCTCATAAAGATCTCCTGATGCTGAAAAGGGATAAAAACGCTGAGAAGTATTCATTGAGAAGCATTGATGCGATCATTTGTTGCTCGATCCTGTGTTGCTTCCAGAGCCAAGCTTAACAGTATTGTTATTGCCTTCCTATAGAAGAATCCCTCAAACTGGATTTTGATTTGTTGTTTAGAAAGTTGGGGCGCATAAAAAACGCCAGATTATTCTGGCGTTTTAAGAAAGTAGCTAAGTCAATGCAGTCTGGGCCTAGCGAAAATTAATGTATGGTTGGCTCTGCACCGCAACAAACTTTAAATTTTTTCCCGCTGCCACAAGGGCAAGGATCATTTCTCCCAACTTTTGGCGTATCACGTTTTACGGTAGTTACGCCAGACTTACGTATTGGTGCCCAAAAGCGTCGAATTTCTCCTATCGAGGCTTCTAGTTTTAAGGCTAAGTGATGACATTTTTCAGCTGTATCAACTAGTTTAGTCTCTTCTTCTTTAATTTCTTCTGCGCCGAGCAGGTAGATGGGTTCGAGCAGCGGTGCAATTGTTGGAGATTCCCATGCGGCTTCCCAAGCTTCTGCGCGTAATTGCATACCTTCCCAAAATCCCCAAGCCCAAGTTTCGCCATCAATCAATTCTTTGCCGTTTTCTTCCATCACGCAAAATAATGGTTCGAATTCTTGTGGCGCGACTTCAAAAGTAATTTGAATTTCGTTCATAAAACGCGCTATCAAATTGGTGATGCGCTGCATTTCTTTGGCGTTTTTGAATTTGGGCTCGCCTTGGTCTGGAAGACCCCATACGTGCGGTAACCATTCCGTCATTGCGATTGCCTCAGGTCCAAGCGCGATTGCAGTAAGGTAGCCATGCAGGGCATCCATGGTCATGCCATCATCGCCGACAGCGTCTGACATTAAAAATTTGTCGAGTTCGTTAAACTCTTTGTCACTTAGTGGTTCATCTAGATGCATGATACTTGCTCGTTTCCAGGTGGTTTTTTTTTGATCTTATCGTTGCGTTATTTACGTATTGACTTACGCATTGATTTAATTGCAGAAGTGTAGCGCTTTCTTTCTCTTTCGTGGTGATAAAGCACGTACAATGCGTGTTATGCGCCCAAATATTCTAAATCCTGATGAAAAAATGCTCCATGATCAATTGGATGATCGAGCTTCGACCTCATTAAATCCAACAGACTTCTCCAACTTAAGTCCTGATTGTGTATTTGATGCAATGCATGCACAGGGTTTTCATTGTGATGGACGACTGTTAGCTTTAAATAGCTATGAAAATCGTGTTTACCAGTTAGGTATGGACGACGCGCCACCGTTGGTGGTGAAGTTTTACCGTCCATTGCGCTGGAGTGACGCGCAAATTTGCGAGGAGCATCAATTTGTAAATCAACTTCATGCAGCTGAAATTCCAGTTGTGCCTGCACTCGTAGATACGAGTGGAAATAGTTTGCGGGAATTTGCCGGTTTTCGTTTTGCTGTATTTGTAAGACAAGGTGGACGTGCTCCTGAATTGGATCGTTCTGGAACCTTGGGGTGGATAGGGCGATTTTTGGGGCGTATTCATGCGATTGGTGCGCGCGAACCTTTCCAGTTTCGTCCAACGATCAATCCGCA
>VFQS010001264.1_pt1 | contig 23680 bp, 24 predicted proteins | sample 3512361 | NCBI WGS metagenome assembly VFQS01 (sample SAMN10412375, study PRJNA504923) | tailings metagenome | isolation source: Relicate 1 Philex TSF3 active mining | place: Philippines
TTATCTCAATGGTTTATTGGCTTTCTAGACTATCCCAAAAAAGTGACATGCTCCCATCAAATTCTCTCCCTTTAGTGCGAAGTGCAGTCATCAGTTCGATTTTAGCTTCGCGTGGATCATTAGATATCGCTCTTTCAATTGCTCGATCAACATCAAGTAAAAATGATTGAAAATCTTTATCGTAATTAACAGCTAAATCGGCAAGATGACTAAAAGGTGGATCAGAATAAAAAATATCTTCTTTAGACTTAACAAAATCTTTCTGAAAGCCCTTAAATACATCACTCGCCACTTTGACGCAAGCAACGACAGAAGATTTCTCTAAAAAAGATTTCAAACGTGCTGACACGTCACTTGGACGAACAGAACCGCGCTTAAATTGTCCCAAGTAATCACTAAATAATTCTACTGAATCTTTAAGTGTTTGAGGTTTATGTTGAATCAGCCATTGTTGAATCTCTTCGCGCTCTTGTTTACCTACAGGATTCTTCTGAACACGATTAAGCAAAGACATCATGTCTGCAACATTTTCTGTGTCTGGTCTAATACTTTCATAAATTCTCGGTAATTCTAGGAAATGACGAAAATCCTTAAAAGCATTCCCTCCAAAAACATTAAGATCTGTGTCGATTAAAAACTTTATTTCCTTTTTAGTTAGAAGAATTTGAATAGGAATTAATTGACATTTCTTTCGTCCCACAATAGCGACTGTATGATTAGGATCTATCTTTGATATTGCTTCAATTAGTTCAACGACAACATTCATTGTCATAAAAGCTGCTGGTAAAGATACTATACGAATGTTCGCGTCATCTTTACGCACAGGAATCATCTTTTTATGAATACGATTACTATTATGATTAATAAGATTTTCAGAATGAACAACAATATTTCGAGGACATCTATAGTTTTGGTCTAGTAAGATTGTCTCAAAAAATTTTCCGTTAAGAATTTGACCAAAACTCATTTCAGGCTTTTGTATAAATACAGATGTGCAACCACGCCATTCGTAAATACACTGATCATCATCTCCAACAATAATTAGGCTCGAATCTAAAACATAAGCGATCTCTGCAATCAAGAAAAGATCAAGAATATTTATATCTTGAAACTCATCTATAAGTAAATGTGAAAACTTTTTATTAAGCAATTTGCTTTGAGCTTGGTGATTGCTAACAAGTTGATTCATTGCCCAATATTTTTGATCCTCAAGCGATATCAAATTAGATTTCCAAATCTCATCACTTAATTTTGTCCAAAACGGAATCCAAACATCTATCAATAATTCTTCAAAATTTCCATTAAGCTCAATATCTTCCACTAAATTTTCCAACAGAGAAGACATTCCAAGTGCTTTAACTAAAGCATAACGTTCTTTTGCTTCATCTCTACTAGATTTATGATCAAATCCGAGGCTTTTCATCATGTTAGTAAGTTCAAATATTGGAGCATAAAGCTTAGACTTAGCTTGGTTTCCCCAAATGCTACTTTCTTCCATCAACTTTTTTATTATTTTATATGCTCCACCAATAGATCGACCATTAGATGAAACTATTTGTAAGGAAGGATTTATTGATTTTAGTAGTTCATATCCAAAAGCGTTAAGTGTTGATACTTGGAGACGATTAAAGAGTGAAGGCTCAAGTTCCTTTACAGCACGATTCTGAATTTCAGTAGCTGCTGCATTCGTAAATGTTAAACATAAAATCCCTGTCATTGGGCTAGCATCCAATAAGTTGAGAGCTTTAGCGATTAATGTTTGTGTCTTTCCTGACCCCGCAGGAGCAACAACACGAATAAATTTAGCTTGTGAATCAACTACCCGTTGTTGAGAATCATCAAGAGAAAATTTTGATATAATTCTATTTTTTCTCTCGGTAATTAATGTATTTGTTAAATCTTGAATACAAATTCTTGAAAGCTTACGGATATCTCCAACTCTGATCATAAAAATAATATTAAAAGGTAATGTTGATTTACTAAACAGGTCTTCGATATTATATCAACGATTCATATACTAGAAAGCTAGCTGAAACTGCAACATTTCCGAGAAGACACTTACCTTTAGCTGGTCAGTATATGAATGCTTCCGCCGCCGCCATGTCTCATAAATCCCTTTCCATCGACTAAAATCGGTACGAGTTTCATCATACTCATCATATTCAGCCAAACTACCAGACATCAGCGCCGTATAAAAATCCTCGCTCAACACCCCATATTTTTCCTCATAGAGTGTCAAGCGACGCTCTAGCAACTTCATTTCAATAATAAGTTCACCAATTATCATGAGAATATCCTCATATTGGCTATTTCGTACCTACGATTTTACAGTGATATAGTGATTATCTGACCTAATATTTTCATCATTTTTAAGACCAACTCCATTAGTCCAGAGTTCATACTCGCTGATATCAATATCCTCATTCCAAACTAACCCATAACCACCAGCCTCAATCCTAAAATTTTTAAAAAAGCTAGGATTTTTTAACGGTGCAAACATTGGTTTATTTAGCAAATTAGAGATATCGTATTGCTTGAACTCACTGTCGCTAAACTCAATCAATAAAGTGCGATCGCCTATAACTTGAGCAGAAATAATTTTAGGCAACCTCACTCAAAGCCTCACGAATCACATCATCGCTCACACCATGACGTTTCAGACTCTCAATAAACATAGACACAGTATCTCCATCTAACCTTTCAAGATCCGCACGAAGCCCTTGACCAATATAAGCACGCACCAAAGGTTGATATCCTGAAAATCCTAATAGTGGTGCAACTTTTTTCAAATCTTCAATCACATCTTCAGGAATTCGGATAGTCACCGTTGTCATGGGACGATTTTTGTCCAATCTTTGTTTTAAAGTTTCAGGCTTCATAATATTCACGCTCCTTACGGGTTGCTTTCCTTGCTGAAATAATCCTAACTAAATCATTCTCACGTTCAACATAAACAACATATAGAAGATTCCATCGTTTATCTAAACCAATGACAGCATCTCTTTCCTCATCATTACGACTTGCATCAACTACTACTAAAAATGGGTCAAAAAAGGTTTCAGCAGCTTGCGGAAATGTCACACCATCATGATTAATAGGATTAATACGAGCTTTCTCTTCATTCCAAACAAAGTTAATGCCGTTTAATCGAAAAAATACATCCATATTGATATTTTAAGTAAAGTGTATTTACATTGTCAATACGAATATATTTAAGCAATATAGTAATTTTTCCTATAAAAAAAGCGGCGCAATGCGCCGCCTTTTTTGAGTTTTTACTCTACACCTTCAATGCGGTCTTCGAGTTCCTGATAGAGTTCACGCAATCTATCGAGATTCTCTTCACTGGTTTCCCAATAGCCGCGACCATTGACTTCTAGGAGAGTGCCAACAATCTTACGGAACGAATTGGGATTGAGATTTTTGAGCCGATCGCACATCTCTTTATCGTTCACGTAGACATCGTTGACATCTTCGTAAACCCAGTTATCCACAGCTCCAGCCGTTGCTGACCAGCCCATTGTGTTTACAAGACGCTTGGAGATTTCGCGCACACCTTCATAACCACTCTTGAGCATTCCCTCATACCACTTAGGATTGAGAATCTTAGTGCGGGTATCGAGGCGAACTGTTTCGGTGAGGGTGCGGACTTGAGCATTAGCGGTGGTGGTGTCGGCGATAAAGGAGGCAGGTTTCTTGCCATCCTTACGCAGACTGCCAACGAGCTTAGTGGGGTCAGAGTCGAAGTAGTGGGATACATCGGTGAGACTGATTTCGGAAGAGTCCAAGTTTTGGAAGGTCATGTCAACAGTCTTCAGAGAGGCTTCGTAAAGCTGACGCTGTTGAGTGTTGCTGACATTGCCACCAAAGGCGAAAGACTTGCGCGATAGATACATCTGTTGCAATTCTTCTTCGTTTTCCCATGTGCTGTTTTCCACAGCGAGGTTTACGTTGGAGGAATAAGAACCCGATGAGTTACTGAAGACGCGAGTAGCCGCTTGATTGATGGTTAAGCCAAATTCTTCGGCTTGGGCGATCGCATGTTTGCGGACAAAGTTCATTTCTAAAGGCTCATCGGCTTCGGCTGCCATACGCACGGCGCGATCGATCAAGTCCATTTGGTTCACGAATAAATCGCGGAATACGCCAGAGCAGTTGACGACCACATCGACGCGAGGACGACCCAACTCTTCGAGGGGAATCAATTCTAAACGATTGACACGACCGAGGGCATCGGGCATGGGCTTCACGCCGATCATGCAGAGAACTTGAGCGAGGGATTCGCCGTAGGTCTTGATGTTGTCGGTTCCCCAAAGTACAACTGCGATCGTTTCGGGATAGACTCCATTGTTGTCTTGGCGTTGACGCTCTAACAGGCGATCGACTACCGTTTTTGCTGCTTGCACTGCCGCACTCGTAGGAATCGAGTTAGGATCGAGAGCGTGCATATTCTTGCCTGTGGGCAGCACTAAGGGATTACGGATCGGGTCTCCACCAGGGCTGGGGGTGATGTAATCGCCTTCGAGAGCCTTGATCAATCCGCCGAGTTCGTTATCCGCGACAATTTGTTTGAGACAGAACTCTAGGAATTCAAAGAGAGGCTTGATGTCATCTTTATTAACATTGGGATAGCCATTCTCTTGAAAAACTTCCATCCAAGGCTCAGTTTTGCCCATTTTAAAGAAGTTGAGAACTGAGAGCTTGGAAACTCTGCCATCGTCATCAGCCTTGGCTTTAACCAATGCGCCTACAGCTTTATTCGCGATCGCCCGAATGTTTGCCAAGAGTTCCACATCAGCGTAAATACCCTTGTCGCTGGATTTGTAAAGCTGTTCGATATCGCGCCCGATCGCTTCACAGATGATTCGCAATAGAGACTTCATGTTGTCTTCAGGGCGATCAAAGCTGGCGATGCTGGTCAACACATCGGTGACATCTTCCACTTTGGGAGGTTCACCAACAACGTGTAGACCACAAGGGAGAACGCGGGATTCGATTTCCATCAGCTTGTTGTAAACCTGACCGATGACGTTATCGCGTTCCTCAAGGGACATGTCTTTGGCATCCTGTTCAGGAAGTTCCACATCCTTATCGAGATTGACCAAACGCACCTTATCCATGATCGTATTGGTGATTTGCACACCACGACCACCGAGACGCAGATCCTTATAGGACGCAATCAATTCGCTCAGTTCTTGCAAGTTACGGCTCAAGCCTGCGTTTTCGGGCGCAGGGGTGATGTAGCTGATGATCGTGGCATAACCGCGACGCTTAGCGATCGTGGCTTCAGAGGGATTGTTTACGGCGTAGTAATAGATGTTGGGCAACGCTCCGATTAGGCTGTCGGGATAGCAATCGCCAGACATACCTACTTGCTTACCAGGCATGAATTCCATTGAGCCGTGAGTACCGAAGTGGAGGACAGCATCGGCTCCCCAGATATGATTGAGGTAGGTGTAGTAAGCTACGAAGCCGTGATGGGGTGAGGCGGATTTACTAAACAGCAAGCGCATGGGGTCGCCTTCATAGCCAAAGGTGGGCTGTACGCCTACGAAGATGTTTCCGTACTGCTTACCGTAAATGATCAAGTTCTGTCCATCAGAATTCAGATGTCCAGGAGCAGGTCCCCATTGCTCGATGATGCGATCGACGTAGGGAGTATGGGCTTCATACTCAGGTACAGACATCTTGTAGGCAACGTTCAGTTCAGGACTACCAACCATTGCTTCAGGGTTGTGCAGAATTTCCGACATCATGTCGTGGGATGTCTTTGGTAATCCTTGAACTTCATAGCCATTGTTACCGAGAGCTTCTACAACCTTATGAATGGAAGAGAATACATCCAAATAGGCAGCAGTTCCAATATTGCCTTTATCAGGTGGGAAACTGAAGATGGTGATGGCAAGTTTCTTCTGATGGCGAGGCTTGCGGCGGAGATTTGCCCACTTGATTGCACGATTAGCAATGGTTTCGAGGCGATCGCCTAAAGCATGAGATCTTCCTGTCGCACTATCGCGACCCGAAAGCACAATCGGATCAAGTCCACCATCGAGTTCTGGCAAAGCCACTTGAAGCGCAACTTGCACGGGATGTAAACCAAGATCGCTATCTTGCCATTCTTCCGTAGTTTGGAAGACGAGGGGCAGCGCCACCATGTAAGGACGATTCAACTTTTCGAGAGCTTCGATCGCCTTGGGGTGATCTTGCTTTGCGGGGCCGCCAACGAGAGCAAACCCAGTCAGGGAAACAACACTATCCACGATCGCTCGATCCTTTTGCTTAGGATCATAGAAGTATTCTTCCACTGCTTTGGAGAAGTCTAAGCCGCCATTGAAGACAGAAATAACTCTAGCGCCAAGAGATTCCAATTCCTGCACCATTGCCACATAATGCGCGTCATCGCCAGTAACAAGGTGAGTACGCGCCATCAATAGACCCACGCAGGGCGCGAGTGGATCTTTCATGTCATCGGGAATATCAGTACGGGCATTATACCAATCCAGATATTCGGCAGTATTCTCGAACATTTTCGGCGCGAGAGGATGCCATAGCCCCATATCCAAATAGGTAACAGGGTCTTTAATAATTAGAGGAGCCGCACCATTTTCTTTTGCTCTTGCCTTCACGCTAGGTAAATAATTTTGAGCAAGCATCAATAGGAAGTTTTCAATATTTTCTGTCGAACCTCCTAACCAATATTGGAAGCTCAACATGAAGTTACGAGCATCCTGCGCCTTATCAATAGGCATATATTTGAGAATCTTTGGCAGGGTCTGCACGACCTTGAGCATACTGTCTTGGAAAGAACTGCCCGATTTCTCTTTACGCTTCCGCATAAACTGGGCGATCGCACTCTTAGATTGCCCTAGGTTTTCCATACTAAAGCTACCCATCTTATTGAGGCGCATCACCTCCGGCATTGATGGGAATACGACACAAGCGGATAGGCGATCGCGATGGGGCGCAACTGCTTGAGCAATTTTCGTAGCAAGATCATCAATAAAAATCAAAGACGCGATAAAAATATCCGCCTCAGCAATATCTTCTTTAAAAATTTCGTAATTTTCTGGGCTACGAAGCTCCTCAATTAAATAACCACTTACCTCGATCGCTAGGTTGGGGTTGTTTTGATTAATTGACTTTACAGCCGCCGACATAGCGCTCTGATATTGAGGTTCAAGCACTACATAGACCAACTTCATTAAGACCCGACCCTGTAGATTTTCGGGAATGATACGTCTACTAGATAATGTTGCGATCGGTGGCACAGAAGTGAACATGCAGTCTCCTTAAATTACTGTCCTGATTTTTTTGGGATTTTATATATTGCGTTTGGTTATGTGTTGCTCAAACTGTTACATAGTGCAACAATTTGCAATTAAAGATTTATACCTATTCATTATTTAATACCAGACAACCATTGCAGTGGTTGATTTTGGGCAATAAATGCAATAATTTGAAATTGATTTGTTTACATTTCATTACATTTCTTAAACTTAATGACGGCAAACTGTAAACATTTCTTAAATATCTTATATGTTGCGGTCTCTCATTTGTGAGGCTGTGATCGCTATAATGCCAGTAAATGCCCTGAACTCAAAGGAAATCTTTATGAATTGGCAGCAAGCTGCAACACCCTTACATCGCCTTTATAGTTGCTTGCCCTATCTTTTGCCCATGTCGGCAGGGGTGATTTATGGAGCCGTTTTATTTCAACAGTTCCCTTTGCTTATCCTTCCCTTTATCCCTTTTATCTGGCTCTATAGCAATGTGCTGTCATTCCCATTAGTGCCTTTTCTGGGATTAACAGGCGAGTTTTTCTTGTTTATGGGTTTATATTTTTTGGTAGTCAGAGATGCCCGTATTCCTAGGTTTATTCGCTTTAATACAATGCAAGCATTGTTAATGCAAATCGTCTTGTTTATTGGTCAAATTCTTTTCCAATTCCTTGAACAACTTTCTAATGATGCATTGCCATCAGTAATTAGTGCGATTTTTGCTAACACAATGTTCATTGGAATAATGCTATTAACTGGATATGCAGTTTTTCAAAGTATTAAAGGTGAATATTCTGATATTCCTACGCTTTCGCAAGCCGCATCATTTCAGTGCGAGGTGTAAAAAATGGTACGACGTAGTTCAGTCGATTATTTAGATAGGCTTTATGCCAGTTTGCCTTACTTATTACCAATTACTGCTGTAGTATTATTTGGTGCATTTCTGTTCGAGCAGTTTCCCCCATTAGCTACAATCTTTACCCCAATTTTCTATTTATATAGAATTCTATCAATTTCAATTATTGATTTTATCTCAATTCGTTTTGTTGCTTGGTTTTGTGTATTTATTTTCATAGTTAGAAGCTATAAGGTACATCACTTTATCCGCTTCAATGCGATGCAAGCATTACTGCTAGATATTATCGTTGCTCTTGTAGGCGCATTAACTGAGCTTTTATCACTAATCTTAGGCAAGTTAGCTTTTTTCCCTTTTATGCTTCAGATAATTGCCAGTGTTACTTTCTTAGGGGTCACAGCCGCATCTGTATATGGCATCTTTGAATGTATTCGCGGTAAGTATGCTGATAAAATCCCAGTGATTTCTGATGTTGGCTATTCGCAAATACGTTAATCAATCTGAGCCGATATAAATCTTTCAATACCTGAGTAATCTTGATGGATTTGAATGTTTTTATATTTGCCATTGGTTTGTAAAAGCGATCGCACAATTGCTGCTTGACCTGCCATCATTTCAATAATCCAAAATCCACCAGAAATTAAATATGCTGGTGCAGTATTTACTAATTCTCGAATGTCATCCAGTCCATCTTTGCCACCATCTAAAGCAGAGTGTGGCTCATGATTGGTTACTTCTGGCTGTAAATTTAAAACTTCATTACTAGGAATATAGGGAGGATTAGAAACAATTCCTGCTAACTGGTTTTGCAGATTCAATTTCGCTAATGGTTCAAACCAGCTACCATGATGAAATTGAATTATCTGGTTATTTATCTGGTTATTTATATTGGCATTAATTTTGGCAATTTCTAAAGCAGATTCACTAAAATCAACTGCGTGAATTTGTGCTTGGGGGAAATGCTGAGCTAAGGCGATCGCGATCGCGCCACTACCAGTTCCTAAATCCACCCAGATCCCATTTTGATAAATCGCATCTTGGCAATGCTCGGCAATAATATCAATGATTAATTCCGTCTCAGGACGGGGGATTAAAACGGCGGGCGTAACTTGTAATTCTAAATTGCGCCATGTGACTGATCCTGCTAAATACTGTACAGGAATGCGATCACTTAATCTTTTATGCCAGAGTTGATCAAGCTTAGTTAGTAATTCAGGTGTAATCTTTTGTGCGATATTTGGCGATCGCAATCTCAGGTCTAATTTATCTAAACAAGTCAAACGTAAAACTAGCCAATCTAATTCATATATAGGTACGTCATACTGCTTTGAAGCAAGAATTTGGCGATCGTACCATTCCCAGAAATTCATAATTTATCCTCCCAAACAAAAGGCTCGCATTGCGAGCCTTTTGTTTATTTTTTGCGCTTGTTCATGTCTTCGAGATAAGCCTTCTGGTAACTCAGAAAGCGATTATGCCATTCTTGAAAACGGCGATCGCCATCACGTACCAACATTTGGCGATATTTTTCCGATGGAATAAATTTTGAAGTTGACATAATACATACCCGCTAAATTTAGCTTATAGATTAGCGCATCAGACGCTTTTCAAATAACAATGGGATTTAAGTCCATTGTTTGTGGGTTATAGCTTAACTACAAAAGCATCGGTTACGCCTTGAATATGCACAATTTCATCAAGCAACCCGCTAGGCAATGGATCATCAATACTGAGAACCATTACAGCCTCACCACGCACCATGCGGCGACCCACCTGCATACTGGCAATATTGACATTAAAGTTGCCAAGTAATGTACCAATGCGACCGATAATACCAGGCATGTCGCGGTGGAGGGTCAGCAACATATAGTGGGTAGGTGCAACGTTAATGGGGAATTCATTAATGCTGGTGATACGGATTTCTGACTTACCGAGCAATGCTCCTGTTACTGACTGTTGACCTTGGCTACCATGGGCAGTCAAATGGATGGAGCCACTGTAATCTTCAACGGAAGGATCACGGGTTTCGGTGACATGAATACCACGCTCTTTTGCTTCGATGCTGGCATTCACGAAGTTAACACGCTCACGCAATGCGGGAGATAGCAAACCTTTGAGGGCAGCAACCACAATTGGTTGACTTTCGCTATTAGCGATTTCACCTTGGAGCTTGACATTGAGGTTGTCCACACGACCACCAGCCAACTGACCAACCAAGTTGCCCAACATTTCGGCTAGTTGGAGGTATGGCTTGAGTTTTTGCCATACATCGGGACGAAGGCCGGGGATATTTACTGCCGATCGCGCAGGTAGACCTAGCAATACATCACGAATTTGTTCGGCAACATCAACGGCTACGTTGGTTTGGGCTTCTTCGGTAGATGCACCGAGGTGAGGAGTCAAGATGACATTCGCACCAAGTTCACGGAGGACAGACTCGGCTTCTAGTGGTTCATTTTCAAATACATCAAGGGCGATACCTGCTACCTTGCCACTCTTAATTGCTTCAGCGATCGCAACTTCATCAATGATCCCACCTCTAGCACAGTTGATGATCCTGACACCATCTTTCATGATTGCAATGCGCTCAGCATTGATCAAATGGGCTGTATCCTTAGTTTTAGGCAAGTGCAGCGTGATGTAATCAGCTTCGCGCAACAAAATTTCGAGTTCTACAAGATGTACGCCGAGTTTTTCTGCACGTTCTGTTGTTAAGAATGGATCATACGCAAGAATTCGCATTCCCAATGATTTGGCGACTGTAGCCACATGAGAACCAATTTTACCTAAGCCAAGAATACCAAGGGTTTTCTTGTAAACTTCAACCCCAGTGAAGCTCTTACGATCCCACTTGCCACCCTTTAATGAGGCATTGGCAGCTGGAATAAAGCGAGATAGAGACATCATCATCGCTAGAGTATGTTCAGCAGCAGCGATGGTGTTGCCTTCGGGAGAATTAACAACCACAATACCCATGCGAGTAGCGGTGGGAACATCTACGTTATCGACCCCAACACCAGCACGACCGATGATCTTGAGGTTTTTGCCTGCTTCGATCGCTTCCTTGGTAAGTTTTGTACCAGAGCGAATCATAATCGCATCATAGTCAGGAAGAGCTTGAATGAGTTCTTCTGGACTGAGCGTAGTTTTTACGTCAACAGTGGCGACTTGAGAGAGGATATCGATACCGACTTGATCGATGGGGTCAGAAACGAGAACTTTGGGCATAACGATTAAAAAATGTACCAGTGCCTATAGCGGAAAGTTTGCGGCTACGCTCTAAATCCTAAACGCACTTGAATTAACTCAAAATGAATGCAAGATAAACGCTAGATACAACGCAGCTTAGACACACTAAGACCACAATAATTGCTTACATTAATAATATTAAAGCAAAAATGAACGCTCCCACATTTCATCAGGATTAAGCAATCGTCTTCCATTGTTTTGCACTGGTATAGCAATTCAAAACCCAAACAAGTGAAGGCGGCACAAAGTGTCGCCTTCACTTGTTTGGGTTTTATGCCCTACGCAAATATTAGATTGTGCATGTGTAGCCAAAAACAGAGTAGTGTCGCTTAGCGACACTACTCTGTTTTTGGCTCTTGTGGATATTTTATGACTGTACTTTCAAAATACCGCGTAGTTCACCTGCACGATTCGACTTGGTGTGAATATCGACATATAAACCCTGACTATTCAGCGCTTGGAGTTGGGCATCCGTTAGCTCGTATTCTCCTTTAACTCTGCCACTTATCCCATCTGGATTAACCTGTACTTGCAAAGCATATTGAAAAGGTCCATTGGCATTAGCTGCACCTTGATGAATATGCACACCTGAAGTAATTTTGGGATTGGGAGGATTTAAAGGGTCAGTTGCATAGTCACGCAAAGCACTACTTAGATTATGAAAATCACCACGCACAACTAGGCGATTGCCACTGAGAGCGGCTCCTAACGTACCACCTGCTGTAGTTGATACAGGGCTAGGATAAACCTCATCACCCGACAAGATAGCTGCGAATCTAGTGAAATTAGTACTTTGACTAATCAAGTTATTTTGAGAAATTAGTTCAGACTCCGCTTGCTGTTGATAGATTGCTAAACTTATGGAAGCATCAATTTGCGAATTAACAATTGCTGATTCAACATTATGAGATTGAGCTGGAGCATTAAAGTTTATCGCCAGTAGGCAAATAGTGATGCCAAGAACTAGTCTGGATAAAAATTTGTGATATCGACTAAAAGCCTGAATCATATTTTATATTTCCTGATTTATTTGGATAAATTTTGCAGTCACTATAATCAGTACGTGCAAAATTAAAATTTGGATTTTGACTAGTTAGTTAACTAAATTACAGCCTATTTATGGTTTGTATAATTCAGATAAATTTTGAAAAAGCTTGCTTCGTAAGCTTTTTCAAAATTTATCTGGGTTTCGAGAAAGCGCCAAACGCTGTAATTAATTTTTTTATTGTTAAATATCAACTCAGGATGTCATGGCTCTACATTACTTACTAATTTTTATCGCAGCCATGTTTGCGGGTGGACTTAATGGCATTGCAGGAGGGGGAAGTTTTATCTTGTTTCCAGCTTTGATGTTTGTAGGAATTCCACCTATTCCTGCAAATGCAACTAATTCTTTTGCATTATTACCAGGGACTTTAGCCAGTGCGGGAGCTTATCGTCAAGAATTTGCTCAAGAAAAAAGCGCTTTAATCCAAGTATGTATTTTGGGAGCGATCGGGGGGCTAATTGGGGCGATTTTATTACTAAAAACACCTGCTGAGATTTTTCTAAAGGTTTTACCCTACCTATTACTGACAGCAACACTTGCTTTTACCTTTAGTAAAAAATTGACGCGATGGGTCGAGTTAAAACAAGCACAATTCACTAATTTAAAGCTATTGCGTTCCGTCCTTGTCACGATTTTGCAATTGATCGTGGCGATCTATGGCGGCTTTTTTGGTGGGGGGATGGGGATTTTATTCCTTGCCTCTTTTGCGCTGATGGGAATGACTAATATCAATCGTATGAATGCCTATAAGGTAATGCTGACCAGTTGCATCAATGCAATTACGGTTATTCCTTTTGTAATTGCGGGGGCAATTCTTTGGCAAGAGGGATTTATTGCGGCGATCGGGGCTTCGATTGGTGGTTATATCAGTGCCTACTATGCTCAAAAAATTGCGCCAATTTTGGTGCGGCGCTTTGTTATTGGCGTTGGCACTGCGATGACAATCTACTTTTTTATTAAAAGCTGGATTGCATAAGTAACTGTGGCGCACAATGCAAGTGGGCTAAAGGTTTTGACTTATAGTGATTTTCAAGCAAGCGAAGTAGAGAGATTTGTTTGCACCCCGAAGGGGTGCAAACAAACTAGACTCGGAAACTCTAAAAGTCTCTATAGTTAAGTACAGCCCTTTACGGTCTTAAGATATGATCGAGGTAGCGATCGCATTGTGTTTCTAACCATAGGCTTTTCTCTATATGTCTAGTGTCATCATCCAAGGAGCAAAACACAGCTATAGTCTTACCCCCCCCTCCACAATTAGGAGATAAAGCATCTTTTCCTATCGTATTTTTGCATGGTTGGATGCTGAGCAAAAACTATTGGCAGCCCTTGATTAATCAATTACAGTCAAGCTTTCAGTGTTTGTCTTACGATTTAAGAGGGTTTGGCAACTCCGAAATTGGCGATCGCGATGATTATTCACTCGTAAGCTATGCCAGAGATTTAGAAGCATTACTCGATCATTTAGAGATTAAACAAGTTTGGCTGGTTGGACATTCCCTCGGTGGAGCGATCGCGCTTTGGGCTGCAAATTTACTTAGCGATCGGATTTTAGGCGTGGTATGTCTTAATGCAGGTGGAGGCATTTATATCAAAGAAGAATTTGAGAAGTTTCGTACCGCAGGCAAAATCATCCTCAAGCTTCGTCCCCAATGGTTACAAAATCTCCCCTTGGTTCATGCTCAATTTGCTAAGGATAGTGTGCAAAACCCCTTAGATGTCTATTGGGGAAAACAAAGGGCGATCGATTTTGTATCGGCGAAATATGCGGCGGCAAGAGGAACATTACTAGACTCCACTAGCGAAGAGGAAGTTCACAAATTGCCTCAAATCGTTTCGCAGTTAAGACAACCTGTCTATTTTGTGGCAGGGGCAGATGACACAATTATGGAACCTAAATATGTGCGGCATCTTGCCAGTTTTCATCCTTCTTTTAAAGGCTATGGAGAGAACGTTTTTGAACTTCCTAATTGTGGACATATGGCAATGTTGGAGCAGACTAACCTTTTACATAATGTCTTATTAGGATTGTTAGTAGAGCCTGTAGCGTCTTGTATCTAAATTTATTAAGTAGCGAGGCATATAGTTGTTTTAAATAATTTGCAGAGGGGCTTCGACTCCGCTCAGCCATCGGTATAAGCTAGCTGAGCGAAGTCGAAGCTGTAGTTCTTATTTGAATTATCTACAAATAAACTGAAAACCGAAAAGACTGTTACGTCCGCTACGCGGGCGTAATAGTCTCTGGTTTTAGGTTTTAATATACTCGTAGTGATCAAAAGCATGATCTGTCTTTTGAGTAATTCAGAAAATTGATGTGATTTTGAAATCGCCTTGCAAAATAGTGCAACCAGAAAGTTTCATCACTTGCTTCCCATGTAGCTTTTAAAATCCCAAAAGTAAAAGACTTGTCTAGGAAGTTTTTTACTTTTGAGATTTGAGGAAGGGTTGGCTAAGCCAACCCTCCCTCAAATCCAGCTTCAAATTATCCCGAACTAGTGTTCACTAGGCTGAATTATTTAATGTGAGTGCGATACTATTTGCAAGATGCTTGGCATAACTTCATGATTTCGTTGAACTAACGTCTATTTTAGAAACGCTATATTTCTTTGTATTTATATATACAGAAACTTCTTTTTCACTAACATTAAATAGAAGTTAGTCTTGTATACAGTATACATATTTATTCTTGCAGAGCAATAATGCGTCATATTTTTCAGAAGCAATTAAATAGAATTTTACTTATTGCCGCCTCGACTACGATTCTTGTAGCTTGTAATTCTGCTCCTCCTAGCAACACAAGCACTAATACAGTTTCTGGAGACAAGACCTCAGTACCAGCTACATCCCAAGCAGCTACTAGCCCTGACAAAAAAGGGAAGCAAGCCATTCGAGTACAATTGCCTTTTTTGAAACAAAGTCTTGATGCACCGCTAATTGTAGCGATTGAAAAGGGATACTTTGCAGAAGAAGGTTTGGATGTTAGTTACGAACGTGGTTTTGGCAATGCTGACACAATTAGTAAACTCGGTACTGGAAAGTATGATTTAGCGTTTAGCGATATGTATAACGCGATGGAATTCAACGACAAAAATCCTAATGACAAAATTATTGCCGTTGCCATCTATCAAAACAAAGCTCCTTTCTCAATTGTTACTTTTAAGGCAAATGGTATTAAAAGTCCTGCAGAACTAGTAGGTAAAAAACTAGGTGCTCCTGCTGGAGATGGTCCTCGCAAACTCTTTCCTCTCTTTGCTAAAGAAGTAAAAATTGCCCCCGATTCGGTAACTTGGGAAACAATGGAACCAAAACTGCGGGAAACTTTTTTACTGCAAGGTAAAGTGGATGCGGTGAGCGGATTTTATACTTCTGTTGTGCCTTCTTTAATTAAGGGAGGTAAAACGATGGATGATATTCAGATTTTCTTCTACGACGAGTTTGGTTTGGATTTCTATGGCAATGGTATTTTAGCGAAGAAAGACTTTGCTGATAAAAATCCTGAGGCAATTAAGTCATTTCTAAAAGCATACTTCCGTGGAATGCAGGAAGTCATTAAAGATCCGACTGCTGCCTTGGATTTGGTTGTTGCTACAGATCAGAGCAAGTTGATGGATCGCGAAGCAGAAAAGCTGCGTTTGAAACTAGCAATTGAAAGAATGTATGTGACTCCAGAAGTAGAAGCTGCTGGTTTTGGTGGTGCTGACATGAAGCGTTTAGAAAAGAGTATTAACCAGACTGTTGAAGGGTTTAAATTGAAGCCTGTAACAGTTACAGATGTTTTTACAGATAAATTTTTGCCACCTAAAGACAAAAGATTGGTTCCTTCGGCTAGCGATCGCAAGCCATTGCTCTAAATTCCTTTGCTCCCCAACGATAAAATGGTACAGCCTCTAACATCTAGTTCTACCGAAAGCGTTTCGCCTTCTATGCCCTTGCTGGAGTTTGACAAGATCGGTTTAGAATATCCATTTGGTGATTCGATTCGTCGAATTATTCAAGAAATTACTCTCAGTATCAAACCAGGTGAGTTTGTATCATTCGTTGGCCCAAGCGGATGTGGTAAGACTTCGATTTTACGAATGGTTTCAGGATTGAGTCCTACTAAAATCGGTGAGTTACGGTGTCATGGTCAACCTGTAACCAAGCCTCTTAAAAATGTAGGCATTGCATTCCAAAATCCTGTACTCCTTCCTTGGCGACGCACTATAGATAATGTATTGCTGCCATTAGAGGTAGTACATCCTTATAAGCGCGATTTTAGAGTGAATCATGCTCACTATGTGGACATGGCTCAAAAGCTATTACAAGCTGTAGGTTTAAAAGATTTTCAGCAACAATTTCCTTGGCAGTTGTCGGGAGGAATGCGTCAGAGAGCTTCGCTTTGTCGTTCTTTAATCCATCAGCCTGAGATCTTGTTGCTAGATGAGCCGTTTGGTGCTTTGGATGCTTTTACTCGCGAAGAAATGTGGGTGATGTTGCAAGATTTATGGATGCAAGCAAAATGCGTTGGTATCTTGATTACCCATGATTTGCGGGAGGCTGTCTTTTTGTCTGACACAGTCTATGTTATGAGTCCACGTCCGAGTGAAATTGCCTTTGAGCTAAAGATTGATTTGCCTCGTCCGCGAACTCTAGAGATGTGTCTCAGCGATGAATTTGCCCATCTAGCAGCAGAGCTACGTCGCCATATTCATAAGAATTAATCATTAATGGAATGTGCAATGTAACTCATTACGTTGCACATTCTATTTTCAAGGCTTTTGAGAATTAGTATTGTTTATGTTGATGAGGGTTAGATATGCAAGGGACTGTAGATAATGTGAGGCGATCGCCTAAAAAATTTGATTTTGATGCTTTTTTAAATACCAAAGCTGCGACGGTCATTTTGCCAGCGATCGCTACGGTTGTATTATTTATGGTCTGGGAAGCAGCAGTATGGATTTTTAAAATTCAGCCTTTTAATTTACCTGCTCCTTCTAAGATTCTTGAAGCCTATATCAAATTTGCTCCTCAACTTACAGAAAATTCTCTAAGAACAATCTGGACAACCTTTGCAGGATTTGTGATTGCGAGTGTTATCGGAGTAGTGTTAGGTTTTTTGATAGGTTACTCGCGATTTATTTATCTTACGTTCTATCCATTACTAGTTGCCTTCAATACCATTCCTAAGTCAGCGCTAGTACCATTGCTAGCAGTTTGGTTTGGAGCAAATGCTATTCCTGCGATTGTTACGGCTTTCTTACTTGCTTTCTTTCCGATCGCTGTTAACGTGGCGCTCGGATTAGAGACAATTGAGCCAGAAATGAAAGATGTTTTATATGCTTTAGGGGCATCTGATTTTGAGATTTTCCAAAAGGTCGGCTGGCCGCACACATTACCCTATGTATTTGCTTCTCTCAAGATTGCCGTTTCGTTTTCCTTTATCGGCGCTGTAATTGCTGAATCGATCGCCTCTAATGCAGGTTTAGGTTATTTGATCGTACAAGCTGCATCAGACTTCAATGTACCACTAGCCTTTGCAGCACTAATTACTCTCGCTATTTTAGGAGTAATGCTCTATTCATTATTCGTAGCCATAGAAAAGAAAGTAATTTACTGGGCAAGATAAATGTGAATACATAGAAAAAAAGGCTCGCTAAGCGAGCCTTTTTTTATTTAGATTTAGGCGCAGGCAACCATGCCCAATGGCGATAGTTTTGATGGAGGTGTTCTTGGGGTTCATTACCTTTCAGTTCATCTTCAAATCTTTGGCGATCGCGATACTCGCTATTCCGTTGCTGTTTTTGAGTTTCACGAAGAGTCTTCATCTTTTTTTAGTTTCACAACTTAAGCTTTATATCTGTATTATAAACTACAAATGCTATAACAATACCAAGAATATGTTGGTATTCGATGACATAAAGCTATAGTCGCCTGTATCAGGACAAATTAAAGCCCAAATATTGTAAGGCGGTGCTTCGCGCCGCCTTACAATATTTGGGCTTTACAGCCTGTTGAGTCTTTGAGTAGTACAGAAATATTTTTGAAAGGGGCGCTAAGCGCCCCTTTCAAAAATATTTCTGGGTTTTAAGTAAGCGCAAAGCGCTGTATGTCCCAACAAGAATGGCGACAGCTATAAAAAGCAAAAGAGAGTTACAGTGCTTTGCACTGCAACTCTCTTTTGCTTTTATGTCATGTGGGATATGAATAAAGGTTTTGCTATAAACCATTATTCATGTCTGACTAAACTCGCGTTTGACTAGAAGCTAAACTGAGTGCGGAGGTTGCCAACAAACACCGTTGGATTTGTTGAAAAACTATTGGGGTTAAAGATTGCATAAACAGCAGGGACGATCGCAATGTTTTTGCTGATTGGATAGTAGTAAGACATTTCCAAATCATATTGAGTTGCGCCATCACCACCACCAGACACAAGAAAATTCCGTCCACTAGAGTAGCTATGGGGCACGACAAAGGAAAGAACACCTAAAGCCCCTTCCTTAAATAAATCTGGGAATCCTAGCCCAAATTGGAAAGAATTAACATTAATACTTCCACCAGCGATCGCAGGATTAATTGGTGAAATGTTTGTACTACCGTAAGAGTAACGACCAAAGATACCAAAACCTTTAGTAATTAACCAATCAAAGTTTAAGATAATTGTATCGGCTGTTGCATTGTTGATTCCTCCGCCTTGACCATCGTCAGCAATACCATAGGGCAAAGGCTCAGCCGTTGCACCACCAATACGATTGTTGTTAGTCTTGATATTGGAACGAGTATACAAAAAGCGGATATTGGCATCGCGGCTGGGTGAATATACTAACTCCGCCGTTAGAGTATTTGTACCACCAAATAAGCCTTGTTGAGGATTACTTGAAGTGTTGAAGTTAGGGTTAGCGGCAGATAGAAACTCTGTATTTTCGCCTAAATAGGCAGCAGTTAACTTAAATTGAGAATCGATTGTCCAAGTTACTACCGTGCCTGAACCGCGATCAACAGCATTGGAAAGAGTACTGCCATTGGAGTTAAAACTAGTGGCTCCTGTCAAAAAGTTAGTAAAGCGATTACCATCAAAATAACGATAGAAGTTCAAACGCGGACCAATCGCTATATTGACATTGCTAGCTACAGGGAAACTATAGAATAGTTCCCGAATGTTAAATACATTGGCTGTTGGTACACCTGTTTGATCAAGGAATGGCGTTCCCCAAGAATTGGTATATCCCGCCGATGCAAAGTTGTTAGCGGGAGAGTTCCCATTGCCTGTGACTAATTGGGTAACCAGCGCGTCTTTGCCCGTAAAGGAAGTTGTTAAATTTAGAAATAGATAATATCCAAAAGTAATATTGGGACGTTGAGTGACAACTCGCGAAGGCTGTCTAGTAACAGGATCACGAGTTGGTGTAGCGAGTATATTAGTTGCACTAATACGCTCAGCAATTACATCGCCTGAAGCAGCAGCGCCAGTGAGGTTAAAGAATGCTAAACCACTCAATTTAGTGGTTGGAGAAAACTGCTGTGCTTCGAGAGTAGCAACTTTTTTGTCAAGGGTATCAATGCGTCCGCGCAGAGTTGCGAGTTCAGCAGCAAACTCCTCTTGGAGTTTTTGCAATGTTGCGAGATCTTCTTTAGATACTTTATCAGCTAAACCAGCGGAGATAATTTCATTGATTTTATCCAAACAAGCATTTAAGCCAGCAGCAAATTCATAGCGCGCTAGAGCTTTACCACCACGGAACGTACTATTTGGATAACCAGCAATACATCCATAACGTTCTACGAGAGACTGGAGAGATGTGAATGCCCAATCATTAGGTCGTACATCCGATAATTGCGAAACAGAAGTAACTGAGGAAATTTCCGTCGGTTCAACCAGTTTATCTACTTCTAAATTTGTGATGGAAGATGATGCCGATGACAAATTGTGATGGAGCGTAACTGCTGCGTCTTGGCGATCAATTAGATTACTAATTGAGGTTGGAGCTAATTTTGATGGATTGCTTGATAAATTTGCTGTTGATAGATTAACAGAAGAATCTTTTGGTGAAATATTAGAAGTTTGAGGCGTAGCTTTTGCGGATGCATCAGAAAAAATAGATAGCGCGACAAACATCGCTAAACATGAAAGCGAACTATTGAAAGCCTTTGACATAACTCCTCAAACCAGTGATATGAGCGACAGACTGAAAATCGCAACAGTCTGGATACTGTATACAGCATCCAGACTGTTGCGATTAAACTTTAGATTTGAGATCAATTTCTGTATTCCAAATCACAAAGGTATAGAAGTTTCAGATTTCACGGAAGCAAAATATAGTTGTTTTGAATAACTTGCAGATGGGCTTCGACTTCGCTCAGCACTCGGTGTAATACCAAAACTAAAAATGGCGTAGCCATTTTTAGTTTCTCAAATCCTTACTGGGTTTGGTTTTTAATTCACGAAAGTGTGACAACACTTTCGTGAATTGGTATAAGCTAGCTGAGCAAAGTCGAACACCAAAAAGAGAGTTGTGGCGCGAAGAACCACAACTCTCTTTTTGGTGTTATGTTTAAATTTACTTGGCTACATCTGCGATGTTAGTTAATGCGAGTTCGAGATAATTTAAAATTGGCTTTGAGGAAGGGTTTTCCTAGCAAAGCTTGCTTCAAAGCCCCAATAAGAATGGGGACAGCAACAGATATATTTTTAATTTTTCATACTAGCCCAAAGAGACGCTTTGCGTCTCTTTGGGGTTAATTTGAGCGTAATTCTTCTAATTCAGAACGTAAACTCGCTAGCTGCTGGGTGAGTTCTGCAATCTCATCACGCATACTCGCCTTTACCTTTTGCTCAAACTTTTCCGTAGACTGATCAACTCCATTGTCATCAACGGTTTTTGCAGTAGTGGTTACCGTGGTTAAACCTGTTGATTCCGAATCAGTGGAAGACTTACCACTAACCTGCTGAGCAATAAAGCTATCTACATAGCTACGTGCTTCTGCCTCTGTTGTCACACCTTTCTCTGCAAGTGCTTGGGTAACTTCATCAAAATTACGCCCCAACAATCTCAAATTTTCTTCGCGTTTGATGGGGTCTTGGATTACCTCAATTAACGATGATGTTGCACCTAGTGTGACGTAGTAGCCCCTTTGCAAAAGCTTTTCTAAGTCGATGGTATCCATAAAACTCCTACGAATGTGTAGTTTTGTAATATATTCTAATCGATATTTTAGGGGTTCGTTCAAAGTGCTTTGCTATGGAAAGCACTTTGAATTTAAGGCTTTAAAACATTGGCAGGAAACTGACCCTGTACATTTCCCGCAGGACTGTAATGACAGACTACATAAAAGGCGTTAAATCTTGTGCCATTAAACGTTTTTGTTCCTTTTGCAGTACCACAGCCTAACTGTTGACTAGACTTCCAAACCACCTGAGTGAAATGCCCTGTTGCGGAGGAAAATCCGGGGGCAGCATAATTGTATAGCTTCACCTCGTTATACCAAGAATCTACGGCATTCTTGGCAAGAGCATCTGGAGCGATCGCAGATGCAGTTGTGTAGTAGACATAGAGATTTTCCCCAGCACCATTGCGCTGAGAAGAAGAGCTATGGGCAAATGTCCCCGTTGTAGCTAGCTGATTTGCCCAATTTTGCGCTGTGCTATTAGCGGAATTGTTGAGAACCATAGCAGGACTACGATGGATGCCCCGATAAGCATTGTGCTTTGATAATGAAGTATTGCGAAAAGTAGTCAAGCTAGTCGTTTGTGCAGATGCGACATCGCAATGCAGCATGGCTAGTGGCACAATGGTGGCTAATCCTACCAAAGTCGAACTGATATATCTTTGTTGATTGATTAACATTTCGTCAGACACACCAAATTTATTTAGTAGATATTCTAGCTTTTCTTTGAATATGGATGATTGAACCACAAATCTCAATCTGAATCAAAACCAGATAATATGTTACAAGCCTTGATTTACAAGGTTTTTAATATATTTAGAAGAGGGATATGCAGCGTATATCCTTACCCATATTAAGGACTACCTATTATTTTTATGAACACCATCAGTTCAACTGCTCAATTAGATCAGCAATTAGAAGAAAAAATTATTTTAGTCGATACTAGCGATCGCCAAATTGGGACTGCTGAGAAATTGCAGGCACACCGTGACGGGCTGTTGCATCGTGCCTTTTCGATTTTCGTGTTGAATTCCCAAGGACAGCTTTTGCTACAGAGACGCGCCAAGCATAAATATCATTCAGGTGGACTCTGGACAAATACCTGTTGTAGTCATCCTCGCGATGAGGAACCAACTATTCTCGCCGCCCATCGTCGATTGCAAGAGGAAATGGGCTTTGATTGTGAATTGCAGGAGTTGTTTAGTTTTGTCTATTGGGCTGAGTTAGATAATGATTTGATTGAGTACGAGTTTGATCATGTATTTGTCGGCTATAGCGATCGCGAACCAATTCTCAACCCTGATGAAGCCGATGATTGGCAATGGATAGATTTACAGGTTTTACAAACAGATATTCGCGAACATCCCGAGGCATATACCTATTGGCTACGCGATTGCTGCGATCGCTTCATTGCTGCTCTAAAGTAGTACTAACCACCTAAGGAGGAAAATTATGGATACTTATTCTGAAGAACAGGTTGATCAGATTCTCCGCTATGCTCTCGCCAAGAGAACTAATGGTCAAAATCTCACCAAACAGCAAATATATGAAATTGCCTCAGATATGGGTGTGAGTGAAGCTGATTTCCTCGCCGCAGTACAGGAATGGCAATCTAAGCAAGCTGTACGCAAGGAACAAGTGGAGTTTGACAAATATAAAAAGAAATCTTTTAAATCGAATTTGTTGAAATTTGCGATCGTCAATTCTTTTTTGGTGGCGTTAAACCTATTTACCTCTGGTCATATTGGCTGGGCAATTTATCCCCTCGTATTTTGGGGCTTAGGCGTAGCACTAGACGCATGGGTAACTTATCAAACTGAGAGCGAAGAATATGAAAAACAATTTCAAAAATGGATGCAAAAACAAAAACGCGATCGCTTAACTGCTCAAATTACAGGCAAATTAACGACTAGCCTCGAAGAATGGTTGAAATAATTAAGTAGCTCAGCATAGTTATAAGCCAAGCCCATATTGCTGTGCCGCCCGCGTAGTGGGCGGCACAGCAATATGGGCTTTAAATTAATTTAAGAAGTAGTGCGAAGCAATGCTTCTTTAAACTGATGTTACGTGGAAGGAATAGCCAATTTTTGGAGAAGAGAGAAACTAGTCCTA
>VFQS010001265.1_pt1 | contig 23676 bp, 15 predicted proteins | sample 3512361 | NCBI WGS metagenome assembly VFQS01 (sample SAMN10412375, study PRJNA504923) | tailings metagenome | isolation source: Relicate 1 Philex TSF3 active mining | place: Philippines
GGCGTTGTAGTTCTGCAGATTCAATTTCATGAAAGCGGCGCACAACGAGCTCATGTTCGGGGGCCTGACGATACTCAGAGAGCTCCACCACTGGGAGTTTTGGCAGATTGATTGAGACCTCATGCTCTAGACCGTCGGCGTTTTTAGCACTGATGTGACACACCAATACTGAATCCGTGGTTTGCATCTGAATTACACGATTCATATCGATGGAGATGGCAAGCCACACTTCAGTATTGGCAGCAATTGCAGGTAACGCCCACTCGCGTCGACCGGTCTTTGCATAATCGTTGCGTACTTGGATCTCATTGGCCGTAAATGAGAGTGGCGTAGATAAACTAACGCGTACTGACTTCCAAACTACGTTACTCAGATAGCTTATCTCCGCATCAAATGATTCAAAGAGATCTTCGAGTCGTTCGCCATACCAGGCATTACCCTCCCCCGCCTTAGCCATTGCAGTGAGAAGTTCTTCATTAAAGTCCATCCCAAATCCAACCGTAGTTGTACTCACTCCACGGCGCGCAAATTCTTTCACTTCATCGCAGATGGGATCAATATCTACCAAACCCCGATTAGCTTGCCCGTCGGTGAGCAAAATGACGCGCCTAAAGAAATGCTCAAGTCGGTATTCGGTGCGATGCGGTATTCGCTGGGTATCTGCATTGGGAAGTAAGGAATTTGCCCCTGCTAACCAACCAGCGTGTAAGGCGGTCGCCCCGCCGCGATCGATCTCGGCCAATTGATTAGCCAAGCGGGGTCGGATTTCCCGAACAGTTCCAAGTGGCACTAAGGGGCTAATGGTGTCGTCATACAAGGTAATTGAGACTAGATCATCGTCATGCAGACGATTAACGAGCTCTACGGCACAGCGTTTGGCCTCCGTTAGCTTACCTTGACCCATCGACCCCGAGCGATCAATGACTAAAGCCAAGGCTAAGGGGGTGCGTGCTGTTGGCTGATCCTCAGAAACTGGGGCTCGCATGCGCAACAGGACATCTAAGGTCTTGCCAGTATGGGCGGCAAGTACCGTTTTACGGGTATCTAACAGGACTTCGAGGGCTTGGTTGTTGATCATGGAGTCTCCTTGAGTGGGGGGTATACCCACATTACAGAGGGAGAGGCTCATAGAGCGAGCCTACAATAATAGAAAATGAAATACCTCCTAACCAGCTGGATTAATCATGAATCTTAAAAAAGATGCGCCTATCTCCCTTTTGGCCTATGAACTCCTAAAAGATTTGCAAAAAGAAAAATTAGAAATCAGGTCCTCCGTAATGCAATTGGTCGGGCAAAGCTTGCCATTGCATGGGGATTCGGTAAGAGAAAAACTAAAGGGGCTCAAGCACGGAATTGAACTTTATTATTTTCTTATCCATAAAGAAAAAAATATTCCATGGAAAGCTATTGAGTTAAACCAGTCACAGTTTGAGCAATTAAGGGGAAACTCACCTAACGAGTATAGTAATTTTAAATCGGTTCGCGATGAATATAAGTCTTATCAATCAAATCGAATAGCGGATTTATCCAAAAATTATGAATTTGAGTCATCTGCCATTGAATTAAAAAATTTTAATGAGCTTATTACCCTTCTTGATCCATTTATAACCAGAACAAGAGCTAAATTAATCGCTGACTTAAATTTTATGAATGAGACTGATTTAATTTCTAGTATTGCTGAAATTAAATTTACAGAAATTAAGTAAAGCCTTTCTGTACAAAAAGAGCCTCGGTTTCTTTTGTCATTACCAAGTTAATAGTAAGTCTTGCTCGGGTTAAGCCAACAAACAATTTATTTTTTGTTATTTGATCCCATTCATTTATATCAATCTCCGTAAGCACTATTGCATCAGCACATTGCCCTTTAAACCGAAAGAGTGTGTCAACTAGTAGAGCTCCATCAGACCAAATAATATCGCCGCTCTTCGGATCTCGCCCCATCTGCTTTCTCACAGTTAGGCCATTTAATTTATTAAGGGTGTTTTCTAACACTTTACTATTTTTAGCTCCACGAAAACTAAGCACTGCGATTGATTCAGGAGAAAATCCCTGTTCAATCAAATCTTGGATGGCCTCCTCTGTACTTTCAATCTCATTACCAACTTCATAAATAAAATGGCCTGGCACCAGTCCTGCATACGCATTTCCTGTTTCTAAATAACCATCAGTAAGTTCTAAACCGTTAATAAGGGTTAGAACATGCTGTGGTGAGCGATAGTTGGTGGGGGACGTAATCTTTACCCAACCCTCTGGCTCGATGGATGGTCTACCATAAATTCGTTGCGATGAATCTTCAAGCCATATCATCCGACCCGCAGGTTTCACCATTTCTAATAAAGCTATGCCCCATTCTGGATAGAGGTCCTGCCCCTCATCAACAATCAAGACATCTAACTGCTCCTTAAGTCCATCGTAGTTACTTAGAAAGTAATTTGACAACCATTCATAGACATCCTCGTTTTCAAAATTAATACTCTCACCATTACTCTCTGCAATAAACCTAACTAATTCATAAAAAGACCAACAATTTTTAGGGTTAGGGGCACTTAATTTGACAGAGTCGACCAAAGCTCGGTTGTAACAAATGTACATAGCGGTTTGTTTCTGTGCTGCCGCTTTTCGTAACTCTCGTAAAGCTAGCTGGGTTTTACCTGATCCTGCAGTGCCTTGTACCCAAAGTCTAAATGGCGAAAATTCGAGTCTTTCAGCCCACTCCGCAAGACCACTAGAAAGACGAGTACTTCGCTGCCTAGCTGACTGACCAATTAAACCAATTTGTGGGGTTACCTCAGCCTTATCAAGAAAAAATGCTTGGATATCTAGAGTGTTTGCTGTGTGGTCCCCCGTTGGTATGGGATTTTTTTCAAATATCTCTTTAATAATGGATATCAAATTCTCTCGATTAGTAGAATCAACAATTCTTCCTAAGGCAAGATGGGCCGGTAAGTTTTTCCCAAGCTTTGCATTTGGCACGAAGAGTAAGTGATCTATTTCGAGACGCTGCTCAGGGTGTCGATTGTTATATTCACTGCGCAGAGCGCCAATATTACGACTGACCTGGGATTGAATTGTTCTAGGCACCTTTCTTGTGGTCTCATTTTTCTTATAGACGGGAACAAGCTGCCCTTTAGCGTTGACTTCAATTTGCGTTTCTTTTTGTTCAATAGCCAAAACCCTACCATATGGATTAAGAATCAGAAAGTCAATTTCTCCATAAATTGCAGAATCATTCTCTACCTTCGTCCAATGGACTCCATGAAAAACCATGTATTGGTCAGATAAGCCTTCTTTTAGTATTTGTAGGGTTCTATATTCGCCCTTATGTAATTGCTCTCCTTCAGCCAATTGGAAGTCTTCTGGGAAAAGTTGAGCCATATTCTTATCAGTTAAGTTTCTATAAAAAGTATCATTAAGGTTAAAAATACTAATACACTAATTTATAAATGAGCAACTGCCCCTTCTGTTCCTTGCCTCCTGAGCGAATCATTGACTCCAATGAGCTTGCATTGGTGATTAGAGATGGCTTTCCTGTATCAAAGGGGCATACCTTGACTATTCCTAAGAGACACACTGGCTCGTTTTTTGATACCAGTGATGAAGAAAAATTAGCCCTGTTTGAACTCATCGAGCGCGCCAAATTGAAACTTGATCAAGAATTTAGTCCTGATAGTTACAACATCGGTATTAACGATGGCCCTGCTGCCGGTCAAACAGTCCCTCACCTACATATTCATCTAATCCCCCGATATAAAGGTGATCAGGAAGACCCCCGAGGCGGGGTTAGGTGGATTATTCCCGGCAAGGCAAAATATTGGAAATGAATACTGCAGAAATCACAGAGCTCTTTACCTCGATCAATTGTGCGCGACAGGGCTCAGGTTACGCTCCACATAAACCAATTTTGATTCTGCTGCTATTTGAAAAAATTCTTAATAGCCATACCAATGCTTTTCAGTTCTCAGAGCTAGATCATGACCTTAAAAGACTTCTTGAAAAATATGGGTCACCCAACGCATCAAATACGCGCAATGAACCCTTTTGGCGATTAAAAAATGATGGTTTAGTAGATATCGAGGCGCCAAGCGATCTTTTAGGTATTGAAAATACGCCTTCACCAAATTTACTTACCGAAAATAAAGTTAGCATCCGCTTTAAAGATGATATTTACCAAGAAATTAGATATAACGCCGATCTGATTTGGCACATATCAAATTTAATTCTAGAAAAATTTGTAGTAGCACCCTATCGCACCCCAATACTTGCTGATTGCGCACCGACAATAAAACGCCTTAATCGAAATTATTGGTGGGTTAGTCAAAACCAAACTTATCAACATGAGGTTCCAGGTAACTTCATGTGGTCACCTAAAACAAATCGCGATGGAGGCAGCAATCCTTCGTATAACTTTATGACCCAGATGAAGGTCGGTGATATTGTTTTCTCTTTTGCGAATACTTATATCAAGGCAATAGGAATAGTTACCAATGAGGCTACGCCAAGTATTAAGCCCAATTTTGGTTCAGCCGGTGCCAATTGGTTAGACGATGGCTGGCTTGTTGAAGTTTCTTTTGAAGAACTGAATCAGGCCTCCTTTAAGCCCGGTGAGCACATGGATACTCTCACCCCCTTACTGCCTGAAATGTATTCGCCCATCAGGCCAAGTGGGGTTGGAAATCAAATTTACCTAGCCAAGATTCCTGGGGTAATGGCGGATGCTCTTTTTAAGATTGCTGGTAATACAGCAAGAGCTATTGAACAAGATTTATCGAGTGATATCAAATACGATATTCCTTACGATGAAACTGAGGTCGAGACCGAGGTTCAAATGCGAACAGATATCGGCCCCACTCAGAAAACGCAGATTATTAATTCTAGGCGCGGTCAGGGTGTATTTAAGGCTAATGTTCGTTTAATTGAGACAGCATGTCGCGTGACTGGAGTAAACAATCCAAGGCATTTAATTGCAAGCCACATCAAACCATGGTCAAAGTCTGACGATACAGAGAAATTGAGTGGCTTTAATGGTCTTCTACTCTCCCCTCATATCGATCATCTTTTTGATAAAGGTCTTATCTCGTTCGAGAATAGTGGAAAACTTATCTTATCCAAACATTTTGATCAAACGATCTTGGATAAATGGTCAATCAATAAATCAATGAATGTTGGATCATTTAGACCAGAACAAATCCAGTTTTTGGACTTTCATAGGGATGTTGTTCTAAATTAGATCCTGTATCGAGTGTTTGAATCCCTTGATACCCGCCAAAATTACCTGTACTAACTTGCTCATGGCCACATGAGCATGCCCGGAGCCCCGCACCACGCGGGGCTTTTTGCTTTGGACTGTTGACCTCGCTCCGCCGAAAATAGCCCCCAAACCCTGCTCAAACCGCTTTCTGCTCAAAACCTGTTGACCTGAGCAAGGCTAGGTACGCCTCTCAAAAATGGGGTGTTCCGGGGCGTACCGATTGAACGGGGGTTAGTTGGCATGGTGTTCTGGGGCTCATCTCCAACCCAATCATTTGACTTGGCTTTTCATGCTTTTAGAGCGTGAATAGAGCTATCAGCTATCACGGAGCAATTAATGATTAACAAAACAAATTGGGCGCAGAAGCTTGCCGAGGATCGTGCTTCAGAGGCGCTTGAGGCGGTCAGGAAAACTCTCGAGCGCGCCCTTCAAGAGGTTGAGACCTACCAGGTAAAGCTGGCAGAAGCGCAGACGCCTGAGCAAAAAGCAGACGTCGTCAACTGGACGATTAACTACCTTGTTTCTGGGATCTATCCGAACCTACGCATCGATCAACTAGCAAGTGCTCAGGCAGATCTCAAGGCTCGCACAAAGCTTTAATCGTTAATGTAGGCATTGATCCGAGCAGCGATGCGCGCTCGTCGCACATCTAGAAATTCTCTGTACGCACTAGTCTCCAGCAAGTTCTCTTCCAGCGGTATCTGTTGTGCTTCAAATCCATCAACCCCAATCTTCTCAACGAGAGACGCCAGGTACTCTCTAGGAGACTTATCGCTGATCACCCGATTAGTCTTACCCCCTATGAAGGCGAGGTTTGAAATATCGTCCGCATCACGTTGTTGATACCCAGCCTTTGTTAGCAAAGCTTTGGGGAATATATGGTGGAACTGTAGCTTGTGTTGGGCGCCGCTGTGATCTAGTGAAATGGCTAGGTTTGAGTGCCAGTCTTTGGCGCCTGCACTTCTGAAGGCCAAGAACATAGTTTTAAATAACGCGCTGCGTTGATTACGGCCAGACAACTCCTCCGGCATGATCTCCAAGAGACCCACTTGGTTACGCAGCCGATCAATGAGGTTCTGAATATTCCCACCATCACGGATTGATGCAATGTCCTGATCCAAAAGCGTTTCGCTTGAACCACGTGAATACCGACCTTTGGCGTTGGCACTCAAAATCCAATACCGCAGTAGCTTGGATTCCTCTGGCGATATCTGATAGCTCCGTGTGTGCCCGAAATAGGAAATCGCTACCGCAATAGAGGGCGAGGAAAGAAGTGCGGGACTATCAACCCCAACGTTGCTTCGCAGAAAATTCAGAGCAAAGTTCATTCCCTCCTTTGCCTCATGCCAAGCTTTTTGCAAATGCTCCAGCGATAGCGAGCTGACCGATTTGAAGCGCGATTGGCCTGTAGCCATGGCAACCATGTTCTTGAGATGTATCCCAAGTTCAAAATCAAATCCTGCCTGCTTACATTCCGCTTGGAATGCTTGGAAAGTGCTTAGCGAGTTCTTCCATCGGGCTGTGATTTGAGCGAGGGCGAGATCAGAACTTCGTAGCTTCGCGCCGAGTGAGTTAACGCGTACAAATATCTCAGTCACCTCGTCATACGATAGAGATCGCTCAAGTACGTCCATGCGGTAGATATAACGCTTAATTGACCGTAGTTTGTCCAAGCGGTGCTGATAGAGATCAGCCTTCGGGTCATCAAGAGATGTAACACCGGCACGCTTCAAAAACTGACTGTTACTCGAACTCTTGAAAACATCAGATACTTTTACCCACTGAGAGTTGCTATCAAGTTTTTTGGTAGAGACCACAAAGGTCATCTGGTTGAAGCGCTGCTGCAACTCGTCTTCTGAAGCATCAGCCTGATCTGGCTCCTCATCCTCATCGCTCTCCTCATCAACATCAGTGAAGCCGACAAGCTCGTCGGGATGCTCCAGATTAAAAAGAATATCGATTGGACGCTTCCTACCGCGCACATTCACTGGTTCACCGCGTATAACTGCCGATAGGGATGTAAGGCGTTGCTGCCCGTCGAGCAAAAGACGGGTTGTTTGGTAAGGGTTAGATTGCTGGCCCACTGCCATCGCTTGCAGCGGTACATCCTCATCTGTTTCCCAAAGCAAAATAGCACCAGACGGATATCCCCGGTATAGGGAGTCGAGTTGGTCGCGAACACGCGTCGAGCGCCAAACGTACTGACGCTGCATCTCGGGCAGACGGAGTTCGCCTCGTTCGATCATTCCCACTAATTCTTCTACTGATGCCTCTGCTTTTGCCATAATTCGTTTTTACCTTATTTCTTCAAGATTCCGGCGCGTGCTCGTTTCGAGACCTGGAGACTCATTCCTTCCAAACCTCTGCAGCCAACGGTAATTCGTTGAGCTCGGCGCGAGCCTCGCGCCATCTTGGGTAATGCTCTCCGAGAATGGCGAGGAAGCGATCACTGTGCGTGGGCTCTATCAAATGAGTCATTTCATGCACGACTACATACTCGAGTAAATCCTTAGGCTTTTTCACTAGCTCCGTATTGAGGCGGATGTTTCCCTCTGCGTAATTGCAACTACCCCACTTGGTTTTCATTCTTTGCAGGAAATAGCCTGAGACTCTGACCTTGAGTTTTTGCTCCCACTTTTGGATCAGTTGCGGTACGACTCCGTGCAGCAAAGACTTGTGCCACTCATGCATAACCTCCGCGCGCTTGTCTGCACTGCTGCCGGGACGAACAATCAGGGTGATCCGTTTGTTGCTGAGGACAACATTTGGCTTTACATCCTGGTAGTCCACCGTCATTAGGTAGCGCCGCCCCCAAACGTGGTGGCTCTCACGTTCAACGAACTGGCGTGGTGTTTCCCGTGCCTGACATTCCAGTTTTCTCTGCTGGTCACGAATCCAAGCCAACTTAGAGACGGCATAGGCCCGGGCGACTTCCAGCCGCGTGGCATTGGGAGCAACCAGTGTCACCCGGCCATTCGGCGGATGAACAGAGAGGTGGACATTTTTGATATCCTTTCGTGTGACCTCAATCGCGAGGTCGCCGATGTGGAGCATCTCGCGCATCAGCAATAGCCCGGTTGATTCTTGATGATGTCGAAAATCGCCTGTGTTGCGTTTCGGTCTCTACCCATGATCGGGAAGAGTGCGTTGCGCACTTGTGCTTCACGGGCCGAATCCCCCTTCCATCCAGCCGGTGCGTGCTCGCGTATCGCCTGATCAATTTTGAGCGCCAGCACCGCGCGTCCCTCCTCATTAAGCGGATTGGCCAGGATTTCGGAAAGATTGTTGTAGATCACGATCGCTTCTTGCCTTCCATGCAGCACGTCGGGCACACCGGCGACAACGCTTTTCCCGGCCATGCGTTTCACCAACTCCTCGGTCTTCTTGAGGAAGGCCTCGTAGTCCGCGGCATCAGCGCGGCTTTGCTTAATAAGGTCCTGTAGTAACTTCGACATCTCGGCGTAGAACTTCGGGTCGGTGAGCTGGTCGCGGATGATAGTTTTGCGGACGTTATTGATGATTCCCTCGGCGACCGCATTTTTCGTGAGTTTCCCCTTCACGTTCAGCTTGCGGGCGATAGCGTCGTGGATGCCCGTTTTTATGATCAGGTCGGTCAGGGACAGAGAATCGAGATCGCCCAAGTCCTGTGCCGGGTCGGCCTGGACGTAAGTGTTGAGCAGGTGGCGCATATCGGCCTCGTAGGGCTTGATGTCCAACTCTTCGCCAGAGTGCTTTTTGATCGCGCTGCGAATATCGCCGTAGAACTCCACCTCCTTTTGCAAGGCCGCTGCTTCGGCATCGCTATAGCCTGCCTCCGCGAGGTCTTGCGCCAGGTCGCCATAGGCACGGACGAACGTGGCCACTGCTTTGTAAAAGGACATGCGCAGCGGTTCCGTCTCGGTCAGCGCCTGCGGATTGGCAGCATCGCCGCAGAAATATAGGAGGAACTGCTCGACCTCGCGCGGGAGCGCGACGGGTTCGCAGAGGTAGCGCAACGCCTCGCGTGCGGCATCGAGCTGCTTCTTTCCTTCTTTCAGCCAGTCCTTCAGTTCCACATTGTTGCAGCCGCCGTTACCTTCATCGATGTCCAGCTCGTCGGAGCTGTAAACCGCGATGGCTTCCTGCACGTTTGTGAACAGCTCCTTGAAGTCCACGATGTGCCCGTAGTCTTTGTCGTCGCCGTCGAGGCGGTTGGTGCGGCAGATGGCTTGGAAGAGATTGTGATCGCGCAGCTCGTTATCAAGGTAGATGTAGGTGCAGCTCGGGGCGTCGAAGCCCGTCAACAGCTTACTCACCACGATCAACAGCTTGAGGTTTGCGGGCTCCACGATGAAACGCCGCTTAGCCTCATCCTCGTAAGCCTTAGTCGTCTGCCCGTTTGTAAGGACATGATGGGTGTAGGTGTCGAACTTATAGCGCTCGTCGCTATTGGCCGGCTCGCGCGAGATAGCATTATGGTTCGGCTCGTAGGAAGTGATGATGCCGCAGTGCGGGCCGAGCGTGGTATTTTGAAAGAGTCGGAAATAGTGACAGGCGTCGTAGATGGTTGCAGCCACGAGCATGGCGGTGCCGCGATCATTGTTAAGGCGGGGCTTGAGGTCGAAGTCCTCGATGATGCTGTGGATGATACGCTGCTTGCGCTCCCCGGCGCTCATCAGCTCTTCCATCGTGGCCCAGCGCTTGCGGATGATCGCCTTCTGAAAGTTGTTCAGGTTCTTGGTCCTCTTCGCGAAATACGCTTCGATGGCCTGCGGCGAGGTGATGCGCTGCGGCACGTCACGGGCCTCGTATTTCAAATCCAGCACCACTTTATCGGCCACTGCTTCGTGGAACTTGTAGGTGTGGATATAGGTGCCGAAGATGTCCCGCGTTCTGAGTTTCTCGGCGTCCTTCTTCAGTAGCGGCGTGCCGGTGAACCCGATGAAGATCGCCCCTTCCAGCCAGCGCTTCATCTGCTTGTTCATGTCGCCGCCCTGCGTGCGGTGACACTCGTCTACGAAGACGTAGAAGCGGCCATGAATGGACGGCGGCGGTCCCTGTAGGTCGGCAGGATCAAACTTGTGGATCAGCGCACAGAGCAGGCGGGGCATGGTCGCTCCCAGCTTGGTTACGAACTCTGCGCGATTCTGGATGCGCGGCGACGGGGAGTCGGTGGGCACCACACCGGCGTTCTTCATTACCCCTTCGATCTGTTTGTCGAGTTCGTCGCGGTCGGTGACGACGAGGATGCGCCCCTCTGGATCGTGCTCCAGCAGCCACTTGGCGAGCAGCACCATCAGGATGCTCTTGCCGCTGCCCTGCGTGTGCCAGATGACGCCACCCTCGCGCTTGCGAATGCGCTCCTGCGCCGCCTTCACGCCGGCGAACTGATGCTGGCGCGGCACCTTTTTGATGCCGTTGTCGAAAATGGTGAAGTTGCGGATGATGTCGAGCAGGCGCGACTTCTCGCACATCTCCGCCACGGGCCGGTCGAGCAGCGCGCCGGTGGGGATCGGCGAGCCTGCGGGCAGCGGGGCGGCTTTCCATTCCACGAAAAACTCTTCCTTTGTCGTGACGGTGCCATAGCGAAGCCCCTGCGAATCGCTGCCGGCGAAGAGAAGCTGCACGGTCGGGAAGAACTGCTGGTTGAAAATGGGCTCCTGGTTCGTGATGAGCTGGCGCACGCCATCAGCGATTTCCACCGAGCTGCGTTTGAGTTCGATCACTGCCACGGCGAGGCCATTGAGATACAGCACGAGGTCGGGCCGCCGTTCGTGTCCGCCGCGCAGCGTGACCTCCTCGGCGAGGGCGAAGTCGTTGTCGCCGATCTTGTCCGGATTCCAGTCGATGAGATGCACCGTCTCGAACGGCTTTCCCGCCGCGACCTGCACTTCCACGCCGTAGCGCAGCAGCTTGTAAGTTCGGAGGTTGGCCTGGTAGAGCGTGACCCCGGTGGTTTCTGTTGCTGCCAGCAGCTTTTGCAGGACGGCGGAGATGTGCGCTTCGGAATAGCCACGCTTGAGGAGATTGGCCCGCAGCAGGTCCGCCTCGATGCAGCGGTTGTTGTCCCGCTTGTTCCACTCACCGAGGTAGCGGTAGCCAAGGCCGCTTGCACTGGTGAGGCACTCGATGAGCCGGTTCTGCGTCTTGCGTTCGGAGCGGGGGATTTCAGGCATGAGCTTCTCCGGTTGAAACGAGTCGGGTTTTGCCGGTGAGGAGTTCCTGCATCATGGCCTGCTTGAGGGCGCGGGTCTTCTCCCGCCGCCGCTCCAACGTCGCCAGCTCCGCATCCATCTCCGTCAGCACCTCGGCGATGGCGGTTTGTTCGGGATGGAGTGGAAGTCGAAGCGAAAGCGTCTTTACATCTTTTCCATACAAGTGGTGAATTGTGATGCCTTGCGTGAGTTCCGCAATCTCATGCCTCCTTGTTTGGGTAAGGTAGTACGCCAAGAAAATTGGATCGTAGTCTTGGTCTTTGCGCCTGATGATAATGATGTCTCCGCCGAGAGCAACGTCTCCGGAGAGAAGGGCAGATGCTGTAGCTAAATCAGCGCCAGTGGTCGTGGTCGAACCCGGCATTAGCACGTCGCCTGAAATTGAAGGGGTGCCTTCGCTCGAGTTGGTGCGTCCAACAACTTCAGAAATCACAAACCCATAAGTGGTGAACAACTCACCGTAAAGAATGCAGGGGCGCGCTCCTGACGCTGACACCAGTGATTTTGACAGGGCGCTTCCCTTCAACACATCGGCGACGCTCCCCAACCGCTTCACCTCCCACTCGCCGTGAAATCCGGGGAGGCGGGCTTCGCCGGTGAGGAGTTGCTGCATAGCGGCCTGTTTGAGGTCACGCTTCTTGGCGATGAGTTGGTCCAGCCCGCCCAGCAGCCCATCCACATCGCTCAACGCCTCCGCGATGGCGCGTTGTTCGGCATTGGTCGTTGGTAGCGGGATGAGACAGCCATTGATGAGGCCGGTGTTCAGGTTCATCTGCGAACCCGTCTGGCCTCGCTTCGACCAGGTGGGCTCCAGAGCCGCAAGAACGTGGTAGAGGAATGACTGATGCACGGCAGGCTGATCAAACACAACGAAGCCGTCGTGGATGCACACATCGATGCGCGTCTCGATGGGACGACCCACTGTTGCGCAGATGCTCATGATCAGGCTGCCAGACGGAACTGGTCGACTGTTCCGAATACCCGCCTCGGAGAGGCGCTGAGTGGTTTCCATCAGATATCGCCCTGATCGAGTCAAATCAGAGATGCGAACCCAACCTACCGAGGAACGAGCGTCGAACCAGACAGGGCTGTCAATCGGCCTAGGGCTAGCCCCACGTGTGATGCGCTTTGCTGTCTTAGAAAGAGTGCAGACATCCCACTCCTCTGGAATGACGCCCACCTCGGTCTGCTTGTAGCCGGGCTTCACTTCCATACCACCCCCATCTTCTTGAGGTGTTCGTCCACGCGGGCGGCGAGAGCGGCCACTTCGTCAGTGAGCTGCGGCAGCGGCGTGGCGTAGCGTTCGGCTAGTTGGCGAATGCGCCCAGTGAGGGTTTGCGAGACGCGGTCGAGCTCGCCCTGCACGGCGGCGGCCAGCGTACCCAGCCATTTGTAGTCCACCACGAGTGTCTTGATGTCGTCCTCGGTGAGCTTCGGGTATTTCGCGTCGATCCTTGCTTCGAGGCCGTCCTGCGCGGCCTTGAGCCGGGCCTTGACGTCGGCCTGCTGGTCGAGCAGGGCGACATACTCGTCCAGCGCCTTGCGCTCGTCGGCGTAGTCCGGGTCGTTGCCGATGTCCTTGAGCCGCGCCCCAGCATTGGCTTTTCGTGATTTCAGTAAAGTCTGGGTGTTCTTCTCCTTCTCTTCGTCAGTTTCCCCAGCAAATACATCCGCAAGAAGTCCATCTTCGCCGCTGCCATCATCGCGCTTTTCGTCGAGCTGCTGCTCTATGCCCGCGAGTTCGGCCTCCAGCGCGGCGATCGCATCGCGCTCGGTGGCGAAGAAGCGGTCGATGACGAGTGATGCTGGAACGAGGTCAGACTTGAAGCGGCGCTTGCCGCGCTTGAAGTCGTGGTCCTCGGGCCAGACGAGTTTCTTCTCCTTGTTTTTCAGCTGGAGAATCTCGCGCGGCTTCGCGCCTTCCTTCCAGCCAACGGCGGCGATGAGGTAGGCGTCGTCCTGCAGGGTCTCCGCCCAGTAGTCCATGAGGTGCTGATACACGTCGTAGGCATCAAGCAGTGGCGCAGCTTTGAAATCGGACAGCAGGCTTTCGGACACGGTGGCGATGAGCGTCTTCGGGTGGCCGCCTTCGGCAAAGCCTTTCAGATGCGGAGTGTTGGTCTGCCGCCAGCGTTCGAAGAGCGCGGTGACGGAGCCGTGGAAGGCGGTGAACTCAGGATGGCCGAAGATGGCGGCCTTCACCTCCCCGATGGGCAGGCGCAACTGCGCGTAGCCGGGGCGCGTGACCGGCTGGAACAGCGCGGCGCGGAGCCCGGGCATGAGCTTCCAGTAGCCGCCGAGGGCATCGAGGTCGCGCTCGGGGATACCGCCGCGCAGATGGCCGTCGATGTCCTGCAAGTCCTCCGGCTCGGTGCTGTCGATGTAGCGCGGGAGGTTGAGGTTATAGGCGTTCTTCGGGTCGGCGATCTCCGCGACCGAAATCATGCGAGCGTAGTGCGGATCGCTTTCATCCTGACGGCGGAAGGTGTCCACAATGCGGTGGATGTCCTGCTCGCGCAAGCGGTTCTTCGGGCCGTCCTTGCGGAAGCCCTTGGAGGCGTCGATCATAAAGATGCCCTTGCGCGCGGCAGCGTTTTCCTTGTCAAGCACCAAGATGCAGGCAGGGATGCCGGTGCCGTAGAAGAGATTTGCTGGCAGGCCAATGATGCCCTTGAGGATGCCGGAGCAGACTAACTGCTCGCGGATGACGGCCTCGGCATTGCCCCGGAAGAGCACGCCGTGCGGGAGAATACAGGCGGCTTTGCCCGTGCCCTTCATGCTTCGGACGATGTGGAGCAGATAGGCGTAGTCGCCCTGCTTCTTCGGCGGCACGCCCCAGGTGAAGCGCTGGTAGCGGTCGCCGCTGCCGGCTTCACCCAGCGTGAGGCCGGTGGACCAACTCTTATCTGAGAAGGGTGGATTGGCGACCACATAGTCGTAGGTGCGGAGCTGCTCGCGGTGGTCGAGGAAGCGCGGCTTCACCAGCGTGCCCTCGCCACCGGAGGCGATGTTGGCTGTGGGGAAGTCATGCAGGATCATGTTCATCCGCGCGAGACCAGCGGTGGTGCTGTCCTTTTCCTGGCCTTCTAGAGTGATGTGTTTGCCAGCCTCGGCGGCAATCTTCAGCAGCAGCGAGCCAGAGCCGCAAGTGGGGTCGTAGGCCGTGGTGGATGCGACGGTATTGTGCGGCCCGATGCCAAGCACCTGGGCGATGATGCGGCTGACCTCTGCCGGGGTATAGAACTGGCCCTTGCTTTTGCCACTCTGGGTGGCGAAGTGCCGCATAAGATACTCGTAAGCATCGCCGAGGATATCGTCGTGCTCGGCGCGGTTCTGTGCGAAGTCGAGCTTCGGGTCGTTGAAGATGACGATGAGGTTGCCGAGGCGGTGCATACGCGCCTCGCCGTCACCAAGCTTAGCGGGGTCGTTGAAGTCAGGGAAGTCGCTGCGGGCGAGGCGGGAGTTGGCGTCGATCAGCGGCTGGATCACATGGGTGTTGATCTTGTTGCCAATGTCGCTGTCGCCGGTGAGCGCTACCATGTCGTCGAAGCTCGCGCCCTTTGGGATGACGATGGGCGGCTCGAAGCCGTCGTAGTTCGCGTATTTGTCGGACACGTATTTAATGAACAGCATGAACAGGACATAGTCCTTGTATTGGCTGGCATCCATACCGCCGCGCAACTCGTTGCAGCTAGCCCAGAGTGACGTATAAAGATCGGATTTTTTAATTGCCATTGTGTCTCTGCTTATAAGGTTTTTGCCCTTGAAAGCTATCAAAAAAGTTTAATTCATTAAGGGATTTAATTAATTTATCTTTTTTATAAACAAAGACAATTTAATTTTTTCTCTAACATTAAACAACACAATTTCTCAGGTCATATCTTTTGATACATAATTATCAGACCAAGTAGGTGTTTCTGTGCCAACAACTTCCATTCTTGGAGCTTCAAAATCTGGTAAAAATTTTCCTAAATCCCAGTAGCCAAGTCCATATGCTACCGACAACCTATCGTAATCAGACGGATCAATATCTAAATTGAATAAGTCCTTTGGCTTGGGGAGCTCTTTAATGTCAAAACGTGCACGCAACCCATGGTTTTCTGCATAAAAACCAATGAAATTTTTATAAAAGTCCATTCTTGCACCACCACCACAAACAAATACCGGGAAAGGATTCCAAGAAGCATGCCCCGGTAAAAAAGTTTGAGCTGCTCTGAAGGTTGTTTGACTCCATAGTACAGGCCCCATTAATGACTTGAATGCCTTATCAAACCTCGTGTCTGGATCTTTATCGGAAAACTCAAATCCTTCAAGCATCCGATTTAACGGTGATGGAACAGAAATTTTTCCATAATTAATATCATCAACACAAAGTAACGTCTGTAAGGCTAGCTCCTGCATTTCAATTGACAAAGAGTCGACCAATTTATAAACCTGATCTACTCTAGATTTCACAAAATTTGAAACGCCAAGCCCCTCTACCATGCAAGCTAATGGGTAATAACAATAAATGGATTCAGAATTTTTTATAACATCACATAGAGATACATCCATTGTACCCGCACCGATATCGATCATCATTATGTGAGGATTGCGCTCAGGATTCCATGCATTTGAATGAACAAAACCATGAATCTGGGCCATGATCTCTGGATATATTCGAACACCATCTTCCAAAAAACCTTCGTGGCTACCCCCAAAACTATCCTGCAATTCTCTTGGTAAAGAATAAAAATTAGAAGATATCTTTTTTTCTGAAATCGAATCTAGTGAATGTTGAGCCTCACAAATCGAGACGGAATCACTATCACCGTATGAACAAATAAATGCTGCTCGGAATATATCTAAAATTCGATTTTTTATTTCAAATTTTTGAACTGTGCGAGCCGGAATACCAACATTAAGACGCCACAAAAAATGATGTTTACGATAGATATTGTCATTCTGCGTAAAAAATTGTGACCTTGCATGACGAACAACTAACGCAATATACGCTATTGTTGCCAATATATCTTCATTGGAAGGAGAAGAGGAAATTACCCGAATCTTTAGGTTTGCAAACTCCTTTCCAGAGGTTTCTAACGAAAATAGGTCGCCAACTTGGTTAATCTTCGAAGGTAATAAATAACTGTCAATCCCCTGGTTTTGACCAAAAGATACCGCAAACGAATTACTCGCCTGCCTGTCTCGAATAGTTAATTTTGAAGAAGAGGTTCCAAAATCAAACCCAATTGCAATTTCTCGTATTTCATCCTCTGAATGTTGGGTCGGTTGAAATTGCATTCCTCTTGAATAATTGAATTGATATTGCGTATCTTTTTGATTTTTCACCCAAGAGAATTTTATAGGAGGATTAGGAACCTTGGAAATAGATAAATGTGATTCCTGCGCTGAACTCTTTGTAACATTTTTTTGATGCGACTTAAAAGCTTTGGTTTGAATAGACTTTCTAATGACAATCGGGGGGCCAGAATAATTTGATCTTAAAATCCTTTTAATGACTTTATCATTAGATTGTTCAGTAGCTTGCGGTAATGTAGAGTTTTTTTGATATGCCCAATTAGAGGATGGTCTATTGATAGGTTCATTTTTGTTTGCCTGCTTCTTTTCAGAAATTAACTTTTCTCTTAATCCTGAAAGCAAATCCTTAAATGGGGTATTTTTAGGTGGCAAAGGCTTTGTCATGAATAGTCAATTCATTTCGAGCGAAATAAGGCCAGCTGTAACAAATGAGGGATTTCCAGATAAACTTTTTTGTGATTGTAGTTTCTCAAATTTAATTTTCAAATTTGATTCAATATTTTTCCAGCGAGTTTGTAGTGATTTAACACGACTCTCTTTACCCTCTTGCTGGGCTTGAATAATTCGTTGCTCGTATCGGTACTTTTCATTGAGCAAATATCCCTTCAATGAATTTTCTTGTATGGTTACTCTATCGTTAATTTCTCTTTGTAGTTGCTCACGCTTTAATTCAAATTCGCCTTCTAATTCAGTTAATAATTCTCCATAAATCTCTACCAAATGATCAGGGTCTAAACCGCCGTAACTTACACAATCCCCCCCTTGTGCCGTAAGGGAATTGACTAATAGCTCGCTCTCATCAGCCGTTAATAATCTGTCAGAGTTAATTCCTTTGGCACGAAACTCTAATTGTTCAATAACCCTAGAGCTACTATTAAAACTGAAGCGATGACAAATAAAGACATAGGTGTCACTAGCCAACTCTAAAGAATTGGTTTTTAAATGCCCCGCTACTAAAATCTTTTTTGGGTTACTAGAGTATTTTTTTTGAATAGCACCAGCAATAAATTTCATTACTGGGTGAAACTGATTGAGGTACTCAGTAGATCCTTTATTTTTTGTGATCTTATTAGAAAAAATAAAATCAGTCTTGAGTAATCTCTGATGATCCAATAACGACGACCCCTGCGTAATTCTCTCTTTATTCCAATATTCTTGCATATCTGCAATTGCTTTATGACTTAGATCTAGGCCATACTTATTTTGCGATTGATCAAGTAAATTAATTTTACTCGGCTGATAGTTTTCTTTAATAAATGTTTCAAAATAAACAACTAAATCTTCAGCTTTAATATATCGCCCAAATGCCCGAGCCTCTTGAATTGACTGTTGAATAAAGTCCCCATGTGCTACTAATTGAGAGGATTTTTCATCTAATTGTTTTTCAAGATTTTTAACATGCTCGATTACTTGATCTTCTTGTTTTTCTAACGCCTTTAATTGTTGTTCGCTAAGATTGTGAAGTAGATATTGCTTGGCCATACTCTCTAAACGATCCCCTATGATCTCCTCCATGCCCCCTAAGGCTTCCTCGAAAATCCTAAGTTTGTTATAAAGCCGTATATAAATACGATCATCAATACTATCTTGATAGAAAAAATTCCAAATTAAGATTTTTTTCTCAGCCTGGCCGATACGGTCAATACGACCGATTCTTTGCTCAACCCTCATCGGATTCCATGGTAAGTCATAGTTGATAACTAAAGAAGAAAACTGTAGATCAACACCTTCGGATGCAACTTCGGATGCCAGCAACACATTTATTGAGCTTGAACTTTGAAAGTTTGAGAGTGCAATATCCTTATCAAGTCCACCGTACAATAATTGTGATAGAACTCCATCCTTTTCCAAACGCGCCTTAAGATATCTCAAGGTTGCCTTAAAATATGAAAAAAGAATGACTTTTTTTCCTGGGTTATGCAACCAATACGATCTGAGCTGTTTTATTAGTCGGTTGTACTTGCTGTCATTAATCTCTAAGTCCGATAAATCGCCTAAAGAAAAGACTGAGTCTTTAATAAACTCAAATAGCGGTCTAATTTCTTTTTTATTTACTCTATCGATGTCAATTGATTCTGCCTCTTCAAGCTGCTCTAATATTTCTGCTTGATATTGTTCATCTTTATGACGCCACCAATATACTGCCGCTGCAAAAGAGCTACACATTTGCTGCTGAGGGGTGTTTACTAAAAATCCAGACTTTAGATCATTAATGTCTGCATACTGTCTTATTGCGTTTGTTACTGCATCATAAACAGTTCGTTCTGTTTGTGTCATCGGTACAGAAAAAGGAGTTGCCTCTCTTTGTGGTCTAGCAGTTTGCACATCTCGCTTTCTAGTCCGGGTAAATATTTTTCCAAAAATATTAATTCGATCTAATTGTGCTGCAAGATCTACACGTCCTTTGGGAGTATTTAAAACTGATTGATCTGGTAAATTATTAATCAGATAGCGTAATTGCTCATTTGATTCATACAAACTTACCTCTGTTGCATTCTCTAATAAGCGGATAATTTCATCTCTATCGTAAAGCGAGCCAATCATCAACTGATCTCGCACTTTTACGATCGGACCATTCTGCCTTATTAGTCTTGGAAATTCTGACTTATAAGGAAATAGCGATTCATCTAAGATATTAAATAAGTTAAATAAATCATCTGATGAATTATTAATTGGTGTTGCGGATAGCATAACTACTTGCATAGCAGTTTTTGAAAAGAGTTGGCCTAACTCATAGTTTGAAGTCTCTTCATTACGCATGTATTGGCACTCATCAAACACAACCAAGTCAAAAATATCGCGCTGTTGATTTTCATCCAAAAATTCTGATAGGAGTCTTCTGGCGTTGACATTGGTCTCGGGATCCTCTTCTTCCTCAGCACCCCTTCGCCAACCCTTTGGGGGTCTCAATCCATCGTAGGATGCGACATACGCGAATGAATCTCCATCGCGATTAGTTTTAATTTTTTCAAGCAACTCTTTTGGAGTAACTGTCTGCAACTCAATACCAAACTTTTCTCTAAATTCAGTTTGCCACTTATTTTTTAGAAATGCTTTGCAAATGATTATGAGCCGTTTTGAGTTGTACCTTGTCTTGAGTTCAGTCCAAATTAACCCTGCTTCAATTGTCTTTCCAAGCCCCACTTCATCTCCAATTAATATACCTTTAGCAGGTGTATCAATTAAAGCAAGAACTGGTTTAAATTGATGGGGATAAAAATCAGTATTTGTTGCATCTAAGCTATAGATTAGATTTGCCAATCGTCCAGATAGCTTGTTATGGGTAAGCGTTAATTTAAGCTGATCAACTTTGCTAAATCGAAATCCTTTAAGTATTTCAATTTCATCGTCAAGAATTTTCTCTCCACTATCATCCCCAAGTTTAAAAATAGACTTTTCGGGGTAGTATTCTTTACTGCCATCAGGAAATTGAATTTGCCACCGAGTAATTGTTCCCATTACCCTTGGTCCGCCAACAATTACACCCTGCTTGGAGGGCTCTGCTTTTAATGCGATTGAAGTTCCCAGGGTAAACATAAAAAGCTTTAACTATTTAAGGATATTTTTAATAAATATAACGGTTTTAACTTTCCCACTGTCCAGTCTCCACCATGCCTTCCTGATCCCTGGGGCAGATTGGGGGTCCGTATTCAAGATACCGTTTCATCATGACTATTTCGTACCCGCACTTTGCGCACTTTGCTCCTGGTCTTTTAATACCTGCTCTTGATGCGCCTCTTGACACTAATAATCTTGCATGAGGAAAGTGGCCTAAGGCTTTAGCTATTCTGATTAGGTCCTGCTTGAGATGCTCACCTGCTCCTGCACTTCGCATTGGCCCCTTTAATCCCACATCGGTTGCAATTTTCTTAAAGCCCTCCCCATGGCCACTTTTGCAATTATCTACAGCATGAACTAATTCATGGGTTAAGGTATCTAGGACTTCTACGGGGTCAGCTTGGTTTGGGGCTATAAAGATTTGGTTTACTCCGTCCTCTGAGGCCTTGCTTCCCCAGCACTGCCCTAGATGCATGCTTTTGGCACCGGTACTTGGGAATCCAATTGAAACCCTAACCCTAGGTATTTGGTAGCCGCTGCGCTGAAATATTGGCTCTAGATGGGCAACTGCCCGCATTAGCCAGTCTTCTCGTAATTGTGTAATAGAGATTGTCATAAGCCCTCTGTGAAATTGGGCTATTAGATTAAGAACTTTGTGGCTCATAAATTGAGCTCATTTTTAGGAGTATCCCTATGGCTTTCACTAATAACACCGCTGGGTTACAAATCTTATGATTTTTAGAATGGGAGCTCTATTTGATCTTGAAATGAATGGCGTTGATATCCAAAGGATAGATTTGATGCCAAAAGACGCGTTAATTCAGCGGGAGGAGAGAGATAAAACTGGATACGCAATTGGCCAAGATTGGGCTTTTTATCACCAACCTCTTCCAGACGGAGCTGATGCGGCAATTTATAGGGGTTTTTCTGACAATAAAGCTAAATACAAGCAACAAGAAGTAGATCGCTACATAAAGAAGTGGTTACAGCTTCGCTACCATGCCTATCAACGTGAAAGAACCGTTTCAGATGGGGTAACACCGGATCTATTAAGAGTATTAGATCTAAAGTTTTGTCGCGTTACTCAAGTTGATCTAACTCATGGAAGCCAATTGGATTCAGATTGGTCTGTGGAACGACTTTGCAATGATGCAGGATACGCTTGGGGCAACCTAACAATCATTAGTAAAAAAGCAAATGAATCACGAGGATCTATGTCATTTGATGATATAACCAAAGCGAGTCAATCCACGCGGATTACAAATGGCCTTAGTCAGATAGAGTGGATTCGATATAAAAATATTGTTAGAGGTCCCTATTTTTGGGCCGGTAAGGTAAAAGGTATTGAACCAATCTGTATGACTATGCCAAGAATGGTATTTGTTGCCCCATCTCAGTTATTGCAAGATCTAGCTTTCTGGGCCGTATGTCATAAAAACCCAAAGCAAAGAGAGGTATATAAGAAAATTCTCAAGCGCTTTTGCGAAAGTGGCTTATCGGATACTAAATTACGAAAACTTTTTATCCGGATTGATCGAAACTTTCAAAAAGGTCATGGGATCTATGCAACCTTTTGCAATCCATCTTGTATGAATTCCTTTTTGGAATGGTATCAATCCACCAACCTATCAACTGCGACTTACATAGATTTTTTCAATAATGCAATTAAAGGTTTTTTACATCTTCCAAAAAACAGCCCTTCTAACTCAAATCCTATTGAGGAGTGGTGGCTGACTACAGGTGGACATATTTACTAAGCCTATTTAAATCGCGACCCAGTTGAAAAAGGCCATGCCGCGGCTGGATTGATTGTTGTTGATGCAGGCTGCGCAATGGACTTTTTAATTGAAATAGACGTTTGTCTTGGCCAAAGAAAATTCATTCTATTATTGGATAAATAAAATTCCTTTTTTAACCAACTAAGATCGTCTTCCCATTTATATTTTGCCTCCGGTTTTGATGGGCCCTGAAACCCTGCTAACCAAGAAATTAAATGGGATATCGAGTAAAGACGCTGGGCTGTATTTGCCCTTCCCCAACGCTTTCGATCAACATCGGTAAGAAGATATCGGTCCATCTGAGAAGATGAAAACGCAGCTTTTAAAATTTCTCGTCTTTTTGGTTGAGAAATGCCATCTGCCCTGACCGTGTATCCCATTTTTGCCAGAGGCGACTCTTCGGCAAGGCTACCCGACCACTCGAATGTTTTTACTTCATAGTCGTCGTTTCGACCATCGGGGGTGAAAATTTCAGGCCAAGTAAAAATCCTGTGACTTAAAACATGCTGCATTGGCTCATGATCTGCCACAAGAGCAAGTAAATCATCTTCAGGCCAATTATCTAGGGGGTCCTCACCAGTAATCAACCAAGTGATGAATAACTCTTGTGTATAAATTCGCAGTTCGAAATCTTCACTAATGGATCTCTCGATTTGTATATCAATGTCATCATAATCAATTGTTGACGAATTCGAGCCCAAAATAATATGTTTTGTACTGGGGTCAGTTATTTCAACAACTTCAAAGCCCTTCTCCACTAAAAATTGTTCCAGTCCATCATCCTCTAAAATTTTCCATGGGCCATCACCTTCCATACCAATTAAGTTTCGATGCATACCAATTGATTTTGCATCGGCTTCTTTACACAAAAAATCTCTAATCTCTACCCTATTTAACCCTCCTGGAAAAGTTTTAAGAAGATTGATTTCTTCAAGGTATCTTTCTGAGATTTCAGACTCAATTGTTTTTCGAAAAAGTTTCTTAACCTCCACCTCCATGGAGGATACTTGCTGCTTTAATAGATTTAACTCTTTTAATTTTTTTCGATATTCTGCTGACGACATAGTTCCACCAAATGATAATTAAATGCATTCAAACATAATTGAAAATATTATGAATTAATGGTTTTCCCGAGAATTTCAGATAAGCTCACCCCATGAGCTTTTCTTTTGTCATATTCGGCTTCCCTTCACAACCTATGGAGCCCTATGACCGCCCAAGTCTCAGAGACCCTGATTTACCACGGCAAAAAACTCATGATGTTTAGCAATCCTCTTGGCCCCTATCTTCAGGCCAATGGGATTAAGTTTGAATCTCCGCATACCGCTAATTGGCGTGGCTATGAAGGAACGTGGGAAATTAAAGGAACTGAAGAAACGGGTGAGCGTCTGTACCTAGTAGCTCTTCATGCTCACCGGACTTATGAGGATATTGTTGGTCTAGAAGAAATCTTCCCAGGATTTCCAGATGGGGTATTTGCGCATTGGTTCTCCGGGGAAATTCAATTGCCTCAGGGCAAACTCCTGAAATACGTTCATGGGGGCTATGCCAGTCTGTATGAGTACGACCTCTTTTTGGAGATCAAAAAAGGGGTGGT
>VFQS010001266.1_pt1 | contig 23665 bp, 19 predicted proteins | sample 3512361 | NCBI WGS metagenome assembly VFQS01 (sample SAMN10412375, study PRJNA504923) | tailings metagenome | isolation source: Relicate 1 Philex TSF3 active mining | place: Philippines
TCACAAAGAAGCCCTGAGTGGTCGCATTTAGCGGTGCTGCAACTGCATTTAGGATGATTGCATTGGCACTGGAGTTTAGTTGACCAGCGCGATATCCTAGTGCAACACTATATTGACCAAGATTTGTTGAACCTGCTTCGTATCCTAGTGCAATCGAGTGGGTTTTTTGTGCAGAATTGCCAGCATTAGCCCCAATTGCAATTGCAAAGTTACCTTGTGTGTCATATCCTGCAGCTGTGCCTATTGCAACAGCACTTCCAGACTGCCCTGTATAGCCTGCATTATGTCCAATACCAATTGATCCTGAGTTTTGTTGATATGCACCTGCCTGATACCCAATTGCAATCGCATTTGCAACTTGATTTGAATATCCTGCTTGGAAACCAAGTGAAACTGCACCTGCTCCCTGTGAATATGCTGTAGATTCTGCACCAATTGATACAGCATATTGGCCTTGATTATTAAGACCCGCCTGGTATCCAATTGATACGCCTCGATCACCTTGTGCATTACTTGCAGCCTGGTGTCCAATTGCGACTGCATTTTGGCCCTGACCTGTATAGCCTGCAGAACTACCTAGTGCAACTGCATTCGCACCTTGGCCAGTATACCCAGCATTTGCTCCTAAATGTAATTTTGTAGATCCAACAGTCCATTGTGATGTAATAGGTTCCCAGTAAACGTAGTCTGAATATGCTGAACCAGATGCTGAAATGAAGCCAGTCGGACCTGTTGCGCCTGTTGCGCCTGTTGCTCCAGTGGCACCTGTAGCACCAGTCGCACCAGTGGCACCAGTGGCTCCTGTGGCACCTGTGGCACCTGTTTCGCCAGTCGCACCAGTGGCTCCTGTTGATCCAGCAGAACCTGCGGTTGAATCATACACAATCTCCTTAGTGGTCGTGTTGTAGCGCATCAAATAACCGCCTGAAAGGTCGTTAAGGGGGTTCACAAAGAAGCCCTGAGTGGTCGCATTTAGCGGTGCTGCAACTGCATTTAGGATAATAGAGTTTGCACTTGTATCAAGTGTGCCTGCTTGATATCCGATTGCGACGCTGTATTGACCGAAATTGGTTTGACCTGCAGAATAACCAATAGCAACTGAATTAATTCCTTGGTTGTTATTACCCGCTGATGAACCAATTGCTATTGCATTATTTTTCTGATCAAGATTTCCAGCATTGTCACCAATAGCAATACCCATTGTTCCTTGATTTGTCTCTCCTGCCACGTTTCCAATTGATACAGCACTTTGGGCTTGAGCAGTATTACCTGCACCACGCCCTATTGCAATTGCTGTCGTATTTTGATTTATATTTCCTGCACCAGAACCTATTGCAACTGCTTCAGCACCCTGTAATGTTACTCCTGATTCATTTCCAATAGCAATGGCTTTTGATTGTTGAGAGTTATTTCCTGCTAAAAATCCTATAGAAATAGCATAAGCAGATTGTCCTGTTTGTCCTGCGGCTGCCTCATTTGCAGACACGGAAATTGCATATTCACCTTGGTTATATCTTCCAGCATTTCTTCCTAAATGCACCCTATCTGAACCGACAGCCCAATTATTACCTGATGTATCCCAATAAATGTAGTCAGAATAATATGTTCCATTTACGCCTATTACACCGGTTGGACCTGTGGAACCAGTTGCGCCAGTTGCGCCTGTTGCTCCTGTGGCCCCTGTGGCTCCTGTGGCGCCCGTTTCACCAGTGGCTCCTGTGGCGCCCGTTTCACCAGTGGCTCCTGTGGCTCCCGTTTCACCAGTTTCGCCAGTCGCACCTGTGGCACCTGTGGCACCTGTTTCGCCAGTCGCACCAGTGGCACCTGTCTCTCCTGTGGCTCCTGTAGCACCTGTCTCTCCTGTGGCTCCTGTTGCCCCAGTTGCACCAGTGGCACCTGTTGTCCCAGTTGCACCAGTTGCACCAGTAGCACCTGTTGCACCAGTAGTTCCTGTGGCTCCTGTTGCACCCGTTTCTCCTGTAGATCCCGCTGACCCTGCGGCAGAGTCATATACAAACTCTTTTAGAGTTGTATCATACCGCACCAAATACCCCCCAGTGGACCCCCGCACAGGTGCTACAAAGAAACCCCCAGTTGCACCTGCTTCTAATCCAGAACTGGATGCATTTATGACAATAGAATTTGCAAACTGCGATGCAGTGCCGGCCTGGTAGCCAAGTGCAATTGAGTAATCTCCCTGTGTATCTACACCAGCATATTTTCCAATAGCAACTGCATTACTTCCCTGATTTACAGCACCTGCATCATATCCTATTGCGATTGCATTCTCTCCTTGATTTTCTGAAATATTGAACGAATGTCCAATTGTAATTGCATTACTGCCCTGATTTGTAATTCCATATGTCTTATATCCAATATCAATTGCATTTTCTTGCTGATTATTTGAACCTGCATATAAGCCGATTGCAACTGCATTGGAATTCTGTCCATTATATCCTGCCTGATATCCTAATGCAACCGCATAATTAGACTGGCCGATTGCGCCTGCATATGATCCTAAATGGACTGTATCGCCACCAACTGCCCATTTATTTGTTGCATTGTTCCAATATAAATATTGAGAATATAGTGTGCCAGTTACACCAATTACATTTGATAACGCAGTATCGTAGACGATTTCTTTTGTCACAGTATTATACCGCATTAAATATCCATTTGCAGCATTATTCACAGGATTTACGAAATAACCACTGGTAGTTGGTGTAAGACCCGCTGCAGTTGCATTTAAGATGATAGTATTGCTACTTACATCTGATACGCCAGCCAAATTACCGATTGCTATACTATAGTCTCCTAGATTGGACGCACCAGCATAACGACCAATTGCAACAGAATTTTGACCCTGATTTTCATTACCTGCCGCGCCACCAATTGCTATTGCATTTTGTTTTTGTTCCAAGAATCCTGCATCTTGACCAATCGCGACTGCCATATTGGCCTGTCCTGTTATGCCTGCACTGTAACCTATAGAAATTGCCCCTGATGATTGGTTTGTGTTTCCTGCACTATTACCCAGAGCTACTGCATAACTTCCTTGATTAGTTTGTCCTGCATTTGGTCCAATAGCAATTGTATTATTTGTTTGATTATTTTCACCAGCGCCAGAACCAATTGCAATTGAGAGAGGACCTTGTTCTATTAGACCTGCCCGATATCCAATAGCAATTGCTTCATAGGACTGCCCTGTATGTCCTTGGCCAATTTGTGCCCCAATCGCAACCGCATATTCTCCTTGATTATATTCCCCAGCATACCGCCCTAAATGCACATTAGATGAACCGACGGCCCAGTCGTTCAATGTATTGTCCCAATAAATATACTCAGAATAGCGCTGTCCTTGTGCTGATATTACACCAGTCGGGCCTGTGACTCCTGTTGCACCTGTTGAACCGGTTGCTCCTGTGGCTCCTGTTTCGCCTGTGGCTCCCGTGGCTCCTGTAGCACCAGTTTCACCTGCGCCAGTTTCACCCGTTGCTCCTGTAGCACCCGTCGCTCCTGTTACACCCGTTTCACCAGTAGAACCAGCTGGACCTGTGGATCCTGTTGCACCAGTAGATCCTGTAGCACCAGTAGATCCTGTAGCACCAGTTGCACCCGTAGATCCTGTAGAGCCAGTTGCACCCTTTTCACCAGTGACTCCTGTCGCTCCTGTAGAGCCAGTTTCTCCAGTTAAACCCGTGGCTCCAGTTGCTCCTGTCGCACCAGTGGCTCCAGTTGCTCCTGTTGATCCTGCAGCACCAGTGACACCTATAGAACCGTCTGCACCTGTCGCGCCAGGTTCACCAAGAAGAGTAAATGTCCAGGCAGTGCCTTGCCCTGAACCAACAACATTGTAAATAGAATTAACTTGAATTATCCCATCATCATTATATGTTATAAATCCATCAAAATATCCCCCACTTGCAGCACCAGCAGTTGCAAATACACGCACACGCGATCCAATTACATATGCAGAATATGTAGGTGATATATAATAAAATGCTTTTGAATCATAATTTAAATCAATTACATCTGTTGATGTTACAGCATATCCTGCCCCAGTTGCCCCCTTTGCACCGGCTGGCCCAGTAGCACCAGTCGGTCCAGTAACACCTCCACCACCTGTAATTGCAGTTTCGTCAAGATAGAGAGTTTGATCATCTTTCACCCAAAGTGTTCCCGTTACACCGCTATTAGGGTTGCTGGGTTGTGGCACTAACTGGAGATAAAGAGGATCGATTCCGCCGATGACGGTTAATTTGCCGTCAATACGAACCTCCCCAGAAGTTCCTGTGGTTGGGTCGAATGTGAAGAATTGCGAACCGGTTATGCTGCTGCCATCATAAAAGAGGACTGCTCCAGTTGGACCCGAGAACTCAATTGCACCTGTTGGACCTGTCGCGCCTGTAGCACCGGTCTCTCCTGTGGCACCTGTGGCACCGGTCTCTCCCGTGGCTCCTGTGGAACCTGTCGCGCCTGTAGCGCCTGTGGCACCTGTCGCGCCTGTAGCGCCTGTGGCACCAGGGATAGTATACCAGAAATACACAACGTCATTTAGGGATGCCGCAAATGTTGTAGTATTTATGACAACCGACCACATGCCTCCCGAAAATGTTGGCACCGACGCCACAGTTCCATAATAGTAGTTCGATGTAGTTGAGTTGCGTGCATTAAATATAAGTGTTGAAGTTCCATAAAGTCCAACAAGTTCCTGGAAAAATCCAGTAGCATCTGCACCGTCATTTGTGGTAGGATTAAATGAAATTGTTGTAATTGATGGACCGACTGCAAAGGTAAATTCCCGAGTATTGATTGGAGAGATTGCGAAAATCCAGTTAGGGGTGCTGGCGAGGCCAGTTGCACCAGTGGCTCCCGTGGTCCCCGTGGCTCCTGTGGCACCCGTTTCACCAGTGGCTCCTGTAGCACCCGTTTCACCAGTGGCTCCTGTAGCACCCGTAGGGCCCGCTGGACCCGTCGGCCCGCGTAAACCCCCATAAGGCAGTAAAATCCACGGTGTTACTCCATCACCAATCTTGAAAAGACTGGTATCCGTCTCTAGACCAAACTCACCCGATGCCAATGTCGGGTTGGCAGCCGTCCATGTGGACGCCAGACCGCGCCGAAATTGAAGTTGAATATTTGGCATTTCTACCTAGAAGCGTATAGTTTCATTTACATAAATAATATCGCATTGCATAGATAATATCGCATAACAATACACATATGCTAAATGTATTATTATGAAGTTTCGATTTGACGCTCGTTTAGATTACTGTTCCACAGTCAAATGCCGGTCCTAAGAAGTATGTTGAATACGGGTCGCCCCCGTCAAATATATATGCGGTCACTGGACCTGTGGGGCCTGTAGGGCCAATAGGGCCGGGGTCTCCAGTGGCACCCGTGGCACCCGTCAGTCCTGTTGGGCCTGTAGGACCAGCCGGTCCAGTCGCCCCAGTTGTCCCAGATCCAGTCGCTCCACCCCCTCCATTACAGCACGAGTAACAACTCGAATTACTTTTACACAATGCCAGCAACTGCTTCGCCGCCAAATATTGACTCGAATCCATCTACTAATTGCCCCCGTTAGAATCCCGTAACAGGTTGCACACGAATATAGGGGCTAGGCACCGCATCGGCCCGTGTATAATTGCGGATTTGTGTGGTGTGATAGTGATATGTTTTAATATTATATGGTTCGTTGTAAATCATATAGCCGGCCGCATAAAATGCATATACGAGTGCATTATCACACCCAGGTTTCCCCAGCATAAAATCGATAGCCGCCACAAGATCAGCCGGCGGAGCATAATTTGTATGATAAATCCAAGTGTCTTGTGAATCGGGCCGCGGACCAAACAACTTACACAACCCTAAATGCTTCTGTTGCCGCCGGTCATGATTATACTCAAACCGCAACTGTGCATATAAGGCCTGCTGGCGCGACAAACATGTGCGCGGCAAATTTGCCAAGGTTTTATCGAAAAATATGTCGCTATTTGCAATTACAATATATCCGTGCAACCCCCGCTCGGCCACTTGCCTGCACACATGCGCATATGTCATCCGTTCACCGTCGCCCACTACAACTTGCGTCACACAAGCCATACCCGCCGCGTCTAATTGCAATTCCGCAGCACTATATATGCGCTCATTTATGAGAACTATGTGTGTAAAAAGCCCAAGCCGCACATTTTCCCGCAAACAATGAAGAATCTCTGCATGGCGAGCGCGATCGCTGTGAATGAAGAACTGGGTGAACAAATAAACGGGTTCGCTTGCCGCCGCAGCGCCCTCGGCCACCAGCGGATCCTTATTGTAAATCACCGGAGAAAACAGCAATGTATGCGGTTTGTTATACAGGTCCGTTTGTATAAAGTTGTTTTGCATTGGTGTAGCGGCCATATCTAGATATTAGTCTTAAAATACTATTTAGATTCGTTTGCTGGCAATATTGGCATTATACGCACATATGGCGGATAGATTTTAGCAGACGACGCTCCCGCTCGTATACCAGACTTATGTGCATGATATGTGCGTATGTTATAGGGTTCGTTATATAACATATAACCGTGCTTGTAAAAGTGCCATGCAACTGAATTATCACAACCGTGTGCACCCAGCATAAAATTAATATCCATTATAAGTGATTCGCATGGCTGAGCATTTGTATGATATATCCATGTATCTTGTGCATCATTACACGGTCCATGCAGTTTACATTCATTTAGGTCGGTCTCGCCCGTATATTCGAATCGCAGTAGTGTATATAACGCCTTCTGACGCGACAAACATGTGCGGTCCAGGTTTTTTAGTGATGAATCAAAAAATATGTCGCTATTTGCAATTACAATATAGCCGCGCAGCTCACATGCGCCGACAAGTCTACATGCGTGCGCATATGTCATCCGTGCACCCCCATCAAATATAACTTGCTGCACATGCGCCATATGTGTATCATCTAATTGTAATTCTGCCGCCGAATATAAACGCTCATTTATGAGATATATGCGTTTGAAAATTCCTAACTGCGCGTTTATTCGCAAACACAGTGCAATCTCTGCACGCCGCACAGGGTCAGCGGGAAGATAGAATTGTGTTATAAGATATATTGGTGTGTCAACAGGCGCCAATGGGTCGCTATTAAAAACTATTGGTGAAAATTTCGGAAATATTGGATTATTATAGTTGTGCGGCTCATATAGTTTATTTTGGCTGCTGGCTCCGCTGCTGCTGCCTCCACCACCGCTTATATCCATTGTCTAATTGCAATTACAATATATGCATTTAGGTCCAGCACCAGTAGCCCCTAATTGCTATAAAGTTTCCACAAAGCCGCCTCCATTGCAGCAACATCATCCCTCTCCTCCAAATAAAGTCCGAATTCGTCCGCCACACGGTCAATTAGGTCACGCTGGGATGGTGCGTGGAAAAGCAGACGGAGCAACTTCTCGGCGTCGGCGGTAGTCTCCACGCGGTCGGCGCCAAAATCATTATTCAAATAGAGCCCTGTGCTGCCTCCACCATTAATGTAGACTCCCATGCCCAATTTAAAGAAATCGCCAACACCCGTAGCAGCCACCGTCTCGTCGGCCAGGTCGATCCAGGCGAGCGGTAAAGAATGCCCCGCGTCCAACTTGTAAAGTCTCACCTTCTCTAACTGAGTCTCTGTGCTGCCTGTGGCGAGGACTTCGGCAACTTTATTTGTTTCCCGTGTTGCCGGCCGGCGGGAATCAAAGACATAGACGAGCCATCCCTCTAAAAGTTTCTGGCTACCCGAGGAGGCGGCGGTGTTCTCCCAGCCCTCCAGCGACCCCCCAAAAGCAGCACGGAGTATCCATGTGAGCCGTAAAAGTAGGAGGACAGCCATAAAGAATAGTAGTGTGTATACTGCGGCCTGTAATATGAATTCTTTAGTGACCATCGCGCTCTAACTTTACGGGCTAAAAGACACTTTACGAAAACTATAAAGTATGACCGGGTCAGCGCCTCCGCCAAACTTTGCCGACATACTTTGTCAGTGCCAAAGTTCGATCTTTATAAAAGAATCCCCATGGTCTCTCCAGGAAACCGCAGAATTTATATTAAGGCACTGGATTTACAAAGTCTTTTCTTTACAACACCCACGCACTGCCTACTACGCGCTGCCGGTCGGCGAGCAGCCTCCCGCCACGTCCCCTTTTACAAATCGCTTGACGGCCGCCCGCTCAGTCTTTTACAACACTGAGCGGGCAGCTGAGGGGATTCGGCGCGGGCCATTTCACGGGATACTTGCGGTCGCCGCCTGGGAACCGGCCGCCGACGAACTTCCTTGGTTAGCATATGCCTGCGGCACGCTGCAGCCCGTCGCCATTCCTAATTGCACTACCCACAGATTCTGGCTCTGGCGCTCGGCATTTCCCCCACGACGGGCACTGGCAGTTGATATGCATATGGTTCCTATGGATGCCCAGGCGATACTTGCGGCCTTCAATGTGCATGTAGACTTCTACTTTACGAGCGATGTGGCCGACCTGCTTATGAATGCATATCACACGCGGTTTTTCGAATTTGAGCATACGCGTGATATACTTGGTCGTGATTGGTCACAACCTCTTTCCGCGGAACTTGTGGCACATGTTCGAGCGGCCCGCTACAAATTCGTCATAACTGGTCATACACTTTATACGACCCTTGTGTTTGCTCAATTAGGATTGCCGATGTTGCACATCAATAGCACGCGGTATGCCAACGCATTTGGCACACACCCTGTGGCGGCCGACCACATCCATCGGGCGGTGACCGATTTGCTGCGCAGCGGTCGCCTGACAATTTTCCATAACAACCGCGTGGATGAGGCGTATTTTAATTGGTATTTCCCGTGGTTTCGGCGCGCATCGCCAGGCCGTTGCCTACATGTCCCGTCGCTCTGCGAATATGGTCCGCGACTTCGTCTGAGGACTCCCGAAGGCCGGCGCCGCTACATGTTTTGGGACCCGCGGAACCAGACGCTCGACGGAGCATCGACATATCTTTCAGGCCTCTGGCGCTCCCTAAAAGCCTTGCTGGGGGATCGTATTGATCGCACTCACGAGGTTAAGGGTGGTCGGCCACATATACCTGACGGATTCCAGGACGCATATGCGGCGATTATTCATGTGCCATATAATGCCAGCACAATGTCGATGTTTGAGCAGTCGCGTGCCGGCATCCCTACATGGGTTCCTTCACAAAGGCTGTTAGAGATGTTGTGGAATTCACCTACAGAGCACAATGAATTGTCGTGGTATGCGTTTTCACGGGACCGGTTGGCGACAGCCGCGCCACCTGAGAGGATTGACCGACCGGCTGTTATTGCCGCTTGGGCTGCACGCACAGATTGGGCGGGACCGGCGGCAGCCGCCCCCCTCGGGGGTATCCTGGAATTCGACAGCGCGGCCGATTTGGTGGCGCGGATCGATACCACAGATTATGATGAAGTGATCGCACAAGCCCATGCCACCTATCAACCAAGGCGCGCACAAGTATATGCCGCTTACAGGGATTTTTTACGGCATTTAGAATAGAATCGTGCCCAAGAAATGGATAATGGTAGTATAAGTCCTGGAAAGTATACTTATCTCGTAGCCCAGAAGTTCGCCTACGCTGCCCTAATTGTTGGTGCAGTGGCGTGGCTAGTTGTTGGTGCATTTAACACAAACCCCGTAACAGCGATATTCGGGGAGGGCCTGGTGAGCCGTCTCCTTTTCATTCTGGTAGGTGCGGCTGGTCTCTTTTTCATCCTGCGGCGCGACTACTATTTGCCGTTCCTCGGGGAAGCCGTGATGCCGTGTGGAGCCCTCCAGAATCGGACACCCCCGGGTGCTACGCGGTCTATTACAGTTAGTGTAGAGCCGGGTGCGAAGGTGTTATATTGGGCCAGCGAGCCGGCCACCGCAGAACTCGCCCATATAAATGATTGGCGGGTCGCCTACGCCCGTTTCGAAAACGCCGGCGTTACGACGGCTGACGCCGACGGCACGGCCGTCCTTCGTGTGCGTGAACCACAGGCCTACAGCGTGCCATTTAAGGGTCGCCTGGAGCCCCATGTGCATTACCGCGTGTGTGCGGACGGGGGCATGATTGGGCGGGTCCACACAGTCTACACTGGACCCGCGCGGGCGGCGTCGATGGCTCCTATGACTGGCCCTCGTGGGTCATATGACATGGAGGGAGTAGAGGGTTTCGAAAATCCCGGAGGGATTTCCGAGGAGAAGGCCGCCCAGGCTAAGCGGATGCTCCAGACGATGGGCCAGGCCGTGCCGCAAATCAACCAGATTTTGTCGAATATCCAGACACAGTTTTCAGCGCATATGGATGGGACCGCAGCAACAGACGAGGGCGGGGCGGCAGCACAGGCAGCCGACATCCAGGAGGCATTTAGAGTGTATTAAGGTGGAGTCGCGCCATATAGGATTAGATGTCAGACGCAGCAGCCGCCGCAGAAGCAACCACAGCAGTTATTTACGGAACTCGCCCCGAATTCCTTAAATTTCAGCCACTTATCACCCATGCGCGCGATTCCCTAAAAGTCATCCGCATCGGCCAGCATGAAACCATCATGGACGGCGAGACCTACGATGTGTTTATCCCCATTCCTTCAAGCGGTCCCGCCGCAGACCGCCTAAATGCAATCGGCGCAGCCATCATGGCAAACCTTGGTGAACACCTTACATCCCCAATTAAGCGCGTCATTGTGCAGGGCGACACCGCCACCGCCTTCTATGGTGCTCTTGTTGCATACCAGATGCGCAAAGAGGTCGTGCATTTAGAGGCAGGTATGCGCACCTACGACCTGGAGAACCCCTACCCCGAGGAGGGCTACAGACAAATGATTTCACGCATTGCCGGTTGCCACTTGACCCCATCCGTCGGCAACACAATCTATCTAAATGCAGAACATGTGCGTGGTCCCAAGATTGATGTGGGAAACACAATTCTTGACCTGGTCCGTTCATACAATCTCACGGTCACTCGTGAGCCGCGCGTGCTTATTACGCTCCATCGGCGAGAAAACTGGGCCGAATATCGCGAATATATCGCCGAATTGTGTGCACTAGCCGCCCGTGCACCCGATCACACATTTACCCTAATTGCCCATATGAACCCCGTTCTCCAGGAGATTATTTGTGATACTTGCGGGGACCATCCGAATCTTATTGTGAGTCCGCCGATGACCCATAAGGAGTGTGCAGCTGAGATTGCGCGCTGTGCAATGGTCATTACGGATTCGGGTGGAATCCAGGAAGAGGCTGCATTTATGGGGAAGCATATTTACTGTATTCGCAAAAAGACGGAACGGGACGCCATTCCAGAGCACTATATTACATATATTGATCGGCCGGCTGTGCTGCGTGAAATTTGCGTGGATTCTACGCCAACCCATGAGTCATGCCATGTATATGGGAGCGGGCAAGCGGTCGAGAAGATTTGCAGGATTCTTCGGCTACAGCCGCGGGCTGTGCAAAGTCTCCGCCTAAACAATTAAGCAATCTAATTGCTAGATAAATGACCATGCCACGCGGAAACAGCAGAGATCATTTGACTTTCTTTTTCAATAAAATAAAGGCAAATGAACCGTTTGGTGTAATTCGCCCAGGAGATGGCGAGTATGCAGTTATGCTGGACCGGCAAATTAGCACGGGGGATAATTGGACTTATAAGTCAGGTGGACGACTTGCCGCGGATTTGATGTCGGCGATATGCGCGGACTTGCCTGAATTTTATGTCGGCATTTCGTGCTCTGGATGCAATGCGGAGATTTGCTCTTATATGAAGGGTGTGCTGCCGTGCGCTGGCCGCATTACATATGCGAACCTGTTTTGCAATCGTAATTGGAGATATTTTGTGGACTTTATGCGGGACCGCGAGTTCTACTATATTGGCCCTGGGGAGGCCGCCGCGGCCGATTTCAAGGTCGCAGGGCGGCTGCGCGTTGATCCGCTGCTGGTCGAAAAGTGGGACACGGATGCCGATGCATTTTTGGCGCGGGTTGATGCATTTGTTGAGGAGGCTGCAGCGGCACGCGGCGGTGGACCCCCTAAAATTTTCTGTATTAGTGCGGGACCTGTTGCAAAGGTGCTAGTGCCACGCCTAATGAAGGCATATCCTCAAAATATTTATCTGGACTGTGGGTCGGCGCTGGATCTTTTCCTTAAGGGGGCGACAAATCGCAGTTACGTGAATGATGGGCAATTTTATACACACATTGTGTGTAATTTTGATGCACCCTATCACACACGCGAGGAGTATGTGGCTCCTGCACCCGCGCCCGCACCGGCTCCCGCGATCAACGCTGATATCACCGCCATTCTCAACCTATACAAACGCCCACACACCCTAATTGAACAACTCGCAGCAATTAAGGCACAGACGTTGCCGCCCAAGAAAATCATGATTTGGGTCAATCAAGCCGACGGTATGACGATTCCGCCCGAAGTGGTTGCCGATCGCTCAATCCATATTATTTATTCGAGTCAAAATGCGGGTGTTTGGGGGCGTTTCACGGCCGGCATACTGGCCCCCACCGAGTATGTGTGTGTGTTCGACGATGACACCATTCCTGGCCAGCGGTGGTTTGAAAACTGCGCCAGAACGATGTCAGTGACACCTGGGCTCCTCGGAACGGTCGGTCTCATTTTCGCGCGCGGCGACCGGTATACATGTGGGGTTCCACGCATCGGCTGGCCAGGTCCCAATAAGGAAACGCGCCGTGTCGACATTGTCGGTCATTCCTGGTTCTTCAAGCGCGAATGGCTGTCGGCCCTATTCAGCGAAGTCCCCGTGTGGCCCGATATGTTTGTCGCCGGCGAGGATATTGCCTTCTCGGCCGGTCTTCAGAAAATCGGTGTGCCGACACTTGTGCCTCCCCACCCACCTGGCGAAGAAGAATTATACGGAAGCATCCCTAAGACTGCATGGGCGTATGGCACGGAGGCAGTCGGAATTTCAATGAATGGCGCGGCATATAATAAATTCGACATATGCCTGAAGCATTTCATACGGCGCGGATTTAAGACCCTGGCAAATGTAGCAACATCCTAATCGCCGCTCGATTGCCGACGGAACACAATAATATAGGTTGTAGCGCCAAAATCTGGGCCGCGCACACTAGTGGCACGCATATCATCATATTGCCACCATGAGTCCTCCACAAAATTGCGAACAGTGCATGCATAATGACCCCCAAAATGATTCCCCATGTGATCGAGCGTGGCCAGTGGTTCATATATCCAGGTGCGGCTTCTGTGATCCGCATCGGCGGCAAAATGGGGGGTAAAGGAAATTGGCGAGCCATCATATGCGACTGCTGTGTGTATTTTCTGACGGGTTTCAGTAAACCGGTCAAAGACTACAATTAGGTTGGGTGGAAGGCGGTGGAATTCACGCGTGAGTGTGGTGGATCCTGGGCCGCACTTGTCGCACTTATACTCGGCAATTAGGAGTGGTGCGCGCTCGGTGGCTATAACATCGGCGAGTGTTTGACCGGGCCCTGGAATGGGCACCTTCAACATATTGAAGTGCTCCCAGCGGACTGATTCGTGGCCGCACGCATTGCAGCGGCAGACAACACGGTCAAGTCCGAAGGTGGCCTCGCTAATAGGGGAATGGCCGCGGGCCCATATGTCAGCCCATGCTTTGGTGGCTGGAGAGGCGTCGTTTGGCGAATCTGTAACAGTCGGTGCTGCCATACCTTCGTGTGCCTGGTCGAGCAAATATGTCATATATTCATGACCGTCATGCGGAAGTGGCCGTCCGAAATCTTCATAAATGGTCCCGCGCACAGCCTCCTGGATTTTTTGATAGAACGCAAGAGGACGGCACACCATTGCCGACTTGCATGCCCACATCGATTGTGTGAGTTCAATGAATGCATGGGTTACAGATGCCGCAAGCGGCATCGCTGGACCGGTGGGCGACTCCTTAATGCGGTCAATTAGGGATTGGTCGGTGTAGATTGCTGCCCATTCGGGGAATGCGCGGACGATTTGTATAACGGAGTTCATATAGCATGTGTTGCCAAGGTTTACCAGGCCACACACACCGCGCAGAGGCTGGGGTGGAGGCGGAGGCGGGGGCGCATCATCAGACATATGTATATTCCTAATTGTATGCGCGAACTGGTCTTAGACCTAGCGCCAGTGGAAGTGGCCAAAAATTTGACGGGCCGGTGGGGGCACAGAGGTCTGGTGCAGCAACCCAAGCCACCCACAAGCCACCATGAGCGAGTATATGCGTTGGTATAACATCCCGATCTTCGATGACCTCCACAACTATTTTCCAGACATTCTATACAACCCTGACAGATTCACTGATGTGCGCGATCTGACCCGCTACATCAGCGAATCGGTGCGCACGCGATTCAACCCGTCATTCTTTGAATCGGCGGCCACCGCATCATCTTCACAGATGATTATGGCCAGAACGGCGCACCTACTTGGGCAGCAGTATGCTGCCCCTACACCGAGAGCCGTCGCCGCTGGCACACCCCGCCGGTATTATGGAGACAATAACTATATAAATAATATGATGCGTGCACGCGCTGGGGGGTTATCTGGAGTTTCCTTTGGAGCACACATTGTGGACCCGCCCGAAAGCATTGAAACGACCATCCAAAATGCAAATCGGACATACACATCACTGGTCGGCCTTCTTGATGTGCTGTCGGCGCGTGTTGCCCCCGCAGCAGCCACGGCATACGAACCAGTCCGTGTTGCTCCCACACCTGCGGTAATTAGCGCTGCCACGCGGATTATTACAGTTGCCGATACAACTATCGACAATAACTGTGCAATTTGCACGGATGCCATTGTGGCTGGGAATGAATGTCGTCGAATCAATCACTGCCACCATCTGTTTCACCGCGAATGTATTGACCGCCACTTTGAAAACAGCGTGCGGTGCCCATTGTGCCGCCATGATATTCGCGAATCAGCTGATGCACCTGCTGCGGCCCCTGCTGCTGCGGCGCCCCCTGCTGATGCACCCGTCCCTGCTTTCGCAACTCCAGCCCATACAGACGAGGAAATACTCTACTTCATATCAGAACTAGATTAAATCACACGCACGGCCAATAAAAATGTTTAAGAACTCTCAATTAATATATTTTGTTTGCCAATATTTATCCTCACACCACACCCACTCTCCTAATTGCAGCTCCCTTAGCGGTCGTTAAGCACACCGAGGTCCTCAGGGAGTTCATGAATTTTTGTGTGGTAATATGTAACAATGTCCTCCATCAACTTCACCTCCTTATTTGAAATGATATTAAGTGCAACACCCTTACGGCCAAAACGACCCGACCGACCAATACGGTGAATATAGTTCTGGTGCTCATGGGGAAGTTCGAAGTTGATCACAAGCGACACTTGCTGGACATCAATGCCGCGCCCAAGGAGGTCCGTTGAAATGAGCACACGCACCTCACCACTACGGAAATTGTTCATGCGCGTGTTGCGTTCAGCCATATCGAGTTCACCATGGATATACTCAAGCGTAAATCCACGCTTCTTCAGCTCGGTTGCAAGCCACTCCGCAATCGGCTTCTTGTTGACAAAGATGATCATCTGATTGATGACCAGGTGCTTGTAAATATCGCACAGAGCCTCCAACTTATTTTCATCAACCTCCACGTTCACATAATACTGCCGAATACCATCAAGGGTGACACTAGACGGCGGCAAGAGAATCTTCTGGGGATTCTGGAGCAACTCGTCCGCAATTGCAGTGACCTCAGGCGACATCGTCGCCGACAGGAGTGCGACCTGGCAAGTCTTAGGGAAACCGTGCTTGAAGATGGAATGGAGCTGCTCGCGGAAACGGTCCTCAAGCATCTGATCCGCCTCATCAATTACGACAATTCGCATTGCCGTCAGTCGAAGGGCATTCTTACGAATCAGGTCGTAAATCCGCCCAGGGGTCCCCACAATAAACTGGGCACCCATCTGGATTGCGCGAATATCTTCCGAAATGGGGGGACCGCCAGTCGCCGAATGCACCTTAATCCCGAGATAACGACCAAGATTTGTGGCAACCGTCTCGGACTGCTTCGCGAGTTCGCGAGTGGGGCACAACACAAGTGCCTGGGGCGCCTTGATACTAGGATCCATCCGCGCAAGGGCCGAAATACAGAATGTGCCGGTCTTACCGGTGCCCGACTGGGCCTGTGCAATAATATCGCGCCCGCTGATAATTGGGATAATAGCTCGCTGCTGAATGGGGGATGGGCGCTCAAAACCCATTGAATAGATCCCGCGCAGAAGATCCTCAGGGAGTCCCATGTCGTCAAATGACTCATATACCTTAATCTCATCGCTCTCATCGTGACCGTATACGTCAGTGGGGCGGGTGGTGGTAGTGGCTTGGGCGGCAGTGCTCATTGTTGCTGTGTGGCTTGGTGGCTTTGACATATTGCTTAGTCAACGCGTCAAGTTTTTAGGCGGGCCTGGGCGCACTTTCTCAGGCGACCACAGGGCCTACTATTATATTGGGGGGGGAATACCACTGGTGATGTGAATATGCCGCTGCCGCAGCCCGTGCCCAAATTTGAAAAAGCACTTTAACGGAAGTAATATAGATACCCACCTACAAGCCATGGCAGCCGCAAACGAAGAGTATGACGACCTCGACTATGAGAATGACGAGTATGAGGATGAGGAGGAGGAGTATGGCATAGACGGTGCTGTTGCCGTCGCAGCAGCCGCCGTGCCAACCCAGCAGGATCTCACATTTAAGAAATTGTATAATTCACACCCCGAATGTGTGCTCGACTACATCGAATCCGTTGTGCCGCGTATACCTCTAACTGTAGCCCCGGCTGGACCTGGTCAAGGCGATGCCAATCACATCACATATCCATTCTTGACAAAGTTCGAGACCACAAAGATCATCGGGCATCGCGCAAATGAACTGTCGCTCGGTGCACTTCCCTATATTCCCGTGCCAGAGCATGTGACCGATGTGCGTGAAATCGCCCGCCTTGAACTCGAACAGAAGCGACTCCCCTATGTGATCAAGCGCCCATTGCCGACCGGCAAGTATGAATATTGGCGGCTGTCCGACTTGATTATTCTTCCCGCCTAATCGTAAATGTCGGCTGACTTATACGGCCCTGCCACACAATTTAAGCAAACCATTGCACACCTGTTTGAGCGCATGCCAGCTGAATTACCACGAAATCGCGACGAGTATAACACCATCATAAAGGGTCCAATTAGAAGTTTGAGTGAATTGAATGTCGGTGACGAGTATATGGTCCGCGTGCGCGGGTCATATGTGCTTCAGCGTGCCCGCCTGGAAGAAATCTATATAACTGCCACAAATGGCGTATCTTTTTCATTTACACGAGAGTCCAACCTGACATTTTTGCATGTAAGTGGTGGAAGTATAGCCAGTCGCCCCAGTAGAATTCCTGAGTCGGTCCATCAGGATGATGTGTGGTTCTATTACACACCTGAGCGCGTGGAGGTGCTCATGGAGGGCTTCGATCGCTCCCATTCGGGCTACAATACGCCGGCGACCGGTGCCCGCACACCGAATAGTATGGACGGGACTATGACACCGTCTCAGCGGTCGGGTGTTACTACACCTAACAGCAAAGACGCTACAATGACACCCTCGACGCGGTCAGGGACCGCGACGCCATCAGGGACGGTAGTCCCGTCGACGCGGTCAGGGACCGCGACGCCATCAGCTGGCTCCGTGCGCTCTGGCCCATCGGCAGCATCAGAGCCAGTCGCATCTGGCACGGTAACCCCTTCTAGCACCCGCAGCAGCAGCGGCACATCCACCCCTAAAAGTCAGTTAGGGGTGCCGCTCATACTTGAGGCCCACGCCGTGGATACGCGCAGATTCTAAGGGCCCGCTCTTCAATAAATCCGCAGCCGCTTCGCCGGCTCAATATATAGTGGATCCCCAGCAACCACATTAAATGCCTCATACCATTCATCAAATTGCTGCACAATATTGTTTACACGGAACTGCGCGGGCGAATGTTCGTCTGCAATTAACTGCTGTATAACTTGCGCCCGATGTTGTTTTTCACGCCATGACGTCGCATATGACGTGAAAAAGTCGCGCAGTTCACGCCGCTGGTCTGCCGCCGATTTCGCCGCAATTTCTCCGCGCAACGCCTCGAGAGCAATTGCGATCCCGCCTAAATCCGCCAGATTTTCACTTAGAGTTGTGGTGCCGTCCACATGGCGGTCAAAAATGCGCGATTTATTATACAAGTTGATCATTCCCTGGGACACCTTCTTATATGCCCTATAATCGCGCGCGGTCCACCATGCCCGTTTATTGCCGCGCGCATCATATTCCTTGCCGTCGTCATCAAATGCGTGTGTAATTTCGTGCCCCAACATCGCCCCCAGGCCGCCATAATTCCAGCCGGCCGTTGCCCGTCCACAATAAAACGGCCACTCGGCGATTGCAGCAGGAACAATTAGGCGATTGCCGGCGGCCAAATAGTAGGCGTTCACCGCATATACGGGATACTCCCATGCATCCGCGGAAGCTTGCGTGCTGGCCGCCTTGAATGTGCAGACTGTGTGCGCCTGGCCAATTAGCATGGTGTTTTTCACAATATCACTATCGACCAGCGCCGGCGCAACATACGGCGACCGCCGCCCAGGGTATAATATTCCCATATGCATTTGCCGCACCTTCCTAATTGCAGTTAGGCGTGTATTGGCCGACATCCAGGTGTTTTTCCGAAGCAGAGCTACGGTGGCGTCCACTAGTTTCTGTGCAAATCGCCGTATGCGCACCTGGTGGGCATTATCGACTGTGCGGGCTATATAGAGGCGACTGAGTGACGGCCCCATGAGTTCCTTCACTAGGCCTAGCAGTTCCTTATATTTCGTCGGGCGAACTGAGACTCCGCTCAGCCGTTCGTTGAAAAAGTCTACATAGCCGGCATTGTAGGTGGTCGGCAAATAGGCGATCAGATTCGTTAAATATATTGCGCGTATATACAGACGCCACCGTTCCACTGTGAAAGTTTTCAACATCTTTTCGACATACTTTAGCCATGACGGCGCGTCAACCACGACCCGCATACTTTTCCAGCGGCTGGCGACCTCCCCAAAAGGCTCCCAGAAACTTTCCCAATCGATCCCAGGAAACACTTTAGGCAAATCTTTACCGTCATGGACGGCGGTCGACTCGAGTTCGCCCTTACGAATAATGGAGGCATAATCGGTCTCAATGGATGCAAACTGTTCCAAGTCGGCGATGCCGAATTTTTTGCCGAGGCCATGTAACATGGAACTGTAATCGGCCATGACCCCCTTTTCGTGGTCGTCGGCGTCGGCGGCATAATATTTTTCGGACGGCAGGCCGAGCGACATATATCCTAAATGCAGTCTCCAATGGCTAGAATTGCGTTCCTCAGGGCCATCATATAGTGGTATGGGACCACTGAATTTATTATAGGCGAGTGTGCCGAGTGCATAACAAACATCGCGTGGGCCCTTAATGCATGCCGCTGAATTGAGAAGTTCTTTGACCTGTGCAAGGGCATCTGTGCGCATATGAGGGGATAAATACGACTTTGCATATGTGGCTATTGCGCGGGCATCAGGTGTGGTCGGCGAGTGGATCGCCTCCTTAATTATATGAATAAGAAGACGGTCGACGCTGGTCTGCATTTCCGAACTGACGCTGGTTGCCGCAGAATCAGCGGCCAGATGCGTGCGTGTAAGCCACGGGTTATTTACATGTGCAAAAAAATCGGCGCCTGGGCGCGGTCTACTTTTGGAAGTAGGCTGAAAAACTCGCGGGTATACCGGACATGCTGGGCTCTTTTGCTTGCTGTGCCTTGTGCGCCGCCGCCCCACGCTGGCGCGCGGGTGTCGGCGTGTGGGTCGCGTGGTCATCCTTACTTATATGCCACATACTTTTACTGGAACGCGCCCCAGATTGTTCTGTCTTGGCGCGACCCCTAAGTGTAAGCATGCGTATAAAATTGTGGCGTTGTTCATACAATTTAGATGCCGCAATTGGAGCATAGTATTTAATTTCGTGTATGATTGCGGTTGATGCCATACTGTGCGCCTACTATTATGCCGGCCGTTTTTTTGACGGGACGCGCGGCGACGCTCTTTATTGACGCCACCGTTTACCGCAGTTAAGACAAGTGATAAAGATTGTCATGGGCTCATCCGCCGACCGGGTTTGCATCTCATAGTATGTGCACTCCTTCTTATGACAGCGGCCACATCTGAAGCGGTCCGTGGCCATTCCCTTATCGCCCTCCAGAATACGGGCTTCGCGGAGCGATTGCCGCTCAATGAGCGCACGCCAGTTTTCGGGGTAGAGTTCCATATCATTCATCGCGGGAATGTCGGTAAGGGCCAACTCGCCGGCGCGGAGACGGGCCATTAGGCGGTGGTTCTTGACGGGGGAGGCCGGATGAAGATTGGCGACGACTGTGCGAAGAATCATCGTATAAATATCGCTATATAGGGGGTTAGTCCAGTGGCAGATTACCTTGCGGCGCTCGGCTTCGGTAAGGCTGGCCGCGTAAATGCTCACCTCAAGGGCTGCCACATCAGCAGTGGTGAATCCAAATGATTCGAGGAATGCCAGGACTTTTAGAGCATGCTGACGCTTGGGCACGGTTGCTGCATCTGCAGCAACAGTCAGTTCATTGAAGGACGGATTTGTAAGAAGCGCCATTTGATTCTGATAACCTGAAAGGGCTGCCGCAGCCGCTGCCTTCTTCTTCTTGGAGGCCGCACGAGGAGCCGGCTTCTCTTCCTCATCGTCCTCCAGGAGGTCGCTGCTTCCACCGGCACTTCCCTGACTGCGTGCATCGTCATCTTCCACACCGGCCTCGTCGCCGGCATCATCGTCATCGGCCGCGTCGGCGTCGGCTTCCCCCTCGCCGTCGCTTTCCGCGCCGAGCAAGTCATCGTCATCGTCGCCCGCCCCTGCGCCGCCACCGGCCGCCCCTGCTACGGCCTCTGCACCATTATCTAGTGCCCCCATGGCGGCTTCGTAAAAGGTCTCCCACTGGGATTCCGTGAAATGTGCGGGGGCGGTCCAGTCGGCAGACAGTGCGCTGGCAATTAGGAGAATGTCGCCGTAGGCGACCTTGTCAGCATAGGGGGGCGGGAGGCTGTGCTTGTTTTCCGTGCCCGATTTCCCCTCAGTATATCCGAAGAGATGGAGTTTGCCGCCCTCGTGATTGTAATGGCCAATTTCAGTGGGCGCGGCCTTCTTCTTCATATAGGCATGGATGGCTTCGAGGGTGAGTTTACCAGGCTCGGGCAGGGTCACGCGTGCCTTCTTGATCTCACCCTTGGCGGCTAGTATGAGCGTATTGACATGTGTGGTTGGCTTAGTGGATGCGGCGGATGCTTTTGGGGGCATTTGGGGCTTGGCTTGGGTGGTAGTAGAGAGCGCGGCTTAAATCGGATTCAAATTTACAGAGTAGACACACCGCGTCGGTTCTATCACAGACAAAATGAATTCCATCGAAATACATACACTGCGTGCCGCTGCATCGGCGGCGACTGCAACCACATTCCCTGTCCCAGCCCCAGCCAACATATCATGGTCATGGGGACCCGAAGGATGGGTGGAAGTCGATTTGGACAGCGGTTCCACACGCGGATATACCCTGATTGAACAATCTGTGGACTCCACGGACAATTCAATTAGAATGGTTGTGCGACGGATGGCAGATGGCTGGATGCCGTCGCGCATATATGGGACGCGCCTTATTCGGCAGACGGCTCTTGAGGCGTCTCCACAGGGACTTCGGCGGGAGTTGGTGGGGGAGTGGGAGCGTCAGACGGAGACGCAGGAGGCGCCTTCGGATCAACAACGAGGCGCATATCGTGAGGAGGCTCCTCGGTTGCAGTGGGAGCATCGGCGGCAGCAGCCACGGGCCCGGCCACAGCAACGGCCCGTGCATTCATACATCCCTTCACAATCCCACCCACAACTCCTAAAAGAGCAAGCATCACAGCCTTCCAGCGTGGCACCGAGCCATCCGGGGCAGCAACAGCGGCGGCCACGGCCTGCACCCCAGAGACAGCCACAAGAAGAGCGGGCCCGGCAACCGTCGCATAATCGTCTACAAGGGCACGCAACTCCGCCGGCACATCCTCAGCAGCCGCCACAGCAGCCGTCATGATCTCCCCGACAGTTTCAACCGTCCGCTCGGCCAGCGCAGTCGTCGGCACACCCTCCACCTTCAGCTGGTCCATCACAAACTGCCCAAGCGTCAGCACGGAATCCAGGGACGGGACCTTCCCATCGCAAATCCGAGCAAACTCGTCCTTCCCTAATTGCATAAGTGCAGCGGTTGACATACTGCTGATATAACTATATTGTATTTTTCCGGTTTAAGTTTCAGAGCATGCTTATTGATATTCTGAAAATAGCCGTTGTGATGGTCCTGCTGTTTCTCGGCTATCGCCTCGTCCTGAAAGCGATGGGCGGCGATGAGATTGTGGGAATCACCGCATATGCCCCTATGCCGATCCAGCCGCCCTCCCAGGAGGATTTTGTTGTCGAGCCCGAGCCGATACCTGTGCTTACTTCCACTCCCAAGCCTGTGCCGACACAGCACACAATCACCCCGGCCGGTCCTGGTGCACCTTCCCAGCAGGCCCCTCATGGAGTCCGTCATATAATGGCCGAGGAGCAGCCTAGAGATCCGTTCGCAGAAGAGCAGGATGATGCGTATGCTCCAGAGAAAATACGCAACCCTGAGCGGATGTACCGCCCTGCACCCGATAACAGCGATACAGGGACTGCAGTTAGTGGAGGTATGGCCAGCGAATTGGCCGCCGTGCCGGCCCAGATGGGCCAATTCAGCCCCGAAATGGCCCAGAACGGGGGCCTTTTCATGGACGGTATTGCGGCAAATGACACATTTGATGACGGCAATTATGCACTATACTAGACTTGCCGGCGGGTGCGATTTTGCCGCCGTGTTTGTCCAGGCGCTGTGCGAGTCTCTGGATAAGTTATGCGGGATTTTGATACATCTAATTTCAAAATTATATTATTCTTCGCATCTATATTCTCTATGAAACCGTTTGCAATGTAATAATTTTTTAATTCATTGCTTGCTGGTATTAATGATATAGTGCTTATATTATTATGTCTGCAATAATGCACACTATCATCTAATATACGCGGAAGCAAACGATAATCCAATTTAATACCACATATAAGATATATATACATTTCATAAATTGTATGCCCCGTTTTCGCATCAAGTGCATGGTCAGTTATTTTCCAAATACAAAAAGCGTTTACCTTATTATCTAATACATATATATATCCGTGTTTAAACTTATTAAATGCTGAATATATATATTCATGTGGTAATTTTCCACGGCATGTATCATAGGCCACAGCACGAACTTTTGATATAAGTTGTCGCTGCCGTGCATGAAGTTCGTATTTCACAATATGCGTAGGATATACATTGCTTACTTCAATTATATTCATTATGGCATTATTCGTATGTGATTTATTAATGTGCACAACTTCATTGGCATTTACAAGGGTCTCTGATATATCATTTACTGTGGACACTCCGGAGTTCATTTAGAGATTATTGAGAAAAATATATTACCTGGATTTATGCACCCGCATCAGCACCTACTTAAATTCCCGACGCGTCTTC
>VFQS010001270.1_pt1 | contig 23630 bp, 20 predicted proteins | sample 3512361 | NCBI WGS metagenome assembly VFQS01 (sample SAMN10412375, study PRJNA504923) | tailings metagenome | isolation source: Relicate 1 Philex TSF3 active mining | place: Philippines
GCCCCCAGTTCAGCAACTGTCCATACGCTAAGTGCCACTTTTTGGATCCTTCATTTACCGGTTTGGTCCTGCCGAGCCAGCCGTCGCTGCCTCTATCCACTACTACGAATCCAATCCTAGTTTGTCTCGGGAAGGGTACAAAACGGACATTTCGCCACCCTTTTAGCTTCTCCTTACTTATGAGGGGTTCATTTCCGCAGTAGTTCTGAATGGTGCTCTGTGTAAAAAGCCCCCAGTTCAGCAAGTGTCCATACGCTAAGTGCCACTTTTTGGATCCTTCATTAACCGGTTTGGTCTTGCTGAGCCAGCCGTCGCTGTGATCATTGCGTCGCGGTGACCCAGTATTTGCACCACTACATGCAACGGCTCACCCAGTCGTAGACGTTCTGCGTCGTGTCGGTATCGGAAATCATAACCGCCATTTGCTTACCCGTAGGCAAGGTCGCACAGAAATTGAAAGAGAAGTTATCGATACAAAAAACTTTATTGCTTAAGAAAATGATCAAAATAGACCGATAAACAGGGAGTTTCGAGGAATTTACAAACCGTTTGGTTGCTTAGCCGTCGTGCTTATTGCCGTCACACTAGGGTTTGGCTAGAAATTCCCCATCAGCAGTTACAACGTAAATCAATTTCTAGTAACCTTAAAGGAAATAATGGAACTTCTCTCTGTGAGCAAGAAGATGTAGTGGGTTTTTGCTATTTTCAGACTTGTTATATCGCGAATTCGCTGGCCAACAAAAATCTTCTCGCAATATGGAATTGAAGGGCTGTCGGAGTTAAGGCGGCATCTATAAATACTTGCTGCCTTGAGAGAGCTAACATAAATATCTGTCTCACCCTTTTCGTTTGACCAATATTTTGGTGGATTATTAGTGAACGATGAAATTGAGGAGAAGGCTGGGGATGGCACGAAAGCTATTAACGGCCTTGTTCCAAACAGATGTGAATTTTCAATATGATTGTACCCGCCATAAGAATAATTCTTTCCATAACTTGAAAGTGGCCATCCGTAATCCTTCCCTTCCTCTAGCAAGTTTATTTCATCACCACCTTGCGGTCCTTGTTCTGTTCCAATTACAAGTCCTGAGTTAAGTTTGATAATTCCAGAGGGATTTCTGTGTCCTTTTGTAAAAATCTTAAGGTTTCCCGAAGATTCCTTAATAAGGACTGTATTTCCCCATACAGAGTTTGTTTTGCGTCTATCGATGAGATTCAAGTCTCCAAGAGTTAAAATCACTGAATCGTTTGAATATCGAGTAATCTTTCCTCCTGATCCTAGTAGGTGAGCTTCCTTAAATTTTATGCATTCAGAATCAGAAGTCCAAATTTTTTGCAACTTGCCTAATCTCCATTTTTGCTTATCACCTTTCAAAAGCTCTACTTTGTATAGATTCATTGCTAGACAGCCTTGCGAACTAAGTGAGAGAAAAGAGTAATTAAGAAACACCTTCCCGTTAGAATTGAAAATATCAAAATCTCTTAAACCAAGTCCGGCTGATTCATCAAAACCTGCCAAGGGTCCTCGTATCGTCCCAGGGTTGTAACCTAGATAATCAAAATTCAAGTCTAGTTGCTGCATTTCTTTATTTTTAACTGGGTTATAAAAAGTAATCAAACCAGACTTGGATAGGATCAAAAGTGTTCCATCTTCCAAGTGACCTAAAGAAGCAAGTGATCTCTCAGCGGCGTTCAATTGGGTTTCTGATGAAATTAGCTTATAAAAATTCGTATTGATCTCTGAGGGAACTTCAGTTGGTTTTAAGAATGAGCATTCTTGAGAAGAATGGAATTTGCATTGGATTCGCTTTAGGGTTGTGGCACTGAGGAAACTCCATGTATCCGTCCAGCCTACTTTAAATTCTTGCCCGCTCGGATTAGTTGAGGGTGCATAGAAGCGATTTGCTGCAACCTGGACGGCATCTCTGTATGAAACTAGAGTCAATACAACAAAAAACACTGCGGAGGTAACTAGAGAAAACCGCCACAAGAATCTTTTGGGATTTGATTGTATCCCAGAACTAGAAAACTTCAAGCGTTTCCAATTTTTTGAATTCAGAATTGGAATTTTCCAAATCCCTTTTAGGAAATTGACTGTTTTACTCAAAAGATCCTTCATATCCTAAGAATAGTCATGATTCTCGGCGATTTGTAAGTCCCTAACAATTGCCTAATACCCTTCAGGTACATAGAGAGAACTTAAGACTTTTCTAGCCTTGAATCATGTTTAACTAGCTGACATAAAATACGTCTCAACACCCATAGAACCGCATAGGTAGAGATTGACATTGCGCGGGGCATCCTGGAAAGAACGACTAGTTAAGTTTCTATAGAAAGTGTCATCGCCGTCAATGCCCACCGATACGAATCCCATCTTAGTTTGTAATGGGAAAGGGAAAACATTTCAATTAATGCCTAAAAGTTGGGCCTGCTTCGCAAAATTGGGGATTGACTGAATCAACTCATCAAAAGTCCCGATTCCCAATGCCTGACCATTGTCCAAGTAAATAATCTGATCTGCATGACGAATTGTGGAAAGTCGGTGTGCAATCACAATTAAAGTAACGTCGCCTTTCAATCCTGAAATCACTCCGGTAATGTTATTTTCTGTTTGACTATCGAGGGCGCTGGTTGCTTCATCTAAAATCAGCATACCTGGGTGGTTATAAAGGGCTCTGGAAATTCCAATTCGCTGTTTCTGACCTCCACTTAAATTCTTTCCATTCTCAAGGAGAATCGAATCTTGAGTAAATCCCTCGGAAACTAAGTCAGTTATTTCCAAGACTTTCAATACTCTTGATAAATCAATTTCCGATTCCAGGCATCCAAGCGCAATATTTTTCGCAATAGATTCTTCGAAAATTGAAACAGATTGCGGCACATAAGATACTGAATTAGGATATTCTGAAATGGCAATTGCGGGATCTAGTTTTGATAACTCAATATTTCCATCGGTTGGTTGAAGTAGTCCAAGCAAAAGATCAATTATTGTTGATTTACCTGACCCAGATGGGCCTACTATTGCGAGCATCTGCCCTGCCTGAATCTCAAAAGTTACATTCCGGATCGAAAAGTTCTCTGATGGATTGAATTTGAAACTTACATTCTCGAATTTAACACAGCCAATAAATTCGCCTGTTCGTGGCTTGATGGACTCACCTACAGTTATGCGTGGCTCTTGAGAAGCTTCCTCGAATTGTCGGATTAACTCTAGGGTTGGTCTTGCTCCCCCAAAATTTCCTTGCATCTGAATAGCACTCTGCTGGATTCGGAGTAACGCAGGCGCCAGGCGACTGCCTGCAGCTAAGAAAAGGGTCAAACTTGCGACTGCATGTGGGGCATCCTGAGTTGCAAATTGAATCGCTGCCACGAGTACCGCCCCGAGAGTGACTGAAATTTCGATTATATACTTGCTAACGTTTGGCAAAAAAGTTTGCTCTGCTGAAGCATGTGCAAAACTTCTTTTCAGGTCACCGATCTTATTTGCATAGTAAAGTTCTTTTTTTCGCACGTAAATTTCGCGATATGCGAGCAGCGCTTCATTAAGGGCTTGGTTGCTCTTGATGTTGAAATCTGCCATTTCCATGCCTACCCGTCGAGCACGTGCATGAAGCACTTTGTAGATTAGAACCCCCACAATTCCGAAAAAAACTGAAGAAACAATAAATGTACTTGGATCAATTATTAACAAACCAGCACTCATAATCACAAGTAAAACGGTGTCAGAAACAATGGTTGCAGCTAATCCAATTATTCCCAGTCCGATGTAATTAACTCCGGGTCCAATCGCATATTGCAGTGTCATCAAGTTCCAGTTGCTAATTTTTTCGTAATTACCATTTAAGCAAGAGTGAGTTAATCTAGAACTTATTTCTGCAGATTTTCTTGAAAGCATAAAGAGAATTCTTCGGGATAAGGTAATTGCCAGAACTGTTTTCGTTAAGAAAAACAAAACCGCGATAGCCGTGAGTGAGGCAACTTGGTTTTGAAAGCTCAGCTTTTCTAAATTTAGCCAACTAAGAACCATTCCCACTCGTTCGCCAGGCTCTTGGGACTGGACCCCTCGAATGGACAAAGCGCCAATCATTCCTAGAATTCCCACACCTATGAGATCTAACAAGCCGAGAAATGACTGCACAAGCGTGGCCAAAGCTAGTTTTCTCTGGTCTCGCTTATCCAATATTCGCAGACATTCGCGCACCAAAGGGAACCCCTTTAGTGCGCTATTTTCATTACCTGATGGTTCCACTGTCCTATGATGTCAGAATGAACCTTGAAAGGTTGCCGGTGAGCATCATTGCCCCGGTCAGAAATGCAGAAAAACACCTTTTGAACTTACGGCACCAAGCTGAGGCGATCTCACTGCCACATGACGAGATTATTGTTATTGATGATTTCTCTGAGGACCAAACTTCACGATTTCTTTTCTTGTGGGGTTTGGAAGATTCAAGAGTCAGAATCATAAAAAACAAGAAACAAGGGCTACCCAACGCACTCAATCTAGGCATTCAAGAAGCAACACATACCTGGATGGCGCGCATGGACGCTGATGACCACTACCGCTCAGATCGGTTATCGAGACAACTTTCCCTGGTTACAGACCAGACGGTATGCATTTTTAGCGATTATAGTTTTCGAACCAGCTCAGGTCGGTACCTGGGATTTATGCCTTCTGCTGTGCATCGATTTGCGGTACCAGTTTCTCTCGTGAATTCAAGGAGGACTCCGCACCCTGTTGCAATATTTCGTAAAGATGCTGTGGTTGAAGTGGGAGGATATAGATCAGAAGACTTTCCCGCTGAAGATTTATCTCTTTGGCTCAGGCTTTGCAGAGCTGGTGATTTAATCTCGAGCAATGAAACCCTCTTGGAATATTCTCTCAGCTTGGGTGGGGTTTCCCTGAACTCTAGAAAGCTGCAAACAAATGCGCGCAATCGCTTGATTCAAAGCATTGGGGTTGGGCGAGAGCATCTGGACCGAGCACAGAATGCATTTCAAGAGATAATTGAAAACTACAGCGGAATTTCCCATTCCAACCTAAGAGCTTTGCTATTTATGCAAGAATTTTCCAAGCTTTCAGGAAAATCACTTCGCAGTTTGCTGTTCGATTCCAATTTACGGATTCGAGCTGAAGAGAATCCCTCTGCTGGTGCAACCGATATCGCAAATTACTATTTGATGAGTGTTGCTCGAGCGTCCTTTCGAATTATGCACTCATTCCCATTGAGATAGGGATTTTGTCCAATAGGGAGGGATCAATTCCGCTGGGTCATCCCAAGATTTGAACCACTTGGACGGGGCAATAACGTTCTCTTTTTTCCCGCCCAGTAAGGCTGCCCAGTAACTAAATGATGAGTTTGCAATTACAATTTTCGGGAATCTCGACATTAATAACATACTTTCAAAGCTGTCAAGATTTTTGACATACTTAAGTAAGTATCTACCACTCCAAGGGTGCAATACCGATTCGGCGATTTCAACACTGTCCGAAAATACATATATGGTTGATCCCTTGCTTAAGCTCATTTGTTCTATCGACTCCTCGTAATACTTATCACTCAGCAGACCAAAGGCTTGCCCTTGCTTCACGTAATCACCTCTTCGAATATGAATAGCGCCACATTCCGAGTTAGAAATTTCTAATTCAAATTCACTGAATATACTCGACAAAGGCTTTTTTATTTCTAAAAAACTGAAATCTGTTAACGAGTCAAAGTATTTCCACGACTGGAAATAGCCAAGAATTTTTCTAGGGTTGGCAAGTTCAAAAATTCTTGAGTCATAGCCGACTTCATCAGAAAAGTAATAGTGGTTCAAATCTTTAACTTTCAACTTTCGGGAAACAGTATTTATTTCTCTAAGTAGTCTTAGCTTCCCTTTGGATATGGTCCTGGATTTGCTGAGGCAATCATCCAAAGCGAAATACTTTGAGATATCCATGCCATGACTATTCCCAATTTTTTCAATATAGCCGGTTGTGAAATTTACCTTATTTCCAGACGCGAGCTCTAGACTTTTTCCTGCAGAAACCTGGAAGAGTTGATTTCCTAGTCCTCCAATTAGGATGATTTCATGGGTTGAAATTTTCATGACTGAATCTGTTCTTCAATCACTCTTATCAGGGGAAGGATTCGTTTGGTCCATCTGTAATTCAAACGCGCATACTCAGATATCGTGTGAGTGTTATTCGCCCACCCATCAATTTCTCTAGAAATCTTGGAAAGATCATCAAATTTATCAATTACGTATACCCAGGGCAGGCTTTCATCTTGGCTCCCTAGGGAATTCTTGTTCACAATTATAGGCAGGCCGGCAAGTTGAGCTTCATAAAGGACGAGCGCGTCGCCTTCACCCTCAGAGAGAAGTAGTAGTGCTGAATATGAGCCAAGTAGCCTCTCTAACTCATGGCGAGTTTTCCCTCCAGGAAACATCTGTTTAGGCAGTTCATCGATTGATATGGCATCCACGACACGCGAGTCTGCAATAGGTCCGATGAACTCTATCCCCAGTCCCTGCTGAATTGCCTGTTTGGAATATTCAAGTTGACGTTTTCTGGGTTCAACTTTCCCTAAATAAACCAACTTCCCGTTCTTGGGAGAATCTACTTTCGCTCTGAACTCGCTGCCGTTCGGCACGACAACCAATTTCGAGGAATCTAGGAATTTTGAAAAAGTTTTTTTAACCTCTTCGCTGAGGCAAATAATGACATCAGCATGCATAATGTTCCTGAAGGTTTTTTGATAAGATTTATGCCACAATCCCGGGAATGCTGCAAGACCGTAATGTGAAACGCTTATCAGTGGAATGTCTTTCCATGTCTGCTTGGCCCTTTTAACTTGTAAATCATTATGGCTCAAGATTACATCGATACGATGGCCTTTAGTTTGCCGCCAATCTTTGCGATGGTTAGAATTTAATAGAAGAACATTAAAATTGTGCGCCTGGAAAAGCGGAATAGTTTCATGAATAATTATCTCAACTGCGCCCCAATCAGGGGTTGGTATTGTCAAAGAGCCTGGAGCAACAATCAAAACTGTCTTCGTTGTTGGATCATCCACACGAGAGGGGAAGAATTTTACTTCTCTGACTTCCGATCTGAGACCTCGAACCATTAACTCTTGCTTTATCTTTTGAAGTATCTTTCGAAACATAACCTACTGGTCTTTCTTAAATAGCTGATTATTTTTATCGAAGGTGGTGATGAATGGAAACACATCCCTTAAATTCTCATAGTCATGATGCCAACTAAATCTAGAATCAAGATATTTGACTTCATAATTCGCAGCAAACCAATTTAAGTGACTTTCATCGTGCCATACTGCGGTAATAGCGTTTGCATGATCTATATCTATTCTCTCGCTCAGAATTTTGCACATCTGGATGAATTCACTCCGCAATCCAAGCCAAATAGCTCCATGAACGTAAGTTTTTCTCTTCCTGCGGGGGACATAAGCTTTAGATGCTTTTCTTCGCTCCCACGCACCTGCCTGAATCTGACCTGAAAAGAGAATTCTCAGATCTCTAAAAATTATGTGGGGGCTTTTTGCCCATGTATCCCATCGACCTGCTCCACGGGCATAACCGGGATGTATTACAAGACACATTCTATGGCCATCAATTTCTTGCAAAAGCTGACTTCCGAAATCGTTCAACACCTCCATGTCACTGTCTAGGTACATAAGAATTGGCTCGGTGAATAGATTCTGTGATTCGACTATCAGTCGGTACCGGATCAATGTGGCCTCAGGCCACCTGTAGTTAGGCACCGCTATAACCTTCACGTTAATCTTACTTAAGTTGGTTTCGATCCAACTTGTTGCTTCTTTGGCTTGGTCGGTAAATAGGTAAACTGAAATTGAGATATCCGAAAAATTCAATTTTTTTTCTAATGACTGCACAGACATTTTCCAGAGATTCAGGTAGTTATTTGTCGCGATCATCACTATACCCACTGAATCAAGTGCTTCCTCGTCAAATGCGGCCATACTTAAGAATACAGGTAATGTTGAAAACCTCTTCATAAACCTAAGTTCGCGCTATATTTGTGAGGTGCAATCCGCTTGTCAAGCCTACACGGCGCTTTTCGACTTAGGCAGAGAAAATGTCGATGGCAGATCAATTGCGGAGTATAGAGTCTGGCTCAGTAAAACATGTAGGCTTTTTCCAGGCATTATTGTTTTTCATGATGGCTGTCTAGATTCGTTTGAACATTCAACTGGGCATTTCGTAAGAATAGAACTTGGGAGTCTGAGAACATTCGATTTGCTTCCCAAGCTTTCTGCTGTTCTAGAAACCTTCATTCCAAAGGCAGCTGCAGATATAACATTTAGGTTGCCTGAGTACGGGCTTGTTCAACTTGCAAAGTTTGAACTGGCAGAAAAAGTATTCGAAATGACTAACACAGATTCTGTATTATGGGTAGATGCTGGAATTTCTAGATTTATTTCTGATTCACTGAAAATAAACAACTTGCAGAACTTTTCGAGATTTCTGCTCAAGAGTCGCTATGACTATTTCTTTGAGATTGATACGCGGAGAAACTGGAATCCACTGAAGATCAAGTTAAACCGGCCAGGTGTAGGGACTTCACGAAGAATTGTGGCAGGAGGGGCTTTTTGGATACGCAGCCAAAATATAGAGGCTCTTTCCTTTTCTGCATTCAATTACGCAAAAGACTGGGTTGAGGCTGGTATTTGGGACAATGAACAGATCCTGTTGAGGTATCTGCTCCCGATTATTCAGGGGAAAAAGCTTTATGTTCGCAAAGGGAGCGCTCTTACAGCCCTTGTTCCGAGAATCATGATGGAGAATTCGTGGCGGCCAAGTAAGGTAAAAAACTGCTGGTTTAATATTCTAATGAGGTAACATTCCCCAAAATTAAAAACAATAGGGGAATAATGAAAGTCGGCATGATAGGTCTTGGCAAACTAGGTCTCCCTTGTTTGCTCGCTATGGAAAAGCATGGCAAACATGAAATTTTTGGTTTTGATAATTCCACGTCCGTCCGAGAAGACATTCAGAGTCGGAGTGTGAGTTATTGGGAAGCCGGGGTCAACGATTACCTTGCTGACTCTGCGATTGAGTTGGTTGATACGACAGAAGATCTTGTCGAAATTTGCGACATTATTTTCGTCGCAGTTCAAACCCCTCATGATCCTATGTATGAAGGCCGAACTTTGGTTCCAGATTCCAGAAAAGATTTTGAATACGGCCATTTGGAATCGGCAATCAATCTGGTCGCAAAGGGACTTAGGTTGCATCCAAAAAGCAACCCTCTTGTGGTTGTAATTAGCACCGTCCTTCCTGGCACAATGAAGAGTCGAGTCCTTCCAATTTTGAAGTCTGCAAGAAAGGACTTCAGATTTGCTTACAATCCATACTTTATTGCGATGGGTACAACCATTTCGGATTTCATGAATCCCGAGTTTTTCTTAATCGGCGGAAATACCGAGACAGATTCAAAAGATTTAGCAAAATTCTACGAATTCATCCCGTCTCGTACAAAAATTATGCGCATTGAGTCAGCTGAATTAACAAAAGTTGCATATAACACATTTATCGGATTCAAAATTGTTTTTGCAAATGCTCTATCGGAAATTGTAGAAAGTCGAGGAGGCGATGTCGATGAGATAACTTCCGCGCTATCAGATGCGACTTACCGAATCATGTCTGGCACGTACATGAAAGCGGGAATGGGCGACGGAGGTGGTTGCCACCCTCGAGATCAAATCGCTATGTCATGGCTAGCGAATGAGATAGGGATGAGTGTCGATATCTTTGAATTCATTGCAAAGGCTCGTGATGCCCAAACAGAGCGGCAGGCTGAATTGATTATTTCTGAATGCAAAAAGACAGGCTTTGCACCAGTTTTACTCGGAATAAGCTATAAGCCTAATTCTCCTTTAGATATAGGGAGCCCTGCGAGACTTTTGGAGAATATTCTGCATTCAAAAGGATTTGGACCGCTCATCTACGATCCTTGGGTCTATCCTGAAATAAACCTCCCTTCAGATACCCCTCGTGTCTATTTCGTTTCCTCGAGACATGATGCTTTTGTCTCTCTCGATGTAATTAAGGATTCGATTGTAATAGACCCTTGGGGATTGGTTGAGTCGGTTGGTGAGGGCACCAAGTTGATTAAACCTGGCAGACCACATTAATGATCTTGTTTCGACAAAGTTCGAAGTTTGACATTTATCCACCCCTGGATGCACTGATAATTTTTCACCATGAATGGGAGTCTTTGGCGTCAGTGGCAAATAGTTTTCGATTTCACTATCCGCATGGGAAGTTGCTTATTGCGCGAGACACCTTGCCCATCGAAAAAAGAGGCTTCCTAGAAGCACTAGGGGCCAGGTACGTAAATAGTTACTCAACAACAGAATTTTTTTTGAATTTAAAAGATTCTGGTCGTAGTTTAGACACAATCTCAAATAAGGAATTTCTCTACAAAATTGATCAGGACTTAAAAAGAATTTCCGAAGCAGTGTCATTGTCCAATTCGGAATTTCTACTTTTTATGGAAGCTGACTCGCTAGTTCTCGGCAAGGTGAAATTTGATTCTCGATTTGCTATGGATACACTCACTGCAAATAGATATAGCAAGCCATTTCTCTCATTCCTTAAGCAGACCACCGGTAAGCGAATGCCAGTGAAAGGGTGGGGCTTCGTTACAGGGGTTGTACGTGTTTCATCCCTCGTCCAAAGCATTCAATGGGGATACCAGAATCAAGAAATTCTGGTCAAAATATTCAATAAGGACAAACGCTTTATTTACCTAGATCATTTCCTTCCTGTGCTTTTCCATCTTGCCGGTGAAGATATCTATGAGTCCGGGCAAGTAGGAGAGTGTCTTAGAGACCCAAATTGGAAAAGAAAAAACTACACTCTTTTGCATCAGTACAGAATAAATTATTGAATCAGAATTAAAAAAGAAGATATATGCAAAATGAAAGTATCAGGAATCCAAATAGGACGAGAAAATTGAGTTTTTCTGTCCTTTTTACTTCTAATTTATCTAACATTATTGGCCCACTCTCGCTAAGAGAAATAAGGCTGGCTATTGCGAGCGGATAAAAAGGCAAGAACATAAATATGTAATTTACCTGCAGATTATCCCAACTATGGGGCCTCATAAGAAGTATCCACCCAGTAGGTCCTGATATTGCAATTAGGTTTAACCTAATTAACTTGGTGGCTCGGTTGTATGATCCATTTTTTCTCAACCAGATTGCGCTAATCAAAACAAGAATCAAAAGAAAAAGATAACCATTCACAAATTTTCCAAAACTTGGCAATTGGTTTTGAACCCAGGGAGTAATCAAAGGTTCTCGAAGATATAGATCGATGACCTCTAGAGGTGATTTAGCTATAGAAGTCTGGTACTCCTGTGGGATGCTAGATTTGGTGACTCCAACTTTATTCCTAATAATGTATTCGACCCAAGAGGATTGTTTAATTGACTCTGCATAATCTTTCACTCGTTCCAAATGTAAGGTTAGCGCACAACAAAACCCAATGAACATGGATCCTATTGCTTTAACGTATGTATAAACCGTGATGCGTACCTCCGCTGACGCAAGACTCATACCGAGGATTAAACAGGCTACCCAAACTGTAATGTAGGTGTAATTTGTCAACGAAAAAATAAAAGTGAAGATTACTAATGAAATCATCAAAAAGGCTTCAAATGTTTTTTGACTGCGCTTAGACAGAGTCAAGTCTGTAATTAGGCCAGGAATAAGCATGAAAACCAGATTCACAAAAATTGAGTAGTAGAAATTGGCTGCGAAAAGAACTGGCCAGGGTGTCAAAAATACTGCCATGGCTCCTAGTCCGGCTTTGTTACCCAGCAACTTGCTCATTACACAGCAGAATCTTGCAAGAATTATGCTTGAAACTAGTATGCATGTGATGGAAAAAATGACGTAAATTGTAAAGACATCAACGTGAAGAAATCTCTGAATTATTTTCCCTACATCAGCCAGTAATCCGAATTGGGAAGTATAAATCTCGGGTGGATCAATGTCCCCTAATCTGAATTCGAACATATCCTTACCGTTAACTAGTCGTAGAGAATTATCTGAAGTTTCGCTCGATTTTTTCGCTTGTTCAGGGAAAATCACCAGCAAATTTCCAAAGCTTCCGTTTCCAAATATCGAATTTGCAAGCAAGCGATCAGTAATCATTCTCCAAGCAGAGCTCTCATAACTGCGAATTTGCGGTACGCCCAGGAAGAGCAAAAAGTAATGGAAATTGAAAATGGTGAAAAAGAGTAGGAATCTTGAATTTTTCAATCTTGTCAATGGGTCAAAAAATGAACTCTTATTCATTAATCTCAAAATCCCGTTTTGTAATCACTACCACCATGCGTGAACCCAGCCACTTACAAATGATTTGGGGAAATCTTTTTTCGAGACTTAAGACTTTGTTGAGAAATCGAGAGTTTGTCGGGAGAGGATTATTTATCCCGCCTGTCAGAAAAAATGCCAACACATCCCTATAGTGAATTTCAACCTTGCTACTTTTGTCAATTGCCCTATTCATTTCTTGGCGAAAACTTTTGTGTCTGAATATGGCTTGACAGATTACCTGGTTTCCTTCGGAGGCCACCTTTTGGTTTCTCAAGAAGTACGTTTTGTGAAGTCTGATTGTCGTCAATTCGGAATGAAATAGTTTGTAAACAGGATAAGAAAAGATTGACACGTAGGGTTCAATAAAAATCACTTTCCCTCCAGGTTTGATTACGCGTATCATTTCCGAGATGCAGAGAAATGGATTCGCGAGATGATGCAGCGTATCAATTGCAAAACTAGAATCGAAATGGTGGTCGGAAAATGGAAGATTGTGCGCGTCCACACCCGAAAAAACTGACTTATTTCCAGTGAACAATAAATCCGTCATAGTTATTTTTCTCGACTTTAGAAAAATTGAACTTGTTCCTGCCCCCGCACCAATTTCAAGGATTTCATCGCTTGGTTTTAGTCTGATATCTATTTCTGAGGTTAGGTCTTTAAGGTAATCATTTATGGCGCCGGCAGAGGCATTTTCAAATTGTTGGCTGAGCATTAAAGAATACTCGTCATCCGGTTTAAGATTTTTCATATTCCCACACAAAGCGCATATAAGTCCGAAGGAGTTGAATACCCCCTCGCCATCTTTTAATATTCGTGACTCCGTATTTTCTTCTTGAGTAGTTCACGGGTATTGAAACAATCTCAATTTTATTGATTGCGGCGCTTGCCACGAGGGTGAAATCGCCATACGGATCTACATCTCTAACTTTGTGGGGCAATTTCATGAAGACTTCACGAGGGAAAATTTTGGTACCGCACAATAAATCTATGGGTTTTCTATTTGTGTATGGTGCCCAGAGAATGGCAAAGGCCCAGTTAGCAATATAATTGGCATACTGCATAGCCCCTTTTTCCATTCTTCCTTTCAATCTATTGCCAATAACCCCTACGCGGCGTTCAAGTGCGACTTCTACTATTTTCTGAGTGTCAGATAGAGAAACCGTCCCGTCAGCATCCCAAATTAAAATGAATTCTGATGAACATTTTGCTGCGCCCTCAAGGACGGCGTTAAATTTCCCTGTCCCGGTTTGAACTAACAACTCAATAAGTCCTCCTGAGGCTTCTGCCAGTCGTGCGGCTTCAGCTTGAGTGTGATCAGAGGATCCCCCTTCAACAATGAAAATCTTTGATATCTGAGGTACCAACATAACCTGACCGATTACGTCAGATAAGTGACCTGCTTCATTCCGAGCAGGAACTATGCACGATATTAACAATTTTTGACTCTCCCAAGAATAGTTCCTAACTATACTCCAGAAGCATAAGATTATGGCCCAATGAACAATAAAAATAGGGTCTTGGGACTCGATGGTTTGAGATCGCTGGCAATTGTTTCTGTCCTGCTATTCCATCTGGGTAAGGCAATGGAAGATGCGGAGCTGACAATTCATCCTCAAATATTGTCTGTTCTTGATTTTGGAAAATTTGGGGTTCAATTATTTTTTTGCATTTCTGGCTTTGTTATTTCCTTAAGTTTGAATTACCACAAAACTTTCAGATCATTCTTTCGTTCAAGAATCTTGAGAATCTGGCCTTCTTTGATTATCGTTAACTCAATAATTTTGATAGTTTGGTTTATACAATCAACTAATAGAGACGTTTCAGGTACAAATCTTGTTGACTACGTTTTTTCGAACATACTGTTGGACCCCAAGTATGTAAATGCGCTAACTGGTTCGGAAATCAACTGGACTACAGGAGTTCTTTGGAGTCTATCAATAGAGGTTTTCTTCTACATTGCAAGCGCAATAGGCTGGTATATGTTCAGAATCAAGAACTTTGTGTTCATCTCTGGCCTGGTAGTTTGTTATTCGATTTTCCATTTAGTTATTAAATTTACAATTTCGCAAGGAACCTTAGTCACTGTTGACACACTGATTTGGGAGGGCTTAATCCTCTATTTACCTTGGTTTGTAGTTGGATCGGTAATGTTTGAATTAGTGATGGGTGAGGGAAGAACTGTTTTTGCGCGAGTGTTTCTTGTATGTACCTTATTGTTTCTTGAAGTTGCGGTTACACAGTCTAGAGATTTCACATTGGGAATCAATCGCGAAGTTCATCTATTAGTGCCGCTTTTCCTTTCATTCTTCACATGGATTGCTATCGTAAATACTAGGTTGGAATCCATAGTGAATCGTAAATTGATTCTATTTGTGGCAAAAATAAGTTATGACCTCTACCTTTCACATGAATTCATCATCAGGTTGGTTGTAGTCCAGAACTCCTTTGCGACGAAATACCAAATCTCAGAGACACTCTTGGTGGCAACCTTGTTGTTAATCTCGGTAGCGGTTTCCTGTTTTGTTTCTGTATTCACCTACGAGCTTTCAAAGAAAATAAAGAAGTTACTTGGAGCCTAATCACTCTCGCTATACAAGGATTGATTTATTAATGAACTCCCTTTGCGTCCGTACCACACAACTTCTCGTGCATAATCTTGTAAATCATTATAGGTATCTAGATTCCGGTAGCCGATTCTCGTACTTTTCTCAATTAGGTTGGCACCTTGATTCAACAAGATTTGTGAAGCGTAGCCATGCCAGTCTGATTCAAAAATCTCCTCGCGTTTTTGTGGTCCTGTTGGAAGCCTCAAGGAGAGTTTCTGATAGCGAATAATTTCTGATAAGTGATCTTTTCGGATATCGGGATACAGGTCTGAAATTGCTTGGCTAAATAGGTGGAAGGTTTCTTCTGAAGTTACTAATCGTAGGAAAATTATCTCCTCAACAGGCCACATGATATTTCCGTAAGACCTGTCCCCTAAATCCAAAGTTCCATGACCTTCTGCTACCCCTTGCGCCATCTCTTGGAGTTCCCGAATAAGCTCTCCGATGTGGTTGTCGGTCATTTCAAATTTCTCGATTAGATTCTCGTAGAAATCACTGTATTTAATTGAGTGAGATGCATTGAGTATTGCTGCTATGGCCTGGGTTAGATTCAAACAGTGGAGGGCTTGGACCATCCACGCAAAAACTGTTGTTTTTACCCATTTGTCTGAAGGCATTGTGGCTGTTGCAGTAACCACATCATAAAATTCAACAACATCGTCAGGCTCAATCGAGCCATGTAGCAATAGAAGAGGTATTCTGGCAGATTCTATTCCATGCAATTTCTTATATTCTGCTTTATTCATCTCGGAGTTTTCAAGAAGCATTGCGTTATAAATGCTCAAACTGTCGTGCTGTCCGGCCTCCAATAAAGTATCAATTCCATCCTTAAAGGATTCATAGGTCTCACCTGGTAATCCAATAATCAGCTCAGTATAAGTTGGAATCTTGGCTTCTCGATAAGTTGTAATCAACTCTTTAAAATTATTTACTTTCATATTTTTACGCTTGATAAAGGTAAGCACGTCAGAGTCCATGGATTGAAAACTTAAGGTGACCCCTTTGCACATGTTTTCATTTTCAAGCATATTCGCAATTTCAAACACTCTTTCGTTGGAATTCTTTGCGTAAGCCGCTCGAAATTTCTTAGGGAAGCCAAATGTTGATTTTGTTTCTATTAACTTTTCCGTTAGTTCTACATCTTCCGCAAAAAGTCCGTAATTGGCATCCGCGTTATAGAGTAGTTCTATCTTGTTCTTTCCGAACCACTGGTACTCGTCGATTATCCTCTCTTTAGGGACTCTTCGAACTTTGGACATAGTAGAAGATCCCCAATCGCAGAACGTACACGAATAGGGGCACCCACGATGAGTTTCTTGTGTTACCTGAAACTGCAAATCGTATCTGGCCATAATGGAGTCGAAAACTCCAGATAAGTATGGAGACTCTATAGAACTTAAATCGAAGATTTTCTCTTGAGGTTTAGTTGTAACTACTTCGTCGCCACTCCTAAAACTAATACCATCAATATCTGCCAAATTAGGATTGTCAGCGGTTAGTGCATAAAGCAAGTTTGAAAATACCTGTTCTCCTTCATTGAAAACAATTGCGTCGACAAACTTGTTTTCTAGCAGAAAATTTTTATCTTCCTCAGGGACTTGTGGTCCTCCAAGAACCACGAACATGGTCGGGTATTTTGCTTTGGCCTGTTTCGCTAATTCAAGTGACCAGTTCCAATTCCAGAGATAACAAGAAATTGCTAAGACATCGACACCGTAAAGATTGTCAACTGCATCTGGAATAGATTTTCGAAGGAATAAAGTTTCCCTAAATTTAACGTTTTTGATTCTTTGGTCAGAACGCGCATATGCTTCAAGCAATCCTACGGAGTACGGTAAGTAAGCGTTATCACCGTACCTAAAGTTTACTTGGACTAGCTGAACATCTAGTGCGCGCATTTGATGCCTATCTCGGAAGACTCCACTGGGGCTAACTCTATAGGTTGTGAGGTTACCATTATTTTGGTGGTACTCGTTGTAGGAACAACCGAAAATTCCTTCAAACCGGTTTTATCGTCATGCTCTCCTAAAGAGGTGTTAGTCAAGAACAACGACCCCATTTGGAGTGGAAAGACAAACTGCCACAATTCCCGATTGATCATCATTTTTTGCCGGGTCCACCCAATCGATAACCACATCTCCAAGTGAAGCCAAGATTTCTTCCTTGAACCAAGAGCTGGCTAGCTGATCCTTATCGGCGATAACAATCTTTTCAATTTCTGCTAGCGCAGTTCCATCCTGAGATGGGTGATCTGCGGATAGCCACTGAATAAAGAATGGGAATTCTCTTGTATCGGCGATCTCTTTAACCCCAATTTGTTTCCACTTTAAATCTGTTCCATTTGGACGAGTGCGATGACCCTCAATTGCTTCGCGACCGAACTTTGAAGCAATAGGAGTAATGTCCTTTGTGCTAAAAACCCAGGTAAACCAACCGCCACCTTCATTTGCCTTCTTTGATACTGCTTTACCCCAAGGCGTTTCTTCTGTTGCTGGGTGATCAAGAGGGCATACAACTTCGATGTACTGACCATTTTTCAATGCTGTAGTGAAGTTACGCGTACCGAAGCGCGGGTGGATACCGCCGTCAACGAATGTGCTGCCTAGGCGTGAACCTAGTCTTTGCACCGTGTCAGCTAGTTGGTCGTGGGAAGTCACGTAAGAAACATGGTCTAAGCGCATGGTGGAATTGTGCACCATTGGCAGGGGTGCTTTTGACCGAGCGATAGATTTCCGTGTTCTCAGTAGGCTGGCCCTGTGAAAGAGAAGGTCTTGAGTATCGGATTGTTTGGGGTGGGATGGACCCTTGGACTCGTACTTCCACACTTTCAACCAGACCCAAACTTCTTCGAGCTTCTCTTAGACAGCGTCGTGGTCATAGTTATGACCTATTCCCTATGGTCTGTAATGAAAATTGTTTTTCTCAATTCGTTAAGGGTGAGTTATCTGCTGACGGCCTTGTCTGTTGCCCTTTTTCTTTCAGGTTACTTTCTCCTCCAAATGGGGAGTCCAACTCTCTATGACCTTTGGAGTCACCTGGGATCTGGGACAATGGAAATCGATGGGAGTTTGTTCCCGTTTGGCGATCTAGTCCACTTTACAGCAGCGGCTACTTGCATTACTGGTATCAAAATTGGCGCAAATGCTTGCGATCCATGGCAACGAGCTTTTAACCAGAACCCAGATATTCCACGAGTGCTTGATTTAATCGGATTGACTAATGTCGATTTACTAGGTGCAGGCAGTTATCTGTTTTTAACACTTTTATTGGTTCTGATTATCTGGAAATGCAATCTTAAAAATATTGCATTTGTTATATTCATTGTCTCTCCGCCTTTTATTCTCGCGGTTGACCGAGGAAATGAAATAATTTCAATTTGGTTAATTTTGCTTGGTTTGATTTCATTGGAATCTAAAAACAAATACATCAAATGTTTTGCAATTATTTTTCTCCCAGCGGCTGCCATTTTTAAACTTTGGCCAGTTTTATTGATTGCTTTATTGGGCTTGTACGCGAACAACAAAAATAGAATATATTTGCTTTTTGCCCTTGCTGTGTCTGCAGGATATTGGTTAATAAGCATTGGCGATATACCAAAAATGCTTTCCGCGACCCAAAATGGGTCTCCGCACGGAGTTGCTTTTGGGCTCAAGTTATTCTTCTCTAACCAACTTCCACTGGTTAATTCCGGGTTTTTAATTTTATTCGCATTTTTTATCGCCTCTAACTGGGTGCTAGCTTTTGGGCCAAGTTTGGCTAAAAGCTTTAAAGGGTCTGTCCCCCATCCCTTGTTAGCGACATTGATTCCTGTCCTGCTTACCTACTTGGGAATATGGTTGTTTACCGACAGTTTCATTTACAGAATGATCATTCTTCTTCCTGCACTTTTAATTCTTATACATGAGGATTTTGCCTCCCTGCCTTGGTCAAGGGGATTAATTCTCCTAATACTCGTTACGGTGCTATCAAGCAGGCTTGCAATAACGACTGCAGTCAGCTCTTCGCTAGCATTGGTGATTCTGTTCATGAGCATCCAATACAGCTTGATGAGAGTTAAAAGTTATTCAAGCCAGTAAAAGGGAAGAGCTGCTGCTGGGGTAAAAAATGAACCAGCAACCTCATTGATAGTGCGTGAGAAATTCGACCTAGACTTTCGGGGAACTAGAGAATTTGTGAACTATGGCTTTGCTAATCGACACATTAACGCCTCACAAGTCACCAAAAGGGCTGCGTTCATGAACAAGCGCTGACGAGCCTCCAAAATCGCGCTCATTTTTTGAACCACTGAATGTGAGGAACTACTTGATGCATAGCCGTCTATCTCAGATCTCATGTCTGAATTGATAAGTGATTCAGAAACACCCATTTGCACCATCATGACATCGCGATAGAAGGTTGCAAGATCAAGAAGAGCTCCATCAATTGAGTCACGCACCATGCGCGTTGCTCGAGACTTTTGTTCCTTCTCTAACTCCTTTACTGCCTTAGCAGCACCTGTCGCCATCCCTCGGCCAGTTGCGCCTTTCCCGTAAGCCTCTTGAAGTTTTTCTATCTCTTTCTCATCTCTGCTTTCAGATGACGTGCTGGCTTCATCAGTTGCAAGGTCAATTAGGGATTGAGCAGCGTGGAAGGCAGCGGCGAGCGAACCGAGTTGTAGTGGAAGTTGCATTATCACTTTTCTATTACTGCGGACTGATTCGTTGGTTGCTAAGTATCTTGCTCTCCCAATATGTCCCTGACTAACACGCGCAGCAAAATCAGCCATGGTTGGCGCAATATTGTCACGCTTGATCAGAACTTGTGTGACCGCATCAATCGAAGGTGTTCGCAGTTGCAGATGGCGGCACCGAGAACGAATAGTTGGTAGAACATCGTGAAGTGTTGGTGCGCAGAGCAGCCAGACTGTGCGGGTTCCTGGTTCTTCAATTGCTTTAAGTAATGCATTTGCTGCTGATTCAGTAAGTCGATCTGCATCCTCCATAACAACCACACGCCATCCACCCATAGATGGTGCCCAAGCAACACGAGTAAGCAGTTCACGTATTTCTTCCACTTTAATTGAAAGTCCTTCAGTGCGAATAACTTCAACATCAGGGTGCCCACCTGTTGCAGCTGATTGGCATTCATTGCAGGCGCCACATCCTTGGTTTGGGCATATGAGAGCCTGAGCAAAGGCAACCGCTGCAGAGGATCTGCCGGAGCCTGGAGGACCCGTAAAGACCCAAGCATGCGTCATTTCTTGTGAATCTGAGCTTGTGCGTGAAGCCGCAACAGCACCTTTAAGGACTTCGATGATGTGTTCTTGGCCTACTAGATCATCGAAGACGGAAGACATTTACTTGCGGAACTTTCGCTTGGTTTCTTGAGTGGCATTGCGCTTAAGCGCAGGAAGTTCAGCGACTCGTGCAGTTATTTGGGCATTAATCTCTTCAACTGACTGTGTGCCATCAACAACGAAGTAACGTTCAGGGTCCATCATCGCAATCTGTAAAAACTCTTGACGCACACGTTCGTGGAAATCATTTGATTCTGCTTCAAGGCGATCTCTTGACTGCAATCTGCCTAAGCCGATTTCTGCTGGTAGGTCGATAAGAATTGTCAGAGTTGGATAAAGACTTTCTGTAGCCCAACGAGATATGCGTGCAACTTCTGTTGGATTGAGAACTCGCCCTGCTCCCTGGTAAGCCGCCGATGAATCGAAATAACGATCAGAGATAACCACTTCACCTCTGTCGAGTGCCGGTCTAATCACTGAGTAAACATGGTGCGCACGATCTGCTGCATAGAGAAGTGCCTCAGCACGCGGTGAGATATCACCAGTTTCATGTCCGAGAAGGATCTTGCGTAAATCTTTACCAAGTTCTGTTCCACCTGGTTCACGTGAAAGTAGGACTGTTTCGCCTTCATGTTCTAGCCATTTAGCCAACAACTTAGATTGTGTTGATTTGCCTGTTCCTTCGCCACCCTCGAAAGCGATAAAGATGCCTTGAGTGGTTTGACCTGTGATGGCACCGAGCTCTCCTTGTAGAGCGGATAAAACATCTGACCAGAGAGAAACGTTGGGACGGTCTTTCATCTGGTGATAAGAAGCTGAACCAATCAACACTGCAATAAGTCCAGCAATACCGATGGTGATTTGAGCACCGTTGTAGTCAAGGGTCAGGTTCTGGAATTCGTAGCGGTGTTCACCGATAGTTGCGGCGATGATGGGGGCGATTGCTAGGACTGCCACCAAAGTAATACGAATCAGTGATTGCACGAAGGCAAAGGTGCGCCCACGTATTTCGTCGTGAACTTCCATGCCCAGCATGGTGAAGCCGGTAACCCAGGCAATACCACTGAAGGCTCCGAGGATTGTCACGATGATGACTGAGAGAACCAAGTTAGAGATGAGTGCCAAAAGAACGAGGAAGATCCCTGAAGTCGTAAGGGATGCTCCAAATAACCTGCGGCGAGAGAACTGTGCAAATATCTTTGGACCGAATGCAATTCCAATAGCAAGACCAGTAAAGACTGCGCCAAAGAGAACACCGTAGGCAGCATCACCGCCACCGAGATCGCCTACGAATGTGCGGGCAAGGCCAATGACAGCGCCAGCTGCAGAGAAGGCACCGACCATTCCAATAATGAGCCCACGGATAATCTTTGATTCAGAGACTGCCTTCCAACCCTGAATAAGTGATTGGCCAACGTTTGATGAGTTATCGCTCTTTGCTGCAGCACCTTTTGGTATCTCTTTAATGCCAAAGACTGTCCAAGCGGCAAAGAGGAATGAGATTGCATTGATATAGAGCGCAATATCAATCGAGTTACTTGGAATCAGTGGGCTGATTGCGGCTATTGCGCTGGATAGAAGTGTGAGAATAGAAAAGAGAATTGCTGCGATAGGCGCTGTGCCATAGGCGGCAAGGAGTGATACTTGATTGGCACTCTCTAGTTTGTCGCGTGGAACAAGGTTGGGAACAGATGCTTCTTTAGCCGGTGACCAGAAGAGAGTGAGGCACTCAACCAAAATCATGGCTGTATAGAGCCAGAAGTATGTGTTGACGATTGGAATAGATATATAGAGCGCAGCGCGCATGATGTCGACGTTGAACATAAGGCGGCGACGGTCAAAGCGATCTGCGATTACTCCTGCGATAGGGCCAAGAAAGACTGCAGGAAGAAGGCGAGCGATAAAGACACCTGCGATAGCAAAGTTGGCAGTTGCATAAGATCCGCCAGAGAGTTGCTGTGCCATCGCTGTTGTTGCAAGAAGTCCCAGCCAATCACCCAAGGATGAGAAGAGCATGGAGTTCCAGAGCTTGCGAAAGGCTGGGATAGCAAGGACGCCACGGGTGGCCTGCGGCGCGGGGGCGGCAGGGTTGGGCAGGCCTTGGGTCATGTGGTGAGTCTATCGGGGGGCGCTGATACGCCTAGAAGAGGCTTCTGATGCTCTCTTCGAGTGAGTATTTAGAGGTAAAGCCCATCGCTGTTTTCGCGAGGTTGATATCGGCGCATAAGAAGGCGGGATCACCGGCGCGACGGGGGCTTTCGATGACGGGGGTATCTGTTTTGTGGGTGGCTTCTAGAACAAGTTTGATGATCTCGCGCACGGATGCACCGCGACCTGTGCCGATATTGAGCGCAGGCGGAAGAGGTTGGGTGGCATCTGCTGCAGCTAAATGTGCGCGGGCGATATCGCGGACATCAACGTAATCGCGGATGCATGTGCCATCTGGAGTTGGGTAATCAGTACCGAAAATTTCTGGTGCTTTACCGGCGATAAGTTTGCCGAGAACAATCGGAACAAGATTTTCAACGGAGTTATCAAGTAGTTCGTGGGCTGCTGTACCGACTACATTAAAGAAACGCAGAGATGTTCCGTGGTTACCGGGTGTATTGATAAAGGCTGTGACTTTAGCCTCTGCTTGGTATTTGGAATCACCGTACGGAGAGATAGGTGCTTTTGGGCCATCTTCTTTACATGGATCCATTGAATCGGGTGAACCATAGACAGCAGCGGTGGATGAGAAGATAAATTTCTTGACGTTGTTGCGCTTTGCAATATCAATCAGTTCATTGGTGGCGGTGAGGTTTACTTCAAAGTATTCATCGGGTTTTTCCATTGATTCACCGACTGCTTTAAGGGCTGCAGTATGGACGATGCCATCAATCTTGTATTTTTGAATAACGCCTTCGATTTCGTTGTAATCGCGAATATCAGCTTTGATCAGCGGGATATCAAGGTTGTGCTTGGTGCGCAGGTAAGTAATGCGTGACTCAAGACCTTGGTATAACGAGTCGTAGATGACTACAGATTTGCCGGCGCGAATGAATTCATCTGCAATATGTGCGCCGATATAGCCAGCACCGCCTGTAAGTAGCCACGTCTCTTGGGTCATGTGGTGAGTCTACTCAGCGCTCTTTTTTGCTTTGCCGGTTGCTTTCTTTGCTGCCTTCTTCTTTGTTGCAGCTTTCTTGACTGTGTTTTTTGTCAGTGTCGGTGCGGAATCGCCTGGCTTTGCTTTGGCAGCCTTTTTACGGGATTTCTTGGGGGAAGGGCCATTTTCTGCTTCCCAGGCGCGGCGTCCTGCCAATAGTTCAAGGCCGCGTTCGAGTGTCATTGCTTCGAGTGTGTCACCGCGACGAAGAGTTGCATTGGTTTCACCGTCGGTGACATACATAC
>VFQS010001272.1_pt1 | contig 23625 bp, 17 predicted proteins | sample 3512361 | NCBI WGS metagenome assembly VFQS01 (sample SAMN10412375, study PRJNA504923) | tailings metagenome | isolation source: Relicate 1 Philex TSF3 active mining | place: Philippines
AATTTCTTGAATGTGCAAAAAACAGCCAGAATGAAAATTCCTTTTGGTATTGCACAAACTGGAAAGGCTTTTAGAAACGAAATTGTTGCACGTCAGTTTATTTTTAGAATGCGTGAGTTTGAGCAAATGGAAATGCAATTTTTCATCAAGCCAGGTACTCAGAAAGAATGGTATGAACATTGGAAGAATGAGCGTATGAATTGGCATTTAAGTTTAGGCATAGATGCTCAGAAATATCGTTTTCATGATCACGTGAAATTAGCGCACTATGCAGATGCTGCATTAGACATTGAGTATGAATTTCCTTTTGGATTTAAAGAAGTTGAAGGTATACATTCAAGAACCGATTTTGATTTGAGTAGACATCAGGAGTTTAGCAAAAAGAAAATGCAATACTTTGATACAGAAATCAATCAACATTATATTCCTTATGTAATCGAAACCTCAATAGGTTTGGATAGAATGTTCTTATTGATCTTATCTAATTCATACGAGGAAGAAACCATCAATAAAGAAGATGGTACTACTGATTCTAGAGTAGTATTACACTTGCCAGCTAAAATTGCACCGAATAAATTAGCTATTTTACCATTGACTAAGAAAGATGGTTTACCTGAAATCGCTAAAGCTTTAATGGATGATTGTAAAAAATCTTTCCATTGCTTCTATGAAGAAAAAGATGCGATTGGTAAAAGATACCGTCGTCAAGATGCCATTGGGACACCATTCTGCGTAACCATTGATCATCAAACCAAGGAAGATGGCACGGTGACTGTTCGTCATAGAGATAGTATGACTCAGGAGAGAATTCCTATGGATAAATTAAAGTCAATGGTGCTAGAAGCTATTTCATAAGATTTTTAAAAAAAGCCAGCAGGTGCCCTCGTTTATGGGGGGCACCTAAAAAATCATTAGATAAAAAACTAAAAGGAGCCTTAAGTTTTATTAAGGCTCCTTTTAGTTACCCATATAGTTCGAAGTGAATTCGATCTTTTGGAATGCCTTGTTCAGCCAATTTGGTCCTGGCTTCATCAATCATTTCTTTCCACCCACAAATAAAGAATAGGGCATTGTCTTTATTGGACTTCGCTAATAAATTTTGATAAACAGGGTGTACGTAACCATTGTAGGATCCTTCTCTACTTTCGGTTTCTCTTGAAAAACTTGGATGATAGAAAAAACCAGGTTCTGCTTTTTCTAATTGTTTCAATTCTTGAGAGTACAAGCAATCTGTGTATTTTCTGCAACCAAAAATTAAATGAATGGCTTGGTGTGGGATTTTGTTTTGATGGATAAAATGCACCATAGATCTAAATGGGGCTACTCCAGTTCCAGTACAAATTAAATAAAGGTCCTTGTCTAAGGTTTTTGGAAGTATAAAAACTCCCTGAGGTCCTCTGAAAGATACTGTATCACCCACTTTCACTTCGTTAAATAAATAAGTAGTGCCCAAACCGCTTTCTAACAATACAATCACTAATTCAAATTGATGGGTACCATTAGGATAAGACGCAATAGAGTAGCTTCTCCAACGCTTATTGCGTTTTTCATGAATAGGTAAGTCTAATGTTATGAATTGGCCTGGTGTAAAATCAAAAATACTTCCATCTTTCACTTCAAAGAAAAATCTTTTTGTGGTAGGTGTTTCATCAATGATGTTTACAATAATTGCTTCTTTCCATTCAAAGGCCATGATGCTATCTTATTGGGTGATAAATACTCTTTGAATATACACTTTATTATTGGCAAATATTCTCACAAAGTAAATACCTGCATTTAAGCTATTGATATTAATTAGTTGAGGTCCCATCTGATTCACCAATTTATCTTTTTGGAAGACACGTTCACCCATGGAATTAATAATATCAAGTTTGATATCTCTACTTTGAATATTGCTAAATTGAATATAAAAACTACCACCTTTGATCATATTATCAATGTAATCACTAGAAGTAATTTTTAAGGATATTTCTTTAACAGAAGCTTCAATGATATTTGTAACCAATACCAATTTTGGATCAGAACTTAAGCTACAGCTACCTGTTGTGGTTGTTACTTTATACAATGCATTTCTTTTTGCAATCAAAGTTTGATTATTGGCACCGCTTATGCTAGAATCATTTACTAACCATTGGTAACTATTTGCAGTACTTGCACTTAAAGTACTATCATTGGTTTGTGTAATGATTGGTTTTGGAACAATAGAGACGGGTACTGAATTTAGTGGACTAGGACAATCATTGGTGCTGATTTGTGTATTGTAGAAGAAGTAGTAGAAGTTTTGAAAATTACCACTAGCAGCTGTAACACTGTTACCTGTGATACTAAACAGTTTATTTGGTCCAATTGGGTATGTATTATTTCCTAAACCGTTGTTTCTAAATAAAGTTGCGTCTGTACATTTTGCAATAATAATATAATCACCTGCTTGTGGAATTTTTAAATTTAAATAATAGGTTCTTCCACTATCGCCTTCAATGAAAGGAGTAGCTGAAGATCCATTTGCTGCAATTGGAGAAGGACTAGATGCGCCTACATTTAAACTAACTGTTTGAATGGGAAAATAAGAATAAGAACCATCACTATTTTCAGAGGCGAATGTACCCAATGTAAATTCTATTTTTCCGGGATTTCCTGTATATAGTTTTGTGGTCTCAATGGTCATTGCACTGGTTGCATTAATCTTTACATAGTTTCCACTAAAACTATTGTATCCACCACTTGTGCCTAAACTTCTATTGTTCAAAGGACCTATAAAACCTGCATACCCGCTGCCTACATTCAATTTGCTGGCACTACTTGTAATCACGGTGCTAGCCCCTTGTCCCACTGGGTTTATGGCAGAACTACTATCATACCAGAAGTATCTATTGGTGGAAATAGGGTTATTGACTCTTAACTGAACGCTGTTGTTACAGTTATTTGCAATTGCAGAAGGTGTAGGTGTAGCAGCAGATGTTACGAAACTACTGCTTATGCTATTGTTTTCTTTTAATTGATCATTATTGAGAGAAACGGTTGCTGTAATGTCATAACTGGTATTTTCTTCCAAACTGATAGGTGTTTGAAAAGTATAGTTCATATTTTCTAAGCCAGCTAAAGTTCCATTAAATGTTTCAGTAATTGTTCTGAGTGTGGTTGATCCTTTTTTAACTACTACATTGATGGGGAAATTAGTTTGTTTTCCTCCACCATTATTGACAATCTTCACAGTAATATATTGGGTTCCAGTTTTACAAGCTTTAGCAACGGGGCTTACTATATCACTTAATTGCAAATCATTGGAAGGATTATTAATTTTAATGGTATAATCTTGTGTTTCTCCAATAGAGTATGCGCCACAAGGGTTAAGGTTAGAAGACGCTGCCGTTTCCATAGCTACTATTCTTAATCTTGTAATGGTACCAATTGTTAAATTGCCTGGCAGAGTAAATGTTCCAGCATATATTCCGTTGGTTAATGCATTACTTACTGAAGCCAATTCAGTTGATTCAAAAACGCCGTTATTATTATAGTCAATATAAATATGGATAAATCTTGTATTATTACTTGCATCAGTACTAGAGGTTTTAATAGAGAAATTTAAATTTCCTAGAGGTTCTCCATTAATGATTTGTTTAGTATTATCTATATATTGGTTGTTTGTAGTATTGGCAAAGACTATATTATTTAAAGTCACGCTATCTATTTTGGTGCCTGCATTTGAATTGGCTGTTGAAGTACAATAAGCTGCTCCACCACCACCACTGATAATTAAAGAATATGCTTGACTTCCTCTATCTAAATTATTTTTATGTGAAACAGTAATGGTATAGGTATTACCCACTATAACAGAGTCGATTTCAACTTTCTCTACATTATCAATTTTATTGTTTCCTCTTTTTGCAGCTTCACTCGGATTTGCAGGATTTAAGTTCCAAGTTTCTACAACGCTGTTGCCGCTCGAAATTTTAAGATCTAAGTCGTTGACTAATTTTGGGGTATTATTATTTAAACTGTTATTGGCTACACCTTTAATATCTGTCCAAACCAATGTGGCTTTGAGTGCTTTTTTTCCAGATGCAACAATGGTGTATGTTTTACTTCCTTGATTTTGTAAAACATCTTCATATACAAGATCAGTAGAGCTACTTGCATTATTAGTACTTAGTGCATTGTTTAAAGTAGTTGCAGCCTCGCTTGAATTCATAAGTCCCCAACCAAATTTATAATCAGGTCCCGGACTGGTCCCGGCTTCATTTGCTGTATGAATGGCTAATGCTTTTAATGTGGCAGATCGAACTGGCTTATTGGTTAATTTATAACTTAATTCTTGCAACAATAATAAAGAACCAGCAACACCCGGTGATGACATAGATGTTCCACTAGAATATCCATAACTTGAATCGTTGGAAGATAGAGTGGAAAGTACAGATACCCCCACTGCAACTATATCTGGTTTAATTCTTCCATCATCTGTTGGTCCCCATGTACTAAAACTATTTTCAACGACATCTTCTTTTTTGTTATAGCCAGAAAGAATACCAGAAACAGCGCCAACAGTTAATATATTTTTGGCGTTTACATCTCCAGGCAAGGTTTCATAAGCATCATTCTTACTTAAACTATCCGGTCTAACTCCAGCATTGTACCATTTGCCATTTTGGTCTCTTCTCCAATAGGTGGAATCATTGTTGAACCATTTTCCAGTAGAGGAATTAATGGTGGGACCATTAGATGCTCTGGTATTTCCAGATGATTTTACTATTAAATAAAAAGGAGCATTGTAAGCAATAGAGTCATATAAAACGGCTTGATTATCATACAAACCAAATCTAAAATCCTCTTTTTCGTTATGCCTGCCGTTGTATTCCCATCTTGAAGAATCATCATTGTATTCCCATCCAGCTACTATTCCATATGAGTGATTTGAAACCAATAAATTTCCTGCAGCAGCACTTGACATTTCTGAAACATCATTGCTCCAGTCATATGCATAAATGCCTTTACTGCCATGTATCATTCCTTTTGCAGCAGGATTTACCCCTTTAGCAATCAAGATACCTGCAACATGCGTACTATGATCAATGATTTTAGTAACATTATCTTTTTGCGTTGTTCTGTTGGCAATCTCAATATGTGAATTTCTTATGGCGCTTTCATCCCACATGCCTAATTTAAAAGTAAGACTATCGCTACTGCCATTTAAATTAAATCCTGTACTTCCACCTGTCCATAATTTATTGGTATTCACTGTGATGGCATGAACGGGATCTGCAAAGCTGGTATAATAAATAGGTTGACCAAACATATCCACCCCCATTAAACTTACTCTAGATTTATTTTTATTCAAATAGTTAATTGCCCAACCATTTTTTTTTGCCTTGATGACTGCATCAGCATAATTGGTTCTTGCTTCAAAATCTAATTTTTTAGATGCTTCCATTAAAGCAACTGTTTGTGTATTCATTTGCGCAACCAAATGAGTTGGCAAATAACACAATAAAAAAATAACAAAAACTAGTTTGGATGAAAGGCGCTCCATAGGTTAAAATTACAATGATTTATCAACAAACAAATGCTTAACTTTAAGTAATTCCTTGGTCATGAAAATCTTAGTATATTCTTATCTTTTATTACTGTCTTTTTGGTCACCCAAGCAAGGTATAGAAGGTTATTTAAGGGAAGCCAAGGGTAATCAGATGGGTGTAAAAAAGTCTGGAAATTCAAAAGGACGTCCAATGGTTGGTAAAATCTATTTATTCAAAGATTTGAATAAAGAAGATTTAGTTGAATTAGATGGGCAGTGGTGTAAATCTGTTCAACAAAAACCATATTTAATAATTGAAACAGATAACAAAGGTTATTTCAAAAAAGCACTAAAAGCTGGACAATATATTGTTTTGGTTGAAGCGTATGATGGTTTTTTTATTCCTTTTTTTGACCAATACAACCAACCAGGCAAAATTATAGTGAGTCCTAAAAAATATACCCCTTTAAACATCTTGGTGAATTCAAAAGCTATTTATTAGGATAGCTGTATCTTTGCAGCCTGAGCGATGAATGAACAATCTTTGTTTGGCAGGTTTCATGATTCCCCCCTCCTAAAAAAGTTGGTGGATGGGATACTTATGTCCTCTTCTCAAAATCAACCCGCTCAATTCTTCCTTCAAAATTTACATGGATCTTCTACAGCATTTATTATTGAAGCGATTTTTAAAAACGAATCAACTGCTAACTTAAATCATTTAGTAGTATTGAATGATGCAGAAGAAGCTGCTTATTTTTTCAATTCTGTAGAAAGTGTAACGGAGGCAATGGATTTATTTTATTTCCCATCTTCTTTTAAAACACCTCAAAATTTTAGTTTGCTCAATCCTTCTCATGTGATGTCAAGAACAGAGGCATTGACGAAGATTTCTATGGGGGGTAATAAGAAAATCATTGTAAGTTATCCTGAAGCCATATTTGAAAAAGTGATTTTGCCCAAAACCTTACAACAAAATATCATCCAATTAAAAACCAATGACTCTCTTCAATTAAATGATTTGATGCAACAATTGGTAGATTATGGGTTTGAGCGAACGGATTTTGTATATGAGCCAGGACAGTTTGCATTGAGAGGAGGTATCTTTGACATTTATTCTTATGGTAATGAAAAGCCTTACCGTATTGAACTATTTGGAGAAGATATTGATAGCATTCGATTATTTGATCCGGCAACACAATTAAGTGAAAGAAAATTATTGCAAGTAAATATTATACCTAATGTCACTACACAATTTGAGGATACAGAGAAGATTCCATTATTAGATTTCTTACATTCAGAAACAGTTGTTTGGTTAAAAGATTGGGACGTGATCAAGCAAAAAGGAATGGATCAGGCTGAGGCTTTGCAAGATTATTTAGATCATCATGGAGGGAAACCCAAGATAGAAGAAAATGATCCTCATCAAAAAAATACTGAGGTAGATGATTTTATTGATGTTGAAACCACAGAAAAAGCCTTAGTTTCTAAAAGCATTATTGAATTTGGTTATCAGCCACATTTAACCAAAGAGAAAATTAATTTTAATACACAGGTACAACCTGCTTTCAATAGACAGTTTCAATTATTGATTGAAAACCTGCAATCATATGAGAAGAAGGGATATGCGCTATTTATTTTTGCTGAACAAGCAAAGCAACTAGAGCGTTTACATGCTATTTTTACTGATTTAAAAACAGAGATTCAGTTCACGCCCATTGTTAAAAATATTCATGAAGGTTTTATTGATCATGAACACAAATTACTTTGTTATACGGATCATCAAATTTTTCAACGCTATCATAAATACAAAGTAAAGCAGGCATATACCAAGAGCAAAGCGATAACCTTAAGAACCTTAAGAGATTTGGCACCTGGAGATTTTGTAACCCATATTGATCATGGTGTAGGCGTTTATAGTGGATTGCAAAAAATGGATGTGAAGGGAGTGATGCAAGAAGCAGTAAGAATTATTTATAAAGACAGTGATATTTTGTATGTCAATATCAATTCGCTTCACAAAATATCTAAATATACAGGTAAAGAAGGAGCTCCTCCTAAGGTGAATAAATTAGGATCAGACGCTTGGGTTAAATTAAAAGACAAAACAAAAGCAAGGGTTAAAACCATTGCTTTTGACTTAATAAAATTATACGCCCAAAGAAAAGCACAATCAGGATTTGCATTTACACCAGATAACTATATGATGCATGAATTAGAAGCATCCTTTATCTATGAAGATACCATTGATCAAGCAAAAGCGATTGCAGATGTCAAAAAAGATATGGAGCAAGCTTCTCCCATGGATCGATTAGTTTGTGGTGATGTTGGTTTTGGCAAAACCGAAGTAGCCATTCGTGCTGCTTTCAAAGCGGCGATAGATGGCAAGCAGGTAGCAGTTTTAGTACCAACGACTATTTTGGCTTTTCAGCATTATAAAACCTTTAAAGAAAGATTGAAAGACCTTCCTGTAACAGTAGATTATATCAATCGATTTAAAACTGCTGCACAAAAAAAAGATACTATCCAAAGAGTGAAAGAAGGAAAGATTGATATTTTAGTAGGAACCCATGGTATTTTAGGAAAAGATGTACAGTTTAAAGATTTGGGTTTGATGGTGATAGATGAAGAGCAAAAATTTGGTGTAGGACATAAAGAAAAATTAAAAACATTAAGAACAACAGTAGATTGCTTGACCCTAACTGCAACACCTATTCCAAGAACCTTGCATTTTAGTTTGATGGGTGCAAGAGATCTAAGTATCATTAATACAGCACCCGCAAATAGGCAACCAATTCATACAGAAGTTCAAGTTTTTCATGAGGATATTATTAGAGAGACTATTTATTTTGAAACAGAAAGAGGCGGCCAAGTTTTTTTCATTCATAATAGAGTACAGGGTTTAGCGGAAATGTGTGCGATGATCCAAAGACTTTGTCCTGATCTAAGTATTGGCTATGCACATGGTCAGTTAGAAGGTCATCAATTAGAAGAGAAGATATTAGACTTTATTGAAAGAAGATACGATGTATTAGTATGTACGAATATTGTAGAGAGTGGGGTGGATATACCTAATGTTAATACCATTATTGTGAATAATGCACATCAATTTGGTTTGAGTGATTTGCATCAATTAAGAGGAAGGGTAGGTAGAAGTAACAAAAAGGCGTTCTGTTATTTATTAGCACCACCTATTAGTACTTTGCCAGATGATTCCCGAAAAAGATTGCAAACATTAGAGCAGTTTAGTGAATTAGGCAGTGGATTCCAGATTGCTATGAGAGATTTAGATATTAGAGGTGCTGGAAATTTATTGGGAGGAGAGCAGAGTGGTTTTATGGTAGAGATTGGTTTTGAAATGTATCAAAAGATTTTAGCAGAAGCAGTCAGAGAATTAAAAAGATCAGACTTTAAAGAGTTATTCCAAGAAGAGATTAGTCAACAAGATGATTTTGTGCAAGATTGCACCATTGATACTGATTTGGAGATTATGATTCCAGATGCCTATGTTGAAAATATTGGGGAAAGGCTGTCTTTGTATACTAGATTGGATCAATCAGAAAACGAAGAAGAGTTATTGGCTATGCAGGATGAAATGACTGATAGATTTGGTCCCATGCCAAAATCGGTAGCAGATTTATTTGAAACAGTGAGAGCAAGAAAATTAGCCATTGCATTAGGCTTTGAAAAAATGACTTTGAAAGAATCCACTTTGAGATGCTATTTTATAAACCGTCCAGATTCGCCTTATTTTGAAAGTACTTTATTTAAGAACTTATTAGCCTTTACGCAGACATCCATGAACAATGCACACTTTAAGCAAGTGGGCAAATTATTTGTATTAGTGATAAAAGAAATTGCCACCATGGAAGATTGTCATCGAGTGCTTCAGAAAATGTACACTGGGGTGGCGTAAAGAACAAAAAATCGAGGTACTCTTTTGTGGGGTGGAATTGAGTTAGACTTAAAAGTAAATCAGGGCCACCGTTTATGGGTGGCCCTGAAAAAATCATAAGAGTATTTTATACGTGACTTTATATTTTATAAAAGTCGCGTATAAAATTAAAAACCTTTTTTAGCAACTCCGTCAGCGATTGCTTTTAAAGCATTTGCTTCGCTTAAGATAGCAGCCATTTTATTTCCTTTACCGTCATGACCACCAGCCATATAACCGCCTTTAGCAGTTTTAGTAACTACAGCATCATGCATTGGTACATTTTTTTCTTTAGTTTTTAAGCAATAAGCTTTAATCATTTTTGAAGTGTCCATTTTGTATAAATTTTAAAGTGAAAATTTCTAATTGAAAGTAGGTTATTTATTGTGAAAAATCATCATTTAAGCGTCAATTTTTGCGTATTTGGCGTGTGTTTCGATGAATTCTCTCCTTGGAGCCACCTCGTCACCCATTAACATGCTGAAAATTCTATCTGCTTCAGCTGCGCTTTCAATGGTTACTTGCTTCAAGGTTCTTCTGCTAGGATCCATTGTAGTTTCCCATAATTGATCAGCGTTCATCTCACCCAGACCCTTATATCTTTGAATGGTTACTGAATCATCTTTACCACCACCTAATTTTTCAATTAGTCCTTTTCTTTGTTCTTCGCTATATGCATATTCTTGATCCTTTCCTTTTTTCACTAAGTATAAAGGTGGTTGCGCAATATATACGTAACCATTTTGTACCAACTCTTTCATATATCTAAAAATGAAAGTCAAAATCAAAGTAGCAATATGGGAACCATCCACATCGGCATCGGTCATGATAATTAACTTGTGATAACGAAGCTTGCTAAGATTCAATGCTTTTGGATCTTCAGGAGTTCCTACAGTTACACCCAATGCTGTGTACATATTTCTAATCTCTTCGTTTTCGTAGATCTTATGCTCCATTGCTTTTTCTACGTTCAAGATTTTACCTCTAAGTGGTAAGATGGCTTGATAACTTCTATCTCTACCTTGTTTTGCTGTACCGCCTGCAGAGTCTCCCTCAACAAGGTATAGTTCACATTTTTCAGCATCTCTTTCTGAACAATCCGCTAGTTTACCTGGCAATCCTCCTCCAGATAAAACTGTTTTGCGTTGTACCATATCTCTTGCTTTCTTAGCGGCTACTCTAGCTTGTGCTGCTAAAATAATTTTAGAGATAACATATTTTGCTTCTTTAGGATTTTCTTCTAAGTATGCTTCTAATACACGAGATACGGTAGTTTGCACCACACCACTTACTTCACTATTTCCTAATTTAGTTTTGGTTTGTCCTTCAAATTGTGGTTCTGGAACTTTTACAGAAATAATCGCACTAAGGCCTTCTCTAAAGTCATCTCCTTCAACAGTAACTTTTGCTTTTTCAAATAAACCTTCTTTATCACCATAGCTTTTAAAGACACGTGTTAAAGCTGTTCTAAAACCAGTAACATGCGTACCACCTTCAATGGTATTGATATTGTTTACGTAAGAAAAAATATTCTCTTTAAAGTCATCATTATAAGTCAATGCTACTTCAACAGCAACATTGGACGCTTCGTCATGACCTTCTACATACAATGGCTGAGAGATAATCGGATTTCTATTGCCATTCTTATCTAACATTTGTACAAACTCAACAATACCACCTTCACTATAGAATTCGTTGACATAAGCATTACCATTTTCGTCTTTTTCACGTAAGTCAGTTAAGCTAATATGAATTCTTTTATTCAAATAAGACAATTCGCGTAATCTTCCCTCCAATATTTCTTTTCTGTAAACTGTTTCTTGGAAAATAGTTGCGTCTGGCCAGAAATGAACTCTAGTTCCAGTCTTATCGCTGGTACCGTTTTCTCTAACAGCATATTGAGGAATACCAATAGAGTATTCTTGCTCGAATATTTTTCCTTCTCTTTGTACGGTTACTTGAAGTTTAGTACTCAAAGCATTCACACAACTTACCCCCACACCGTGTAAACCACCGGATACTTTATAGGTATTCTTGTCAAATTTACCTCCCGCGTGTAGTACGGTCATAACAACTTCTAATGCAGATCTTTTCTCTTTAGTGTGCATGGCGGTAGGAATACCACGGCCATTATCTTGTACGCTAATAGAATTGTCTGTGTGGATGGTTACTTCAATATGAGAACAGTACCCTGCAAGGGCCTCGTCAATCGAGTTATCTACTACCTCATATACTAAGTGATGAAGACCTTTGATACCCACATCGCCAATATACATGGCTGGTCTCTTTCTAACGGCTTCTAAACCTTCTAAAACCTGAATACTATCGGCTCCATAATTCTTATTTTCAGCCGAATCTGGATGTTGTAAATCTTCTGACATAAAAAGGATCTTTTTTGTTGTTTTTATAGGGCATTCAACATGCATACAAACTTAAGAAAATTAAGGGTTTATGTATAAAATAAGCGCCTATTTAGTTATCCCCATTTTAGTTCTTTTGTGAATATAGCAGAGGCCAAAAATGAGGCTAAAAATGGCCTTTAAAGGGCATTCTTTTTGAGTACCCAATGGGATTTAAAATTTTTAAAATAAAATGTCATTTTTGGGTCACAAAATGAACCTTTTAACCTGCTTTAGTGTTTATATATTAATTTTACGCTATGATACGCACACTGGAAGTTTTAGAAAATATGGGGAAACCTGCAACTTTTGCCGGGGTAAAACTGCTTTGGCATAAGGATCAGCGAATTCCTGGATCTACCCAGTATAGTATAAAGAGATATTCTGCCCATCAGTGGACTGCTGAAGACACTGGTATGTTGATTTATCATTATTTTGCTGAACAGCCTAAACAGAATTACTTAGAGTTAAGATTTTGTATTTCTGGAAACAGGTTTTGTGATGATAAAGTTTGTGGCAACTGCAATCAAGTTCCCACGGAGAATTGCGCAGGCCCTATAAAAACTGTAGATATTTTTGCCTTTCATTTTACTTCTACTTTTCTACATCAATTTACACATAATGTAAAATTGAGTACCACTAAAGATGAGATATTAGCATTTAAACATTTGGAATCTTTTACCAAAACATTTCCAATAGGCGCTAGAAAGCGTAAAAATTTAGATCTTATCTTAAACCACAGTTATACAGGTTCATTAGAAAATATTTTTATCAATGCAAAAGTGCATGAGCTCTTGTTGCATAGTATTGATTTTGCATTTGAAGAAGAAAAAAATTTAAATTTCAGTTGTAAATTTTTGGCAGACGAAAGAGGAAAAGAAAGTATCTATCTTGCAAAGGAGATTTTATTACAACATATTGGAGATCCTATTACTATCAAAGAGTTGAGCCGTAAAGTAGCCATGAATGAATGCTATTTGAAGAAGGGATTTAAAGAAGTCTTTGGTACTACTATTTTTGATTTCTATCAACAACAAAGAATGGAACATGCTAAGTATTTGTTGTACGAGAAGGCTTTGAGTGTTACAGATGTATCCGCTTTATTAGGCTATTCTTCTATTTCACATTTTTCTGCAGCATTCAAAAAGCATACTGGCTTAAAGCCTTGTGAATTATTGAATTAGTTTCCTTTTCTTATTGATTTTATTAGTTATTTTTATTTTCTAAAATAATCTTATGCGTATTCTGATTGCCTTATTTGCTTTGGTATCACTAAGTTCTTGCATTCAACAAAGAGTTGATTTAATTGTGCACCATGCACAAATCTATACAGTAGACAATCAGTTTAGTACTGCAGAAGCTATGGCAGTGCAGGATGGTAAAATTGTTGCAGTCGGCACCAATGATGCTATTTTAAAAGAATATACATCTGACAGTCTGGTGCATGCAGAAGGTGCTGTGGTTTATCCAGGATTTATTGATGCACATGCGCATTTTGTAGGATATGGCCAATCTTTATTTGCAGTAGATTTAATGTTTGTCAATTCTTGGGAGGAAGTAATTAATAGAGTGAAAGATTTTGCAGCAAAACATCCAGGTACAAGTTGGATTAGAGGAAGAGGTTGGGATCAAAATAGATTTCCTGGCAAACAATTTCCAACTAATGAGCAATTGAATGCTTTGTTTCCTGATAGACCAGTTATTTTAGAAAGGGTGGATGGACATGCGAGTATTGCTAATAATGCTGCATTGACTATTGCAGGTATCAAAGCTGGACAAACCATGGAGGGTGGAAGTTTTGTAGTTGCCAATGGACAACTCACTGGATTATTGATAGACAATGCGGTGGGTATGGTAGAAAAATTTGCACCGGCTGTTACTAAAGAAGATTATAAAAATTGGTTAACTGCAGCGCAAGCCAATTGTTTTGCAACAGGTTTAACTACCATTACAGATTGTGGATTGCATCCAACTGCAGTATCAATGATAGACACATTGCAACAAAACAATGATTTAAAAATGCGTTTGTATGTGATGTTAAGTGATCATCCAGATTCATATGCCTCTTCATATTTTACTAAAGGTGGATACACTACAGATAGATTAAAAGTAAAAGGGATCAAAGTTTATGGTGATGGAGCATTGGGTTCCAGAGGTGCTTGTTTATTACAACATTATGCAGATCAGAAGGGTTGGGGTGGATTCTTATTAAGTAGCAAAGCACATTTTGATAGTATTGCAGCTAAATTAATCAATACCGATTTTCAAATGTGTACCCATGCCATTGGAGATAGTGCGAATAGAACCATTTTAAATGTGTATGCTAAATATTTAAAAGGAAAGAATGATAAACGTTGGAGAATTGAACATGCCCAAATTGTGCATCCTGACGATTTTCAATACTTTGGCAAATACAGTATTATTCCAAGTGTGCAGCCAACACATGGTACTAGCGATATGTACTGGGCAGGTGATAGATTGGGAGAAGAGAGAATGAAAGGCGCTTATGCATACAAGCAATTATTAGAACAAAATAATTGGCTACCATTAGGAACAGATTTCCCGGTAGAAGAAATCAATCCATTCAAAACATTTTTAGCAGCAGTGGTGCGCAAAGATGCAAAAGGATATCCAGCAGAAGGATTTCAAATGGAGAATGCATTGACCAGAGAACAAACCATTAGAGGTATGACTATCTGGGCTGCCAAAGCGAATAGAATGGAGAAAGAAGTTGGCTCTTTGGAGAAAGGGAAAAAAGCAGACTTCATCATCTTAGACAAAGACCTGATGAAAGTCTCCGCTGATAGTATCTTGAAAGTAAAAGTGTTGAAGACCTTCATCAACGGCGAGAGGGTACACTAGAAAGAATAAAAAAAGAGAAAATTTAATTTTCTCTTTTTTTATAAATTACATACCTACCATGTCGGCGGGAATCACCCAGGCGTCGAATTCTTCTGGAGTAAGATATCCTAACTTCACAGCCATATCTTTTAAGGTAGTGCCTTCTTTATGTGCTTTTTGTGCAATCTCTGCTGCTTTGTAATAACCAATCTTAGTATTCAGTGCAGTCACTAACATCAGGCTATTATCTACATGCTTTTTGATATTCGCTTCGATGGGTTCAATACCTACAGCACATTTATCATTAAAGCTTACACAACCATCTCCAATTAACCTTGCACTGTGTAAGAAATTATAAATCATCACTGGTTTAAATACGTTCAATTCGAAATGTCCCATTGATCCACCAATATTAATCGCCACATCGTTACCCATTACCTGTGCAGCAATCATTGTCAATGCCTCACATTGTGTAGGGTTTACTTTACCTGGCATAATGGAAGATCCTGGTTCGTTGTCTGGAATAAAGATTTCTCCAATACCAGATCTTGGTCCAGATGATAACATACGAATATCATTGGCAATCTTCATTAAACTCACTGCAACGGTTTTTAATGCACCATGAGATTCAACAATCGCATCATGTGCAGCCAATGCTTCAAATTTATTTGCAGCAGTAATAAAAGGTAGGCCTGTTAATGTAGCAATATGTTTTGCGACATTTTCAGAATAACCTTTTGGTGTATTAATGCCTGTACCTACTGCAGTGCCACCTAATGCTAATTCAGTTAAGTGCGCTAATGTATTGTTTATTGCTTTTAACCCGTGTTCTAATTGACTTACATAACCGCTAATTTCTTGACCTAATGTCAATGGAGTAGCATCCATAAAATGGGTACGCCCAATTTTAACTACTTGCATGAAATCCTTACTCTTCTTAGCCAAAGTATTTTTTAAAGTAGTAATACCTGGAATGGTTACTTCATTTAAAATTTGATATGCTGCAATATGCATTGCTGTTGGGAAAGTATCGTTAGAAGACTGAGACTTATTTACATCATCGTTAGGGTGCAAGAACTTTTCTTTATCTGTTAAGCTACCCCCTTTGATTACATGACCACGATAAGCAATCACTTCGTTCATGTTCATATTGCTTTGGGTACCGCTACCTGTTTGCCATACTACTAATGGGAATTGATCGTCTAATTTTCCAGCCAATATTTCATCACAAACCTGGCCAATCAATTCAGCTTTTTCTTTAGGTAAAACGCCTGCATCAAAATTTGCTAATGCAGCTGCTTTCTTTAAATATGCAAATGCCTTGATAATTTCTTTAGGCATCTTATTAATGTCTTGCGCAATTTTGAAGTTCTCGATACTTCTTTGTGTTTGAGCACCCCAATAAACATGAGCAGGTACTTTTACTTCACCCATCGTGTCTTTCTCAATTCTGTATTCCATGATTGCAGTATTTTAATACCGCAAAGGTAAGACAGCACAAATAAAATATGGCCAAAAAGCTAGAATTAATGTCCCTTAAAATGGGGCTTTCTTTTCTCAATAAATGCTTGAATACCTTCTTTGCAATCCTCTGTTACAAAACAAGTGCCAAATAAATCAGCTTCTACGGCATAGCCATCTTGGTTTTCGTCCCAAGCGGCGTTTACTGCCTTAATTGAATTCGCAATAGCCATTGGCGCTTTGGTATGTGCAGCTGCTAATATTTGCATCGCTTTGTCTATGAGGCCAGTTTGAGGAACTACATAGTTGACTAAGCCATAAGTTAAAGCTTGCTCTGCATTAATGGTATTTCCAGTAATGATTAGTTCCATAGCTCTAGCCTTTCCAACTTTCTGTGTAAGTCTTTGTGAGCCACCATATCCGACCATGATGCCTAGATTTACTTCTGGTTGTCCAAATAAGGCATTGTCAGATGCAATAATAAAATGACAACTCATGGCTAATTCACATCCACCTCCTAATGCAAATCCATTCACACAGGCAATGACCGGTTTTGGAGAATTTTCAATTTTAGCAAAAATGGATTGACCTTTTTTGGCCAATGCAGTGGCTTCTTCTTGAGTTAATGTTTCAAATTCTTTGATATCTGCACCTGCTACAAAACTTTTTAGACCTGCACCAGTAAGGATGACTGATTTGATTTCTGGAAACTTATAGACTCTTTCAAAAACATCGTCCAAGTCTTGCATGACTTGGCTATTTAAGGCGTTTAATTTTTCTGGACGATTGATGGTAATGATCAATGTGTGATCTTCCATTTTTGTAAATAAAGTTTGGAAAGACATGCCATTTAGTTTTATCGTTAAAAATTATTTTCTATTCGCAGCCACCCATTCTTTTATATAAGAAGCAATATCAGCTGTATTGGTGCCAGGAGCAAATAAAGTTCCAATGCCCAATGCTTTTAATTTTACTGAGTCTTCTTCTGGTATAATACCACCACCTGTTAATAGGGTATTGGTTAAACCTTTTTCTTGCATGAGTTGATACACTTTGGGGAACACCGTCATATGTGCGCCAGATAAAATACTAATTCCAATAGCGTCAACGTCTTCTTGTAATGCGGCTTGAACCACCATTTTTGGGCTTTGTCTTAAGCCAGTATAAATTACTTCCATACCAGCATCTCTTAATGCAGTGGCGATAATTTTAGCGCCTCTGTCATGACCATCTAATCCCACTTTTGCTACTAGTACTCTAATTGGTTTCATCTAATCTAAATTAAGTTAATTTGATGAAAGTTTTGATAAGGTATGGCTGATTCTTGTCAGCGCGTCTTGCAATTCAATATTTTCGACAATCTCAAATACCCCTGGTCCAAATTTACCACCCACCAACATAATTCTAAAAGGCAGCATTAGCTCTCCTGGTTTTAAACCTTGTGTTGTTGCTAATTCTTTAAAATCAGATTCCAATGTTTCTGCAGGTAATGTTTTAAAACCTTGAGCAATTTTGTCTGTATAGATTTTTACTAGTTCAATAAAGAAGTCTTGCTTTTTTGAGTCCCATTTTGGTTGAATGGATGCAAGATCAATTGTTGCAGGCGCCTGAAAGAAAAACACAGATTGTGTGATAAAATCAGGGAGTAAAACACAACGCTCTTTTACCAGTCCAATAATTTTAACCAAGTAGGCTGGATCATGCACTTCAATACCGGCTTTATCAAAATAAGGCTGTACCAGTTGCGCTAATTTTTCATTGGCAGTTTTCTTTATCCATTCTGCATTGAACCACTTCGCTTTTTCATAATCAAATTTAGCACCCCCTTTATGTACTCTGTCTAGAGAGAAATTAGCAATCAATTCCTCCATGCTAAAAATTTCTTTATCGGTTCCATCATTCCATCCAAGCATGGCTAATAAATTCACAAACGCTTCTGGAAGAAATCCTTTTTCCTTGAATCCAATAGTGGTTTCGTTGGTATTAGGATCTGTCCAATCCATTGCAAAAACGGGGAATCCTAATCGCTCGCCATCACGCTTACTCAATTTGCCATGTCCATCTGGTTTTAATATCAATGGTAAATGAGCCCATTTAGGCATTTTATCTAAACCAAATAAATATTCCCATAATAATATATGTACCGGTGCACTTGGCAACCATTCTTCTCCTCTAAAAGCATGTGTGATTTTCATCAAATAATCATCCACCACCACCGCTAAGTGATACGTAGGCATGCCGTCTGCTTTTAATAATACTTTATCATCCACAGTGCTTGCATCAAAACTTACTTCTCCTCTGATCATATCCTCAAACTTCACTTCGGCCCCATCAGGTATTTTTATTCTAACAACATAAGGGGTATTGTTTTTTAACAATGTGTCAACTTCTTCTGCAGACAATGCAATAGAATTTTTCATTTCCATTCTATGTGCTTTGCTGTATTGGAAATTAGCAATAGCTGCTCTTTTTGCTTCTAAATCTGCGGCAGTATCAAAAGCATAATAAGCTTGACCATTTTTAATTAACTGCTCTGCGTATTCTCTGTAAATCGCTTTACGCTCACTTTGTCTATAAGGTGCAAATGGTCCACCATGTAATGGACTCTCATTAGGGATTAATCCACACCAAGCTAAAGTATCTTGTATATATTGTTCTGCACCTGCCACAAATCTGGTTTGGTCAGTGTCTTCAATTCTTAACACAAATTCGCCACCATGGTGTTTAGCAAATAAATAATTAAATAAAACAGTTCTAACACCACCTAAGTGTAAACCACCTGTAGGAGAGGGGGCAAAACGTACTCTAACCTTTGATTCCATTCGTTCTTCAATTTTTACAAAGATAATATTCAAATGGGCAAAAGAACTATTTATCTTTGGGTATGTATTTGATCAAGACCCCTTTTTTATTGCGTGCATTCTATCCTTCCTGTGTATGGAAAATGTCTGCTAATGAAAAAGTGATTTATCTGAGTTTTGATGATGGCCCACATCCCATTGCTACACCATTTGTTTTAGAACAATTGGAAAAATACAATGCCAAAGCAAGCTTTTTTTGTATCGGTAAAAATGTTGTAGAGTATCCAGCCATCTATCAGCAATTAATTCAGCAAGGTCATACTGTGGGGAATCATACCATGCATCATTTAAATGGTTGGAAAACCGAAGATGATTTGTATTTGCAAAATATTGCTCAAGCTTCAACACCTATTCAAAGTAATTTTTTTAGACCTCCTTATGGTAGAATAAAAAGAAGTCAAATAAGAAAAATTCGAGCTGATAAATCTTTACCGCAAGAGATCATTATGTGGGATGTGCTTAGTGGAGATTTTGATACAAGCATTAATAGTCAGCAATGTTTAAGCAATGTTTTGAAACATACCAAAGCTGGATCGATCGTAGTTTTTCATGACAGTGCGAAAGCATGGGATAGATTACAAGTTGCCCTGCCAGCTACATTGGATTATTTTACCCAAAAAGGCTTTCAGTTTAGGGCTTTATAGAAAAAAGTAGGCCAAGGTAGAAACCTCGGCCGTATAATCCGTACCCTATAAAAAACAAAAATTTAATCGTAATAATTACGATAATCCTTTTATTCAAGCATAAAACGTTGAAATGCATCATTTTAGTATGCGAGCTGAGAAAAATATCCTTTTTTTGTACATAATCTATTTCTTATGCGTTTTATAGACACTCATGCTCATATATATGATACCGGTTTTCAGGAAGATATGGACTCGGTCATGTCTTCGGCAAAGTTGAGTGGTATAGAAAAAATTTTTATGCCCAATATTGATAGTACATGTATTGATGCAATGATGGATATGGAAACAAAGTATCCGGGTATTTGTATTCCTATGATGGGCTTGCATCCTTGTTATGTAAAAGAAAATTATCAAGAAGAATTAGCGATTGTGGAAGGGTGGTTGCCTAAAAGAAAATTTGCTGCGATTGGTGAAATTGGTTTGGATTATTATTGGGATAAAACATTTGCGAAAGAACAACAACTAGTTTTTGAAAAACAAATGCAATGGGCTTTGGATTATGATTTGCCCATTAATATCCATACAAGAAATGCCATGGGAGAAACTATTGAAATGGTAAAGCCTTTTGCCAAAAAAGGTTTGAAAGGAATTTTTCATTGTTTTAGTGGAAGCAAGGAATCTGCAGAGCAAATTATTGACATGGGTTTTTTATTAGGATTAGGTGGGGTATTGACTTATAAAAATGCAGGTATTGCTGAAGCGGTTAAAGATATTCCAATGGAGTTTTTGGTATTGGAAACAGATGCACCTTATTTATCTCCAGTGCCTTATAGAGGAAAAAGAAATGAACCTAGTTTTATGATTGAAGTGGCGAAGAAATTAGCAGAGATAAAAAATTTACCACTGCATGAAATAGGGGAGATGACGAGTAAGAATGCAATGCGAATTTTTAAGATGTAGGATGGTCGGCTTCACTTCGTTACGCCGACTTCCCATGAACATAATGCTTGTTTTACAATCATTATGTTTGATGGACAGCTTCGTTTCACTTCGCTGTCATCCCAACTGGGGTGGGCTAAAAGAATAATTAGAAATTAAAACAAAAGAGGCGCTTTGCCTCTTTTGTTTTTTTAGTCATCCTGCTTCGACATTAAAGCAAGCTTTATGTCTTGCAGTATAACTAAAAAACACGCTTTCGCGTGTTTTAATTTCTAATTATTCTTTTGCAGAGAGGAAGGGATTCGAACCCTCGATACGGTTGCCCGTATACACACTTTCCAGGCGTGCTCCTTCAACCACTCGGACACCTCTCTATTTTTCTTTCATGTGTTCGTCCATTCTTTCGTTGTATTCCAAAGGTTCGTTTTTCCAGTTCTTATTATAAGGGACAAACATTGCTATCCATATAGATCTTGATAAACGCATGAAGACTGGTTGTAATAAAATGACCAAAGCAATAGATCCAAACATCCAATAAAATATTCTATTGTCATCTAAATCAAATGTCATTCCAATGAGTACTTTCCATGCAACAAAACTGCTTACAAAAAAAGCGACCATCAATGCATAACTTACATAACCTGTTCCAATATAAAAACCTACTTCAATTTCTGTTGGTTGTCCACAGACTGGACATTTTTCGTTCATGTGTGTCGTCTCTGAAAATTCATATGGATTACTCTTTGCAAACAATTTACCCTCCCTACATCTGGGACAACGATTGTTTAAAATGCTTAGAAAGAATTGCAAATTCATGGCCGCAAAGATACCAAATTATTAGGTATAATTAGTCTGCAATCATTTGCTCCATCTGAATACCCCTAGAACCCTTGATGAGTATATGTTTTTGTGAGTAGTTTTGTGCCTTTAACCATTCTCCTGCCTCTTTTGCGTTCTCAAAATATAAATAATTATGTTGGCAGTTTTTAAAATCACCACCCACTAAAACAACCTGTTCCCATGCAAATTTTTGCATGTAATGAATCAGTGTTTGGTGTTCAAATAAACTGTCTTCGCCTAATTCTTTCATACCCCCTAAGCACATGATTTTTTGGGTAGAAGCTAATTTAGCAAAATTTTCAATGGCTAATTGCATGCTACTTGGATTGGCATTATAAGCATCTAAAATGATTTGGTTATTATGCCAATGCATTAGTTGTGATCTGCTATTAGTTGGAATATATCCTTCAATAGCAGATTTTATTTTAGTCATGGGTACTTTGAAGTATTGCCCAATGGTTATTGCTGCTAAAATATTGGGAAGGTTGTATGTGCCTACTAATTGAGTATCTATTCTTTCTTCAAATCCTTTGGTGCCTTGTACACTTAACATACCATTATGGTCAATAGCGGAAGCTTGAATTTGGCCAGAAAAAGATCCGTAGGTAATAATTTCTTGTATACCTACACTCATTTCATTTAAATAATCATAGTCAGACATCACAAAAACAGTTCCTTGATGATTTCTTAAACTATCAAATAGTTCTCCCTTTCCCTTTCTAACACCAGCTTCTCCACCAAATCCTTCTAAATGAGCTTTGCCGCAATTGGTAATCATGCCATGCGTTGGTAAAGTGTATGCACAATAACTAGCAATTTCTAATTGATGATTGGCGCCCATTTCGATCACGGCCATCTCTGCATCTTTGCCCACACTTAAAATAGTTAAGGGTACACCAATATGGTTATTTAAATTGCCTTTGGTGGTATAGGTTTTATAATGACTAGCTAAAACAGTGGATACTAATTCTTTGGTAGTGGTCTTGCCATTGCTACCGGTGATAGCAATAAAAGGGATAGTGAATTGTTGACGATGGTGTTTTGCTAATGCTTGTAATGTTGTTAACACATCATCTACTTTTAATATTTTGTTATCTAGTAATTCGCTATTGGGAATAGTTTCATCTACGATGGCATAACTTGCACCGGCTTCTAATGCAGCCATGGCAAATGTATTACCATTAAAGTTGGGCCCTTTTAATGCAAAATATAAATCTCCTAATTGTAATTTTCTGGTGTCTGTTTGAACACTTGGATGCTTTTCAAAAAGCTCATATAAAAAAGCAATAGAGGGTAATTGCATAAAACTATTTTGCTGCTAATAAACATGTAGCATATGCTACTAAACCTTCTTCTCTTCCTACAAAGCCCATTTTTTCTGTAGTGGTTGCTTTGATAGAAATATCATCTATGCCTATTTGTAATATTTCGGCAATACATGCTTGCATGGCTCCAACATGTGGTTTAATTTTTGGTGCTTCCAAACATAAAGAACTGTCAATGTTTACAATCTGGTAACCTTTACTAGTAATTAAATCGTAAGTTCTTTTTAATAAAATCTTGCTATCAATATTTTTAAAAGCATTATCAGTGTCTGGAAAATGTGTACCTATATCACCTAAACTCAATGCACCTAATAAAGCATCGCAAATAGCATGTAACAAAACATCTGCATCACTATGTCCTAATGCACCTTTTGTATGAGGAATTTTAATACCACCAATCCAAAGGTCTCTTCCTTCTACTAGTTGATGAAAATCTATACCAGATCCTATTCTTAACTTCATTAGTTTATATTAAATTTTTCTTTGAACCAATTCAAAACACCACCACCATTTTCTGGTTTGGTGGTATTATCCATTCCAAATGCAGAAATGGCACATCTAAAACCAATAGTGTTGTTAGATTTATCTTGATCCAAAAATCTTCTTGTTCCTGGGTTTAACCAATACAATCCATCTTTCCAGCTACCACCTTTATACACTCTAGATTTATTAGAGATTAAAGTATTGATACCTGTTTGGTAAATGGCAGTAGTAGAATCGTCGCCATCTGCAACCGAATTGGCTCTATAAGGATTAAAATCATCCATATCTATGGTACTCATTGGTCTGTATAAATCTAATACCCATTCGTTCACATTACCTCTTATGTTGTAAATATTTAATGGACTTTGGTTGAAGCTATTCACCTTACTCGGTAAAGCAGCACCATCATT